>Ga0335397_10000188_pt1 | contig 72157 bp, 62 predicted proteins | sample MAT04_FD_205740 | JGI IMG/M metagenome (GOLD analysis project Ga0335397, IMG submission 205740) | Freshwater microbial communities from Lake Fryxell liftoff mats and glacier meltwater in Antarctica - MAT-04 (spades assembly) (version 2) ...
TGCCCGGCTGCTCTGCTGTCGGGGCGAACGGCACCACGCTTAACGAGATCAACGGTTTATGCAGCTTCTCCGCGATCATCTCGCCAATAAAAAAGCTGTTCGTCGGGCAGAGAATCACATCCGCCGACCGGCACGCATCCAAGGCGTCCCGCACGATCAGCGGCGTCAATGGTGTATTGAGCTTGGCGTACAGCTTGAAGAACTGTGCCGGCTTATCACCCATTTCAATCAACCGCTTCCCGGCATCGCCATCCAGGATCTGCCGGGGATCACCGGCCAGGGGAGCGAACTGCAAGCCGTAGTCGGTTACGAACTTTTCAAAGGGGCCGTGCGTGGCCAGCGTGACTTGATGTCCCGCCGCCTGCAAACCGCGCCCCAACGCCACATAAGGCTGCACATCGCCGCGGGAGCCACTGCTGATAATGGTGATCTGCATTGAGGTCTCGAGAAAAAGCGCACCGTGCGCGCGGTATTCAGTTCGGGCTTGTGGGGCGAAGAATTTCATCGCACAGCGATTGATAGTCGGCGAATGCATCGCGGACATGCTGTTCCGTCAGTCCGAATTGGGCGAGGTCGTATTTGTGCGAGCCGTGCTTGCCTTGCGGATTGTCACGCAGCCACTGAACCATGCCGGCTTCCATTCGCGGATCGTACTCGTAACCGAAGCGTTCATAGATTCGACGGACAGTGCCGATGGGGTCTTTCACCAAATGTTCAAACCCGACATCGAAGATTTGAGCGGGGCGTTCGCTGCGGGCTTCCATCGCGCGGGCCGTGGCGAAACGGAGATGGTCAACAACTTCCGGCCCCAATGTTTCTTCGCAGACTTTGTCCGAATAGATGCCGCGAACCACCGAGAACAGACTGCAACACGAGCCAATGACTTTCGTCACATCGCGATGAGTCTGCACGACACAGGCCTGCGGAATGACATCCAGCAGCGGTCCCAACCCCATCTGATGCGCGGGTGATTTCAAGACCCAATGTGTGCCGGGCGAATTGTGCTGGAGCAGTTTGAGTGAGTTGGCATAGTCGGTATAAGCCCTCTGCCAGGCCGCACGCGGCTGCGACTTGAGATACTCCAGATAGGACAGCACTTTGGCCTGTAGCACCATGCCCGGTGAAAGAAACGTGTTGTTGAGCAGCCAGGTGCATTCCTCCGGACCGTCGGACACGAGTTCATGCACCGACTTCAACCGGGGTGCCATGCGATTCACCCGCGCGACCAACTCGTCTCCTTCTTGCCGACGAACATCAGGCGGCTGTTTGCGGCCGCGCAGGGCGGGTTCAGGGACCGGGAAAAACGATTCCCAGCCCATCAGCGGCCGGCAGTTCGGGTCCTGACAGAGGAGATTATAGAGCAGCGTGGTTCCCGTTCGCGGCAAGCCGATCACGTACAACGGCCTGCGCACGGGCATGGCCATAGCTTCCGGCTGATTCTGCCAGGCCTGTTCCAGCAGCAACCGGTTTTTCAGAAACAGCTTGACGCCCAGAATCATCATGAACCGGCCGGCGGGATGCATGTCGGCTTCGTTGTTGATCGCGTTCGCCATCACCCGCATCGGCTCTTCATAATGGCGGTCGCGCCAGTCGAGTCCGACTTCCTGTCGAACTTCCCGCTGCAAACGATCGACATCGAGCCGGACACGGAACAGGCCCGTGCGCTCAACTCCTGCCAGCAGGGAATTGATCAGCCACAAAGTCCACGAGCGCTCGGACCGGGCCGACGAATAACGTGGCGGACGGGCTTTCACCGAAGCGGCATGGGCAGCGGTCGACACGGCGGATCATGCTCCCAGGACGGCCTGAACAAAGTCGCCTGCCACCCTCGCGCGAACAGTTCGCCGATAGACAGGTGAAGATTTCCCATCTTGCACCACTGCCGCGGTGATTCGCAATTGCATTTCACCGGGTGTTCACTGACAATTTTATCAGGCATCGAGTTATGACGTTTGAACCATTCAGGGAGTTTCCGTTGATGTTTCGCCACATTCGCAATTTAACGATTCGGTCACTTGGTTCGTTCGCGGCCATTCTGACCACAGCCGCCTGCCTCGCTGCGGCGGATACCGAAGACGTCAAGATTCAGGACATCACGTTGTCCATCCCCGCCAGTTGGAAGCAGGAAGCGCCGGCCAACCGCCTGCGTCTGGCTCAATTCAAAATCGAACCCGTCAAAGAAGATAAAGAACCGGCCGAAATCGTGGTCTCCTCCTTCGGCGGCGGTGGCGGCGGAGTCGACGCCAACCTCAAACGCTGGATCGGCCAATTTGAAGCCGAAGGCCGGGAGTCGAAGGTCACCTCCGGCGAATGCGAGCAGGGCAAGTATTACATCAGCGATTTGTCCGGTACCTACCTGAAGCCGATTGGTCCCCCCATCGCCGGCAAGACGAAACCCGCGCCTGGTTACCGCTCGGTCGGCGTGATTTTGCAGGCGGTCGATAAAGGGGTCTACTTCATCAAATTGACCGGCCCCGAAAAAACCGTCGACGCCGCGGTCAAAGATCTCCGCGCCTCGTTCGGCGGGAATGAAGAAAAAGAAGAAGAGTACGAGATGAAGTAACCCGCCCCGGTCTAAGCCCCCCGTCAATGACCATTGGTATCTACACATCTCGAAAAGGCATCTCACGCAAAGGCGCAAAGAGGCAAAGTTTCGCTAAGAATGCGAGCAGGATGTCCAGCAGAAAGCATCTATTTCCGAAAATCTTGAAATGGCGAAATCGAGACGCAAAGTTTGATAGGAAGGGATTCTCTTGGCGAACTCTCCGTCTTTGCGCCTTTGCGAGAGGGGATTTCTGACTTGCGTAGATACCAAAGGTCAATGACGGGGGGCCGATCCGCCATTGGGCTTCGACGTTCTTCAGACTTTGCGAATTCAGCCCCCCGGCGATTCGCCGGGGGCTGTGACGGAATCATGCAATCGTTTCGCTTCGCCGTGATGGTCCTCTGCCTGACGACTCAAACGGTCACAGCGCTGCGCGCTCAGGACGACGACGAACTCGTCCCCGGATTACATGTCACCTACTCCGCGAGCGGGATTGATGTATCGCGGGTGGATGGCGACATCGCCTTCGATTGGCAGCAGGGTTCCCCCGATCTCCGTTTGCCCAGCGGACCGTTTCAAGCTCGGTGGGACGGCTATGTGCTGTTACGCGAGGAAGGCAAGTACCGCTTTCATGCGTTTTTGCAAGGCACCGTGGTTATCCGGGTGAACGGTCAGATCGTCTTGGAAGGGAACTCCGAGACGCCGGCCTGGGTTTCAGGAGAACCGGTGGACCTCGGCTTCGGCGAAATGCCGTTGGCCATCGAATATCTTTCCACGGGAACGGGCCGGTTGTGGCTCGGCTGGTCGTCTGAGACCTTTCCCCTCGAACCACTGCCCCATCACTCCCTGTTTCACGATCTGAGTGATGCGCAGCCCGAACTGATTCCCGCCGGCGCGCTCGCGGTGCTGCAACACCGGTGCGACCGCTGTCATGGCGAACTCGCTGGTTTGAAATCACCACCCGGTCCGTCGCTGCTGCACATCGGCACGGAAACGTCCCGCGCGTGGCTGCTCGATCAAATCCAGCACGGTGGCGGCGAACACGGACGGATGCCCCAGTTCGATTTCTCACGCACCGACGCCGAAGCCATTCTGGCCGCCCTGCAAGCCGACGTGAAACCGCTCGAACTGGCACCCTCAACAGTCCCGGCGGAACTCGTTGAGAAGGACATTGCCGCCGGCCGCGAACTGCTGATTTCCACCGGTTGTCTGGCTTGTCACACCTGGGACAAACAAGGCCGAGCCGGCGAGTTCGGCGGCCCCGCATTAGATAACGTGGGCCAACACCGCTCGGCGACATGGATCGAACACTGGCTCCGCGACCCGGCCCAGCTCAACGCCCAGCACCGCATGCCCGTCTTCACCCTCACCGACACCGAACGCCGCCAGATCACGTCCGCACTCACCGCCCCGCACACGCTTGCGGTTTCGCAACCCGCAGTCCAATCGACTCCCGCCCTCCTCACCCGCGGGAAAAAACTCCTCGAAGAATCGCGCTGCGCCCACTGCCACGACCTCCCCGGCCCGCAACGCGAACTAATAAAGTCCGTACGCTGGCCGGAAATGAAACTCACCGACGACGGTTGCTGGGCGGCGACGAATGCCAAATCTCCCCCGCGACCGCAGTACGCGAAAGTCGATGCCGCCACGATCCGCGATTTCGTCAGTTCAGCATTCGGCCGTGACATTCAACCCGCTGCCGACCTTCGCGGCGCGCAACTTCTCCTCGAAAAGGGCTGCGTCAATTGCCATGATCGCGACGGCCGCAAAGGCATCTCCGCGTTGGCGGCGGATATGGCGCAGTCGCATCCGACATTGCAGGGCCGCGCTCCTTGGCTGATCCCCCCGCAACTCACGGCCGTCGGCGACCGCCTGCCGGATGAACGCTTATCGAGGGCGATTCGGGGCGAACTCCCGACGCGCCGGCTCGATTGGCTCCTCGTCCGCATGCCGAAGTATCAACACACCGACGCCGAGCAGACGGCCCTGCTGTCGCACCTCGTGGGACACGATCGCATTCCCGATCACGCACCGGCGACACCCCAGTATCCGCGCAGCGACACGCGCGAGATGACACTGGCCGGTCGCGAACTCATCGGCGGCAAAGGGTTCAGTTGTGTTGCCTGTCACCCCGTCAAAGACTTCCAGCCGAAGCAGGTCGCGTTGGGAACCCGCGGCTCCAACCTGTTCGAGATCGGCCAGCGTTTACGCCCGGAATACTTCTTCCGCTGGACCCGCTCGCCGTTGCGTGTGATGCCCGGCGTTGAGATGCCCTCGTATCAGCGCCCGCACGCCGTCATTTTCCCCGGCGACTTGAACACCCAACTCGCCTCCATCTGGACGGCTCTCAACGACCCCGACTTGCCCACGCCAGTCAACCCCGGAGCCGTGGAACAATACTGGACCGTCGGCCCGAACGACGCCCCCCGAATCCTCCGCGATGTCGTTACGCTGCCCGGCAAGAAAAAAGAGACCGTCCCCCGCGCCTTCGCCGTGGGCTTCCCGAACGGCCACAACGTCTTGTTCGATCTCGACACCGCATCCGTCCGCGCCTGGACCGTCGGCGACTTCGCCCAGCAGCGCACCCAGGGCAAAAGCTGGTTCTGGGATCTCGTCGGCACGCCGGTGATGGTGAATGAAAACGGGGAATCAGATTTTCAAATGATCGCCACGCAAACCAAGAGAATGGTTTTCCCCTCTCAGATGGCGACAATCCGTCTGCAACACGTACGCAGTGAGGGGAACGAGGTTCATCTGATTTATGAAATCGCAGCACCGCTCGATGAACAAAAATCGGCCGTGTGTCGAGTGCGAGTTGGTGAAGTCTGGCAACCGGGGGGCCAGGGCTGGCGGCGCCGGGTCGTCCTTTTGCAGCATGACCCATCGCAAGCGGATGTTTCCTTTAAAGCACGGACGGAGGGCACACAGCGCAAGGCGGAACGGTTTGATCTGTACCAGATTGATGATGTGCATAACACCAGGATTAAGCTCAAACCCGGCGAGTCGGTGTCTGTTCCCTTCACCAAACTGGCACAGTCATCGGAACTCGAACTTTTCTATGCTTCGCCGTCATTCGGTGATCTCGTTGCTCCACCCGTTCCACAAATCGCCACATCTGCTGCGGACGAGATCAATGCCGTTCCCGGTTTCCGTGGCCGGCGACTCCCCTACCCGACCAACATCATGCCGACGGCGATGACCTTCGACCGTCATGGCAAGTTGCTGTTCACATCGCTGAAAGGCCATGTTTATCGAGGCGATGATCACGCCGCGAAACTTTTCGCCGAGGGACTCGCCGCGCCGTTCGGCATTCTCGACAGTCACGACATGGTGCTCGTCGCGCACAAGCCGGAGATTGTCGGACTGGTTGATGAGGATGAAGACGGCCGGGCGGATCAATCGACCGTCATCGCCACCGGTTGGGGCCTGAGCGACGACTATCACGACTGGACCTGCGGCCTTGTGCGCGATCGGGAGGGCAATCTCTTCACCACGCTGGGCAGCGATTACGCCATGAAAGACCGGCCCCTCAAGATTTCTCGCTGGCGGGGCGATGCGCTCAAAATCGATCCCGAGGGGCACATCGAATCCATCGCTCGCGGCCTGCGGTTCCCCACCGGCGTCGCGATGACGGCCGACCAGCACATCTTCATCACCGATCAGCAGGGTGTGCAGAACACGTTCAATGAACTCAACTGGCTGCAACCCGGCGCAAGATTCGGCGTCCCCAGCCTGCACGAACCGGATAAGGAGGCCCCGTCGTTGCCCCCGGCTGTGCAGATTCCGCATCCGTGGACGCGCAGCGTCAATGGCATCACGGCGATTCCGAAATCATTCGCCGACCGCACACATCCCCAATTGTTCGATCAACTCCTGGGCTGCGAGTACGACACCCGGTTCCTCGTGCGGTTCAGTCATCAACTGGTCGATGGCGTGATGCAGGGAGCCGCGTATCCCTTCTCGAAGCCCGTCGGTTCCGCTGTGCGGACCGATGGATCGAACGCCGCCGCGCAAACGGTCCGCACAGCGGACCCTACGGCTGGCTTCCTCGGCCCGTTGTCGATTGCCGTGAGTCCAGAGGGCGATCTCTACGTCGGCAGCATTCACGACAGTGGCTGGCAGGGGGGCCTCAACACGGGAGACATCGTCAAGCTGTCACCCGCGGGCGAGTGGCCGAATGGCTTGGCGGAAATCCGCGTGACCCCGGCGGGATTCGACCTGGAATTCTTCCATCCCGTGGACAAGTCGAAGGCGGAAGAGGCGAGCCGTTATCAAATCTCGGGATACACGCGTGTCTGGCAAGGAAGTTACGCCACGCCCGATTCCGGTCGGCACAGTGTCGAGGTCCAATCAGCCCGTTTGAACGCCGCGGGCACCGTGGTGTCGCTGACACTCCACGGCTTGAAGCCGGGAAATGTGTATGATGTCGTCGTGGGCGAAATCACGACCGAATCCGAGACATCATTATGGCCCAGCATCGGACATTACACGCTGCACAAACTGCCGAAGTGAAGCGGCGGTCCGCTTCTGAACGTAGGGTTTGCCGAGTCTTCGAGGCGAACCATTTCGACCATGCGATCTGAATCTGGTTCGCCTTCGAGGACTCGGCAAACCCTACAAAGGCGGGAACGAGCAGACCTCGACCAGATGGCCGTCGGGGTCTTGCAGGAAGACCTGCACCGCGCCGTCGGGGCGCGTGCGCGGGGGCGAGACGACTGGCACGCCGAGTTCCTGCAACCGGGCGTAGGCGGCCTCGGCATCGCTCACCAGAAAGGCGAAGTGGTGGCCGCGGGTGTTGTTCTCGCGCGTGAACCCCGCCCGGCCGGTCCCCTCGGCTTCCAGAATCGTGTGGATCAGCGTCGGTCCCGCCTGGAACCACTGGCCGACAAACGAAAAGTTCGGCCTGGCAACTTCCTCCATGCCGAGCACATCAACATAAAACCGCCGCGTCGCCGCCAGGTCTTTGACGACGATGGTGACGTGATCGAGAGATTGCACGCGCAACGACATGGAAGACTCCGGGGACCACGCTTCTGCGAAGCGTCGCGAATTTAACTTGCCATGCCGGCCAGCACCGGGTCGCCGACTTTCCAGTGCGCCCCGTCCCGCAATACCCGGCGGTACAGCGTGTCGCGTTCCACCGGAATGCAGCCGGTTTCGCGAATCATCCGGTGCAGTTGTTCCACCGTCTGTCCTTCCGGCGTTTTGGCCCCGGCGTCGTGATAGATGAGTTCATGGACCACGGTGCCGTCGATGTCGTCTGCTCCGAAGCTCAACGCGACCTGGGCGATCTTTTCACCCAGCATGATCCAATACGCTTTGATGTGGTCAAAGTTGTCGAGCATGATCCGCGACAAGGCGATCATGCGGAGGTCCATATGGCCCGTCGGCTTGGTGATGTAATCCAGCTTGGTGTTTTCCGGATGAAAAGCCAGCGGGATGAATGTCTGGAAGCCGCAGGTTTCGTCCTGCAACGCCCGCAACTGGCAGAGATGATCGATCCGGTGTTTGGCCTGTTCCACATGCCCATAGAGCATGGTCGCATTGGAACGTAGCCCGAGTTGATGAGCCGCGCGATGAATGCTGAGCCATTCCTCGCCGCCCGCTTTATGCTCGCAGATTTGGGACCGCACCTCGGGATGAAAGATTTCCGCCCCGCCCCCCGGCATGCTCCCCAGGCCGGCCAACATCAGTTCTTGCAAGATCCACTCGACCGGCTTTTTAGTGATGTGGCTGAACCACTGGATTTCCACCGGCGTCCACGCCTTGATGTGGATCTCCGGGCACGTCTCATGCAGCACCCGCACGACGTTCAGATACCACTCGAACGGTTTGAGGTGATGCAGCCCGCCGACGACATGAATTTCCGTCGCACCATTCGCCCGGCCCTCAAGCACACGCGCACGGAGCATGTCGTCGGTGAACTCGTACGCCTTCTCGGCTTTGAGATCGGCCCGGAACGCGCAGAATCGGCAGCGGTACACGCAGACATTCGTCGGATTCAGATGGATGTTCGTGTTGTAGTAAGCGAACTTACCGTTCTTTCGCTGGCGGATGATGTTCGCGAGCCGGCCCAGCGTGAACAGGTCCGCCTGTTCGTCGAGCAGCAGGCCTTCCTCGGCGGTGACGCGTTCGCCGGCGTGGACTTTTTGTTCAATGTGCGACAGATCGGTGGGCATGATATTTTGTCAGAGAGAATGGTCCCGGCGATGCCATCGCCGGGCTTTGCCGTAAAAGTTATTTCGGGGAGGCGGTCAGGCTCAGGGATTCCGTTTTCGCGTCCTCGGACACAACGACGGGAATTTTCCAGGCGGATGTCGCCAGTTTGCACAGTCCGCCGGTCCCTTCCCGACAATAACCGTAGGTCATCGTCAACGTTAACTCGGCGGCTCCCGATTTGGCGGCGACCGGAATTCGCACCCGCGCCACGCCGTCGGCGATCTCCACGGTCTGCTTTTTCCCGATCAGTTCCGCGGCGATCAGCGTCTGATTCTTGCCAGACTGCAAGGCGTACTTGACCGGAATTTCCGCATTAAGCTTATAGTCTTCCGGCAACTGGAATTCGACGGTCAATTCAAGCGGTTCCCCCGGCTTGATCTGCTGGATGGGTAAAGTTGTCACCCCGTCGGACGGTTCATCGCTGGCGGCCGTGGATTCATCGGCAGTGGCGGGTGGAGTCAGGCCCGTGACAACAAATTCCGCGGCCTGCTTCGTATCGAGATCGACCTTCAAAATCCGGTGATTGTTTGTGTCGGCGATGAACAGCGAATTCCCGGCGATGGTCAGCCCGGCCGGTTCCGCGAGTTGGAGAGGGTCGATCTCCGTGCCCGGTTTGCCGGTTCCCACCCAGGTTTCGGTCGCTTTGCTGGCGACATCCACCAGTTTGATCTTGTGGTTATACGTGTCCGCGACGAAGAGCTTTCCCTTGTGGAAGACGATGCCGAGCGGATGTTGCAGCCGGACTTCGTCGCCCACGCCGTCGATATCACCGAACGCGAACAGCGTTTGCCCATTGGGCAAATCGGAGGCTCCGACGAGCGTGGAGACATCCTGCCCATCAGCCGCCACCCCTTTCGTCACGATCTGCCGGACCGATGATCCCTCGGAGTCGACGACGAACAGGTGGGAACCGTCGGAGGCGATGCCGGAGGGCTGCGCGAGGGCCGAGTCCTTCAGGCTGCCGTTCTTGATGTCTTCACGGCCGGAACCGGCATAGGGATGAATTGAGTCCGCCCCGAATTGATGCGACCACATCTGGTGCGGTCCGGCCATCGCGATGTACAGCATGTCGTCAATCGCGTACAGATCCCACGGGCTATTCAGACTGGTTTGCAGCAGCTTCCCGCCGGCAGCGCGGAAATTCGCCTGTTTGCCATTCCCGGCGAGCGTGGCGACGGTTTTCGCTTTCAAGTCGATGGTGCGAATCGTGTGATTCTCGGTGTCAGCGACATACAGCGTGTCGTTCACCAGACACATGCCTTGCGGGTGATCGAACTGGGCTTCGGTGTAGCTTCCGTCTTTCGCACCGATCTGGCCGTCGCCGATCACATCCACCAACTGTCCATCGAGTCCGGCGATCACGATCCGGTTGTGATTGCTGTCCGAGATGAACAGGCGTTGGCCGGGTTCGTCGGCGAGAATTTTGCCGGGGAATTTCAAAGGACCGGGAGTCTGCTTGTTCCGTTCGAGATCAAAACTGACCGGCGTTTCGTCGAGTGTCCCCTTGGCTTTGTGGAAGTCGATCACTTTCGTGATGACCTGCTCGAGGACTTCGCGGTTGCCTTCGCCGGAGAGATGCCCGCAGTAAAAACCTTCCGGGTCGATGAGGACCATGCTGGGCCAGGAATTGACGCCGAACTTCCGCCAGACGGTCATCTTGGCGTCGTTAATCACAGGATGTTCGATCTCATAGCGCAGAATCGCTTTGCGGATATTGCCGGATTCTTTCTCATTGTCGAATTTTGCCGAGTGGACGCCGATGACGACCAGTTCCTTACCGAACTTCTTTTCGAGATATTTCAGATCGGGGAGGACGTGAATACAGTTGATGCAGCAATACGTCCAGAAATCGAGCAGGACGACTTTGCCGCGCAAGTCCTTCAAATTGATTTCGCCCGATGTGTTCAGCCATTCCACGCCCCCATCCAGATCGGCGGAGGGGACGCGGTTCGGGAAAGGATTCTTCACGCCGGCTTTCTTCTCCGCCTTGGCGTCCGCCGCCGCACGACTTTTCACGGCGGGCTTGGTGGGTTCTTCGGCTTCCGCCGCGCAGCCGGTTTGCGGCAATCCGCCGAGGAGTACAGCGCAGGTGAGCAGACTGGCAAGCAGAGTTGCCGAACTCCGAAAACTGTGCGGCAGACGTGTCATACGACTTGACTCCTTGCGCTCGATACCGGGTTGGCCGGACCACAACGGTCATACGCCGGAAAACAACTCTCCGTCATGCAACAACATGGTAACAGGCGGGATGTGTATCGCCAACCGCTCGACTTTCGACGCAGAGACAGCCATTCGTGAAAAAAACTTCTTGCCAGTTTGAGGTGAGGGGGTCAGAATACAGGGCGGGCCGGCTGCAGGGACAGGATTTCGGACTCGCCAACGTCACGTTGAACAAGCCGTTTATCACACGCCCCAGCTAAAATCGACACGGTTGGCGGGAATTGACAGGGCAATTGACATTTTCGCAGGCGAGGATTAACCTCGCGCCCGGATGTGACCGATGTTCGCAAGACGTTATCAGCCTTAGGTTTTAGCGTTCCACACACTTCTGCCAGCGGATGGTGACAACAAAGGCTCGTATTATGGTTCGGCGGATGTCGGTCGGTTTCAGTGTCTGGTGCGGCCTCATCGTCGGTGGTCAACTCCTCGCCGTCGCGCAAGACAATTGGGGAGCGAAAATGTTCGACCGGCAAACGGTCGATTTCGGCACGGTCGCGAAGGGAGCCGACGCGAAGCAGCGCATTAAAATCCGCAATGTTTACCAGGAAGCAATTCAGATCACCTCGGCGAACACCTCGTGCGTGTGCTTTCGGGCCAGTGTCGTCGATAACGCCAACACCATTCCCAGCGGCCAGACGGTGGAACTGGAAGTGAGCTGCAACACGCTGAACTACCAGCGGAAACGCGATGCCACGCTGATTGTCAGCCTGTACGAACCGTCCAAGCGAATCGCGACTGAAGTTCGCATCCCCTTGCAAGCCTACATCCGCACCGATGTCGTCTTCTCACCGGGGGCCATCAACTTCGGCAATCTCGATCTCGGCTCGGGGGGCACGCAAGTCGTCAAGATCGCCTATGCCGGTCGCGGTGACTGGAAGATCAACGAGGTCAAATCGTCTCACGGGCATCTGTCCGCGACCGTGAAAGAATTGGGCCGACGAGACAGCGGCCAGGGAAGCTTCCTGGTCGACTACGAACTGACGGCGGTTCTCAAACCGGATGCCCCTGCCGGTGTCTTGCGGGATCAACTCTCGCTAATCACCGACGACGCTAACAGCCCGCAAGTTCCGCTGCTCGTGCATGGCCAGGTCGAGGCCGACATCACCTTGACGCCCAATGTGCTGGCCTTCGGTGCCCTGACTCCGGGCCAATCGAAAACGATGATCCTGGTGGTCCGTGCGAAGCAGCCGATCACCATTGAGAAGATTGAACGCGAAAAGACGGATGAATCGTTCCGGGTCAAGCTGCCTGAAGACACCAAGATCGTGCACACTCTGCCAATCACGCTGGTGACGCCGACCGAACCCGGCGATTTCGACGAACTGTTCACGATCACAATCGCCGGGCGATCCGAACCGGTCACATTCCGCGCTCAAGGCAAAGTGGTACCGACCGCCACGCCGAGTGCGAACTGATCCGCGTCCGTCTACCAATTCCATTCAGCAGCCGCGGAGGTTCGCCTCCGCGGCTGCTGTTTTGATAGGAGACCAATGATCGTGCCACGACTTGTCCTCAAGTCGTGTTCCCCTCAGCACACGACTTGAGGACAAGTCGTGGCACGGCAGGGGTGGCCGGGGCTGGAGCGCTTCGCGAAGCCCCGGTTTTTGCGTTACAGACGCGGCGGGCTTACGCCGCGCCGCTCGCCAAGCCGGGGCTTCCTTCGCAAAGCCTCAGTCCAGCCCCGGCCACCCAACCAAAAAGAATTACACGCCGTCGAGTGCTTGCTTGAGGTCGGCGATGATGTCTTCGATGGCTTCCGTGCCAATGGACAGCCGCACGAAGTCCGGGGTCACACCCGTGCTGACCTGTTCTTCCGGCGTCAATTGCTGATGCGTCGTGCTGTTCGGGTGAATGATCAACGACTTGCTGTCGCCCACATTCGCCAGATGCGAGAAAAGCTTGACACTGTTGATCAGCTTGATGCCGTTCTCTTTCTGCTGGGCCGGCGTGGCTCCCTTGATGCCGAAGCCCATGATCGCCCCGCAGCCTTTGGGGAGATACTTCTTACTAAGCTTGTACGACGGGTGGCTTTCCAACCCGGTGTAATGCACCCACGAAACTTTGGGATGCGATTCCAGGAAGTTCGCGACAGCGAGGGCGTTCGCACTGTGCCGTTCCATCCGCAGATGCAGCGTCTCCAAACCTTGCAGAAAGAGGAACGCATTGAACGGGCTCATCGCCGCACCGAGATCACGCAGAACTTGCGTGCGGGCTTTGAGGATGTAGGCGAGGTTCATCGGCCCGAAGGTCTCGAAGAACTTCATACCATGATAACTGGCATCCGGCTCGGTCAGTTCGGGGAACTTGCCGTTGCCCCAGTTGAAATCCCCCTTCTCGATAATCATACCGCCGATGCTCGTTCCATGCCCGCCGATGAACTTCGTACAGGAATGGACGACGATATCGGCTCCCCATTGAAACGGCTGGCACAAGAACGGCGACGCGAGGGTGTTGTCGACAATCAGCGGGATGCCGGCGTCATGCGCAATTTTCGCAATCGCCTCGAAATCAGGCAGATCGACGCGCGGGTTGCCGATGGTTTCGACGAAGATGCAGCGGGTCTTGTCGTCGATCGCCTTGCGAAAGTTCTCGGGATCGGCCTGGGTGACGAACTTGGTTTTGATCCCGAATTTCGGAAAGGTGTAGTGAAACAGGTTGTACGTGCCGCCATACAGGCTGGTCGAAGCGACGATATTCTGACCGTTCTGAGCGATGTTCAGAATGGCCATCGTCACGGCTGCTTGCCCGGACGCGCAGGCCAGCGCCCCGGAACCCCCTTCCAGAGCCGCGACGCGCTTCTCCAAAACATCACAGGTCGGATTCATAATCCGAGTGTAGATGTTGCCGAATTCCTGCAAGCCGAACAGCCGGGCCGCATGCTCGGTGTCGTTGAAAACATACGAGGTGGTCTGGTAGATCGGCACGGCGCGGGAATTGGTCGTCGGGTCGGGCGATTGTCCGGCGTGCAGGCACATCGTTTCCGGTCGGAGCGTCTCGGTCATGGCGGATCTTCAAGCAGAGAATGAGCGTGGAGGGGGAACGCCGACGAATCAGACTGTCGGAAATGACAGCGATTTCACAGGCGATACGTTCACCGTATCTTAAACAGATATCGTATGATTGGCAAATAACGCGACGAACAACAAACGCGACCAAAGCCCGCCGTCAGCGACGGCGGGACCCGGCGACGGAGACGATGTCCATGCAGATTCTGGTGATTGAAGACGACCCGGTGATAGGTAGGTCACTCGTCCGCGGCTTTTCCGAGGAAGGGCATTCCGCGCAATGGGTCCAGGACGGTGAACAGGGATTAGCCGCCGCGCTCGGCCAGCAGGCCGATGTGATCGTGCTGGATCAAATGCTGCCCAAGCTCACCGGGCAGGAAGTGCTGCGCGCCTTGCGGGAACGGGGCGTGCTTTGCCCGGTGATTCTGCTGACGGCTCTGGGTTCCGTCGATGATCGCGTCGAAGGGTTGAACTCTGGTGCGGACGATTACATCGTCAAGCCGTTCGAGATCGCCGAGCTACTGGCCCGCGTGCAAGCTGTGGTGCGCCGCAGCGGGGCCAGGCCATCGCCCGTGCTGAAGTGCGGCGAGTTGACGCTTGACCTGACGACGCGGCGGGTCTCTCTGAGCGATGCGGAGATCGAATTGACCCCCATCGAATTCAGCCTGCTCGAACTCTTGATGCGATACACCGGCCAGGTCGTCACGCGCAAGATGCTCTGCGAACATGTGTGGGGCTTCAATTGGGACGGCACGACGAACGTGATTGAAGTGCATGTCAATCGCTTGCGGGGCAAACTCGACAAAGGACGCAGTCAGTCGCTGATCACCACCGTGCGAGGACGCGGTTATGCCCTTGCGGCTGGTTAATCCTCTGTTCCGGTCGCTCCGCAGCAGGCTGACGGTGTGGAACACCCTGGTGGTGCTGATCGCCGTGGTCACAGCGTTGATCGGCGTGCGGGAGGGCCTGCGATTCTACCTCATTCAGGAACTCGACGCCGTGCTCGACGACGAGGTCGGCGAACTACTGCTGGTGATTCAGGCATTTTATCCCGATGAGGAAAAGATCATCGAGTCGATGCGCCGCAAGACCGACGGGCATGAAGAGCATGGTTGGCATATCCGCTGGCTCGATGAAAATCGGCAACGCACGATCTGGGTTTCGGAAGAACACGCGCCCCAGGTTCCCCTGAGCCATCTGGTGTCGACGCTCGATGGTCGAACAACCTGGCAATCCACCACGCATCGCTCGGTGGAGCGCCGGGTCGATTCGCCCGGCATCCCGGCATTCTATATCCGCGTCGGCTCGCTGACGAGCTTCATCGATGCGGATATCGACCGCATGACACGCATCATGGCGCCCGTCGGGCTGTTCATTTTCCTGCTGGCACCGTTGGGAGGTTACTTCCTCGCCAATCGCGCGATCGATCCCTTGCAGAAGATCATCTCCACCACCGAACGGCTGCGGCCCAGTCATCTCAACGAACGGCTCACCATTCGCGGCGTGGATGACGAACTGGACCAGCTCGCGCACAAGATCAACGATTTCCTGGACCAGATCGCCGACCATCTGACCAAGCATCGTGAGTTTCTGGCGAATGCCGCGCATGAGCTGCGCTCACCGCTGGCCGCGATGCAAAGCTCCGTCGAAGTCATGCTGCAAAAACCGCGCAGCAGTGAAGATTATCAGGATCTGCTCGTCTCCATCGACGAGCAATGCCATCACCTGGGATCGCTCGTTAATCAAGTGTTGGAACTCGCCGCCAGCGATGCCGGCGTGCTGGCCCGCGCGAGTCAGCCTGTGCGCTTAGACGATCTGGTGCGTCAGGCCTGCGACATGTTCGAGGCCGTCGCTGACGAACGCGGGCTGCGTCTGATACTGCATGCTCCCGTCGCGTTAGCCGTCGCCGGCGATGCGACGCAATTGCGGCAATTGATCACCAACCTGATCGATAATGCCATCAAATTCACAACATCAGGCGGTACGATTGATGTGCAACTACAATCCGACCCAACGAGCAGCCAGGCGGTGCTGACGGTGACAGATTCGGGCATTGGCATCTCCGCCGAGGACCTGCCCCGCATCTTCGATCGCTTCTTTCGAGCCGATAAATCCCGTGATCGGGGAACCGACACGCGCGGCAGCGGCCTGGGCCTGAGCATCTGCCAGTCCATCGTGCAGGGACACAGCGGACAGATCTCCGTCCGCAGCGAACCCGGCCAAGGCACAACATTCCTGGTCACTTTACCCCTGGCATAAAACCGGCTGGGTGGCCGGGGCTGAACTGAGGCTTTGCGAAGGAAGCCCCGGTGAGCGTGCGAAGACCGGGGCTTCGCGAAGCGCTCCAGCCCCGGCCACCCGACCGAATCGCTGTTGGTGGCCTCGTCGATCTGCTGTAAACTCTCGACATGGAATCGCCACCCCCGAATCGTCCGGTCCTTGTTCCCAAGCCGCCGCTGCTCAATAGCCGAGTGGAAATTCCGCCCACGGCGTTCGAGTACCCGCATACCGTGCAGCCGGAAGAACTTGACGGCCTGATGCATGCCAATAATCTGGAATATCTCAAGTGGATGCTGGCGGCGGCGACCGCCCACTCGGACGCAGTCGGCTGGACGTTGCAGCGTCATCTGGAACTGCAAGCCGGCTGGGTCGTCCGGACACATCAAATCGAATATCTGCAACCCGCCCTGGTCAACGAGGATGTCGTCGTCCGAACGTGGGTGGTGGACATGAAGTGGATGTCCTCGATGCGGCGCTATGTGCTGGTGCGCCCCAGCGACAATGCGCGACTAGCGGTCGCGGCGACCAATTGGGCATTTGTTGACTTCCAAACCAAGAAGCTGGCACGAATCCCGGACATCGTCTCTTCAGCCTTCGAGATTATTCCCGATCCGCCCCTCCGCTGATTCGCCGCCAACGGGTGTCGTTAAGTTCGATTGTTGATCCTTCTCCCCCGTGGGCACTGGTATCTGCACAAACGCCGTTGCCCTCGTATTTCCAGTCCCCTCGCCCCCGCCTCGGGGGAGAGGGGACCAAACCTATGACACTCCACTTGTGTGGAGACCGATGCTTGGAGGGAGAAGGTGGCCGCCTCGGCCGGATGAGGGGGCGCTCACGGCGGTTGGAGTTGTTGTGCCACGACTTGTCCTCAAGTCGTGTGCTTCATTGGGCACGACTTGAGGACAAGTCGTGGCACGGGCAAGTGGGAAGGATGTTGCTCCGTGACATCCCTCCACTGGCCCGCCCCACGGTTTTCAGCGCTCCCTTGACTTCATTTTTGCTCTCCCCGTAAGATATGCGGGTAGCGTCGCGGCGAAATTGGCAGGCCGGCGACCGAAATGCCTTGGGTTCAATCCTTTACAGCAGAAATTTTCGTCATGGCCGTTCCCGATCGACGACAATCGCACTCGCGCTCCGCGAAACGCCGCAGTCATAACGCGATTAAGCCATTGCAGTTACAAGCATGCCCTCAGTGCCAGACCCAGCGCCCGTCGCATGTGGTCTGCCCGACGTGCGGCTACTACCAGGGTCGAACTCTGGTGAATACTGAGGAATAATTCGCATGCGAATCGCACTGGATGCGATGGGCGGCGACCATGGTCCGCAACCGAATCTTGACGGCGCACTCCGCGCGCTGGCCGAAAACCCGGAACTGGAAATCGCCCTGGTCGGCGATGCGGCGACGTTGCAACCGCTGCTCGACCGGCCCGAGGTGCCTCGCGACCGCATGATTCTGCACCCCGCCGAGGGTTGGGTGCTCATGGAAGAGAAGCCGGTCGACGCGCTACGGAAAAAGCCGAATTGCTCGATCGCCGTCTGCTGGCAACTGATGGCCGGTCAACAGGTCGATGCCGTCGTCAGCGCCGGACACACGGGCGCCGTCGTCGCCGCCGGCCTGCGGACGCGGCTCTTTCTCAATGGTGTCAAACGGCCGGGCATCGCCGTCGCCATGCCCACCGTCAAAGGCAAATGCGTTCTGATGGACGTCGGTGCGAACCCGGCGGCACGCCCGGAACACCTCGTCCAATATGGCGTGATGGGGTCAATCTACGCCCGCGAGATGCTTGGCATCGAACGGCCGCGCGTCGGCCTGATGAACATCGGCAGCGAAGACGGCAAAGGCAACGAACTCGTCCGCGATGCCCATGCGATGTTTCTCGCCAGCCCGTTTCGCGAGAGCTACATCGGCAATGTCGAAGGCCGCGATCTGTTTCAAGGTGCGGCCGATGTCGTCGTCTGCGAAGGCTTCCTCGGGAATGTGCTGCTGAAAGCCAGCGAAGGCATCGCTGACATGTTCCTCAGCACGATCACGCAGGAATTGATGCAGACGCTGCAATCCGAAAAGCATCTGGCCAAACAGGCGCTGGAAACACTGGAAAAACGGTATCAGTATCACGAAGCCGGCGGCGCGCCGCTGCTCGGGATCGACGGCATCTGCATCATTTGCCATGGGGCCAGCAACGACCGTTCGATCTTCAACGCGCTCCGCGTGGCGACCGCCCTCAAGCATCGCCGGTTGAACGAGCAGATCGTCCAGGAATTGCAGCAGGAAGCGTCTGCCGTCGCCTCGTAATGCGTGTCTGGCGCGCGACCAGCGGTCCCGCCGTCGCCGACGGCGGGCTTTAGACCGGAGAATTCGACATGACCCAATCGGCATTTCTCTTTCCCGGCCAGGGCGCGCAGCACGTCGGCATGGGACGCCAGCTTGTAGAACGTTCCCCCGCCGCGAAACGCCTGTTCGATGAAGCACGCGAAATCCTCAGCTTCGATCTCGCCGAACTCTGCTTCAACGGCCCGGCCGAACGGTTGGATGCCACCATCATCAGCCAGCCGGCGCTGTTCGTCACCAGCCTTGCCGCGCTGGAACTCCTGAAAAACGAACAACCCGCCGTTGTAGACGCCTGCGCGTTGACGGCGGGGTTGAGCCTGGGCGAGTACACGGCGTTGGTATTCGCCGGGGCGCTGTCTTTCGCCGACGGTTTGCGAGTGGTTCAAGTCCGAGGCCAGGCGATGCAGCAGGCCGCGGATGCCGTGCCGTCGGGCATGGTCAGCGCGCTGCTGCTCGATCGCGAACAGGTCGCCACAGTCTGCACCGGGGCGAGTGCGGCCGGCCGGATGTGGATCGCCAATTATCTGTGTCCGGGTAACATCGTGCTGTCCGGCGATAAGGCCGGTTGCCAGCGGGCGGTGGAACTGATCGAACAAGCGGGCGGAAAACCAATTCCGCTGGCCGTCGCCGGGGCGTTTCACACCCCGCTGATGGAATCGGCCTGTGCCGCATTGTCGAGCGCCCTGCAACAACTCGCGATTCAACCGCCGCGCATTCCGGTGATCTCGAATGTCGATGCGAAATCGCATGCCGATCCGGACGAGATTCGCCAGTTACTCGTCCGGCAGGTGACGCAGCCAGTGCTGTGGGAAGACAGCGTCCGGTCGATGCTCGCCCAGGGGACCACGAAGTTTTACGAAATCGGCCCGGGCAAAGTCCTGAAAGGCCTGCTGAAACGGATCGACCGCAAGTCCGATTGCGAGACTGTCAACGATAGCGGCGCATAAGCCATTTCATGCCACAAGTGCATTTTCTGTAATGACTTGCGTAGCGAATTCTGCTGGCAAACCCTCCGGCGGGCATTCCTGTTGTGCCCCTTAAGCCGCCCGGTTCGTGAAACCTCATTGACGAATCCCGGTCCGGACGAATAAAATAGACGGTTGCTGATGCGTTGTCGGGGAAATTCCGTTCAGAGGGTGCGCGATGCGAATTCAAGCCGGGCTTTCACCACGATATTGCGACGGCATGTCGCGGCGCAGTTTCGTTCAGGCGGGTGTCGCCGGGATGGGGGCCGCGGGGCTGTCCCAGATTCTCCGCGCGAAAGATGCCTCCGCCGCTGAGGGGACCTCCCCCAAAGACACCTCCGTCATTCTGATCTGGTTGGACGGCGGTCCCAGCCATCTCGACATGTACGACATGAAGCCCGACGCACCGGCGGAAGTCCGCGGGTTATGGAATCCGATTCCGACCAATGTCGACGGCTTCGCCATCACCGAACTCTATCCGCTCCAGGCGAAACTCGCCGACAAGTTTTCCATCGTCCGTTCTCTGCATCACAACAACGGCGATCACTTTGCCGGCGGTCATCTCATGCTCACCGGTCGGCCGGGTGCGAGCGGGGCCGATACGCCCGGCAAGTATCCATTTATCGGCTCGATGGCGACGCACCAGACCGGTCCCCGCCAGCCCGGCATGCCGGCGAATGTCGCCGTCCCCTATGCGATGAGCATCGGCCTGCGGCCCGGTTACTTCGGTGCGAATTACGTCGGCGGCTCGCACAATCCGTTCGAGACCGAAGGCGACCCGAACGCCGACAACTTCCAGGTCAGCAACATGCAGCTTCCCGGCGGCATGTCGGTCGACCGATTGGAACATCGCTCCGAACTGGCCCACAAATTCGATAAACTCCGCCGCGAAGTCGACTCCCGCGGCACACTCGAACAGATGGACCGCTTCGACCAGCAGGCGTATGAACTGATCACCGGTGCCTCGGCCCGCAAAGCGTTCGATATCTCGCAGGAAGATCCCCGCCTCCGCGACCGTTACGGCCGCAATTCCTGGGGACAAAGCACACTGTTGGCCCGCCGCCTCGTCGAAGCCGGCTCGACATTCGTGACCGTCCATTACGGCGGCTGGGATCACCACTGGGATTTGAAATCGGGCTACGAACGCGTCCTGCCGATGGTCGATAGCGCGGTCGCCACGCTGTTCGACGATCTGTCGCAGCGCGGGCTGTGGGAGAGCACACTTGTGGTCCTCTGCGGGGAATTCAGCCGCACGCCTCGGATGAACAACGGCGGCAACGGCGGCCCGCCTCTCAGCATGGGAACCCCCGGTCGCGATCACTGGGGCAACTCGATGTTCTGCCTGCTCGGCGGCGGCGGCGTCCAAGGCGGCCGCATTGTCGGTTCCACCAACCGCAATGGCGAAGTCCCGCAAGATCGCCCGCTGCGGCCAGCGGACATCCATCACACGATTTATCATGTCCTCGGCGTCGACCCCAACCACAACTTCCTAAACCACGCCGGCCGCCCCATCACCGCCCTGGAACCGGGCACAGTCATTTCGGAACTGCTGTAACCCGACTTCTAACGCCTAACGCCAAATACCTAACGCCTATTCTATGTTCTCCATCCTCGACCACGGCTCGAAACTCTGCGACGGCATCCGCCGGCGAGAGATCCTCCGCGCCGGCGGCTTGGGCTTGTTGAGCGCAGCCGCATGCAATCCCCTCACCGCAGCCACATCGCTTGCGGGTTCGCACCCCAAATCCTGCATCATCCTCTTCCTCATGGGCGGCCCCCCCCAGCATTCCACCTGGGACCCCAAGCCCGACGCGCCCCCCGAAATTCGCGGCGAAATCGCCCCCATTCAGACCGCGGTCCCCGGGCTGTCCATCGGCGAACTGATGCCGCGCACCGCCCCGCTCATGAATCACGTATCAGTGCTGCGGGCCATGTCGACCGACGACAATGCTCATTCGTCGAGCGGTTATTTCATGATGACCGGCGTGCCCCACATTCCGATGAATGCGGAAAACGCGAACCCCGGTCCGCCGAACAACTGGCCGACCATCGGCTCCGTCGTGCAGCAACTCCATCACGGCCCGCGCTTGTTGCCCCCGGCGATCCGCCTGCCGCATCAGATTTTCAATACCGATGGCTCCGTCTGGCCCGGACAAGATTCCGGCTGGCTGGGGCATGCCGCCGATCCGTGGCTGCTCAACTGCGACCCGGCGACCCCCGGCTTCAAGATTCCCCATTTCGAGCTGACGGCCGACGGCGCGTTGGGACGCTTGGAAAATCGCCGGTCGTTATTGTCGCAACTGGAACACCGCCTCCAGCAGACCGAACGCTCGGGGGAGATCGACAACTTCAACCAGTTGCAGCGACAGGCGTTCGACTTGTTGCAGACGCCGCAAGCCCGTGCCGCCTGCCGGGTCGACGCCGAGCCGGACGACGTGCGCGATCGTTATGGCCGAGGGCAGTTCGGGCAGAGTGTGCTGATGGCCCGTCGGCTCGCGGAAGCCGGTGTCTCGCTGATTCAGGTGAACTGGTATCGCGGGGCGGATGAACCCGGCGATACCCCCTGCTGGGACAGTCACGCCCGCGAGACGCAGCGGTTGAGGGAAAACCTCATCCCGCCGTTCGACATGGCGTACTCCGCGCTCTTGACCGACTTGATCAACACCGGTCGGCTCGACGACACGCTGGTCGTGGTGATGTCCGAATTCGGCCGCACACCCCGCATGAACGGCCGTGGCGGCCGCGATCATTGGGGACATGTCTTCTCTATCGCCCTCGCCGGCGGCGGAGTTCGCGGCGGTCAAGCCATCGGCCGCTCCGATCCCACCGGCGGCTACCCGGCGGAAGGCCGCGTCGGTCCCCCCGATCTAACCGCGACAATTCTACATTCGCTCGGCTACGAGCCGGAGACAATGATCTACGACTCGCTGGGTCGCCCGCTCCCCATCAGCCGCGGCCAAGTCATCGCCCCCCTCTTTGCGTGATTTGTTCGCGCGTCATCACGTCCCACGCGTGATCACACCCAACCCCGGCGATGGCATCGCCGGGACCCTATTTTTCTCTGTCATGTGCGTTAATTGCCGGTCGGGTGGCACGTCCCTGAGGCTTTGCAAAGGCATGGCGATCAGTAGTGGCTCAGTTTCATTCGTGCCACGCCCACGCGCTTCGCGCGGGCGTGTATTCGCACCGCAAAAAAACTCAAACTGACCCACTCATTGAGATCGCACGCAGACCACACCCCTCCCAAAACCCTTAGGGGGCGTCCCACACCGATCCACCAAGACCACTTTTCTCTCTAAATATATGCGTTAATTGCCAACGGCTTTTGCGGTTCGTAACGAAGATTTCGACCAGCGAGTCTTCCACACGAAAGCCGTATTATGTCGATTTATGCACTCAAATCATTTCCTCGTAAGCGTTTATCTCGAACCGAAACCCCGGCGAATCGCACGAACCGAGCGGGCATCGATCACGCCTTGCAGACCGGCAGCTCGCCCGCCGAGCGGGAATTTTTGCAGCGACCCATCGAATTCGTCGCCCATCCGGCCTTCAAGCGGCCCGATCCCGAACGGCTGCTCAAACGCAAAATGCCCCTGCCCGGCCCGGCGCTCCCTGCCGCCCTGCCGGATCAGCCGGGACTTACCTTCGTCGCCGGTTTCGTCAGCCAGCCGCTGTTGACGGCGACCGATGAGGTGGCCCTCTTCGCCTGGATGAACTTCCACCGTTTCCGTGCCGAGCGACTTCGCCAGCAGGCACTGCGGTCGAAATCGCCCGCGCGACTGATCACCCGCCTGCGCGGTGAACTGCGTGCCGCGCAGGATCTGCGGAACCGAATCGTTTCCAGCAATCTGCGGCTCGTGGTGTCGCTGGCGAAAAAGCTGTCGCGGTCGCTGGATCATATGTCGGAACTGATCAGCGAAGGGGTGTTGCCGTTGATTCGCTCGGTGGAACTGTTCGACATCAGCCTCGGCAACCGGTTCAGCACCTACGCGACCTGGGCCGTGCGAAACCAGATGCTGCGGTGCATCAAGCGGGCGGCGACCGCCTCGGCCGCGGCGGGAACATCCGAGTTGCCGCTCGAATCGCTGGCGGATCAACATGTGGAGATTTACGAAGACCCGTCGACCGCATCCCCCGCGAAGCAGGTCCAATCGCTCATCGCTGATTTGCCCGATCGTGAACGACTGGTCCTGCGGGCGCGGTTCGGGCTGGCGGGAGAACCGGCCGGGCAAAGCCTGGCGGAAGTCGCCGCCCGCGTGGGGTTGAGCAAGGAACGTGTCCGCCAGATTGTCCTCAACACGCTGGAGCAACTGCGCGGCCAGTTCGTGCAAGCCGGGGATGTGTGAACTGCGCGGTGGCTGGCAGCGTGATATGATGACCGCGCACCGGTTCCTACTCGATCCAATCTCAGTCCAGAGTGAAGTCTTTGATCATGAAAATTCTCATCACAGGTGCGACCGGTCTTATCGGTCGCGAATTGACGGCGGACCTCACTCGGCAAGGCCACGAAATCTTCCGTCTGACGCGCGGCCAGCCCAAAGAAGCGAATGACATCACCTGGAATCCCACGGCGGGCAGCATTCCGAAAGCCCGTCTGGAAGGACTCGATGCCGTCATTCATCTCGCGGGCGAGAACATCGCCGGTGCGCGGTGGAACGACGCGGTGAAGGAGCGATTGCGTATCAGCCGTGTGCAAGCGACGAAACTGTTGTGCGACACCTTGTGCCAATTGCAGAATCCGCCGAAGACGTTGATTTGCGCCTCGGCCATCGGTTATTACGGCAATCGCGGCAGCGAGACGTTGACGGAAAGTTCCCCGGCGGGGACCGGCTTCCTCGCCGACCTATGCCGCGACTGGGAAGCGGCCGCTGATTCCGCGCGGCAAAAAGGCATGCGCGTCGTCCATGTCCGCATCGGCGTCGTGCTAACACCCAAAGGGGGCGCACTGGCGCAGATGTTGACACCGTTCAAACTCGGCGTGGGTGGCGTCATCGGCAGCGGCAAACAGTATTGGAGCTGGGTCGCCGTCGATGACGTCCTCGGTGCGATTCAGCATTGCCTGAATCACACGGAAATCTCCGGCCCGGTGAACGCCGTCGCCCCGAACGCGGCGACCAATCACGACTTCACCAAAACGCTCGGCAGCGTACTCCATCGCCCGACCATCTTCCCGATGCCGGCCTTCGCCGCTCGACTCGCCTTGGGCGAAATGGCCGACGAATTACTGCTCAGCTCCACCCGCGTCATCCCGCAACGCTTGCAGGAAACCGGCTACCAGTTTCACTGCCCCACGCTGGAATCCGCGTTGAAGCATGTGCTGAAAACGTAAGCCCGTCGCAGCAACTTTCGTTGAGCCATCTCGTAGGGTGGGTCGAGGCTCTGCGAGGCCCACCATCTTCGTAATTCGTCCACGTAGGGTGCGGTCGAGGGCTTGGACGAGGCCCACCGTGTTGGTGATTGCGGCCACAATTGGTGGGCCTCGCAGAGCCTCGACCGCACCCTACGTCAAAGGCGTTGATCGCGCCATCCATCACGGCGTGCTTCTCCCGCAACGACGAACCGTTTACCATAAGGGAAGTTGTTCATCAAAATCCCGGAGTCATCATGCCCACCCTCGAAATCGGTTCCAAAGCTCCCTCGTTCGATCTGCCGGCCTTTCCCAGCGGAAAATTCAAACTGAGTCAGTTCAAAGGCAAGCAGAACGTGGTCCTCTACTTCTATCCGAAAGATGACACCCCCGGCTGCACCACCGAGGCGTGTGAGTTTCGGGATGATCTGAAATCGTTCGCCGCGAAAGACACGGTGATTCTGGGCATTAGTCCCGATTCGATCGCTTCGCATCAGAAGTTCGCCGAGAAGTATTCGCTGCCGTTTCCGCTGCTGTCGGACGAGGATCACGCGATTGCCGAGAAGTATGGCGTGTGGGTCGAGAAGAACATGTACGGCAAGAAGTCGATGGGCATCCAGCGGGCGACGTTCCTGATCGACAAAGACGGGAAGATCGCCGCCGCCTGGCCGAAGGTGAAAGTCGAAGGCCACGTCGCCGCGGTGGCTGAGGCCCTGGATGAGTTGGAGTAAGTCTGCGGGCTTCCTTCCTGCTTGGGTGGCACGTCCCTGAGGCTTTGCGAAGGGCGTGGTCTGCGATTAATCACCACCCCCTTCGATGACTCAGAGACGTGCCACCCGAACGTCTCGCCAATTTCCATCAACGACACACTGTTTCTGCCGCGCGGGGCGGTTAAGATGTGCGGACGGTCCGGACGACGCCGGGCTGTGGTCGACGGGGTTCGAGATCCTCCCGCGTCGGGAACTGGGAATCTCCGTTCGGCTCGCATTCCCCCCATTTCGGAAAGTTGCCCATCATGTCCGATCAAGCAGCCGTCGCCGAGCAGCAGCGCCGCTATCGCGAATTTCTCGATCTGCTCCCCCTCACCCTGTCGCTGGCCGGTTTGCCGCAAAGCGATGTCGGCAAGTACTTCACCGAAGAGCAGATGGAAGGCCGCACGTTCGTGTTGCGGCACGCGTACAAGGCGGCTCGCACCATCGTGCGCGAGGCCATCAGCCGGTAATTTCCGCCGAGTTTGTGAACGAACGATCAGATTCTGGCCGAAGTGCCGAGTTCTCGAAACTTCCGCCCCCCGGTCGGGGTAAGTCCTCAGGATGAGGTGACGATCGCAGTGGACGACGTGCGGTTGGTGGAACGTTGCAGACAAGGCGATTCCGCCGGCGTGCGCGAGTTTCTCGAGCGGTTTCAGGGTCCGGTGTTCGGCGTCTGCCTGCGATGGCTCGGTCATCGCCAGGATGCGGAAGACGTGACTCAGGAAACGCTGGTCCGGGCGGTGCGGCACTTGTCCCATTGGGATGCGACGCGACCACTGATGCCGTGGGTGCTGACGATTGCCGTTAATCGGTGTCGAACACTGGCCGGCAAGCGGAACCGGCGGGGAGTGGGGTTGGAACATGGTGAAACAATGGCGGCACCACACCAGCGCCTGAGTACGACCGATTTGGGCGAAGAACTGCAATTGGCATTGGCGGAATTGCGCGACGAGTATCGGACCTGTTTCGTCTTGTTTTATCAGCAGGAACAAAGTTGCCAGCAGATCGCTGAGATTTTGAATTGCCCCGAGGGGACGGTGAAAACCTGGCTGCACCGTGCCCGTAAGGAACTGGCGGAGACCTTGAAACGCCGTGGCGTGGTGACGGAGGATGGCTATGAACTGCACGGATTTTGAACTCGCTTTTCAAGAACGGCTCGATGCGCGGCAACTCGAACTGACCGACGATCTGCGTGCGCACACCGCCACATGCGCGGACTGCCGCGCGTTCTGGCAAAGTCAGTCCGGCTTGATGAAGGCCACCAGCGACTGGACCAACCCCGCCGAGCCGCCGCAGTTGTTGCAATCCGTCCTGAACGAGCTGACCAGCGACACGCCGCGTGTTGTGCGCGCCGATGTGCCGGTCCGAACACCGTCTCGCGCCGGCATTTGGGTCGCCACCTGTTCGACGGCCGCCTTGCTGCTCGCCGCCGTTCTGTTGGGGATCGCTCCCACGCCGAACGGTTCCCCACTGGTGCCCAGCGAGGTTGTGATCACACCCCCGGCGGAACCCGACGCCCCGATGATGTCGGGCTTGTTGACCGGCGTGCGAACGGAATATGCGGAACTCTCTCAACAGACGACGCGCGTGCTGGATGAATGGAGCGAACTGCCCCGCACCCCCACTTTGATCCCGGCATTCGCTGAACCGAATGCCGCGCCCGCTGGCGACTCCCCCACCTGGTTGCGGTTGGATCGTCCGGTCAGTGATCGAGTCGGTCAGGCGTTCGATTTCCTGTGGGATGCCGTGCCGCAATCTGCCAGCCGGTCATCCTGACGCCCCGGTTATCCAGACGCCGAAGCTGTGCTTCCCTTTTTTCGCGGGATTTTGGAATGACGCTGCGATCACAAACCTGCTGCCTGACGCTGCGACTGCTGTTGTGCGGCGGCATTCTCTGGGCCGATGAGCCGCATTCGCCGCGGCCGGCCGAACTGGTCGGCGGCGATGCGGGCCTGGTGATCGAAGTCCGCCAGCCCCAGCGTGTGTGGGACACGTTTCAACAGGAAGAACTCTACCGCCGCTGGGAACAGACCGGTTTGTTTCGCGAGATGCTCGCCTCCGCCCCGTTTCAGCGCTGGCAGGAAGTCGACCGCACCGTCACCGAAGCCACCGGCGTGCCTTTGACTCAGCAGGTGTTCGAGTTGTGTGCGCAGGACCTGGTGCTCGCGTTGTATCTGCCGCCGGAAGGTGAACCGCAGGGCGTGCTGATCACCCGAGCCGCATCCCCCGCCGCCGTGCAGCGCTTCATCGAAACGGGCCACACGCTCGATCCCGAAGTCGCCACGCAAAATCACGACCATCTGGGCGAACCCTACTTTAGCCGCCTGACATCCGGCCCGAGACAAACCCGACTCTTCTTCGTCACCTTCCACGACGTGTTCGCCCTGTCGGACCATGAATCGCGAATTCAACAGGTGATCGAACTCCGCAAGGCCGGCAGAACTCCCGCGCCGGATGCCGAGGCCTCGAAACGCCGGCTCATCGATCAAGCCGCGTATCAGCAGACGGCTCTCCCTGCCAATCAACCGGCCAGTCAGGCACGGGTCGTGATGATCGCGAAACCGTGGGAGCGCGTGTGGCAGGAGTCGGCGGACGACGATGCCGGCTCGGCCTGGTTACGCCGTATCTGGCCCGCACTGCAAGCCGTCACCGTTGATGTCCGCACCGAAGACGGCCTGCATCTCGAAGGCCAACTCCATTTGCATGCCGATCAGACCGATGCCCGCTGGCAGGCGTGGACCGCTTCGACTCCCAGTCCGCAGGCGTTCCTCGCTGCGATTCCACCGCAAGCCGTGTTCGTCGCGGCGGGGGGCATTCACTTTCAGCCTCTGTGGGAAACGGCCCGCGAGTTGGCGTCGGACTCCGAACGGGAAGGCTGGAAACGCGGCCGGCGATTATTGCGCGGCTTTCTCGGCGGTCGCGATTTGCTCAACGATGTGTTGCCGGCGTTGTGTCACGATGTTGGCCTCTATGTGGTGCCCACGGATGAGCCGCACGCCGGCATCGCTTTCGATGGCGTCTTGCAGTGCCGCTTCCCGCCGCAACCGGCGACCGAGGGTTTGCATCTCGTGCTGGATCAGGCCTTGTCGTCAGGGTTGACTCTGATCTGCGCGCAGGCGAACGAGGCCCAGGACGATGACACCGAACCGACGACCGTGCATTCCGCTGTGGCCGAGAAGAAAATCGTCCGCTGGCTGGTGTCGCCGCTGCCGATTCAAGTCGCCTATCAGATCACGCCGGAAGGCCTGACGGTTTCGCGTTCCATTACCACGCTCCGCCGGCACTTGGATACCGATGCGGCACAACCGGCATCTCCCGCACAACCGTCGCGCTTCATCACCGCGCGGGAACAGTGGTTCGCCAACGCCGGTCAGATGTTCTGCCTCGATGTCGCCCGCCTGCGCGGGCCGTCATCTCCCAGTGCAGATACCCCCGCAGACGCATCCCCCACGAACTGGCAGACCGATCTGCTCACAGTCTGCGATGTCGCATACGTGGCGACCCAAATGGAAGTCTCCCGCTTAACGATTCGGTTAGGCCTCTCCACCGATCCCCCTCGTTAACCGCTCATGCTGCTCAGGCAGAGAACGCCCGACCCAGCGCGGGAAGAGAGCCAATTACAATGCGGACAAAAACTGACGAATCGCCGCGTTGGCGGCGGCGGGTTGTTCCAACGGCGCCATATGACCGGCGTTGGGGATAGATACAAACTGGGCACCGGGAATCTTCCCGGCCATCGCCTGCATCTCGTCCGGCTTGATGATGACATCGTGTTCGCCGGCCAGCACCAGCGTGGGGACGGTGATCGTCGCCAATAACGGCGTCGAATCGGGCCGCGTGGCCAAGGCTCGCAAGGCCGCCGCGATTGTCTTCGGCGGCGTTGCCAGAATCACCTGTTTCGTTTCCTCAACAATCGCCGGGGCGGCATGCGGCGCGAACAGCTTCGGCAGCATGCCGTCGACCATGACCTGCGCGCCTTGCTGCAAGACTTTGTCCGCCGTGGCGATTCGCCCTTGCGCCGCTTCGGTCGAATCGGCGGCGGCTTTCGTATCGCAGAGAATCAGGGCACGCACGCGGTTTGAATACTTCTCCCAGAATCGAAAGGCGATGTAGCCGCCCATCGACAGGCCGCACAACACCACTGGTTCCGAGACGCCGATCTGATCGAGCAGCGCATTCAAATCGTCGGCATGGTCTTGCAGCGAGATGACATCGGTCGCCGGGGCCGATTGGCCGAAGCCCCGCAGATCGGGAATGATCACCCGGTGCGTCGATGCGAACTCGGCCCGTTGCTGCCGCCACATCGAGTGATCGAGCGGGAAGCCGTGAATCAACACCAGCGGTGTTCGATCACCTTCATCGATGAGATGGAACGGATTTCCATTGATTTGCAGAGTAGACACGATTCATTCTCCAGAGGTTCGGCGTTCGTGGGATATTCCCGGAAGTTCATTTGGCTTCGTCTCGGGGTGGCACGTCCCTGAGGTTTTGGGAAAGGCGTGGTCTGCAAGCAATCACCACGCCCTTCGAAGACTCAGGGACGTGCCACCCGGAATCTGATCCTGAATCTGGGCCAAGACTAGGAAATTATAACCGGCGACATCGCCCGCTGCCTTCATGGCGTACGGATCGGTCTGATAAACTGATGCCTGGTTGTTGGAGTTCAGGCTTCAGCCTGTCTTGAACAACCTGAAGTCTGGGTAGTTGGTCAGTTTGAGTTTTTTTGTAGTGCCACGCCCACAGGAACGCTCATGAAGCTCGGCATCGAAATCGGCGGAACGAAATTGCAACTCGGCGTGGGGCACGGCGACGGCACCGAATTCGTCGCCTTGGAACGACGCGATGTCGACCTGAGCCGTGGCGGCGAAGGAATTCGTCAGCAGATTTGCGCGGTCGGCCGGTCGCTGATCGAACAGCATGAGATCGAACGCATCGGGATCGGCTTCGGCGGGCCGGTGTTCGGCAGCCGCGGTATCGTGCAGAAAAGCCACCAAGTGACTGGCTGGGACAATTTCCCGCTGGTCACCTGGTGTGAGGAAGAACTCGGCCGGCCGACTCGGCTCGGTAACGATTGTGATTGTGCCGCGCTCGCCGAGGCGAAATTTGGTGCCGGGCGGGGAATGCGGACCGTGTTCTATATCACCGTTGGCACGGGCATTGGGGGCGGATTGGTGATCGATGGCCAAGTTCACGGCACCGATCGACCCGCTGCGGCGGAGATCGGGCATTTGCGACTGAGTCGCAAACCGGGGCCGGATGTGGAAGGGGTTGCCGCCGGGCCGGCGATTACGATTGCGTTGCAGCGATTGCTCTCGGAGATGCGCCCAAGCGATCCGGAGCAGGTGGCGCAGCGTGATCTGCTGAATCGCTGTCACGGTGATCCAATGGGGCTGACAACCAAACTGATTGGTGCAGCGGCAGCAGACGGCAATCTCCTGGCGAAGCGCGTTTATGGTGAGGCCGCTCAATCTTTGGGGTGGGCCATCTCTCAGATGATCACGCTCATTGCCCCGGACATCGTTGTCATCGGCGGCGGAGTGTCGCTGGTTGGCGACGAGATTTTCTTTCAGCCGCTGCGGGCTGCGGTCGATCAGTACAGTTTTGGACCGTTGCGCGGCGCGACAAACATCGTCCCGGCGAGCCTGGGCGAAAGTGTGGTGGTGCAGGGTGCGCTCGCACTGGCACGAGGTTGAGGACGGTTTGCGCGACCATCTCCCATGACTTGAACGCTTCTGACGGTTGTACGTCAGCGAGTGACCGTCTCCACCTCACAATGCGGCTCACACCTCGATCCCTTTGAAGCCATCGATTCGGAACAACCGATTCGAGAGGAACAGGACGTTATGTGCCGACCGGCAGTTTTCGCCGCTCCGTCGCGTCCGGGTCTCGGCGGAAGGAATCGCCATGTTGATTTTGCTCTTTGCCTGGGCCGGCCGACGCTTGCCCGGTCAACTCGGACGCTGCGTGCTCGCCTTGTTTTGCGGGATGACACTGATCTCGGAGACATCCGCGGCCAATTGGCTGAAACGTAACGGTCCCGCGATCACGCAGACCGCCGCTCCGGCTCCGGAGCAAGGCCACGCGAACTATCTTCGCCGTTTGATGCGAGATGCCCATGCGGCGGCTCAGCGGGGCGACCTGGCGACCGCGCGACGGCTCGCGGAGCGCGCACACAAGATCGCCGTCACTTGCCAATCCACTTTAGGCAACGCCCCGGACTGCTCGCCGGACGCCACCGCGGCGCTCGCGCAGCAGTTCGGCTTGGCAAATCATGCCGCTCATGGGAAGGCACCCATCGCGAACACAATGGAATCGTCAACGTCGCAAATCTCGGTAAATCGACAGGAATCGGTTGAGATTACGCTGCTGTTGGATCACCCCTCTGAATCAGCTCTGCCTCTTCCCCCCGCCCCGGCTCCGATGCTCGCGAAACATGCCGGCGAACTCACGCCGATCACACATCCACGAATCGCGCAGCCGGCCCGCAGTTCCGCGTCGCGTTGGTCAACCGCTCAATCACCGGGCCTGGCAGTACCAATCTTCACTCAGCCTTGGGAAGCGCAACTGTTCCAGCCTGCTCCCATCAGCCGCGTCATGCGTTCCTCTTTTCTCGCACTGCAAACAGACTGGCTCTCCGATGAGACAAACTTCGCAACGGCGATCGCGCGGTTGACTAGCCGTTCTGATCGGGAATTTTATCCGCCGGATGCTGCGCCTCTGCTTGAGGAATCCGTGTCCGATCCCGATGTCATGACGGCTATCGGTCACGGCGGTGACGGCGATTGGGAACTCGATCAGAATGAGGAGGAACACGAGACGAACTGGGATTCCGCCCCGGCACTCGACGACATTTTGCCTGCCGAACCTGCCGCGTCCGTTTCCGCGGCCGCCTGCCCGAATCGCGGGGTCATCCCACTGCTTGAGTTTCTCGATTCGACCGTCTCCCCGGCTTCGCGCGAACAAACAATCTTGGCTCGTGAGGACGTGCCCAGAATGATCGAAACCGATTTCCGCACTCCTTCGCCTGCCTTCCAGCCCACGCCCCCTTCGATTCATGTTCGCGAAGAAATCGCCGAGCTGTGGCCCGAATCCCAAGCCCCCGCTCCAGCAGCCGGCATTGTGGCAGCCCATCCATTCCGGCTGGACTTTCAACCACAAGATTGGACGACCGAACGCATCACGCTGGCCGTGGGCATCGCACTGCTCACATGCGGATGCATGTGCTTCGCGTTGTCGCTTAAGCGGGCGTGAGTTGAGAAACACCGGTGTCAGGCGGCTTTATGCTTTGGATCGAGCCTCCCCATTGAAAGTCACTGGATTGCCGTTGTGGTGAGAGCGCTGAGTCGGATACCGTTGTGGCTGTGAATTCTTTTGCCACTCATCGCCGAAGTAATTCCCGCGAACTCTGCATCGGAGTGATCGCCATCGGTCTGTGTGCTGGCGTCGTCATGGGTGATGAGATCACCGTGCGCGACGACGCCGGCCAAGAGGTGACGATCGAGGCGCGCTGGGTGGCAGCCGGAAAACAAGCCGTGGCGTTGGAGCGCCGCGACGGCCGTTGGGAAGTGGTGCCGGATCAGCGGATCGTCAGACGCACACTGTCAGACGATCCGGTCGCGCTATCGCCGCAGGAAATCGAGCAGCGCCTCCGGCAGGAATTTGATGCGCCACGGTTGGTCACTCTCATCGACCGCTCGTTTGTCATCGCCTTGCAGTCGACTCAACCGCTGATCCAGAACAAAGGGGCGGTCGGACGGGCAGGGAGTCATCTCAAGCAGGCGGCAAAGTTTTTGAACGGCATGCAGTCCGGGTTCTTGGCGTTCGCGAAAGATGCTGAACTGGAATTGGAGAAACCGAAGTTTCCCTTGGTAGTCTTAATCTTTGAGGACGATCAGGAGTTTGATCGGTATGTGACGGCCCAGTCTGAGGGGCTGGGCTTATCGGCGGAGAAGATCGCATCGTTCTATGATCTATTCACAAATCGGCTGGTGCTCAGGCTGCGGGAATGCAAAACGTTTGTCACGCCGTTGCATGAGGCCATCCATCAACAGGCCCATAACCGCGGCATGTTACAACGACTGGCCCCCGTGCCGGCCTGGTTCAACGAGGGTTTAGCGACCGGCTTCGAGGGCGATGGCGAGCGCGTGAAGAGCGGTCCGAAAGCATTCAACCGCCGCTACGCCGGCATCGCTCTGACGGCGAAGAAAACGTCGTGGACCGATCTCGTCCGGGATGATGCCGCCTTTCAGGGAGACATCCTCGCTGGTGAAGCCTATGCCCAAGCCTGGGGACTGCATTGGTGGCTCTACACGCGGCATCGGAACGAATACCGAGCCTTGCTGCGGCACTATGCTCAACTCGAACCGCTGACCACTGTCACGCCTGAGGAGCGGGAAGCGATGTTTCATGAACTCGTCGGTGAAACTCCAGCCGAGTTGCAGCAGGCCTTCACCCGCGAGGCGGCGAAACTGTTGAAACGGCGGTAAGGATTCAGTCTTTCCAGCGATTCACCAGAATATTGCGGACGCGTTGTTGCGCTCCCGGTGAGAACTGACGCGAACATCGAATCCTGCTGCGGGCTAGAATGGCGATGAAGCCCCGCGAAATCCCCTCATCGACCAAGATTTCCTGCACACGTTCGAGCAACTGCTCCGACCACCGCCCATTGACCACCACGATCTGCCCCGCGTGAATTCGCAGCAGACTGATCGTCCCCCACGGCGGCCAATACCTCACGGCAACAGCCGCCCAATAAAGCAGGCCAGCTAAGGCGATCACTCCAAGGTACATGCGACAACACTGCCCTACAGTTTTTTGACGTCAGATAGAGGTAAATAGACGACCAACCCATCCCATTCTTCTGCCGCGCTGCAGTTGGTGAGGAGCAACAGTTCTTGAATCGCAATTCCGACCGGCAGATCATCGGATAGCAGAAACACGCCGGACATTCGCTCTCCACGACCGACACGTTGATACGCCAACTCGGCCAACGTGGCGAAATCGTGCGAGACAAGAATCAGATGATTTTGTTCAGCATAGGCCAGAAGATCCTCGTCAGCAGCGCCCCTCAGCCCGAGATCCTGCACGCGCGACACCGCCAGGTCAGGCTGGCGTCGCAGAATTCCCCGCACAATTTCGCCGTTGAAGTTCTCGTCGGCTAGTAGGTGCCACATGTCGACTTTCAGACAGTTTGCCGAGCTAACAATCGCGCACGAATTTGGCCCAGGTTGCCTTGGCGCGCCTCAACCTGATTCCGAACCTCTGAAGCCAATTGCTCACGCTGGGCGAGATACGATTGCACCTCGGTCTGGTGTCGCAGATAGTAGGCGATCACGTCATAGACATCTGATAAGTCGAGCGTATCATATCGTTGCACGATGGTTTCAGGAGTTGCGCCGTTCTGAAAGGCACGGACAACGAGTTCCAGCAGCACACGGGAGTCGCCTACGCGAACTGCCCCCGACGGTTCCGTGTGAAGGGGCGGCATCATTGCCTGAATCAGCAGCGTCATCGAGCCATTCCTTGTAGCACGTCAATAACTTTGGAATTTCATTCCGCCGTGGGCGGCAACAACACTGGACCATCGGGTGTCGGCGGTTTGGGCGAGGGAGGTTGCACGCTTCTCGGAGGCGAATTCGTCGGGCCGTTTAACTGTGGGCGGAGGGAATTCGGTTGCGTTCGCGCAGGAAGATTTCTCGGGGCGGCGACATCCGGTAACGGAGCGGCGGGTAATGGCGCGGGGGGTAATACGGCATTGTCGCCCGGTCGCGGCGGAATCGGCTCGGCAGGCTGGTTCTCATCGACGCGCGGCAGGAACACCACGGCATGTTCGGCTCCGTCCGTCATCTGCACCACAGCCGAGAACAATTCCTGTGCCCGATCATCGCCATCGAAATGGAGTAGCACTCCCAGCACGAACAGCCGTTCCGGATCGCGAACATCTTCCTCAGCCCATTGTGTGATCCGAGAAAGGAACGACGAACGGACCAATCGGCTGTCGGGGCCGAACAACGATTCTAGGCTGAACTTCGATGTCGGCAGACTGGGGTCGACATGGACGGCCCGACGGAACTCGCGCGCCGCCTGATCCTGCCGATTCAATAACGCCAGCACGATGCCGTAACGCAGATGAGCTTCGGCGAGATCATCAGCGACATTGAAGGCCTGCCGATAGTTCACATAAGCCCGTTGCCAAAGCTGCTGCCTCAGGCTCTGATCGCCGTCCGCCTGATACTCGAGTCCGCGCAGGCGGGCCGCGGCCGAGGAGGGAATTACGGGGCGCAGCGCGGGATCATTTTTGGGACGCGGAAGATCTTCCCACGGACTGCGCTGCGCTGGCAGCGCATCGGGCGGGGGCGTCAACGGGGAATTCGGCATCTCGCTCATGGGCAGCGGATAGGGCAGATAGGCCCCCGGATAGGCGATCCCGCCGTATCCCGCCGGATAGCCCCCATAGTTCCAGGCCGGAGCGCCAACCGCGATACCGAAACCGGGACCGGCGAAGCCGAAGCCCCCGTAGCCGAAGTTTGATCCGCCATACCAATTCGGGACGTACACATTGACGTGGTGTTCCCGCGGATTATGCCGCCAGCCCCCCCCTTGCGAGAAGGTTCTGCCCCGCGGTTCAAAACGCGACTGAGCTGGGGCCACAGTTGTGAAGCCGAGCCAGAACGCGCCACAGACCATCCATGTTGACAAGCGCCCCATGAAATACTCCTGCCAGATGTCCGAACGGCCCACATCGTCAATTATCCGCAGGGAACAACCGACAGGTCAAGGAGGAATCTGCCGAGCGAGACGTTGGATCGTGGTGCAGAATGTCGAGCTGTACCGGAAGTTGGTCATTGGGACGAAGAATCGTGGCGGCACGTTTACAACGTGCCGGTATCGGCGTGTCGTTCAGCATGCGACTCACACGTTAAGAAACGTGTGCCACGTAAACCTCCAAGCTGATCAGAATTTCCACCGCGATTACAGGCCGAACAGCTTGCGCAGCGCGTTGATCAACCCGTGAGCCGTGCCGTCTTGCGATTCGTCTTTCAGCGCTTCCAACGGCGGATGAAGCAGTTTATTCACAATGCGGGCCACGGTCCGCTCAATCGCCTGGCGATCTTGTTCGTCCAGGTGAGTCGATTTGCGGAACAGCCGATCGAGTTCCTGCTGGGCGATCTCATGCCAGCCTTCAATGAGGCGGGTGACGACTTCGCCTCCCGCGCGGCGATAGAACTCGGCCATCAAGCGCGCGGTTTCAGCCTCGATGATCTTCTCGGCCTTCTCGATTTCCCGGCTGCGGGCTTTACGATTCTCTTCACAGGTCCGCTGCAAGCTGTCGATGTCGTAGAGGAACACGTCATCGAGTTCGCCCACGCTGGGGTCAAAATCGCGCGGCGCGCCCAGGTCCAACACAAACACCGGCTTACCGGAGATGCCCTTGCGCACAGCTTTGAAACGTGCGGCATCGACGATGGGCTGGTCCGCGCCCGTGGTGCTGACGATCACATCGGCTTGCCGCAGCCAGGCATCGAGTTCAACCCAAGGCACCGCGATGCCGCCGAAATCACGGGCCAGACGTTGTGCCCGCTCGGGACTGCGGTTCACCACGATGATTTCGGTGACACCTTCTTCTTGCAGATAACGCAGCGTTTCTTCCGCCATCTCGCCGGCACCGATCACCAGCACCCGTTTGTCTCCAAAGTGGTCGAAGATGCTTTTCGCGAATTCACCCACCGCCACACTGGCAATGGAGACCTTACCTTCCGCGAGCCGTGTTTCACTACGGACTTTGGCCGAGGTACGAATCGCCGCTTGAAACCAGCCATGCGTGAACGGCCCGCACGTCTGGTTCTCTTCGGCAACGCGATAGGCTTCCTTGATCTGATGGACAATCTGCGGTTCGCCGAGAACCATGCTGTCGAGGCTGGAGACGACTTCAAACAGATGAGCGACCGCCGCGGAGCCGTTGAACTCGCGCAGTTCGCCGACGAATTCATCGAGCGGAAGCTGATGGAATTCCGCCAGAAACTGTGCGAGTTGGGCGAAGGAGGGGATATTCGCCGTCGCCGTGGCGGCGGTATGAATCTCGACGCGATTGCAGGTCGAGACGATAACGAACTCCGCCTCGGGAAACAGGCCCGTCAGCCGTTGGTAGGCCCGACGTAAATGATCATCGTTGGCGAAGGCGAGCCGCTCGCGGACCGCGAGATCGGCCGTCTGATGCGTGCAGGAAACGGTGAGCAGATTCACGGCAGCTCCTGAGCAGAACTGTCGGCCGGCTGACTCCGTGCCGCGCTTCCATGCAGCGTGTTGCCCGGCGTGAAGCGCGTCAGAACTTGCGTTCCGATGACCGTGAGCAATAAGAAACCGCACGACCAGACGGTGAGTCGCGCGACTTGTCGGCCCGGCGTGACGCGGCTGCGCAGCAGCCAGATGAACATCCCCGCCATGAGGAGCCAGCACACACCGCTGCCGATCACCAGCGGATCACGCAGCACACGCTGCGGAAGAGTGGCGTCTTCTCGCCCCAGCAGCACCAGCCCGCCCCCCAGAACCATGCCAAAGGTGAGGAGCGGTACGGAAATCAGGACCGCCACTCGATTCAGTTTTTCGAGCCATTCTAAGCTGGGCAACGTCTGTCCCGGCTGCATGCTCTGCCGATGCTTGAGCCGCGTGTGCTGCCACAAGTACATCAGCCCGGCGACCAGGCTGGCAAGCACGCCGCCCATGCCGAATACCAGCAGCGAGACATGCAGCATGATCCAGCCATGATAGGCGCTGATCGGAGCCGCGGACGAGCGATTGACGAAGAGCGAAGCGACGACCAATCCCACGACCAATGGCAGCACAATCACGCCGGTTGCCAGATCCCGCTCCAATGTGGTCACGAACAGATACACCAGCACGGCGAGCCACGCCAGCACGAGCAGCCAGTCATGCGATGAACTCAGCAGCGGCGGGAGTTTCGTTTCCTGAGCACGCAGAATCAGATACAGCGTATGCGCGACCAGGCCGGCGATGGTCAGGCCGAGCATCAGCCATTGACTGAAGCGGTTTCGCCAGCCGAATCGCGACATTTCCGCCGCCATCGCCAGGCCATAACTGGCCAGAAAGCACATCACGCCGACATTCGGCATCGAACGCTCCGTAGAAAACGCCGCGCAATACGATTTGACCTATTCTAACCGACAAGGGAAGCCCCGAGGGAGCCAAAGTCCCCGAAAATGCCAAAGCCCGGCGTTGGCAACGCCGGGACCACCCCTTACAGCCACCCCCGCAGCACCAACCCCAAAACGGCGGCGGCGGCCAGAGTTGGCAGCATCCCCAGGTGAAACCGGAACAGGGCCAGCATCGACACCACGGCGATGATCAGAGCCCGGATGTCCAGAGTCGACCAGTCCGGCTGCCAGATGCGGGCGGCCGGCCACACGCTCGGATGCCATTCCGCGACCGTGCCGAACAGGGTGTGCAACGTGAACCAGACCGACAGATTCAGAATCGCGCCGACGACAGCCGCCGTAATCCCCGACAGCGTGTGATTCAGCCCCTGGATTCTCCGCAGCGATTCCAGGTACGGGGCAAAGGTGAAAATCCATAAAAATGATGGTGCGAAAGTCACCCACGTCGTGATGGCGGAGCCGAGCAGTGCGGCGAGCCAGGGATTCATCCCGTCCGCATGGCGAAACGCACCGACAAACGCCACGAACTGCACCACCATGATCAGCGGCCCCGGGGTGGTTTCCGCCAACCCCAGGCCGTCCTGCATTTCGCCGGGCGTCACCCAGCCGTAGGTCTGCACTGCCTCTTGAGCCAGATACGCCAGCACGGCGTACGCGCCGCCAAACGTGATGACCGCCGTCTGACTGAAAAACAAACCTTGCTTAACCAGCAGGCTGTCGGAGCCGAACACGGCCCACACTAAGCCGATCGGCGTGAACCAGATCAGCAACCAGACGGCCACGGTGAGCATTGTGCGGCCGAATTGCCGCGGAGTGGAAGATTCTGGATCAACCGCCACGGTCGTTTTTGCCGCCGGAAATTGACTTGGCAGCAGTCGCCCCAAGATCAATCCACTCAAAGCGGCGACAACGACGATCCATGGAAACGGGATCTGAAACACGTGCATCGCCAGGAACGAAATGACTGCGAAGCCGACAAGCAGGGGGCTTTTCAAGGCACGCCGGCCAATGCGGATCACGGCTTCCAGCACGACCGCCAGCACAGCGGCTTTGACGCCGAAGAATATCGCGGCAATCCACGTCACGTCATGGTACGCGACATAAAGGGCACTCAAGATCAGCAGCGAGATCGCACCGGGGGCGATGAACATCAGGCCGGCGGTCAACCCGCCGCGAATGCCGTGCAACCGCCAGCCGGCGTAAGTCACTAGTTGCTGCGCTTCCGGGCCGGGGAGCAGCATGCAGAAGTTCAGCGCGTGGAGGAACTCGTCTTCGCTGAACCAGCGTTTCTCTTCGACCAGAATGCGGTGCATGACCGCAATCTGTCCGGCCGGGCCACCAAAACTCTGGGCGGCAATCTGCGTCCACACACCGAATGCCTCGCGCTCGGTCACTGCGGACCGTGCGAGTTGCGGCTCGGCAGGCTCGATCAACCGAAGTGTTTCAGTTGCTGTTCGAACGCCTTCACCTGATTACGAAACCGGCGGGCGTGAAACGTCCAGGTCTTCTTCTTCGGGATGCTGCCGGCAACGGCGGCCAACCGCTCGTGCTTTTCAGCCAGCATCGTCTTGACGAGAATTTTGTGCTTGAGTTCAGCTGCGCAAATCATGTTCGACACTCAGTTGGCAAAAAGACGGAAATTCACTGTGGTGCGATTATAGGCAAATGAGCTGGATGATGGTAGCCTGCCGGGCAATCGCCGTATTATTGTACTGCAAATAGACTTACAGATACCGAATCTCGAAGAGCCGGTCGAGATTCGTCAGCCGCAGCACCTCGCGAACATCTTCCGAGGGGTTGTACAGTTCAACCCGGTCGACTTTCTTACGCATCGATGTCAGCAGCCCCAGCATCCCGGAAGGGACCAGCCTGACGCCGTTTAAGTCGACGGCCATGACTTTCGTGCCATGCTCGGCGATCAATTTGTTCATCTGATCGCGATAGCCGGCGATGCAGACCTCGTCGGGGACATCTTTACCCGCGAAACCAACGACCGTCAGCTCGCCGGTCTGATAAACCTGGAGCACGCCCGGATCGAGAAACGCTTTTCCCACGGTCGAATCGCTCGCGCCCGGGGGCGTCGCGGGATCATCGTGAATGCTGTCGGACATGGTTCCGCTTTCCAACAAACGAACGAGACATCACAACCTGATCGTACCGTTTCAGTGGCCGGTTGACCATCTGCAAAATTGCGGCATCCATTAACGTTGATCCGACTTCGCCAGCTGACTCACCATGTGATCGATGATCACCGGGAAGTACAGAATCACCTTGTAATGATCGCCCCAAAGCTGAATGTGATGATCGTCGTCCAGTTTCGCCGCCTGCTGCAAAGCCAGCGCGCTGGCGATGGGGACGACCTGATCGTCTTTTGCGGTGTAAAGCCACATGCGTTCGGCATCGATCCGGTGAGCCAGCGTGGTCGGTTCGATCGCGGCCACCAGCTCGCGGAGTTTGTCCCCCTCATACCCGGCCTTCGCCAGCCGCTGGCGTAACTCGGCCGCTTCCCGCCTGCCCCCGTTGATCACGCTGAGTAAATCGCCACCAGCGACCATGATGAAGACCTGGTCGAACCCACGATCCAGACCCGCCGTGGTCGCGGCGACGAAGCCTCCGAGGCTGGTGCCTTGCAGGGCGATGTGCTCGGCGTCGACTGCGGGAATCGCCGCAACGGCATCCCGCGCCCGGCGGACATCGGCGATGGCCTGCTTCATCACCGGGAGAAAGCGGCTGCCATCCGACGTGTCGATGTCTTTCGGCTTCCGCAATCCATAAAACGGCAACTGAATCATGAACGCGTGGTAGCCCTTGGCATAAATCGCCTTGGCGAAGATTCGGCCGACTTCCATCCGCGATCCCGATTCATGGACCACGACCACCGCCGGAACTTTCGCCAATTCGCCTGACTCGGTCTTCGGGGCATACCATTCCATCGCCACAAGATCATTGGTCGCATCGCCGGTGGGCACAGCCGATGGAAATCGCACAAAGGCATGCGGCCCATCGCCTGTTTGCGGTTGAACCGTCACCGTGAACTCGCCCGGTTCCCATTTCAACCCATCGAGACTGGCCGTCGCGGCCGGTGAATCGTCGGCGGAAATCTGCAACGTATCGTGGGCGGAGTACACCTGCGGTTCTTCCGCGCGGATGCTGCCGGGATTCCACCCCGCACCAAACGTGATTCCGGCGATCAACAGCCAACACCAGCGCGAATCATGACCTGCGTTACGATTTGGCATGATTGTCATTCCTTGTTGCCTGGCGATGAGATTGGCAGAATGTGTCGCACTGTCCCCATCGCATCACCGTGACTGTTGCCGCTCAGGAGCCACTTATGTCCGACGATTTTGAAGATAAGCCGCGTCGCGCCAAGAAGGAAGGCTCCGCTGAGGGGAAAGATAACACGGTCAAAGTCCTGCTGATCGTTTTCGGCTCGTTCTTCGGCCTGATGCTGCTGGTCTGTTGCGGAGCCGGGGCGTGGGGGTATTTCTGGTTTCAGCGTAATCTGGGCCAGGTGGCTCTCACCACCCCGGTAGACATCCAGAAGCTCACCGCCGAGATGACCGACATCACGATCCCTGCCGAGTTCGTCCCGCAGTCCGGCAGTTCGATTCCACCACTCGGCATCAAGACGGTGCAATATGGCTGGTGCCCCACCGGCACTTGTCCGCCGAACAACGGACCTGCGATTGGCAATGAAAACTCCTTGAATCTTTCGTCGTTCAACTTCGGCGAGAAGGACGGCACCGCCACCCCCGATTTCTCCGTGGATGATGCGAGCGATGAAGTCCTCAAAGCGCAATGGAAAGAATTCACCAAGTCGGAACACACATTCGACATTCGGGGAAAGTCATGCAAGTTTCTGATCGTAAAAGGTGAGGAATTCGCCGCGCTCGACATGGACGACATCAATGACGATCTGCCTCAGGAAGTCCCGGGGGTTCAGAAGTCAGCTCTACCAGAGGGGGAAGCCGCGACGAACGAACCCGTGGAAATCGACGAGACGAACTCCGACGACCCGGCGATGGAAGAGCCTCAGGCGAGCGACCCATCGGCCAGTACAATGCCCGGCACCGGCAAGCAGATCGTGCAAGTGAGCGGCACATTCCCCGGCAAAGAAGCCGAATGCACGCTCCTCATTCGACTCAATGCCGAAGATTATCAGGAAGAGAAAATCCTGGAACTGCTCAAGTCGATCCGGTGATTTCGGATCTTTCTGGTGACAGTGGAGGATCACGACCGATCCTCCATCGTTTACTCAGGGCTGCGCAAGCTCATACAACCCGTGGCCGGTGTCTTTGAGTTTGCCTTGCTTGACGAGTTCATCCCATAAGGATTGCGGGAATTGGCTCGGCGGCTGGATCGCCGTGATGCCCCAGTTTCCGCTCCCGTTACTGAGCGGATTCTTCCCGACCTTCGACTCCGCATCCAACCGCGCCAACTTGAGGCGTTTTTTGAATGCCTGATAAGCGCGTTTGAGCTCTTCAGGAGCGGCAGCGGGTTCAGTCATTGATTTAAGTCCTGATCCAGCACTGGATCGAAGGTGAGTAGGTCTTGCAGCGTGTAGGGGCACTGCTTCGGGAACTCGTGTTCGTCCAAACCGGTCTCGATCCGCGCGCGGAGGGCGGCATCGAAGTAGGCGTCTTTCAGAACCGCGAGTGCGTGATTTCGCAGCACGCCCTTGCTTGTCTGGTCGACAAGTTCCTGCCGCTGCACGATGATGGAAAGCATCCAGCTGCGCGAGCGATGATCGGACTGAAAATCCCATATCAAGACATGCGTGAGCAAAACAACCAGCCGACTTTTGACTTCTCGCCGGTCTCGAATGGCCATGTCGGTCAGGTACTCCCGCAGGTGCTCGAAGTCGAGTTCGTCGATGGCACCGGCCTGAATCCGTTCCGCCATCGCATCGAGCCAGGCCGTCTCTTCTTCCAGGTACAGGTCGGCCAGATTCTGTGTCGCGGCAGTCATGAATCGTCTCCGGGTTCAATGGGTCACAGGCTGATGCGGCATGTTTTGCAATAGTGCCTTGAGAACTGCATTGACAGACTCCGACCCCACAAAAGCGGCCGCCACTTCCGGGTCGAGCACCACCAGCCGTCCGCCCTGTTTCAAGCGCGCGGCAAACCGGTTAGGTTTCGCCGCGCGATAATCGAACTCGTATTCGTTGCGCAGTTCTTCAGCCATCGAGTTCTCCTCACAGTGGATGTTCTTCATGATTACGACGTTCGACCGGCGCGGCGACACGCGCACTGATGATCCGAATTCTTTCGTTGGGTTCGGTAAAACTTACGATCAAAAAGCGATTGCGCTCAGAGTAGCCAATAAGAATTTCTCGCGGCTCTTCGTCGGAATGATCGGGATCGGAAAAGATTGCGGCCAACGGATCTGCGAATGCCGTGGCCGCCTCTTTGAATGCGACACCGTGCTTGACCAGGTTGGCTGCAGCTTTCTCCTCATCCCATTCAAACTCCATCGTCCGACTCCCGACAGCAACCGTGACTTTCGTATATTATTGTTGACCTTAATAAGGATGTCGTCAAGATGCGTCTCAGTTGATCGGAAAATCGGCGACCGATTCATCCCGGCGGAATCGAACCGACGACTCGCGGCTGATAAGGCCGCCGCTCCTGCTACTGAGCTACGGGGGCGAATTGGATTCGCGTCCCGGCTATGTGGCGGCTGAGGGGTATCGTTACCTCGATGTCAATTGAGCAATTGCTTCGGCTTAGACATCTTCCCACGGTATCACGTCATCCGGGGAAGCATCATCTTCAGCAACTCGCCGGGCAAGTTCAGCCCGTTGGGCTTCGGTCAATTGAACAGGTTTCGGTTCCGCGGCAATCGTGTCCCAGATGTCCTGCACGAGAGCCAATCGCTCATCGCGCGGCAGGCGGTCGATTCCAAGAGAGAATACGGTAACTGCCATCGTGCGTTTCCTGAATAACTCTGATGGCGAAATTGTAACCCGTAAGCGATATGCTGTCTGCGGAAATTTTCGCTTCGTTGCGTGGTCGCGACCGAAAAACTGACTCCTCCCGGTCGGAATCGAACCGACGACTCGCGGCTTATAAGGCCGCCGCTCTAACCACTGAGCTACGGGAGGCGAATGGATTTCGCGTCCCGCATATGTCGTCGGTCATTAACATGACAACCTCTTGGGAAATACCCAGGCACGGCTGTGCCTGGGCTTCTCGTTTTAACTATCTACGCTGAACTCTCAGCCCTCAACCCATTAGTACCGGTAATGCTCCGGCTTGAACGGGCCGGTGACGGGGATGCCGAGGTATTCGGCTTGCGTCGGGGTCAGCTTCGTCAGCTTGACGCCGAGTTTACCGAGGTGCAGGCGGGCGACTTCTTCGTCGAGTTCTTTCGGCAGGCGATGCACGCCGAGCTCGAAGCGGTCGGGTTCGGTCCACAGGGCGATCTGGGCCATCACCTGATTGGTGAAGCTGTTCGACATCACGAATGACGGATGGCCGTTCGCGCAGCCGAGGTTCACCAGCCGGCCTTCGGCGAGAACGATAATCGCCTTGCCATCGGGGAAGACGTATTTGTCGACCGGGCCGCCTTCGTCTTGATGGGCCTTGATGCCGATCTTTTTGATGTCCTTGCGGTTGTTCATGTAGGCGATGTCGATCTCAAGATCGAAATGGCCGATGTTGCAGACGATGGCGTGATGCTTCATCTTGTCGAGGTGTTCGCCCCGGATGACATCGCGACAGCCGGTGGTCGTGACGAAGATATCGCCGATGGCAGCGACCTCTTCGAGCGTTGTGACCTGATAGCCTTCCATCGTGGCTTGCAAAGCGCAGATGGGGTCGATTTCGGTGACGATCACGCGGGCGCCGAAGCCCTTCATGCTCGCGGCGGAACCTTTGCCCACATCGCCATAACCGCAGACGACAACAACTTTGCCAGCGACCATCACGTCGGTGGCGCGTTTAATGCCGTCGGCGAGCGATTCGCGGCAACCATAGAGGTTATCGAACTTGCTCTTGGTGCAGCTGTCGTTGATGTTGATGGCGGGCACGGCAAGTTTGCCCTGCTCGAACATCTGGACGAGGCGATGGACGCCCGTGGTCGTTTCTTCCGACAAACCGCGGATGCTCTTGAGGAGTTCCGGGAATTTGTCGTGGACCATGGCGGTGAGGTCGCCGCCGTCGTCGAGAATCATGTTCAGTGGTTCGCCGTCGGCGAAGTAGAGAGTCTGCTCGATGCACCAGTCGAATTCTTCATTGTTCATGCCCTTCCAGGCATAAACCGGCACGCCGGTCTTGGCGATGGCGGCGGCTGCGGTGTCTTGCGTTGAGAAAATATTGCAGCTCGACCATTGCACGTCGGCACCGAGGATCGTCAACGTTTCAATCAGCACGGCGGTTTGGACTGTCATGTGGAGACAGCCAGCGATGCGGGCCCCCTTGAGCGGCTTCGATTTGCCGTATTTTTCCCGGAGTGCCATCAGGCCGGGCATTTCGACCTCGGCAAGTTCAATTTCCTTGCGGCCGAGTTCCCACAGGCTCAAGTCCTTCACCTTATAAGGAAGCTTTTTCGCCGTGGCCAAAGTTGCTGTCGCCATTCCTGATCTCCAAAGTCAAAACGAGTCCGATTTCGATGCATTAGAATAGGGAGAATGCACGCCCCCCGCAAGACGCAAGGTTGTTGATAGCATCTTATCCGGGACGTCCACTGGTCTGTAATCAAAGGCGACTGATGTTCGAGCTGCTGTCAAAATGATCTGCCACGACTTGTGCAAAACCAGACTCAATCGACGGTGCAACCATTTGCCGAACGAGTTATGCTGCCTGATGTCGAATCTCGAATTGACGATGTCTCGCTGGCCACAACTGCCGCCAAACGGACCTCAATCTTTTTCTTCTCAACACTCAAAATTTCATGCGTATTCGCGACATTTACCGAGATCGCCGCTTCGGGTTGTCCCTGGAAATCTTCCCGCCCAAATCGGCCGATGGCGATGAGGCATTGCGGCAAACGCTTGCCGAACTCGCCCCGTACCGCCCGGCGTTCATCTCCTGCACTTACGGGGCCGGCGGATCGACCAGCAAGCGAACGGTTGACTGGTGCCGCGAAATTCAGACGCAGCACAACCTGACCGCGACGGCTCACTTCACCTGCGTCGGACATTCGCGCGCGGAGTTGCTCGAGTGGTTGAAGCTCGCTGTGGACAATGGCGTTGGGAACATCATGGCATTGCGTGGCGACCCCCCCGCCGGCGAAACGGAATTCAAGCCGGCGGTTGGTGGTTTGTCATATGCTAACGAACTCGTCGGGTTGATCCGCGAACATTTTCCGGAGATGGGCATTGGCGTCGGCGGGTATCCCGAGAAGCACCCGCAGGCAGCGAACCTCAAAACCGATCTTGCGAATTTGAAACGCAAAGTCGATGCCGGGGCCGATGCCGTCTACACGCAACTGTTCTTCGACAACGACTATTACTTCCGCTTCCGCGATGCCGCCCAGCAGTTGGGAATTCAGATCCCGCTCATCCCCGGCATCATGCCGATCACCGAGTTCGCCCGCATCAAGCGGATCACGGCGATGTGCGGTGCGTGCATGCCGGCGGACCTGTCGAGCCGCCTCGAAGCCGTGCAGGATGACAAAGAGGCTCAATTCCAGATCGGCGTGGAACATGCGATTCATCAATGCCGGGAATTGATCGATCAAGGCGTGCCGGGACTCCATTTGTACGCGCTGAATAAATCGCACGCCTGCCGCCAGATTCTGGATGCGCTGGAACTCAAAAACGCGTAGACATAGCCGCGGATGTCATCTGCGGTCTTTTGAACGGAATCAAATCGTGAATCTCACGGATCGAGTCATCATCGTGACCGGCGGCGGCCGGGGGATCGGCCGGGCACTCTGCGTGCGGTTTGCTCAAGAGCGGCCGCGCGGGATTGTGGTGGCCGATCTGGATGAACACGCGGCGAAAACCGTGGCCCAGGAGGTCGGCGGCATCGGCCTGGGTTGCGATGTCACCGTCGAAGCTGACATCCAGCGTGTTGTGAAAGCGGCCGAGGACGCATTCGGCCCAGTGAGTGTCTTCTGCTCCAACGCCGGCTCGACGGCGAAGGGGGGTGTCGAGACCAGTGACGCCGACTGGCAATGGATGTGGAATCTGCATGTGATGTCCAACGTCTACGCCGCACGGGCCGTACTGCCCGGCATGTTGGAGCGGGGCGAAGGATATCTCTTGCAGACTTCGTCCGCCGCCGGGTTGTTGACGGAAATCGGTTCGGCGGCGTATTCCGTCTCGAAGCACGCCACGATTGCGTTCGCCGAGTGGTTGTCGATCCATTACCGCCGCAACGGCCTGCGTGTTTCGGTACTGTGCCCCTCCGGCGTGCAGACCGAAATGCTGGACCTGTCCGACCCGGTACATCAGTTCCTGCATCTGCATTCCGTCACCGCGGAGGATGTGGCCCAACAGGTGGTCGAGGCGATGGCCGCCGAACGGTTTCTGGTGCTGCCACATCAGGAAGTTGGCGAATACTTCGCGTTCAAAGGCCAGGACTACGACAAATTCCTGCACAACTTTTCGCGCCTGCCGGAGAAACTGGCCCGGCAGCAGAAGCGGCGGGATGCGAAATAAATCGCTCCTCGGCGAACGTTGATTTATGCGAAAAGTTGCCACCAGCGCTTGGGGGGCTTTTCGCCGATGGTCGCGGCGACCGGCTGAGTTCCGCTGCCGGATGAGAGGATCGTTTTCTCTGGCAGCAGCACGCAACTGAGGTCGCCATCGGTACCGCCGGTCGTGTCGATCAAAATGCGTTTGGGCCGCACTGTGACTTTCGGCACACGGACATGTCCCGAAACAACCGTCAGCGGACAATCCTTCGGCGGATCGGCTTCGACATACGATTTCGAGAAGAGCCATTGCGGGCGGTTCAGCGAAAAATCTTTTCGCTGCAGAATCCGCAATTGCAGATCGAACGGAGCCAGCGGATCGAGGCCCGCATGGACGAACAAATACTCGGGATGTTCGACACACCACGGCAGGTTCGACAGAAACTCGCGATGGTCGGCCGGGGCGAGCGATGCCAATTCGTTGACTTGACCGGCAGCTAAGCCATACGACTCGAAGGTCGTTTGAGCTTCATAAAATTCGGTCCAGCGTTCGGCCCAGGCGGCGCTGTCGGGGGTGGGAATCCAACCGAGCGAGGAACACATGGCATACTCATGATTGCCACAGATCGCCGTCGTGCGCGGATGCTTCCGCATCAATTCCAGCACGAGATCGATGGACCCTTTCGGGTCGGGACCGCGATCCACGAAGTCGCCGATGAAGACGATCCAGCGTTGATTGTAGTCCGGCAGCCGGCGCAGTTTGTCCAGCACGGCCTGCAGTTTGTCGGTTTGCCCGTGAACATCGCCGATCACGGCGACCGGTCCCTGGATACGCGTCACAAAATCGGTCACCGGTCGGCTCCTTCCAGCATCGCAGCATCGCTCTGATCATTCCGTGCCACGACTTGTCCGCAAGTCGTGGCACGAAGAATCCTGCACACTGCGCTTTATCGTAACCGGTGTTCGACTTGCGGGTCGAGGTCGAGGGCCTGTTTCAAGCGGGCTTCCGCCGCCGACGCATCGCCATTCGCTGACAATTCCTGCGACTGTCGATAGTAGACCTCGGCGACAGAGCCGTCGAATCGACGGGCGGCGACATAACACTCCAGCGCGTCGTCGTACCGTCCCAGCGCCAGCAGCGCATCGCCACGGACCGAAGCCGCGGCGGCTGCTTCGTTCGTATCAAGCAGCGCGGACGTCAGTTCCAGCACGGTGTCGTACTGCTTGTATTCCAACGCGATTTTCGCCTGCAAGACTTTCGCGCCGCCGAATTGCGGGTCGATTTGCAACGCCTGCTTCAGATCGGCCTGGGCACGAGTTTCATCGCCGTAGTTCCAGAAATGCAGCGCCCGCCGCGTGCGGGCGGCGGCACTGCGCGGCTGCTGAGCGATGGCCTGATGACAGGCTTGCAACTCCACCAGCCATTCTTGCTTTCTCAGATCCGCGCGGGCTTCTTCGGTCCGTTTGAGATGCTGATACGTCGCCCCGCGATGCCGATAATAGCGCGGGTTCTCGGGGTCGATCATCATCGCTTCGGTGAAATCGAGAATCGCGGCTTCCAGTTCGCCGGCCTGAATTCGCAGCAGTCCCCTGTTGTGCAGGGCGTTCACATACTGTGGCGAAATGCGCAATGCCTGATTCAGATCGGCATAGGCCAGTTCGAGTCGGCCGAGTTGCATCCGGGCGAACCCACGATTGTTCCAGGCATCGACATAGGTGCTATCCGCCTGCAAGGCTCGGGTGAACCAGGCGACGGCTTCCTGCACCTGTCCGACCGCCAACGCCACCAGTCCGCGATTGTTGCAACCACTGGCCATGGCCGGTTCGATTTCAAGTGCCCGATCCAGATCCGTCGTGGCTTCGTCGTAGTTTTGCAGCGACAACTGGACGAAGCCGCGATTGTTGAGGAGTTGCGCGTCATCGGGAATGGCTGTGATCGCACGATTCAAATCGTCGAGCGCTTCCGTATTCCGCCCGGCATGATGATGCAGCGTGGCTCGCGCTCCATAAAGACGGCCATCGTCCGGATGCGCGGCGATCTCCGCCGTCAGCATCTCCAGCCCCCGTTCGTGATCGCCGGCTTTCCAGACCGCGAGCGCCTCGGTCATCACCGGGTTGTCGGGCCGCGGGGCTGTCTCCGTGGTCGTGTCCGTCGCTTGAGATCCACAACCCACCAAGAGCGGAATCAATAACCAGCCGGCATGCCATCGCATCATTGCATTCTCCGCCTCAAGATCGGGAGGAATCCTGTATCCACCATCGGGGCTTGTACTTAAAGACGTTGATCATGGTCAATCCCGGTTTTCCCGTGATCGGTCCGGCGAAGTCCAGGAGTCAATTCGGGCGGCACAGCCCAAAGTCCGCGAAGGGCGGGCCAATGGCTCTCAGGCCCCGCCTCATCATTGCGGCCACAATCGTTGGGCATCGCACGCTGGGCTTTGAACGAAGAGAACAGGCATTGAACCACGAAGAACACGAAGGTCACGAATGGAGGAAGATCAATCCGGGATGTCCGCAAGCATGCTCTGGCGAATTGGCAACTCGCTTACTCAATCTAAACCTTCGTGACCTTCGTGTTCTTCGTGGTAGAACGCATTCGCTCATGCAAAATCGCTCCCTGCGATCCGGCCGCCGCATCACTGCGAGCCTTCGCCGCCGGTGGCTTGGGTGATTTTCACGTGGTTCGCCGACGGGATGAATTCGATCTGCTGGGCGTCGACGGCTTGCTGCTGGTCGCCGGGGCTTTTTTCGCGCCAGATCGTCGCTTTGCGATGACCGAGCGAACGCAGTACATACTTTTCCTTTGTCTCGTCATAGCTCACCTGATCGGCCCGGCCCGAGAACCCGCGGCCTTCCAGCCGCGCATCACCCGCACCCAGCAATTGCACGAACGACTTGCCGTCGCCGTTGGCGGCGGTTTGCACCACTTGCAGCGTGTCGCAGCGCATCCAGCCGCCATCTTTCGGCAAATGATGTTTGTCGAAAACATCGGTTGGCTTCTGAACCGGTCCATAGACCACGGCGACACGATCATGAAACGAAGTTCGCTTCTTGGCGATCTGCCCGGTCATTTTGCCGGCGAAATCGACACGGGTATATTCCCAGTCCGACGACGGTTCCAACGACACACGATTGGCCTGCACGGTTTCCGTGGCCGAAAGCCCAGCTCGTTTGCCGGATCCACGCCGCCACATCTGCATCCAACCCGGCCCTTGCGCGTTCGTCGTCTGAGCCGCGTGATCGAGTTGGAATTCAAACGCCTTGGCGAGCAGAATCTCGACGAGTTGATCCTCTTCGTAACGGTGATTCTCGAACTCGACGCCGTCGCGGCAGACCACCGTTCGCACTTCCGGGCTGCCACGATCCGAGTTTTCCTCGCTGAAGGAAATCCGCTGGGTCAGGGCGACCTGCATGGTTTCGCACCGCATTTTTCCTTCGGCGAGTATCGCCCGCACATCCCCCTCAAATGTCGCCAGCAAACCGTCGAAATCCATGCGGTCTTGCCACCAGACATCCAGCAATTGCGGTTCCGAGAGTTCCTGACCATCAAGCGATTTCGGCACAGGGAGTTGCAGCAACCCGCGGCCCTCGACCCAGGCCAGATTTTCCGCTCGGTCGAGATGGATCGTCTGACCTTCGATATGCAATTTCTGCCGTTCATCGCGAATGTGAGCCGGCCGGCCTTCTTCGCCGTAGACATGCACGATTTGCCGCGTCGCCGATTCATTCTCGACATGCATCTTTTCACCGGTGACGACCAGCGGTTCTCCGCCGTCTTCCGCCGGCTGCTCGACACGAACATGCCCGAGAGTCCAGATCTGCGAGACTTCCGGGCTGGCCTCGGCGGAGGCGGGCTTTTTCATTGAAACGCGAATCGTATCCGCATTCACAATCATCGGCGGCCGCGTTGTGTCAGCGGTTTGCCGCCCCGTCTCTTCCGGCGGCACCGATGCGAACACCGCATTTCCAGTTGTTGGTTTCAATTTCGCACGCGATGCGCGGCGGCCGAGAGAGTCGCCAGCGGGTTTCGATCCGGGAACGGCGTCTTCAAACAGAACTTCCAGTTCGTGCCGGGCTTCGGCCTCCAACTGCGGACTGACCAGCGCGACGTTCTTCACCGCGAGCAGGCGCTTGGGCTGCGTATCGCCCCCCGGGCCGGCGAAGTTCATCGAGCCGCCGTTCTTGCGGGATGAGGCTTCCATCGGCGTGAACCACAGCCGGATGAGGTCGGCTCCCAACGCCGTGTCGCGACTCGGTTGCCGGAACGAGGCGTCTTCTTCCAGTTCGATCAGATCCAAGTCCGTTTCGGGATCGCGAACTTTACGCAGCTCCTTCATCCAATCGGCGGCGAAAGCGAGTTCGCCGGTGGTTTCGTCGAAACTCTCTAGCCAGCCGGTCCCTTGGCACAACGCGGAATCGAGGCTGTTCCCCTCCCCCAGCACGAGGCGGATGACAGGGCATTGCAAATGGGTCTGCTTCTGTTCGACCTGCACGGCTCGTGGCGAAGACATTTCAATCGTGCGGGTCGGGGCGTCATACGTCAACAGAGTCATCACGGCCTTTAAGTCTTGATCATCAGACGCAATGCCGACGCGCTCGCCTTCCGCCTTCAAACCACGGAACTGCAAGTTCCGTTCAATCTGTTGATAGTCCCCCTCGGGACGTTTCGCGGGGACCGCGGCGACAATATTCGATTTCGGTTCAAACTGGACCGACAATCGATCGCACAACAGGCGATCCGATTTCGTCGGCGATTTCGGATCGCGGCGGTAGGCCACCACATTCTTCTCATAGATGGCCGTTTTCGACTCCATGCGATATTCAAACGTGCCCGTGCATTTCACCACAATCGGGGGCGTACTCTTGTCATCGTCAAGCTTGAGCTGCATGTTGACGTTGCGGCTCAGTTCGATGGACTCGACTCCGATGATGTTCGGCCGGTCCTTGGGGACGACTCCCTCGGATTTAATCAGCTTAATCAACAGATGTCCGGCCTGACCTTTATTCTCACCAAACCGAAATGTGATGGGCGACTGGTTGCCGGAATGGCTGAAAATACTGCGTGTGCCTTCGGAGAAGTAGAAGTTCTGCCCGCTGATATCGAGACCATCGGGACCGCGGATCTGCACTTCGCCGTCGAGTGAACCGCCCGTCACGCGTCCCGGTTGCGGGTTATCGAACTGGAAGTTGGATTGAAACTTCAGTAACGCGGATTCGGCACAGACGGTGACCGCCTGTTCGACACCTTGCTTATCCTTCGACAGCCAGACGGCGGCGAACGGTCGAAAGCGAATTTGGCCCTGGTCGCCGCGCGGACTCCATTCGTTCGCGAAGATGAACATATCATCGGTGCGCAGGAGATATTTGGCGGTCGAGGTCCATTCCTGAGAAGACAGCCACTGATTCGCAATTCGGACATGATCGGCGGGTCGCTGCGATTCCATTTCTTCCGCGGCAGGATTCGGCCCGGCCGTTCGCTGGGGCATGCGCACCAGCGGCGCAATCAGCAACGAATAGGCCCCGAACGCTCCCGTGAGCGCCAGTCCCGTCGCCAGCATGAATCCGAACCGTCGCCACACAGGCCGCTCCGATGGTTGAATTATCGCTCCATCGGCATCATGCCGATCAGGTCTGTGATATCTAACAGGCCGACCGGTCGGCCTTGGGCGTCAATCACCGGTAATTCGCTGAGCCTTCGTTGACTCAGCAGTTGCACAACTTCTTCAAGGATCGCGTCCAAACCAATGGTCAGCGGGCGAACCGTCATCACGTCGGAGATCGCACGATCCAAGTCGGCGTCGCGACGTTGTTCCAGTAAGCGTGCCAAGTCACTATCTGTGAACAATCCGGTCAGGCAGCCCTCATCATCGACGAGCATCACCGCACCGGTCCGCCGGCCGGGACGACTCGAACCGATGAAGACTTGCCGGACCGTGGTCGATTCATGGGCGATGCGAATCTCATCGCCCTTACGCATTAATTCTTCGACGGGCGTTAATCGCCGACCGAGACTGCCGCCCGGATGCGTGGCGGCAAACTGTTGCGGAGAAAATTCCCGCCGCTCGCAGAGGACCATCGCGAGCGCGTCGCCGACAGCGAGCATGGCCGTGGTGCTGGTGGTGGGTGCCAGGCCATGGGCACCGGCTTCGACCAGTTGTCCGAGGGCGATGGTCGCATCGGCCTGCCGGCCCAGGGTGCTGACCGCGGTGCCGGTGATGGCGATCAACGGGACACCCAGACGCTTCAGCAACGGCGTCAACCGACAGACTTCTTCGCTTTCGCCGCTATGCGAGAGCAGGCAGACGAGATCGGTGCGGCCAACACAGCCGAGGTCGCCATGCAGCGCTTCGGTGGGATGCAGAAAAAACGCTTTGGTGCCTGTTGAGGAAAACGTCGCGGCAATTTTGCGGCCAATGAGTCCGGCTTTGCCGACACCCGTGACAATCACGGTTCCCGAGCAGTTCGCCAGCAGATCGACCGCCGAGCAGAATGAATCATCGAGTCGGCGGGAGAGTTCCAGGAGCGCTTCGGCTTCATGACGAATGACGGCTCGACCGGCGCGCAACTCGTCCAAAGGAACGAGCGGCGACTCGGCGCGCTGGGCATGAGCACTCATGAAACGGCGTCCTTGCCGACGGAAACCCTCCGCCGTCTTGACCGAGGGGCCGGGATCATAGTCGTCGATGGCGGAACGGTCAATCCGAACTCCGGCTGCCATTCACACTGCGGCAGAAGTTGCCGAACATCGTATACATCTGCGACATAAGGTGTTGCGTCACTTTGCCGGCCACGCAAGCAGTGCGATCTCAACGACGGCAGCCAGTTCCTCGGCTGAGGCTCCAGCCGCCGCCTGCACGGCGAGTCCCTGCGAAACGGTCGCAACATAGCGCGCCCACTGCGCCGGGTCGGCTGTCGTCGGCAAGTCGCCTTCAGCAACAGCCCGTTGAAAACGAAGCCGCAACCGGGTTTGCATTCGCTGCCGAGTCCGCGTGACGATTTGCTTTAATCCCTGTGCTTCCTTGCCGCATGCCAACGCCGATTGGATCAGGAAACAGCCACGCGGACCGTCAGGCGACGTGACCAATGCAATACTTTCTTTCCAGAGCTTTTCGACGACGCGGCGGGCCGTCGGCTCGCGCAACGCGGTGCGGAGTTGCGCCGCTGGCCCTTCGATATATCGCCGCACGGCCCGTCGAAAGAGTTGCTCTTTGTTTCCGAACGCGGCGTACAAACTGGGCCGATTGATCCCCATCGCCGCCGTCAAATCGTCCAGACTGGTTCCCTCGTAACCCTGTCGCCAGAAAACAGCGAGCGCGGCATCGAGCGCGAGATCGGCGTCAAATTGGCGCGGCCGCCCGGCGGTCATGATGGACTCCATCTCCGAAGAATTCTTTGCTCGACAGCTTGTCTGCTCAACGGACATTGCTATTATGTACTGAGTGGTACAAAAGTCAATCTGTCTCAGGAATTCGATGATGTCGCAAAAATTGGCCGGTCAGGTGGCGTTGGTAACGGGTGCTTCCAAGGGCATTGGAGCGTCCATCGCGGAACATCTCGGCGCAGCCGGGGCAGCCGTGGTGGTGAATTACGCTTCCAGTCGGGCTGGCGCGGACAAGGTGGTGGCGGCGATTATCGCCAAGGGAGGCCAAGCCGTCGCGATTCAGGCCGACATGACGAAGTCGGCCGATATCGAGCGATTATTTCGCGAAGCGAAACAGGCCTTCGGAAAGCTCGATGTCCTAGTCAACAACGCCGGGATTTATGAGTTCGGGGCGATCGAAGCGATCACGCCGGAACACTTTCATAAACAGTTCGATCTGAACGTGCTCGGTTTACTGCTAGCGTCGCAGGCGGCGGTCAAGGCGTTTGGCGAAGCCGGCGGCAGCATCATCAATATTGGTTCGGTGGTCGCGACATCCGCACCTCCCACCACGTCGGTGTACAGCGCGACGAAGGCGGCCGTGAATGCCATCACCCGTTCGCTGGCTCAGGAACTCGGCCCACGAAAAATCCGCGTCAACGCGGTCAACCCCGGCATCGTGGAGACCGAAGGGACACACACGGCAGGGATTACGGAAAGCGACTTTCGCAAACAGGTTGAAGCAGAGACGCCGCTGGGCCGCATCGGCCAACCGCAAGATATCGCACCGGTGGTCGTGTATCTGGCATCGCCGGACGCGGGCTGGATCACGGGCGAGATGCTCTATGTCAGCGGCGGCATGCGCTAATCGCACGAAGGCGAATGGTTCCATTCTCTGTGCATCAAATGGAAAAAAGTGTCGCATCCGAGAGGGACGCGACACCTTTCATTCGACTTAAGCTGTCTTTCGCGGTGAGCTTTGTAAGACGCGTCCGGGGGAGGGGAGGATCTCCCCCGGACTCGGCCTCACGTTCCCGGCAAGGTGACGAACTCTGTGTGCTGCAGCGTTCGTCACGGTCACCGGGTAGCTCATTGAAGACTAGTGGCAGCAAGACGCGGCCGGAGCGGCACACGTCGGAGCGGCGGCGGGAGCACAGCAGCTGGGAGCAGCCGGAGCGCAGCAGGTCGGCGCGACGTTGCAGCAGCTGTTCGTGCGGCAGGACTTCATCTTGAACTTGCTGCAGCGGTTCTTGAAGCCGCCGAACCAGTCACGTCCGCATTTCTTCTGCTGGCAGCAGCCACCGTAGTTGGTGTTGCAGCAGGTCGGGGCGGGAGCGCAGCAGGTCGGGGCGACAGCCACTGGGGCACAGCAGGTCGGGGCAGCGATCGGGGCGTGGCACGCAACCGGAGCGGCACAGGTCGGCGCACAGCTCGGAGCGCAAGCCGCGGGAGCGGCACAGGACGGGGCTGGCGAGCAGCAGACCGGAGCGGGCGCGGCACAGCCGTGTCCGCCATGGCCGAACAGGCCGGCATTGGCGCTGTTCATGCTAACCAAACAAACCAACGCGGCGGTAATCCATGCAAACTTCATTTTAAACTCCTCTAGTACAATTGTGACCAAGGGAACGTGAGGCTCTGCTCTGGCGAAACGAACCCTATGTTCGCTCGTCCCGGCAGATCCAACCTTGATACTGAGCGTGTCTGACATGAGTTTTCGGATGTTTTCGACTGCGGCAACCAGCGAATCTGCGACGATTGCGGAATCTCGGTCGAAGAGATGTGATGGCGACGATTGTGGCGATTGCAGCGGCTGAGCGATTCCTGAAAGCGGTGTTCGCGGATTGACACTCCGTCCGGTACCATCCCACTCAATCACTGTTTGCAATCTTCGCCAACCGCGTTGTCATCTTTACAAGGCTTGGGATCGTGTTCTGGGCAACGCTTCTCGTCACGCTGGCGGCCTGGTCAGGATTTCTCCTGTGCCAGATTTCGATCCTGCGGGCCGTGCGACAGACATCGCTGCTGCTGGCGGCCCGCTGGCTGATCGCAGCCGGACTCGCTGTCTGCCTGATGACCACGACCGACTTACTGCTGGGCCTGTGGCCAAACCGGACCGCCGATTACGGCTGGTGCCTGACTGCGATTCTGCTGCTTTGTCCGCCGATGGCTGTCCTGGGGGCGCGGCGGCCGGGTGTGCGGGTCTGGTCCCTGTTTATCCTGCTGCCAATGGTGATCGTTCTCAGTTGGCCAGTCTGGACGCTGCTGCTCCAGGGGTCCGAGGCGCGCGGTCTCGCATTGGAAGTTCCCACGGTGCTGGCGTTTGGATTCGTGCTGGTGATGAGCGTCGGGAACTACCTCGGAACGCGATTTGCGATCTCAGCGGTGGTGTATGGGATCGCATGCGGATTGCTGATGGCGACCTGCACGGGATGGTCGGCGGTGCCGGAAAGCAATGTGCCTGCCGGACGCCTGCTGGCGGTGACACTGCTGATCGCGGCGACAATGCCGGCTCGACGATCGCGGGTGACATCGGCCAGTCGCCATCCCGTCAATCGGCTATGGGACGACTTTCGCAATCTGTTTGGGAATGTCTGGGCGCTGCGCATGGTCGAGCGGATCAATGCGTTGGCGGTTCAAGAGGGCTGGACCGCCCGCATCTCATATGATGGTTTTCCGGAATCGCCGGCGGGCCATCTGTCAGAGAATTCCGTGGAGATTGTCGCCGCCTACCACTGGTTGTTCCGGCGGTTCGTCGATGAGGAATGGATTACAAAGCGATTGGAACCTTACCGGCGCTTCGCAGAAGCGTTGTCTTGCTAAGTGGAGAAATGCATGCCCCCCAGCAGCCTTGCCCTACCGCGGACCGCACACCCCGAGCGGTTGCTGCCCCCCGAGTCGACCGATCATCGGGTCTCCGCCCTGATGGAGTTGCTGGATGTCGCCTTGCAGCTTTCCACCGCGCACGAGGAAGACCGCATTCTGGAACTCGTCACCCGCGGCGCCTGCGCGGCGATTCATTGTGAACGGACGAGCCTGTTTCTGCTCGATGCCGAGCGCAAGGAACTCTTCACCCGCACGGTGACCGAACTCGAAATCCGCGAAATCCGCATCCCGTGGGAACGAGGCGTCATCGGCTGGGTGGCGCGGGAACGTCAGACAACGTGCGTTCCCCATCCAGCCGGCGATCCGCGCTGGGATTCCAGCATCGACCGGCAGACGGGCTTCGTGACGCGGAACATTCTCGCCGTGCCTGTCTTGTCGCCCGTCGACGATCGGCTGCTCGGCGTACTGCAATTGATCAATACACAGCACCGCGAGTTCGAGCGGTTTGATACGCGCATCGCCCAGGCATTCGCCGCGCATGCCGCATCCGCGCTGGAACGGTCGCGGTTGCAGCGCGAGGCGACTCAGGCCGCGGCATGGCGGCGGGAAATGGAACTCGCCCGCCGCATTCAACAGAGTTTTCTGCCCGAGAATCTGCCCAACATCGCCGGTTATGAAATCGCCACGTGGTGGCAACCGGCGGAGTTCGTCAGCGGGGATTATTACGACTGGTTCCCGCTGCCGGATGGCCGCCTGGGCCTCGTCACGGGCGATGTCTGCGGGCATGGATTGGGACCAGCTTTGATCATGGCGTCTCTGCGAGCCATGCTCCGCGTTCTCTCCCCCACGACCAATGATCCGCAGCAGATGCTGTCACTATTGGCCACCGGCATCACCGACGATCTGAAGGAAACGCAATTCGTCACACTGATTCTCGCGGCTCTCGATCCGGAAACGCACACGCTGCGTTACGCCAATGCCGGGCATGCCCCCGCGCTGCATGTTCGTCGGCAGCGGCAGGAAATCTTTCGGTTGAAGCCCTCGCAACTGCCCCTCGGATTCCCCGCGTTGCCCACAGGCACGCCGCCCGAGACGGTAACACTCGCCCCCGGCGACATGATTGTGCTGGGGACCGACGGCATCATCGAGGCGCGGAACCCGCAGGGGGAATTGTTTGGCATGGAGCGACTGACCGGCCTGATTCGTGAATCCACCGGTCAAAGTGCCTGCGATTTGTCCGCGTTGATCAGCCGGGCTGTCACGGAATTTCAAGCCGGCCAACCACCGTCCGACGACGCCACGCTGCTGATTCTGTCGCGCTTGCCATGAACCGATGATTACAGTTGATCCATGTCGGGTGGCACGACCCTGAGGTTTTGGGAAGGGCGTGGTCTTCAAGTCATCGCCACGCCCTTCGAAGACTCAGGGACGTGCCACCCGAGCCAATCACTTTGGTGCAATGGATCACGCCGGCAGTCCGTTCCTCACGCGACCTTCGGCTTGATCGAGCAGGCGGCACCTTCGTTATTGGTCTTGGCAACCTGGTTCCACGGCATGCGGGCCAGAATCATCGCCATGCCACAGGTGTCGGTGATGCCGGCGAAGACCAGTCCCGCACCAACGAAACCAGAGAGACCCAGGAAATACGGATGCGCGAACGCACCCAACGCAATGCCCAGCACCACCAGCGATCCCGCTGCGATGCGAACCTGCCGCTCTAACGACATCGACTTCTGCCCACGAACCACCGGCAACCCAGCCTGCTCCCAGGCCTTCGTGCCCCCTTCGACATTAATGACTCGCGTATCGCCAGCCGCTGCCAACTTCGCACACGCCTGCTCCCCGCGACGGCCCGCCTGGCAAATCACATACAATGGCTGCTTCGCCCCTTTGCGGCTCGCGACAAGTTGGCCAGCGTCCAACTGATCCAAGGGGACATTCCGTGCGAACGGAACATGCAGTTCGCGAAACTCGGCCGCGGTACGAACGTCGATCAATTCGACCGCTTCACCCGCCTGAACGCGATTTTGAAGTAGCTGCGGCGAAATCGTGGCGATAGTCATATTCGATACTATAACAAAAAGTAAGTTGTTGGACGCGCTGGCGGACGGAATATTACCGCAAGGCGATGCGTACTCGACGATCACGCGCGCGATTCGCGTTATTAATCATGACAGCGAATGCGGGCGATAAGGTCTGCGCTGGCGAGGGAACCCGTGGTGCTGTTGATCAATTGGGCTTCGTACCTTCGCCTGCGACCGCCGCGGTCATGTCAATTTCATCCGATTAGCGGCGGTTTTCGGGAACCATAGGGACTTCTTCGATCAATTGGTTTGAGGCTCCGGATTGCTTGATGAGCGTAAAGGCATCGTAGAGTTTGCCTGTCGCCGTTTTGGCGCGGTACGACAGTTTGTTGCCGTCAATTGAAATGATCTGATAGAGCTGCGTATTTTCAGCGCGGCGGACGAAGGGCGCGGGATTCGCCTTGTACATTTTTGGACCGGAGACCGAGACCACGTACATCGTCCCGGCTTCGCCGCTGCGCACTGTGGTGCCGCCGACCACGTTGGTGGCATGACGTCGAAGTTCGGTGCGGCCATAGGAATGGTCGTGGCCCTGCAGCACGAGGTCGACTTTGAACTCGTCGTAAATTGGCTGCCAGGCATCGCGTAATTCGATGTTGTCTCGGCCATCGCTGACGGAGTAGACCGGGTGATGATGCGTGACGATCGTCCATTGGCAGGGGTTGTCCGCCAGAACTTTGCGCAGCCATTTGGCTTGAATCTCGAAGCTTTCCATCGAGTTGAGACCAATCATCCGCATCCCTTGATAGTCGAAATAGAACGCGGTTTCCGCCAGCGCGGGCTTGAACTCTTCCGGCCCGTTCTCGGGAAACTCAAATCTCGCCTGCCAGCTTGTGGCCAGCTTCTTGGGCAACTTTTTCAATTCCGTGGGCGATTCCGGCAGCGGCACGGAACGATCTACGTCGTATTCGTGATTGCCAGGGATGGCGATCGTTGGGATTGACGCGTTGACCCAACCCCCCGCCGAACACCACTCGCCCCATTCGACATCGCGGTTGCCGCGATTGACGAGGTCCCCGGCGTGCAGCATGAAACTGGCACGCGGCGCATCGGCGAAGGCTTCGCGAAAGACGCGTGACCAGTGCGAACGAATCTCGTTCTGGGCATCCCCGAAATAGATGAAGGTGAACGGTGTCGGCTTGTCATCCGCCGTCCGAAAATGAATCCAGGCCGACCAGTTCGTGCCATCACCCACACGGTACACATACAACGTGGCGGGGGTGAGATCAGTCAAGTTGATCGCGTGATAGTGGACCGGTCCGAGATCGGTTTTCATGGGCGTGGTGGTCGCCGGAAGCTGCTTCGCCTGGGCGACAAACAGCGGCCCATCGGCGGCCAGGGCGTACTCGACAAACGCCTGCTCCACCGTAGTATCGGTGCGCCAGGTGATGGCTTGCGAGTGGGCGGGGTCGCCTTTCCAGGACAACAAGGATCGATCAGGCATGGCTGTCGGCGCGTACAATTTTGCATCCGCGACAGCCGCGGGACGTGGCGGGTGATCATGTCCCTCGTGGGCAGCGACGAATCGAGCGGTCGCAGTGACGAACAGGAAGCAGAGATTGGCGATCAGGGGACGCGGTGTCATGGAATCCTCGTGCTGAAGAGTTAGTTCACAAGTTCGATCATTTGGTCTGGCGTGGGACACGGGATGTGTTCTTCCCACTCCGCCAGCGGAACGTTCCAGGGTTCCTGTCGCAATGGTTCCGTTAACGGAATAATCCAGGGTTGCGGCCCCCAGTATCGTGGGACGCTGGCATAGTCGATGTTCGGGTCCAGCATGAGCTGCGGCTTGCGGCCATTCAGCGAAACCAGGGCCAGAACACGAATCTGGAGCCGCCCTTTCCCATGTGCCTCGAAATGGTCTCGGAGAAAATGGACAAACGTCAGAATCATGTCGCTGTCTTTTGCCATGCGGCTCAATTGCCGGCTCGACAAAAACGAACGGACATCGACCACGCCTCCCTGCGATGAGTTCGGATCACGCACATAAAAGCGGATGCCCACATCTTTTTCCCGCAGCATCATGTGCCAGGCATAGTGATGCCCCTCTTCAGTCCAGATGGCTCGGCCGGGATAAAGCAGACAGCGGAGCGGAAACAGCAGTTGGAACGCCACATAGAGTCCCACGCATGTCAGCACGAGTGACGGTCGTTTCGCCTGGGCAGGGGGTTCGCTGGCGTTCAGCGTGGCGGAGATCCCCAATCGGCGCAGAAATGTTCGCGGCCAATCGGGAGGAAAGAAAATCAGGCTCGCGCCGATCATCATCCAGGGAAAAATGCCGATGTCAAAAATCGACGAATTCATCAGGTGAAAAACGGTCACAACGAACAGCGCCGGCCAGCGTGTACGTCGCCTAAGCAGCAGTGGAACGACAAACAGGTCAATCAACATTCCGGCGTAACTGAAGAGAATCGGCGACCATTCCCAATCGGCGATCCCGGCCAGCCAGGTCAAATCTGTTTTTCGACGCAGCCACATCCCGAGGGGGAAGCCTTGAAGCCAATCCGGTTCGAGTTTCGCCAGCCCACCGTAGACATAAGGCATACCGATCTGAAATCGCAGCAACCACAGGCACCAGGTCGGACATGTCGCCGCGCGCAGCGATGGCCGCCACCAGGCATCGAGTGACCACGCATGATGAGCGGGGAGGACGACCATGAGTCCGCAGAGCAACGTCATCAAGTAGTAATGGTTGAGGTAGAACGCCTTCTCGATCAGGAGGACATGCGCCATCCCCAAAGTCAGCACCACTGCCGAAATTCGGTAGCAGCCGCCCAGCAGCACGCCGATCGCGGCGATGCCCATCACATGGAAATGGACATACATGCCCATGCCGGGCCAAGGCTGCACCCAGCCGAAACCGGGATAGGTGAAATGCATGACGGGCTGAATGTAGAGCGGCGCAATCCAATCTTTGGCGAGCATCGCATAGACGTGGTAGGTCATCATCGCGCCGAAAAAGACGCGAAATGCCACCAGAGAGGCGATGTCGACCGGAGCGAAAAATCTCTCACGCCAATTCCAACTCATCGCCGGACAAGGCGGAGTCGATTCCACTTGTTTGGATTCGATCTCTGCGATCGACATGAACTCCGTCCCAACCGATGAATGCCGAACGTAACTTGTATGCTTTTTTGGATAAACCAGTTAGCGACTCGCTCAGCGAGATTTCCGCCGGGCGGTTTTCGGTTCAACATACTTCAGATCCAGCTCGATAAAGTTTTTGCCCAGAGTCACCGTTTGTTCCAGCGGTTCATTTCCGCAGGCATAGCGGTTGGCATCGGTCAGCGGCGCGTCGTCATCTTCCAGCGCCGGGGCGAACACGCGGACCCGATGCTCGCCGATAATCGCCCCATCGTCCTGGCCATACGTCGATAGGACAAAACTTCCATCCTCGTTGAGAACTCCCGCAGCCGCGCGGCCAGACTCTTTAAGGTCCGCTCCCGCTGCCGGTATCGGCTCGAACACCACCAACCCGGCGGTGATCGGTTCGCCATTGCAACTGCAGATACCGGAGACAGGGGCCACTTCATATTTCCCCCCGCCACATCCCATCAAGCACATTGCACACAGGCTTAGACACAGCGTCGATTGTCGATTGACTCGCATGATCATTTCCCGAATGCAATTGCCGACGACTAGGGATCACCGTCAACCACACTGATGATCACAGTCAGAAAAAAGCGGCAGGCCCGAGCATGGGCAACCCGAACCCGCCGCCGCCCCGTGGAACAATCGTCACAATCATGAATCAGGCCGGATTTATTCCAGGCTGGTCACGTTGCCGTCCGCCTTGTCGCCGAGATTGCTGTAGAGGGTCATGTTGATGTTATCCGTCACGAATCGGACGGAACCGTCTGCGAACAAGAATTGAACGCCACCGACATGTTCGCTGGCGAAGCAATCATCGTAAGTGCTCCACGTTCCGGCAGGCAGATTCTTGCCGCCATTCGGAATGTGATTCAGTCCCGTCTCGGCGACAACGTTCTGATGCTGACTGTTGGTGCCAATCCAGACCGGGAAGTCGATCACATTCGGATGAGTCGGGCCATCGATCAAGCGGGCGAACCGGGTGTAACCTTCGCCGACGGCGATTGTGTTGCTGGTTCCATCGAGTACATCGCGGATTTTTGTCGGCGTGCGCGTATTCTTGATCTTGCCGAACATCCCGGTGATGCTGCCGCCGCCGGAACCCAGACAGCCTTTGTAATCACCGCGGGCAAATCCGCCGATGGTGCGTGAAGCAACTGATGTCGGAGCCATGTTCGCGCCGCCGGCCCGAATCGGTGAATGCGTCAACGACATGCTGTTCGACGGGCACAAGTAGACCGGGAGCACAGTGTCATTCACACCTGGGTCAAGGTACAGCGACCGCTTAATTTCCACGCCACCCACCCACAGGCTGCCGTGGTCGGTGTTGAAGTTGAACCGATTGTACAAGTTGGCCTGGTCCAGGTAGGGCAGGATGAATGTGCCCCAGCCGAAGTCGTCGTCGCCGAACAGCGTTCCCGGCGGGAAGCACTGTGCCACATCGTGGTAGTTGTGCAGCGCGAGGCCGATCTACTTTAAATTGTTCTTGCACTGCGTGCGGCGTGCCGCCTCACGCGCCTGCTGCACGGCCGGCAGCAACAAGGCGATCAGGATCGCAATGATCGCAATCACCACCAGCAACTCAATCAACGTGAATCCGCGCGAGTTTGTTCGACGCATCATCGCTTCGCCCCTTCAAAACCGAGAAACAGTCAATTCCCGAATCGACAAGATCCGGACAATATTCAGAGAACGACCTTCACCAAAGCACGCTGAAAAGTGCCACGCTTTTCTCGCTTATTCATCAAGAACGCTGGATTTATCATCCCATTCGGCAAGCATTAAAAACCAAATGCCACCATATTCAGGCAGGCAGTGTGTAAGTTATCTCGGAAGCAAACCTTTGCCATATGCCACTTCGTACATCTAGTGAATGTTCATCATTCGATGGTGTTTTTCGAGGTTCCTGGCTCACGCGATTCGCACGCTGATTTCATTCAGTCAACGGACCGGATTGTAGACCGGGATTGTTAAGGCATTGTGAACAATTGGTGTTTTTTGGAATTTCGTGGCACTCAGGATTGAGAATTCAATGACCACCAGCGAAACTTCCTGCGACAGAGATGGTTAGGTCAGGGCGGGAATTCGTTCAGGAGTTTTTTAATGTTCAACGTCTGGTCACACCGAGGCACGTATTGGCTGAGCTTCAACGTGCTGATACTCACGGGCTGCGGGTTCACCACACCGCAGCAAGTCGCCTTGTCCACACTTCGACAAAGCAACCCGGTTGAAGTGACCATGAGCAGCGAGGGTGATGTCCGGGAGCTGCACGCAACCAAGCTCACTGACGGGCTGGCAGACCAGCTCATCCACTTTCCGCTGTTGGTGAAATTGAACGTCTCCGGTTCCGGCCTGACGGATGCCGGGCTGGCCAAACTAGCCGGTTTGGAAAAACTGGAGTCGCTTCAGCTCGATGGAACCGCGGTGACGGATGCCGGGTTGACGCACTTGTCCACATTGCGGCAGTTACAACATCTGAACCTCGCCAGGTGTCCCATCACCGACGCCGGGCTGAAGTCGCTGGCTGGACTTACCGAATTGCGGACGCTCAATCTCGATACGACGCAGATCACGGGCACAGGCCTACATCACCTGTGCTCGATGTCCAAGCTGGAAACCTTGAGTCTGCAGGAAACACCCGTCGATTTCGCTCAGTGTGATTCCCTGGCAGGGCTGACGAGTCTCAAACTGCTCCACCTGGCCCGCACGCGAGTGGATGGCTCGATTGTTCATGTGCTGGATGGACTTCCCAGTCTGGAGCGGCTGTACCTCGACGGCACGAACATTTCCGATGCGGACTTCCCCGCCCTGGCGACCGCGCTGTCCGAAAAAACGCCGCTGCTGAAGGGGCTGTTCTTCGATCGCACGCAAGTTTCGGATGCATCGCTCGATTCACTACTGCCCTTGTCCCAACTCCCGGATTTCGCGTTGATTCATATGACGGGAACGAAGATTTCGCTGGACGGATATATCAAATTGCGGCAGATGCTGCCCGAGGTCAATCTGGTCAGCACCTATTAAACGCGTGAATCAATCGAAACATGGCTGTTGGCAAGCAGTCGACACCTCGCGAATTCTTCTCGACTTTGAAGTGACCAGGAATTGATATGGCCGTTGAACGTGATCGTTTGGAGCATCGGGTCTATCACCACTTGCTGCAACAAATGTCGACTCAACAAATCGAGCCGGGGACGTTTATTCGTCCGGGCAATCTGGCTCGTCACCTGAACGTCAGTCGCACGACTGTCCGCAAAGCGCTCACACGTCTGGTCAGTGATGGCTGGATGCTGCAATCGGCGGACGGGTATACCCGCTCTCAAGACGCGGCACCTGCCACCACGTCCCCCTCCCTCACCGGAGAAAGCGATTTCGATCCGCAATCGCAGATCGAGTCGACCTATTGGCTGATCTTCGACTGGATTCTGCAAGGCACCAGCCGTGGCGGCGACAACGTGATCCCGCGCCAGTTCGCCGATCTCTTTTCCGTCAGTCTGGGGACGGTGCGCCACGCTTTGGACTGGTTGACGCAAGATGGCGTATTGATTCGCGCACCACGCCGGGGCTGGCGGTATCAGTCACTGACCACGCCCGATATCGTCGATACAATCGAAATTCGCACCATGTTCGAGTTGGAGGTTTTGCGCCGTGCCAGCACACGCATCTCCCACTCGGTGCTGCACAAACTGCGAGCCGAGACCGAATATGTGCTGGAAAATATCGCCACGATTCCGGAACGCGAACGCAGACACGCCGACTACGAATTTCACACGACTCTCGTGGAACAGAGCACCAGCTCGGTCTTGATCGATGTGGTGAAACCGCTGATTCGCCGCAGTATGTATGTCGGAATTTCCTGTCCCCCAGAGAAGCGACATCAAGCCTGGTCGTTTCGAGAACACCTCTCGATCCTGGACGATCTGCTGGCCGGCAATGAAGCCGCAGTCATTGAAGCGATGCAAACTCACCTCAGGCGTGCTCTGCTCGACTCCCTGCCTCCCGTCAGTCAACCACATTCCTCGTTGACAACTGATACCGTACGCTGAGCCTGTCGTTTTTCTTCAATGCCAGGAAGGACAGCAAAAGATTGGCGTCATGGGTTTAGCTCCAGCAAACGTTTCAGCAAGGATCGCCTTCGCCTAGGCGTCCTATGAACGAGTTTTGAAAGCTGATGCCTCGATCTTGATCACCTGGCGAAGACCAGCCAACTGTGGACGTGGAGCGAAAAGTTGCCTGCCGATTCCCCTCGGCCGTAGTGCAAAGATCCGCGTATGAAAAACGAACGTGATCTCATGAGCGAAGTCCGTCTGATCATTCGCGAAGGCGAGCGAGATTGGTCAGGAACCGTTCCTGGCTTCGCCGACAACCGCGCGATCGCGGCGCTCAGTGCCGACCCCGTTACGCTGGCGGAGTTGGAAGCGGCCTCTGGGCGCTACGCGTTGCCGCGATCGACCCGACCCTGTCAGCGAAATGCGAATCGTTGACGAACATCGTCCGTCGGCTCTTGGAATTCCATCCGCCGGAGTTGCCTGGAGCTGGCGAAGACTCCGGTTTCCCGTTCTGAACTCAAGCGATCAGGCGACTTTCTTTTTCCGGGGCCGTGATTCAGTTTTCTTCGCGACGGCCGGAGACGATTGTGGCGGACTCACCTTGGTTGTCCCAATCTTGGACGACTTCGTCGCGGCTTTTCGAGCGGCGGGCTTCGGCGCGCTCTTGGTGGGAGACTCCTTTGATGGCTTGGCAGGACGCTGCGTTGTTGTCTTCGCTGTTCCGGTCGCGCGTTTCCGGGCGGATGCGGCTGGGGAAGCGGTGGCCACCGATCCTTTGCCGAGGGCCTTGCCGCGAACTGCTCGTTTGGAAGGTGCTGTGGACACGGATAACGATTTTGATTCCGTCGACTCCAGTTCGATGCCGAAGATGTCGCCGAGATCGCTGTCAGAGAGTGCCGATTCTATGGAGCCGTTCAGGGATTGATTCAGACTGGCGGCGCTCGTCGCCTGTGCGATCAATTCCAGATGATCGACCTTGCGGAGTTTGAACAGCAGTTCGGGCTGAACATCCAGGCGGGCGGCGACGCCATAGAAGACGGCGGCGATATGTTTACACACGCCGGCGGAGTCGGGGCATGTACATCGCATGGAAATTTCAGTTTTCTTGGGGAACAGACCGCCTTCCGCTTGGGTGAGACGCTTCATCACTCCCTCATTGAATCGCCCCTGCAGTAGATCGAACAGGGAATCGATCTCTTGAGCGCAATCGTTTCCGATCGCTTTCCATACATTCGGCTTGAGCGTCTGAATGGTGATCGTCACGGTATAAGCTTCCGAACCGCCCACGACCGCCCGCACTTTTCCAGACTCGATCACCAGATCCGCGACGGAACCGTTGCGAACATAAGTCGCCCCGCGCGGCAGGCGGTTGGCGATGTCGCCATAACGCTCCAGGTTTTCACACCACTTGAGACCCCAGAATGTCTTGGCAATCTTTCGCCCGTCGACCTTAATGGGGCACGGTTCGCGGCCTTCTTTTTTCGCCAGTTTTTTTGCCGCCGCGACACCACGCGCAATTTTCGTACCGACCGGAACGCGTGGCGCCCAGTAGCCATAGTCTCCATACCAGGACATCATTCGCTCCTCTCGAATGGAAATCCACAGCCTCCATGACGCTTGCCAACATTAGAATATCGCCGGGAAAGCACAATTTGCAATCGCCGTAAAACTTGCCGGACTTCACGAAGTCGTGGCGCGACCCAGATCGAGGGCCACGAATTTCAGCAACGCATCGTCCGAAAGTTCCGTCAATTTCGGCGAACCGTCAGCGTCGAGGATTTTTTCGGCCACGGCTTTCTTATCAGTGATCATGGCGTCGATGCGTTCTTCCACCGTCCCCCGGCAGACGAATTTGTGGACCAGAACATTGCGTTGCTGACCAATGCGGAACGCGCGGTCGGTCGCTTGGTTCTCGACTGCCGGATTCCACCAGCGATCGAAATGGACGACATGCGACGCCGCCGTGAGATTCAGCCCGCTTCCACCGGCTTTCAAGGAAATGACGAAAAACGGACGATCCGTGCCTTCCTGAAATTCCTTCACCAATTGAGTTCGTCGCTGGACGGGTGTTCCGCCGTGCAGCACCAGCCCCGGCTGGCCGAAGATCGCCGACAGAAAGTCGGCCAATGGTTCGCACACCGACCGGAATTGCGTGAAGAGGAGCAGCTTTTCCTGGCGGGCGATGATCGGTTCGCACAACTGAGCAAGTCGTTCAAATTTTCCGCTCTGTCCCGGATCATACGTCTCTTCGCGCAGAAACTGAGCCGGATGATTGCAGATTTGCTTGAACTGCATGAGGGCAGTCAGAATTAGACCGCGGCGTTTTATTCCCTCCGTGGCTTCCAATTGATGCTGTAAGTCTTCCACGACTTTGGCGTACAGCACGGTTTGTTGTGTCGTCAGACCGCATTCGGTACGCATTTCAATTTTGTCGGGCAAATCCCGAGCGATTGCGGGATCGGTCTTATGCCGCCGCAAAATGTACGGCCGCACAAGTTGTCGCAGCCCGGAGTATGCCTGACCATCGCGCTGCTGATTCAGTTTCGACACAAACCGCTTGAACTCCGCGGCGGATCCCAAAAGTCCCGGTGACGAGAAGTCAAAGAGCGACCACAATTCGCCCACGTGGTTTTCAATCGGCGTCCCCGTCATGACGATCCGCCGGTCCGCGGACAACTCCTTGATCGCCCGTGTCTGCACGGCTCTAGGGTTCTTGATGGCCTGCGCCTCGTCGAGAATGATCAACGACCACTTCAGTTGGGTCAGCCACGCCTGGCGACGCACCATGCTGTAACTGGTGATGACGAGATCACAGTCCGAAAAACCAGCGGTGAGATCTTTCGTGCGCCGTTCCACTTCGTCCGCATCCATTTCGGAGCGGTGGACCACGCAAATTCTCAGCGCCGGCGCGAAGCGTGCCGCTTCCTGCTTCCAATTCCCCAGGAGCGATGCTGGGACGATTAGCAGGCTCGACGGTATGGTTCGCTTTCCGGCGGCCCGCTTGCGTTGCAACAGTAAATCGAGAATTTGAATCGTCTTGCCCAGCCCCATGTCATCGGCAAGACAAGCGCCCAAGCCCAATTCCGTCATGAACCACAGCCAGCGGACTCCCTCCACTTGATAGGGGCGTAACTCGGCATTCAGATCCCGGCCCGGTTGGCAGTCCTTCGATTCCTCCGGAGTCCGCATGCGTTCCAGTGTCGACTTCAACCAATCACCGGCCACGAGTGCCGACCATTCGGCCACAGGAAGCTCGGTTTCCTCGGCAGCTTGAATCGGCACCCCGGCGAGCAGCCGCATCCCTTCGACAATCTCCAAGCCATGGGGATGTTTTTCACGGATTTTTTTCCAATGGTCGAGGACCTGTCGGATACGCTCTTGATCGACCTCGACCCATTTGCCCCGCAGCAGTGTCAACCCGGGCGACTCCGACAAGAGTCGTTTCAACTCAGCGGGCGTTAGGGATGCTCCCTCCAGGACAACTTCCGAATCGAAGTCGATTAGACTGTCAAAACCCACGTGGGAAGGCTGCTTCCTGCCGATGCGCACCTGCACCTGCGGCCGCAACGGCCGCCGAGCCGACCACCAGTTCGGCAGGCGAATCGCGACCCCCGCCGCTTCCATAGCCGGAGATTGTTGGAGAAACTGATAGGCTTCGTGAGCCGTCCAGGCTTGCGGCGCGAATAGCCGCTTCGACTGCAACAATTCGGAAACCAACGGCGAATGTTCGGCAGCCCGGCGCACCGGTTCCAGCAATCGCTCCAATTGATCGCGGTCTTCGTCGGCGACCGATTGTTTCAAGGCCTCGGCGAGAGGGCGGTGCTGCGGTCTTGCGTGAGCGGAAAGTTTATGGGCGTACGTCGCCAGGAATGCGAATGGCCGGCTGGGGTCGCGTTTGTGCTCCGCTAAATGAAACGTCACTTTACCCACCAGATGGGCGAGCGGATTGACGCGCTGCAACCAAGCCAGCGGTCCCTGGTCAGCGGAATTCGCTGAATCCGCCGCATAGTCGCCAAGTTGTCGCCAGGATTGTCGCAACAGCGAATGAGTGAGATATTCGAGTCCCACCATCGGCGGAGCGGAACTCACGAAGGCCGTCAGATCTTCGTCCGCAGGACATTCCAACAGACGCCAACTCTCGCCCGGTTCGCCCTCCGCCTGGCAGAGGGAGCGGAAAAATGTCCGAGCCCAGTTCCGCCAGAAAGCGAACGTGACCGGCAACTCGGCAGGCCATGTCGACGACGCCAATGCCACCAGCCCGGATGCATTGGACTCCGCCAACGACGTTTGCAGTTGGCGCAACAGAGAATCAGGGATGCCGGGAGCATCCGTCTC
>Ga0335397_10000189_pt1 | contig 72030 bp, 53 predicted proteins | sample MAT04_FD_205740 | JGI IMG/M metagenome (GOLD analysis project Ga0335397, IMG submission 205740) | Freshwater microbial communities from Lake Fryxell liftoff mats and glacier meltwater in Antarctica - MAT-04 (spades assembly) (version 2) ...
TCACCGCCTCCTCCCGCGATGTGTGGTACAGCTTCGTGGTGCCTGCTTCCGGCATCGCCATTATCCAGAGCACTGCCGGGACCTTGACCGATGGCTCCATGGCGCTGTACTACAGTGCGACCTGCACCGCCTCATCGCTCTCCCTGGTGCAATGCAGTGCTGATGAGGGATCGGGCACCATGCCCTTTTTGCGCTTCGCGAGCCTTGTGCCAGGAGGCACCTATTACCTGCGCTATTGGGGAACAGGAAGCACATCGGGGACCTTCAACCTGTGCGTATGGAGCCCTGCGTTACCCACCGGTAATTGCGCCTATCTGCTGGAGTTGTTCGATTCCGGTGAGAATGGTTGGGGAACCAGCGCGGTGCAAGTGCAGATCAACGGTGGTGCTACCGTGAACTACACCGTGGCCGCCTCCAATTTCTACAGCAACGCCATCATCGGGTTGAATTCCGGCGACTACCTGCAGGTGAGCTATGTCAACACGGGTCCTAATCAGAACCAGAACAGGTACCAGATACGTCAAGTACCGGGGGGGGCGGGGGTCTTCCTCGACGGGCCTACCCCGGCCAATGGCATCGCATTGCTCGAAACCGTGGATTGCACACCTCCTGACCCACCCAATGAGGACTGCCGTGGTAGCAGTACCATTTGTGGTGGACAAGCCTTCAATGACAATCCCGGCGGTACGGGTTTCGATGTGGACCTGATCGCCACCACCTTCGGCTGCTTGTCTTCCGGAGAACGGCAGGGAACATGGTACAAGTTCTCCCCCTCTACCAGCGGTACCATCGGGCTTACCATTACACCCACCAACCTCGGTGATGACTATGACTTCGCTGTTTGGGGCGCCGACAACTCGGTGATCTGCCCGCCGTACAGGCAGCCCAAGCGCTGTTCGTATTCCGGGTCTACAGGCACCACGGGCATGCGCACTTCCTCCACGGATACCACGGAAACCGACCTTGGTGATAAATGGGTGGCTGCCCTGACCGCCACAGCCGGGGAGATCTACGTCATGTACATCAGCAACTATTCGCAGAGCGGCTTGGCCTTCAGCCTATCGTGGCAACTTACCAATGGGGCATCCTTGGATTGCACACTGTTACCCGTGGACTTTATTGAACTCCAAGCCGAACTGGTCAGCGAGCGCGTGGAAGTACAATGGTCCACTGCCACGGAAGTGAACGCCAGCCATTACATCGTGGAACGTTCTGCGGATGCGGTAGAGTATCTCCCCATCGGCACGGTGCAAGCCATGGATAATACGACCAATTTGACCACCTATACGTTCTTGGACGAAGCACCCGTGGAAGGTTTGAACTATTACCGGGTGCAACAAGTGGACATGGATGGCACCTCCAGGACGAGCCCCGCGGATTATGCCGTTTTCCGCATGGCCAGCACCGAAATGGTCGTTTTCCCGAATCCCGCCGGCGATATCCTTTTCGCATCGTTCGAGATGCCGGAGGACGCTGCCGTGATCTGGCGCATCATCGATAGCGGTGGACGCTTGGTGGAACAGGACCTTTACCAAGGAACGAAGGGCAGCATGCTCATCGATGTGCCGTTGGAACGCCTCGCCCGTGGAAGCTATACCCTGCTCGTGAACGACGCGCGCGGCCTGATGAACCGCTCTGCGCACTTCCTGAAGCAGTAAGCACTGGCGCAGACCTGCCACTCTCCGGTATCTTTGTGGTGATGCGTAATTCGTTCGCCCGTGCCCTGTCGGTGCTTCTGGCAGTTTCATGCACCTTGTGCGGGCAGAGCCTTCGGCCTTCGCCTTTCGCAACGTACACCTTCGGGCTCAGCCTCAACACCGGCCTCAACAACCAACTCTTCACGCTCTTTTCGGTGAAGGAGTTCGAAGGGCGTATCATCCAGTCCGAGCCATTGACACGTGACCAATTCGTGCTGCAGGCACAGGGCGTGGTGCCAAGTCGGTCGAATCCGGACGGGATCAACCTGTTCCGGAAATATGAGGTGCAACTATGCTTAGCCGCAGCCGCCGATACCGGTGGCCATTATTTGTACGACTGTGAGGTCTTCGATCTGCTCTGGAAGATCCGCTTCCAAGAATATCCCTTCCGCCTCGTCGAGGGCCAACACCCCGGTAAGGGCTGGGCCGAAGAGCGTGAAGCCCCTTCGCCACGCCAGTTGCTGCTGCTCACGGACTATGGGATAATGCACCGCAGTGATCTCGTCAAAGGTGAGAACGTATTCCGCCTCTTGCACGACGTAGGTGATAGTGCCTGGGTCGATAACTACCGGAAAGGGTACTGAGCCGACATGAGCGGACAACGCCATGATGCAGCGCTTTTCGATCGCTTGCGAGAAGGGGACCGCGGTGCATTGGCCCGCGCCATCACACTGATCGAAAGCACCCGGCCCGATGATCGCGCTTCGGCTGCACGGCTGCTTTCGAAAGCCCTTCCGCACAGCGGCAATGCCCTGCGGTTGGGCATTACCGGGATCCCCGGCGTGGGGAAAAGCACGCTGATCGATGTCTTCGGTCGCCATGCTATAGACCGCGGACATCGTGTGGCCGTACTCGCCACGGACCCGAGCAGCCAACGATCCGGAGGCAGCATTTTAGGGGACAAGACGCGCATGGAGGAACTCTCGCGATCGGCCAGTGCTTTCATACGTCCCACACCGAGCAGCGGCTTGTTGGGCGGCGTCGCGCGCCGAACACGGGAAACGATCGTGCTCTGCGAAGCAGCCGGCTATGACCTGATCCTGGTGGAGACGGTGGGCGTCGGCCAAAGTGAATTGGAAGTGGACCGCATGACGGACTTGACCATGCTACTGATGATCCCCGGTGCCGGTGATGAACTTCAGGGCATCAAACGCGGCATCATGGAGAGCGCGGATGTCATCGTCCTGACGAAAGCCGCTGGCCCTGATCCCGCGCTCCACCGTGCGGCCCGCAGCGCACTGCTCAATGCCATTGCCTTCCTGCCGGCGCGTGACAATGGGCGCAGACCGGAGGTGCTGCTCACCGATGCGCTCACTGGAACGGGCATGCCGGAGCTGGTGACCCACATGATCGACCTAGGAAACGCGGACGTGGCCAACGGCTATCGTACGCACCGCAGGCAACAGCAGAACGTTGCGTGGATGCACCACGCCCTACGCGAAGGTCTCATTGAACGATTGCTTCAGGAAGAGGCTTCTGCCGAACGTATCAGCAGCTTGGAGGAACGTGTGAGGCGCGGGGAGATCGGTCCTTTCCAAGCCGCCACCCATATCCTGGACGGCTTCAGAACAGACGGCGGATCTCTTCCTTGATCGCCACCAAGCATTCCTGCGATGGCGTGTGCGACAAGCGCGAGACGTTCTCGAACACGTGGCGGCTCAACTCGGTACCGGATGAGGTATCACCCACCTGCTCGTAGCTCAAATTGATCAGCCGGATGGTCTCCTCCTTGGCCTGCCGCACCTTGCTCCACGCTTTATCACTCACGTAGACCTGCTGGGTAACGTTGTGCTCATACTCCTCCCGTATCGTGGTCACCAGCTCGGCGTGGAACATCCGCGCACTCATGTTCCCTTTGTGGACACGCAACAAGAGGGCACCGGGCGAAATGCGCTCCGCGAACAACGTAAGCCGCTCATAGGCCTGCAACCGCAATGGCAGAATATGCTTGTGGTCGTCCTTGCGGACCTCGGCAACACGGTCCGCGACCCGCTCCGTTGCACGGCTGCCCATGAACTGCTTGATCAGATAGAACGCGGTGAGGAATACGACGATCGATGGCAAAATGGCCACCAGGATCAGGATAAAGGGATCGTTCATGGTTGATAAAGCGGTGGACGAATATCGGTAACCTGCACCTGATCATGGACCAGCGCCCCCATCGCCTTCCGTAGTTTTGCCGCTTCTTTTTGAATGCAGCCCACTATGGAACGCATCGTTCCCACGGATAGTTCTCCCATGCACGTTTCCCCTACCGTTACCGCGATCCAAGAACCAGCCACCTTGCTGATGGCCCGCCGGAGCCGCGAACTGCGCGCCGAAGGCCGGGACATCATCGACCTGAGCCTTGGCGAGCCGGACCACGACCCACCCGCCTTCGCTTTGGAGGCCGCCCATGAGGCCCTGCGCGGGCCTTGGCACAAATACCCGCCCGTGAACGGCTATTTGGACGTGCGCCAAGCGATCGCTGCGAAATTCAAACGCGACAATGGGCTGGAATACACCGCCGACCAGATCGTGGTGAGCACGGGGGCCAAGCAAGCCCTGATGAACGTGGTGATGAGCCTGATCGGGCCCGGTGACGAAGCCGTGATCCCTGCACCGTTCTGGGTGAGCTATTCCGAACAGGTGAAGCTCTGCGGCGGAACCCCGGTGATCGTCGGCTCCACACTGGAGGAGGATTGGAAAGCGCCGATCGATCGCATCGCGGCGGCCATCACACCGCGCACACGGCTGATCATGTTCAGCTCGCCATGCAACCCCAGCGGTTCTGTTCTTTCGCGGGCCGAATTGGAGGCGTTGGCAGAGGTCGTTCGCAAACACCCGAACGTGTACGTGATCGCCGATGAGATCTACGAACACATCATATTCGACGGTGAGCACGTCAGTTTCGCCTCGCTACCCGGCATGGCCGAACGCACCATCACGGTGAACGGCCTGAGCAAAGCCTTTGCGTTGACCGGCTGGAGGTTGGGTTACTTGGGTGCACCACTATGGATCGCACAAGCTGCCGTGAAAGTGCAAGGCCAATTCACGTCCGGCACAAACACCATTGCGCAGCGTGTGACCAAGGCCTGCATGGAAGCCGACCCCGCCCAATTGGCTCCTATGCGTGCGGATTTCCTGCGACGTCGGGATCTCGTCCTACAGGCATTGAAGAATATCCCCGGATGGCGCTGCAATGTGCCACAGGGTGCGTTCTACCTCTTGCCGGACGTGCGATCATGCATCGATGGGCGCACCATCAAAGGGTCCGTGGACCTGAGCTTGTACCTGCTGGATACCGTAGGGGTGAGCCTCGTTGAGGGTCGCTCCTTCGGGGCGGAGGGCACCTTGCGCATCAGCTACGCCACGGCCGACGCCAAGTTGAGCGAAGCCATGGCGCGCGTGGCCAAGGGCATTGCGCAACTCAAGGGTGGATGAGCCACATGATCGACACTTTCCTTGAACGGGCGCGCAATGCCGTGGTCCTGGTCGTGGGCGATGTCATGCTCGACGCTTACCTCTGGGGCCGGGTGGACCGTATTTCACCGGAAGCACCGGTGCCCGTGGTCCACGTCACCGATCGTAGTGCACGGTTGGGTGGTGCGGCGAACGTGGCGTTGAACCTGCGCGCGTTTGGGGCGGTCCCCGTGGTGGTGAGCACGATCGGCAACGATAGCGCGGCAGATACCTTGGCCCAGTGCTTCCTCGATAGCGAGCTCGATAGTGTGGGCCTGATACGCTCCACTTCGCGCACCACCACGGTGAAGACGCGTGTGATCAGCGACAACCAGCACGTTGTGCGCGTGGATGAGGAGATGACCGACGATCTTTCAAAAGCCGACGAAGACCTCTTGATCGCACGCGCAATGGAGGTGATCGCCTACCGGAAACCGGCTGCCCTGATTCTGGAGGATTATAACAAAGGCGTCCTCACCGAACGCACCATCACAGCCTTGATCACAGCAGCACAAGAGGCAGGCATTCCTGTCGCCGTGGATCCGAAGAAGAAGAACTTCCTTGCCTACAAAGGTGTTGACCTGTTCAAACCGAACCTGAAGGAATTGCGGGAAGGATTAAAAGTGGATGTACAGGCCGGTGACATTGGATCCGTGCGGAGCGCTGTAACTCGTTTGGAAAAGGAACTCGGCAACCGTGCAACTATGGTGACCCTGAGCGAACACGGCGTATACGTAAAGGACGCCAACGGGGACCACCTCCTACCAGCGCATGTCCGCAAGGTGGTGGACGTAAGTGGTGCCGGGGATACAGTGATCGCCGTAGCTGCGCTCGCTCTAGCGCAGGAACTTTCGCTGCACCATGTAGCCGCACTTGCCAATCTGGCCGGTGGCCTGGTCTGCGAGGAAGTTGGCGTAGTGCCGATATCACCCGAACGTCTGCGCACCGAAGCACGTCGATCCAATTTGCCGCAATGAGCGTCACACCCTATTCCGCAGAAGGTTCCAAGCGGGAACAAGTGGAGCGCATGTTCGACTCCATCAGCCCGAAGTACGACTTGCTGAACCGCCTGCTCTCCATGGGCGTGGACCAAGGCTGGCGCCGGAAAGTGGTCCGCCTCCTCGGCCAGGAACCCGTTGCCCATCTCTTGGATGTCGCCACAGGTACCGCCGACCTCGCGATAATGGCTGCATCAAGGACCGATCGTGTAACCGGCATCGATATCTCCGAAGGCATGCTGGCCCACGGTCGGGTGAAAGTGACCAAGGAAGGCCTCACTGAAAAGATCACGCTCTCACAGGCCGATTCCACCGCCCTACCCTTTACCGACGGGGTATTCGATGCCGTTACGGTGGCCTTCGGCGTTCGCAACTTCGAGGACCTCGAAAAAGGTCTGCGTGAAATGATCCGCGTGCTGAAGCCGAACGGTAGGCTCTTCGTGCTGGAGTTCTCCAAGCCGCAGCACACACCGATGCGCCAGTTGTTCCGGTTCTATTTCCACCACGTGATGCCGTTGATCGGGCGCGCCGTGAGCAAGGACAGTGCGGCCTACACCTATCTGCCCAAGAGCGTTGATGCTTTCCCCGAAGGCCCTGCGTTCCTTGTCATGCTCAAGAACGCAGGTGCACGGCAGGCCGAAGCGCGATCGCTCACCGGCGGTATCGCCACGCTGTACATGGCACGGAAGTAGGCCGCTGACCGTTCACACAAGGATCCTTCGTTACTTTCGTTGTCCCGTTCAATGCGCTCTCGCTCCCTCGCCCTTCCCACCTTTGTGGTGGCCCTGTTGCTGCCGTTCTGCGGACTGCAGGCCCAGAAGAGGATCAAGGTGGAGAACCTTCCGAACTTCGACCTGCACCGCTTCCACTTCGGGTTCGCACTGAGTTACAACACGAGCGATTTCCAGATGAAGCTGGATCCGCAAGCACCCTTCCGCGACTCGTTGTTGGTGCTTCAACACCTGAAACAACCTGGATTCAATTTGGGGATCGTGGCCTCGTTGAATGTGAACCCCTACCTGAGCCTTCGCTTCGTGCCTTCCCTTTCGTTCCAGGAAAGGATCTTGCAATACGAATTCCGCAAAGCGGACGGCAGTTCGGAGTACTTCCAGAAGCCTGTCGAAAGCACCTACTTGGAGTTCCCGTTGTTGTTGAAATACCGGAGTGCCAGGATCAACAACTTCGCCGTTTACCTCATCGGAGGTGGCAAGTTCTGCTTGGATATGGCCAGCCAAAAGGACGTGAACAACTCCTTGGACGATGAGGTCGTGATAAAGCTTGCCCGGAACGATTATGCCGTTGAGATGGGCGGCGGAGCGGACATGTTCCTCACCTACTTCAAATTCGGGGTCGAACTGAAGGCCGCGTTCGGGATCCCCAACCTGCTGATCGACGATGGTACGCGTTTCAGCACGCCCATCGAGAGCCTTCGTTCGAAGGCCTGGATGCTCACTTTCACGTTCGAGGGATAAGGTCATGGAACGTGTGGTGGACATCGCGCTGTCCCCGCGTGAGGCCACGGACCCCGTACTCGTGCGTGATGCCGCAGCCGAGGCTGCCGATCTACCTGTAGCACGTGTGCGCTCATCGCGCATCCTGAAGCGATCCATTGACGCGCGGAGCAAACAACCGTTGGTGCGGCTGCGTGTCGCCTTGTCCGATACGGATCTTGCCGGTGATGGGATACGCCCGCCTACGCTTCCCGATGTAAGCACCGCGCGGTCGGTGATCATCGTCGGTTGCGGGCCGGCCGGCCTCTTCAGCGCACTGCGTTGTATCGAGCACGGCCTGCGGCCGATCGTGTTGGAACGCGGCAAGGAGGTGCGCGCTCGTCGCCGTGACCTGGCAGCGATCAACAAACTGCATATCGTGGACCCCGATAGCAACTACTGCTTCGGCGAGGGCGGTGCCGGGACCTACAGCGATGGCAAGCTCTACACGCGAAGCCACAAACGCGGTGATGTAGGTGCCGTGTTGAACACCTTGGTCGCCTTCGGTGCATCGGAGGACATCCTGATCGATGCCCATCCGCACATCGGCACGAACAAGCTTCCGCACATCATCACCGCCATGCGTGAAACGATCGTTGCGGCCGGTGGGGACGTGATCTTCAATAGCCGCGTTACGGACCTGATCGTGCGCGACCACGTTGTACACGGTGTGGTCACCTCCGATGACCAGGAGCACCTTGCAGAAGCCATTGTATTGGCCACCGGACATTCGGCTCGGGACATCTTCGACCTGCTGCACCGCAAGGGCATCCTTATCGAGCGCAAGGATTTCGCCCTCGGGGTAAGGATCGAACATCCACAGGCCATTATTGATGCGGCCCAGTACCACTGCGCCGTGCGCGACCCTTACCTACCGCCAGCGAGCTACGCTATGGTGCAGCAGGTGGAGGGCCTTGGCGTGTACTCCTTCTGCATGTGCCCCGGCGGTATCATCGCACCCTGCGCAACAGCGAACGATGAAGTGGTGACCAACGGCTGGAGCCCGAGCAAGCGTAACAATCCCTTCGCGAATTCGGGCATCGTGGTCACTATTCCGACACCGGCAGCGCTGGACGACCCGCTGGCCGGTGTGCGGTACCAGAAGGAGATCGAGCACGCGGCATGGAAGGCCGGTGGTGAGCGACAATCGGCTCCGGCACAACGCATGGAGGATTTTATCCTCGGCAAGAACTCATTGGACCTGCCGGGTTGCAGCTATCCACCGGGGATCATCCCCTATCGAGTGGACCAGTTACTTCCGACAGCAGTGGGCGCTCGATTGCGCGAAGGGTTGAAGGAGTTCGGAAAGAAGATGCGCGGGTACCGCACCAATGAAGCGGTAGTGGTGGCGGTCGAATCACGGACCAGCTCCCCGGTGCGGATCCCGCGCGACCCCACAACGCTTGAGCACATTGAGATCGGCGGCCTTTACCCGTGCGGAGAAGGAGCGGGCTACGCAGGCGGTATCGTGAGCGCGGCGATGGACGGGCAGCGTGTTGCCGACCGGATCGCCGTGCGCTATGCGGTGATCCGCTGACGGGTGAACTCCATACACAGGGCCGAAGCAGCCATGGCTACGTTGAGCGACTCCGCGCCGCCGCCGCCGGGTATGCCGATCGCCTTGGCGGGGAGTGCACGAACGGCTTCCGAAAGACCATGTGATTCACTGCCCAGGACAAGCACGGCTTTGCCTGTCACGTCCGTCCCGAATATCGATCGCCCTTCCATCGAAGCCAGATAGAGCGCGGCTCCTCGGGATCGTTGTTGTTCCAGTAGCGCGGGCAGGTCCACATGATCCACCCGCACACGGAAGATGGCTCCCATACTGGCCTGCACGCACTTCGGATTGTAGACGTCCACACTTCCGTTACTGCACCAGACGCGACCGATAGCGAACCAATCGGCAATGCGCGCCACCGTTCCCAGATTCCCCGGGTCCGTGATGCCGTCGAGCGCTAGGACGAGTTCACTCGGTCCGAGATCCTCAATTTGTGAAGGTTGTGGCTTCAACACCACGGCGACCACTTCATTGCCGCTCTCCAAGGTGCCGACACGATCCAGTTCATGATCGGGAACGATGGTTGCACTGGTGTGACCGTATCGCTCCGCCGCCTCGGCCGTGGATATCATCGAATCGATCGACCACGTGCTGCACAACAGTTCATGTACGAGCTTCGGGCCTTGCACCAAGAACGCCCCATGCAGATCCCGGAACTTCTTTTGCTGGAGCGAACGGGCGTGCTTCAACAAGGTCTTCGTGCTCAAGGTGGCTGGGTATATTTGGCGCTGCCCTTCCTACGGTAGGCTTGGAAGCAGCGCAAATTAGGCAGCCGGACGCTCTCCTTGCGATCATCGACCAGTCATATCGTTCCACTACTGGCCCTGCTGGTACTGTGCGCTTGCAATCCCACGAAACGCGTTGCGCAAGGGGAGTACTTGTTGAAGAACAACAGGATCATCTTGGCCCAGAAAGGGGTGGATCCCGCCGAATTGGCCGCCATTGTAAAGCAGAAACCGAACAAGCGGGTCCTAGGTGTGCCGTTCTATCTGGGGCTGTACAATTTGCGCGATCCTGAGGAACTGATGCTCAAACGGATGCGTCATGACAGTATGTGTGCCCAACGGAACGTGGAACGGGTGGCGAAAGGGAAGCGTGGAAAACAATGCGACCGATCCTCGAAACCGCGCACGGGGGAACCACCGGTGCTGTTGGATACCAGCCTGACAGCGCGGTCCACCGAGCAGATCCGCCTCTATATGCAGAAGGAAGGTTGGTTCCAAGCGATGGTCTATGACACCGTACAGCACAACCACCGGAAATGGTTCGGCAACAAGCGTGGTCGGCCGTACGCCCAACCCAAAGTAGAGGTCGAGTACACCGTGCTTCCCGGGCCGTTGTACCGCTACCGCACTATCTCCTTCGCTGTTGACGACCCCACCATTGACCAGTACATCAAGGATACCTGGGACCAGAGCTTGCTGAAGAGCGGGGAGCGGTTCGATTCCGATGTGCTGGATGCCGAGCGGCTCAGGATCACTGCCCGCTTAAAGGAACTAGGGTATTTGTTCTTCTCCCGCGATCTCGTGGTGTACGATGCTGATACGACCGTGGGCGGCCATCAAGTGGATATCATACTCCGCGCAGAACGCCCGTACGCGAATGCCGACCGGGGCTTGAAAGGGACGCGGGAAGGAACGATATACACGGTGCGCGATATAACGATCGTGACCCATCAAAGGGAAAGCGCGCTCGATACCACCGTGACCCAAGGCTATTCAATCCTCTATTCCGGTGTGCTGGCGTACAAACCCAAAGCCCTTCTCGGGTCGGTGTTCCTGCGCCCCAACGAGCGTTACCGGCAAAGCAACAGTGACAATACGTATCGACGCTTGACAGGGCTGCGCGTGTTCGATCGTGTCGAATTGACCTACGACACGGCCGGCGCAGGAGGCCCAGGGCTGGTGAACGCTAAGATCACGTTGTTGCCGAGCAAGGAGCAGAACATGACCCTGGAGGGCTACGGCACAAACCGGGGCGGTTTCCTCGGCACGACCATCAGCCTCGGCTACCGCCACCGCAACCTGCTGCGCACGCTTGGATACATCCAAGCCCAATTGAACTTGGGCCTCGAGGCACAACAGAGCTTCACGGGTGCCACCAACACCTCCAACCAGACGCTCCTTGGTCAGAACTCGCTCTTCAATACCATCAGCGTAGGGCCCGAGGTCACCATCGGGTTCCCCCGACCCTTCACTCGGTACTTCAAGCAATCGAGTGGCTCGCGACTACTGTTGAATACGCTCTACAATTTCCAGCAGCGACCAGATTTCATACGCACCCTTGCGCGCGCCTCGCTCGGTATGGAATGGAACGAGACACGTACCAAGTCGGTCGGCCTTTACCCCATCGACCTCAACGTCATCAAGATCCCTTCGACCAGTGCGGCGTTCCAGAACTTCTTGGAACAATCCAACGACCCGGTCTACACGAACAGCTACACCGATCACTTGATCATCGGCGGACGGTTCAATTTCACTTTGAACACGCAGGGGATCGTGCGTACCCGCAACGTGAAGTACTATCGCGGCACCATCGAAACATCGGGAAATCTCCTTCGGGCACTGGACAAGCTCACCTCCAAGACCATCCGGACGGACACCTCCGGTAGCCAATACTACAGCGTTGCCGGCATACGCTACGCTCAATTCGTGAAGGTGGACAACGACTTCCGCTACAACCACACCATTCACGACCGCAGCAGTCTGGCATTCCGCGTGGCGGCAGGCATGGGCATCCCGCTCACGAACCTCAGCGTACTCCCCTTCGAGACCAGTTTCTTTGGTGGTGGTGCCAATGGAATGCGCGCATGGCGCGCAAGGTCATTGGGACCGGGGTCCTATTCGGCACCCCTGTTCGCGTACGACAGGATCGGTGAAATACGGATCGAAGGCAATGCCGAGTACCGCTTCAAACTGATCGGCTATTTGGAAGGCGCCCTGTTCGCTGACGTAGGCAACATCTGGATCCGCAACAAGGATGTGGACCGGCCAGGTGCGGAATTCGAAGTGAAGGACTTCATCAGCGAACTGGGTGTTGGGACCGGCGTTGGAGCGCGCCTCAACTTCGACTTCTTCATCGTGCGTTTCGATCTGGGCCTCCAGACCAAGGATCCGGCCTTGCCCAAGGGTGAACGCTGGCTCTTCCAACCCAAAGACAAGTTCGAGGCACAACTTCTGGAGCTGACAGGTTCCCCCGTGGATCACAAAGCCGCGTTCAACTTCAATTTGGGGATCGGCTATCCATTCTGAGGGGGAGACTTTCTGGTGTTAGAAAGTCGTGGAATGATCGTATGGATCGTACGACCTGACAACGGCCCGGTCCTTTCTTACCTTCGCGGCCGCAAAAGCGCTATACATGCAGACCTTGAGAACGGGCAAGATCGACGAACTGTTGGGTACCGACGCAGCCAGCCTGCTCGAACACAAGTGCAAGACCATCGATAACTCCATGATCCACTTGCCCGGACCGGATTTCGTCGACCGCAGCTTCGCGCTCAGCAACCGTAATCCACAGGTGATGCGCAGCATGCAGGCCTTGTATGGTCACGGTCGCCTTGCGAACACCGGCTACATGAGCATACTGCCCGTGGACCAAGGCATAGAGCATAGCGCTGCGGCCAGCTTCTCACCCAACCCCATCTATTTCGATAGCGAGAACATCGTGAAGCTCGCGCTGGAAGGCGGCTGCAACGCTGTGGCCAGCACGTATGGTGTATTGGGAAGCGTAGCGCGTAAGTACGCCCACAAGATCCCGTTCATCGTGAAGATCAATCACAACGAATTGATGACCCTGCCGAACAAGTTCGACCAGGTGCTCTTCGGCAATGTGAAGGATGCTTGGGACATGGGCGCCGTGGCTGTTGGTGCCACCATCTATTTCGGTAGCGACGAGAGCACGCGCCAGATCACCGAGATCGCCGATGCGTTCCAACATGCGCACGAACTGGGAATGGCCACCATCCTCTGGTGCTACATCCGCAACAACGGTTTCAAAGTGGATGGCAAGGACTACCACACCGCCACCGATCTCACCGGCCAGGCCAACCACCTCGGCGTAACTATCCAAGCCGACATCATCAAGCAGAAATTGCCTGAGACCAACGGTGGTTACAACGCGATCAAGGGATATGGCAAAACACATCCGAAGGTCTACAACGAGCTCACCACCGATCACCCGATCGACCTGTGCCGTTGGCAAGTGGCGAACTGTTACATGGGCCGCATCGGCCTGATCAACAGCGGTGGTGCGAGCAGCGGTGCCAGCGACATGGCCGAAGCCGTGCGCACAGCCGTTATAAACAAGCGCGCCGGTGGCCAAGGGTTGATCAGCGGCCGGAAAGCATTCCAACGTCCTGTACACGAAGGCATCGCACTCCTTAACAGTATCCAAGACGTTTACTTGGACAAAGGCATCACCATCGCCTGATGAATTTGGAATTCTGAATTCTTAATTCATCAATTCGCATTCACCATGGGCTGGTTCACACGCGTCAAGGAAGGCATCACCACCAGTACGGAGGAGAAGAAGGAAACGCCCGAGGGCCTCTGGTATAAGTGCCCTGAGTGTTCCGAGATCATGACCTCGGAAGACCACGAGAACAACCTCTGGGTCTGTGTAAAGTGCGAGCACCACGAGAAGATCGGTAGCGAGGAATACTTCGCCATCCTGTTCGATGACCACAAGTTCACGGAGCTTGGTGGAGACCTGATCGCCGGTGACCCATTGGGGTTCGAGGACACCAAGAAATATGCGGATCGTCTGGTCAAAAGCCGTCAGGATAGTGGGCTGAACGATGCCTTGCGTGCCGCCGAGGGCAAATTGGACAAGCACTACGTGGTGATCGCCTGCATGGACTTCCGGTTCATCGGGGGTAGCATGGGCAGCGTAGTGGGCGAAAAGATCGCCATGGCCGCGGACCAGGCCCTTAAGCGCAAATGCCCGTTGATCATCATCAGCAAGAGCGGCGGTGCCCGCATGATGGAGGCCGGCTTCAGCCTGATGCAGATGGCCAAGACCAGTGCCAAGCTCACCTTGCTGGCAAAGAAGAAGCTGCCTTACATCAGCGTGATCACCGACCCTACTACCGGTGGCGTTACCGCCAGTTTCGCCATGCTTGGTGATCTGAATATCGCTGAACCCAAGGCACTTGTGGCATTTGCTGGACCGCGCGTCGTGCGGGAAACCATCGGGCGGGATCTGCCTGAGGGTTTCCAGACCAGCGAATTCGTGCTGGAGCATGGCTTCTTGGACAAGATCGTACACCGCAAGGAGCTTAAGAGCTTCTTGGCGCGCACGTTCGCGTTTTTGAGGGCTTGAGGAAGGCCATGTAGCATAGCGAAAACCGCTATCCGGAACCGTTGATCCGTGGTCAAGGCTCTGCTGGTCTCACGGAGGGATGCGTCGCTTTTGGGCCAAAGCTCACTGTATCTTCCGAATCAACCTTGGCCATGACCTGATGACGCCGAAGCGAGGTTCTTCATTCTACTCCGAAATAACCTCAATAGATTCGGAGAAGTGCCTGCCGTTAACTTAGCATTCTGCAAACCTTGGCCGAATGCGCAGTAATGACGTTCGACTAGATCGAAAGAAAGAGTTACATGCCATCACACCACCAAACCCCTCAGACTATGTTTAGGAAAACCCTGCTCACTGCTTTGGCGTTGGTTGGTTCGTTTGGAATCAGCACGGCCCAAACACCTATCGTTGTATCGCCGACATGGTCCTATGTCAACTGCGGAGAAATTCAGGTTGACCTGAACATCAGCGGCGGCGTCGGGCCGTTCTACGTTTATTGGTCCCCTGCACTAGGTCTCGGCACCGGTTATGGTCAAGGACTAAGCCGAGTTGTGGCATATGCTGGGGAATACGCGGTGGTCATTCGCGACGATGGAAATTTGCAGGGTAATTTTTTCGCCTCTACGATAGCGACTTTCTCAGTTGGCGACCTTGGAATTGTGACATCCAGCACTTGCAGCAGCGATGGAGCGATCAATATCACTCCGCCAACTGATATGACACCACCACTGCAGTTCATTTGGTCAGGTCCTGACGGCTTCACTGGAAATATGGAAGATCTTTCGATGATACCCTCAGGACGATACTTTCTGCACATCGTTGATGCGAACCAGTGCTTGCGGACATGGGTTTATAATGTGCAGGGTATCCCGCTCACCGTTGGAGCCGAGGCATCTCTGAATAACATTGACTGCGATGTACCACAAGGGGGTATAGATGCAACAGTTTCTGGAGGCGTGCCTCCATACAACTACCTATGGAGCAACGGGGCGACTACTGAGGACATCGGTAATCTATACCAAAGCTTTTACTGGATACGGGCCACTGATGCGAATGGATGTTCTATCATCTCTGATTGGATCCGTGTTCCTTATGGGTATAACATCCAGGTCACGGCAGAGGTAACCCCTACTTGTTTCCTTGGTGGATCGGGTGCAATTGATGTTGATATTGAGGGCGGGACACCTCCGTATAGTATTGAGTGGTGGGAAGTGAATGGCTTCACATCGAGCCAAGAGGATATTTCGGGGTTGTTGGATGGCAACTACTATATCGAAGTTACAGATGCGAACGGTTGCTTTGCGCAGTACGCCTTCACTGTGCCGATCGCCGAGAACTACATGGCCTTGTCAGCAGCAATAACCAATACGCCCTCTTGTGCGACCATAGGAGCGATTGACCTTAGCGTTTTGGGAGGGACCCCGCCATTGACCTTTGAGTGGATTTCAGCTGGCGGTTTGGCCTACACAGAAGACTTGACCGGTCTATATTCCGGGACATACCAAGTCCAAGTAACGGATGCGGACGGATGTGCTTCGTTCGGTTCTTTCGTCGTTGGTGGAACACCGAAGTCCGTGGATCTGGTTGGTTCCGCAACGAACACTTGTCCGGGATCTACGTATGGTGCCGTCGAGATCACCATGACAGGAGGCGTACCGCCTTTCACATATGATTGGTCTGGTCCTGGAGGATTCTCGGCAAACGTGGAGGATATCAACGGACTAAGTGCGGGGACGTATTCCGTGCATGTCACAGATAACGATGGCTGTAGTGCAGTAGAGGTCTTCACGGTCGAAGGAGTAACCACTTTCCAACTTTCTTTTGAAGTTGTTGGCTGTGGCTTGAGCATCGGCACACTAGACCTCACCGTCACAGGAGGGGTTGCTCCATTGACCTACGTCTGGTCAACCGGTGCTGTGACAGAGGACCTTTTTGATGTGTCACTGGGACTCTATTCCGTAACCGTTACGGATGCCACCGGATGCAGTGCAATTGGGTATTGGAGCAACAAGAAGCCTTTGGGGATGGATCTGACACTTTCCATCTTGAATGCCGCTTGTGGGAATAATGCAACAGGTAGCATCGACCTGATCGTGACTGGTGGTATTGAGCCTTTCACATTTGCTTGGTCGAATGGATCTATCACGGAGGACATTGCGAACTTGCTCCCAGGGACCTATGGTGTTAGCGTGACAGATGCAGCCGGTTGCCAAGCCATGCTTGACTTTGTGGTGCCAAGTTCGGTAGTCACGGTCGATGCAACGATATCGGATATGGCATGCTCATCGATCACGTTGGGCGCGATTGATATAACAGCGAGCGGTGGTCAAGCGCCGTACTTGTTCTCTTGGTCCAATGGCGCTCTGACCGAAGACATTTTCGCCTTGTCGGTAGGAAATTATACCGTGGACGTGAGCGATGCGTACGGATGTACGACACAGCAAACTTTTGAAGTGGTTGATATCTCGCCATGCTGCGTCGCGGATCGCTTCCACCCTCATGGTACCCTCAGCAGCTCCATTCAGAGTCCAGCGAGCGGCACCATCGACATCCAAGGCCAGTTCATCATCGATCAGGACTTCACTTTCTCCAGCGCCGTGGTGTACATGGAGCCGGGAGCCGAGATAATCCAACTGGATGGCGCTCACTTGTGGTTGTACAACAGCACGTTCGAGAGTTGCCAAGATGTGATGTGGAAAGGGGTCACCACGGGGAACGGCTGCATCGTTCAGTTGAAGAACACCAGAATTTCCGATGCTGAATCCGGCATTCGGGCCATGAACAGTTCGATCGTGCTCATTGACGGCTCAGAATTCAAGAACAACCGCGTGGGCATCGAGGTGCCTGAACAAGGCGGGGTCAACAGTGTAGTCGTTTTCCCATGGAACAGCACATTCCATGCAGAAGGCCCACTGGCACAACCCTATCCGGGGCAGACCACAACTGTGGGGCAAAAAGGGTATGCGGCACTGATGGTTTCGGATATGGCGTTGGACCTGACCGGTGGCGGCAACGTGATCCATGACATGAGCAACGGCATCGTTGCGAACAATTGCGACCTAGCGGTTACCGAATTGTCCATCCACGACATCCAACCGGACTTGGCCTATGCCGCACCAAGCAATGGTAGCGCCATTTTCGCAAGGGGCGACCACCGGTTCGTCACCCTCAAACAAGTAGGCTTCGGATCTACAACAGGAGCAGCCCCCTCGTTCCAAAACTGCCGATGGGGTATTTACACCGAATACATGAACGTGTATTCAGAAGAGAATACCATGACGAATGTGGGTACGGCCTACCATGTGGAGAAGGGCAATTCGCGGACGATCGACATCCTGAACAATAAGTTGGACACACGGTACGATGGGATACAACTTTACATGAACGATGGGTGTACCCGCATGGACATTGCGACCAATGATATCACGTTCGCCACCAACCCGCCACCGGGACAATTCGTAAAGGGGTACACCGCCATTATCGTGAAGGAGGCAAATGCGAAGAACCAGAATTCGGTGATCCAGCAAAATACGATCCACTACCGCCCGAACGCGACCACGGCATACGCAGGGATACGCTTGACTTCGGCAAACGATTACAAGGTGCTCAGCAACACCTTGATCATGCACAACAACGCCAACAACTACGCCGGGATCTATACATCAGCATGCACCAGGCCGTTGATCAGCTGCAACACGGTAACAGGTTCCAACACCAACTACAACGTGAACGAAGGTCAAAGTGCGATCCGCAACAACATGGGCGATGGGGTATCCATTGTCTGCAACGATGTGGATGCTACCACCAATGGGATCCTGTTCAGTGGCGCCACCTTGAACACAGACCTCAGCGGCAACAATATCCGCAGGCATAAATGGGGTCTGCACACTGGTTTAGCCACAGTGATCTCAGGGCAAAACCTGAAAGGAAATCTGTGGTGCAATGACCCTGTGGCGGGCGGATTTCAGGCTTGGAGCGAGAACCCCAATGCAGGGGATGATCCATTCACTTATTTTCCAGAAGTGATCGGTTGCGGGAATACAAATCCAGTCCAGCGTTCGCCAGGTAACTGGTTCCAATACGATACTGGCCCGAACTACCGCTGCGATGACGGAGAAACGAATTACTGCACCGAATTCGGGATGTTGGTTTGCGAAGCGTGCAAGACAAAGCTGGATGAGAAAGTGGCCAACGACGATCTGGAGAACAACCCATACACGGAGGAAACCAAGCAGATCCTAGAGAACGACCTGTACAAGAAGCTGGACAATGCGCCGATCATGCTGACAAACGATCAGGAGCTTGCTGATTTCTATGCGGCAATGCAGAACACGAACGTCGCCCAGTTCAAACTGATCAACGACGATTACCTCGCGCTTTATGATCTGGACGCGTCCGTTACCGCATACCTCGCGGCGAACAAGACACAGATAGAGGGTTTGATGGACCAGTTGAAATTGGCCATGCAGCAGTTGGCCGATGGAACATTGACCCCCACCCAGCGCCAAACGATCATGGCCAATGCCAACGGTCTACAACTGAGCGTGCGCAACTTGACCACCTTGAACGATCAAGCACTTCAATTGGCTGCAACGAGCAAGGCCCTGAATGCGGACAATGTGAAGGCAGCGAACAACAGTGTGGGTACCACCGAACTGATCGAGACAAACGAGAAACAGGTGAAGGAGATCTACTTGAATACCGTGGCCAAGGAGGTGGACAGTTTCACGAGCACCGAGGTTGCCGCATTGTTCGCGATCGCAAACCAATGTCCCATGGTAGGTGGCAACGCGGTCTACCGCGCACGTTCCTTGTATGCTTTGATCGATGACGATATGGAGTACAACGATGCCAGCCTCTGCCTGCAACACGGCATCATTTACAAGAGCCGGAAGCCCAAAACCATAACGGAGGTCAGCATCCAACCGAATCCGACCAATGACGCTGCCACCTTGCTCTATCCGTTCTACGAGGACATGCAAGGAACATTGGTCATCTATGATGCATTGGGCAAGGAGGTGCAACGCCACCGCTTGAGCCAAGATGTCGTGCGCTACGAATTCAGCACGGCGGAATTGAAACAAGGCGCATACCACTATGCGGTAAGCAACGGCGCAGATGTCATTGGTACTGGTAAATTGATGATCGTGCGTTGAGCACCCAACAGATCAGGATGCGTTCCGTCTGCATAACGATCGCCTTGGTGGCTGGCCATTTGGTCGGCCACCAAGGCCTCGCGCAGGGCGTGAATAATTTCTTCTTGATGGGGTATAGCAACGACGCGGGCTTGCCTCTAGGTGGCACTAACATCGATTTCAATTCCGGCACGCCCGATATCTACTATCAATACCGTGATATCGGCTTCAGTCGGGCAAATGCGAATATTTCCGATAGCAATGGCAACGTGCTGTTCAGCACGAACGGTGCTTGGGTGGCCGATGCATTTGGTGACACCATGCAGAATGGTACAGGGTTGAGTCCAAGCTTCTACACTTCCCTCTATCCGGAGGGTTTGCATGTTTGTCAGACTGCATTGATCATCCCGGCTCCAGATGAGGAGGCTCGTTATTTGATCTTCCATTGTACGATCGATGATCCAATTGATCGGTTTACGCGGTACTTGTACTTCACCGAAGTAGACATGTTGCTGAACAATGGTTTGGGTGCGGTATTAACCAAGAATAATATCTTACTCGAAGATGAATTGAATGTTGGAAAGATCACCGCTGTGCGCCATGCGAATGGAAGGGACTGGTGGGTTTCGTGCATTCGGCTGAACACCAATGTACACATCAGGTTCTTGGTCACACCCGTAGGAATAGAAGGCCCTTTTGAACAATCCATCGGGGTTGTTAGGCATAGAGATAGTGGCCAAGTTTGCTTTTCGCCCAATGGCGACAAATTCGCGTACTACTATGGCTGGTACGAAGACGACCTGGAGATCTTCGATTTCGATCGTTGCACGGGGCTCTTGTCCAACCCGGTCCATATCGCTATCGACGATTACAACCAGATGGGAGGCGTGGCCTTCTCGCCTAGTGGCCAATTCCTCTATGTGTCTTCCGTCTTGGATGTGTACCAATACGATGTCACCGTTGCAGATATAGCTGGTTCAATGGTCCACTTGGGTACATGGGACGGTTTCTACTCCCCCAGTCAACCATTTGCCACGGTCTTCGATATCGCCCAGTTGGCACTGGATGGGAAGATCTATATCAGCACGGGCAATAGCACCTTCCATCTGCATGTGATCAACGAGCCGGATCTGCCTGGTTTGGCGTGCGGCTTCCAACAACATGCTGTAGAACTACCTACGTACAATTTCAACTCCCTGCCCAACCACCCCAATTACCACCTTGGGCCGGTGGATGGGAGCGTGTGCGATAGCCTTGGGATAAATACCGCCATGAACGAGTTGGCAGTGCAAGCTGCGGTCAACGCCTACCCCAACCCTGCCAACGACCGCTTCGCCATTTGCTACGCGGCGCAACCAACAGTAGGCTTACTGGAGGTATTGGATGTGGCTGGTCGTGTGGTGTACAAAGCGCGCTTGCCACAATGGAGCACTATACACAACGTGCAATTCGAGCACCCGTCCGCGGGCATGTACCACTGCCGTTTGCATTGGGGCGGGCAAGTAGCATCGGTGCGCGTAATTGTAGCAACGCCATGAGTTTCCGCGCCATCTTCTTCGTTCTACTTTTGATTCCGTTGTTCGTATCGGCGCAAACGTCTTCGTCCCGTTCGGTGAGCGGGAAGCCCGCACCACTTCCGATCAACGCGCCCACGCACGCTGTGCTGCTAGCGAACCGTCCTGCGCATATCGCACAGGTCGAATGGCTGCGTATGATGGAGGATCACGTGAACCGCAGCCTGTACCCGCTTTGCATCACCCAAGCGATGCTGGATACGCTGGATGGGCGGCAGTTGGACATGCGGTTCCAGTACATGATGGTGCGAGAGGGAGGAAGGCCATTTGTTCCCAAAAATGGTCCTGTACGTTGAATGCGACCGGCTCCCTGCCAAACCATTGTCAAAGCCCCCGGAACGATTGCTTTGATCAAGGGATATGTTTCTGATTATGAGACACTAACGCAAGCTCAAATCCCCCGTTCCGGGTTACCGTATATGAATTCATCAATAAGTTCGACACCCTGGCCTCCATGGACAACTACGAAATGACAACGGACAACTTCACCCGTTCCGGGAAAAGTCTATCTTCGCGGCCTGTTTTGACACGACCATGTACCTGACCACAGAGGCCAAGAAGGCCATTTTCCAGCAGCACGGGGCTTCCGAGAAGAACACCGGCGGACCTGAAAGCCAGATCGCACTCTTCACCGAGCGCATCAACCACTTGACCGGTCACCTGAAGACCAACAAGAAGGACCACGGCACCGAAAAGGCGCTGATGACCATGGTAGGCAAGCGCAAGCAGATGTTGAACTATTTGAAGATGTACAACATCGACCGTTACCGCGCGATCATCGCCAAGCTCGGCCTGCGTAAGTAAGGCCATGACAGGGGCGGCAACACCGGCCTCTTCGGCAACGACATATTGATCGAAAGAAGAGGGCGATCGATACGGTCGCCCTTTTTCCATACTGGGCCACAAAGCCCTCTGCGGCACACGAGATTCCGGCTCGTTCGCCGACATGACGGACCGGAGAAGATGTAAAGAGGTAAAAAGAAGAAAAGAACATGAGACCACAAGGAATTACCAAGACCATCGACCTGGGCGATGGGAAGATCATCACCATCGAGACCGGGGTGCTGGCCAAACAAGCCGACGGCGCTGTGACCGTCCGTCTCGGCGATACCATTTTGCTCGCCACGGTGGTAGCTACGAAAGAGGCCCGTGAGGGTATCGACTTCCTGCCGCTGCAGGTCGAATACCGAGAGAAGTTCAGTGCTGCCGGTCGTTTCCCCGGTGGCTTCTTCAAACGCGAAGCACGCCCGAGCGATCACGAGGTGCTCACCAGCCGTTTGGTGGACCGTGCGATCCGGCCGCTCTTCCCCGATGATTTCCATGGCGATACCCAGGTGATCATTTCGCTGATGAGCAGCGACAAGAAGAACCAGAGCGATGCCATCGCCTGCCTCGCAGCATCCGCTGCTCTGGCCGTAAGCGATGTCCCCTTCGCTGGTCCGGTGAGCGAAGTACGCATCGCCCGTGTAGGTGGCAAATACCTGCTGAACCCGACGTTCGCCGATGGTGAAGGCTCGGACCTCGACCTGATCGTGGCCGGCACCAAGAGCGACATCCTCATGGTGGAGGGTGAGATGAAGGAGGTGCAAGAATCCGATATGATCGAAGCGATCAAGATCGCTCATGTCGCCATTCAGAAGCAGTGCATCGCCTTGGAAGAACTCGGCGCTATGGTGCCGAAGAGCTTGGTGAAGCGCACCTATAACCACGAGAACAACATTGCGGCGATCGGCGACAAGATCATGAGCTTCTGCTATCAGAAGTACTACGATCTGGCCATGAACGCGACCAGCAAGGAAGAGCGTGGTGCTGCGTTCGGGGCGATCAAGGAAGCCTGCATGGCGACCTTGGCGGACGAAGAGAAGAGCGACAAGGCCATGCTGGCGCGCTTCTTCAAGAAGACCCAGAAAAAGGCGGTTCGCGACGTATGCCTAGACCACGGTAAGCGCCTCGACGGTCGTAAGACCGATGAGATCCGCCCCATCTGGAGCGAAGTGGATGTGTTGCCCGGCACGCACGGCAGCGCCGTATTCACCCGTGGTGAGACCCAAGCCATCAACATGGTGACCTTGGGTAGTTCGATGGACGAACAGACCATCGACCTCGCCACCAAGAAAGGCAGCGAGAATTTCATGCTGCACTACAACTTCCCCAGCTTCAGCACAGGCGAAGTGAAGCCGATCCGCGGACCCGGTCGTCGCGAAGTAGGTCACGGTAACCTCGCTTGGCGCGCCATCAAGCCGATGCTTCCCGGCCTGCCTGAGAACCCCTACACCATCCGCCTGAACTGCGATATCCTTGAAAGCAACGGTTCCAGCTCGATGGCCACCGTATGCAGCGGCACTCTTGCACTGATGGATGCCGGCATCAAGATGAAAGCTCCGGTGAGCGGTATTGCCATGGGTATGATCAGCGACGGCAAGCGACATGCGATCCTCAGCGATATCCTCGGCGACGAAGATTTCCTGGGCGACATGGACTTCAAGATCTGCGGTACCGCTAAAGGCATCACCGCAACCCAGATGGACATGAAGGTGGACGGTCTGCCTTACGAAGTGCTGGCCCAAGCATTGGAGCAAGCACGTGTTGGCCGCCTGCACATCCTCGGCGAAATGCTGAAGACCCTTGCTGAACCACGCGCCGATTACAAAGAGCACGCACCACGCATCATCACCATCGAGATCCCGAAAGAGAGCATCGGTGCGGTGATCGGACCTGGCGGCCGCGTGATCCAGGAGATCCAAGCGGAGACCGGTGCGCACATCAGCATCGACGAAGTGGACGGTCGTGGTGTGGTGGAGATCATGAGCGAGAACAAGGCCAGCATCGACGCTGCCCTCGCCCGTGTGAACGCCATCGCGAACCCTGCACAAGCCGAAGTGGGCGCTACTTACAAAGGCAAGGTGAAGACCATCATGCCGTACGGTGCCTTCGTGGAAGTGCTGCCCGGTGTGGACGGCCTCTTGCACGTGAGCGAACTGGACTGGAAGCGCATCGACCGTGTGGAAGATGTGATCAAAGAGGGCGAAGTGATCGAATTCCAAGTGACCGGAAAAGATCCACGAAGCGGCAAGTTGAAGTTGAGCCGTCGCGTGTTGCTACCAAAGCCCGAGGGCTATGTGGACCGCGAGCCCGCCATGGAAGGTGACCGCCGCGATCGTGGTGATCGCCCCCGCCGTGACGACCGCCCACGCCGCGATGATCGTGGCCCACGCGACAACTGATCGATAATAGGACCTCTGGAAAGCCGCCCCGAAACGGGCGGCTTTCCTTTTGCCCATCCTTGGTCAGGTCATCGATCGAGCTGCGTACGTATAGCAAAGCGCCGGTCCCAGACCGGTAACCTTGGGCATGTTGTCCGCGTTCAAGGAGCCTCTCTCTAAACACACATCGCGCATATGGCAAGGATGAGGCAATTGAAGATCACCAAGCAGGTGACGAACAGGGACACACCATCCCTGGATAAGTACCTCCAGGAGATCGGGAAGGTGAAGCTCATCACCGCTCAGGAGGAGGTGGAGCTGGCGCGCCGCATCAAACAAGGTGACAACCTCGCTTTGGAACAATTGGCCAAAGCGAACCTGCGCTTCGTTGTGTCCGTGGCGAAACAATATCAGGGTCAAGGTTTGAGCCTGCCCGACCTGATCAGCGAGGGCAACCTCGGCTTGATCAAGGCTGCTGGTCGCTTCGATGAGACCCGTGGGTTCAAGTTCATCAGCTACGCCGTTTGGTGGATCCGCCAGCAGATCCTGCAGAGCTTGGCCGAACAAGCGCGGATCGTGCGGCTTCCATTGAACAAGATCGGATCGATCAACAAGATCAACAAGGCATTCGCCAAACTGGAACAGGAGCACGAGCGCCCACCCACCGCATTGGAACTGGCGGAAGTGTTGGAGATGACATTGGAAGAAGTGAAGACCAGCCTGAGCAACACAGGCCGTCATGTAAGCATGGATGCTCCGTTGCGCGAAGGCGACGACAGTGGCACCATGATGGACGTGATGCGCAATGACGACACGCCCAGCCCACTGGATACCTTGATGACGGATAGCTTGCGAGCGGAGATCGAGCGGTCGCTATCCGCATTGGCAGGTCGCGAAGCGGATGTGATCCGCCTCTACTTCGGCCTGAACGGAAATCAACCACACACGTTGGAAGAGATCGGCCAAAAGTTCGATCTGACGCGCGAACGCGTTCGCCAGATCAAGGAAAAAGCGATCCGACGCATGAAATCCGCCAGCCGTGGCACGGTACTGAAAGCTTATCTCGGTTGAAGTTGGGCAACGTATTCGCCGTAGGTCGTCGACCATCAGCATCGGAAAGGGCCGCATTTGCGGCCCTTTCCCGTTCAACTACCTTCGCGCCGGATGTCGCACATCATAGCCCCTTCCCTCCTAGCGGCCGACTTTGCCGATCTGAAAGGTGCCGTGGCGCTAGTGGATCGCAGCCCTGCACCATGGTTGCACCTGGATGTGATGGACGGCGTCTTCGTGCCCAACATCAGTTTCGGGTTCCCGGTGATACAGGCCATCCGGCCACTGACGAAGAAGGTGTTCGATGTGCATTTGATGATCGTTCGGCCGGATAACTACATCCATGCGTTCCGCGACGCCGGAGCTGATGTGCTTACGGTACATGCCGAAGCATGCCCGCATCTGCACAGAAGCATCCAAGCGATCAAAGCAGCGGGAATGAAAGCCGGTGTGGCGATCAATCCACACACGAACGTGAGCGTACTGGAGGATGTTCTTGCGGACATCGACCTGGTCTGCATGATGAGCGTGAATCCCGGCTTCGGAGGACAGAAGTTCATTGAACACACCTATGCCAAGATCGCCGCACTGAAAGAGTTGCGGAGGCACACTGGATCCAACGCATTGATCGAGATCGATGGTGGCGTAGGGAAAATGAATTTCACGCAACTGATCACCGCCGGGGCTGATGTTCTGGTTGCGGGAAATAGTGTGTTCGGTGCAACAGACCCTGCGCGGGCCATTGTCGCGCTCTCAGGAAAATAAGGTCATCAGCAGCACTACCTTCATTGTGTCGTGGCTCAACGCTTCGACGGCCATGGCTTCCCCGCTTCAACCGGATCCTTCAGCCTACGATCGGGAATTCACGTTCAGCCGCATCGGTATGGTGCAGCGCCGTATGGTATGGGGCTACCTGGACAACATGCTACGGATGCCGGGCATGAACGTGCTCGAACTCAACTGTGGTACGGGTACGGATGCCGTCCACATGGCACGCAACGGACACCGCGTGATGGCCACGGATATCAGCGAAGAAATGTTGAAGGTGGCCCGAGAGAAAGCACGCCAGTTCGGCGTTGAGGACAAGATCGATCATATCAGGCTCGGTTTCGATGAGCTCTCTTTGCTCACCACTGCACCAGTGGACCTTGTGCTCAGCAACTTCGGTGGTTTCAACTGCATCGAAGCGGCCCACCTTGAAGAACTCGTTGATCCTATCGCGAAAATACTCAACCCAGGAGGTCGCCTCATTGCCGTAGTGATGCCCGATCGCTGCTTGGCGGAGACCATCCACTATTTCTTCCGGGGAAATTGGAAAGAGGCGTTCCGCAGAGGAAGGCATGATCCGGTCTGGGCAGCGCTGAGCGGGACCGGTGCCGTGACTTGGTATCACTCACCAATTGCGATGACCACTGCCTTCCAAACCCGGTTCAGGGTGGTGAATATCAGGCCTATCGGTCTTTTCGTGCCCCCGACTTTCTTGGAGGCCAAATTGGGCCAGCGTGGGAAACTCTTGGAACGACTCGCCCGTTGGGACGAACGTTTCGCGGGTTGGCGCTGGACATCCCGGTATGCGGATCACTATTTGATCGATCTGGAACGGATCCGTTGATAAAACCGGCGGGAACCATGGCGGACAGCTTTCACCATCCCGGTACTTTCGCGGACATGTTGCGAAACGTATCCCTTTCCATCGCTCTGGCGACAAGCCTCAGCGGAATTGCGCAAACGAATGACCACGTGCAGCGGACCTGTGGTGCCCACACTTTCACAGAACGTCATCTCCAAAGCCTCGGCCTTCCCACTGATCTGAATGGCACCATGCCACGCTTGGAGCACGTGCAACGTGGTGGCATCTACACCGTTCCGGTGGTGGTACACGTGGTCTGGAACAATGCCGCGGAGAATGTCACGGTAGGAACCATCCAGAATATCATCGATGAAATGAACGAGGACTATTCCGCGTCCAATTCCGATATCGGTTCCGTGCGCTCCTCCTTCACGAACAGTATCGGCAACGTGGGCTTCCAATTCTGCTTGGCACAAGTGGATCCCAGCGGCAACGCGACCACCGGTATCACCCGCAACCAGACCACCGATACCTGGTTCAACCCCGATACTCAGACCGACGATATGAAATCCGCACCCTTGGGCATCGCCCCATGGGATACGGAACGCTACCTCAACATCTGGATCTGCGACATTACCAGCGGCGCAAGTGGTAACACGGTCACCGTCGGTTACGCCTACTTGCCAACGGGTGGTGTGGTGGGTAGTGATATCGATGGCCTCGTGATCGACTACGATTACGGTACGCAACCCGGAGCGCGCACAGCTACGCACGAGATCGGCCACTACTTCGGCCTCCAACACACCTTCGATGACGGTGGTGCTTGTGTCAACGCCGATGGTTTCTCGGATACACCCACTTCCAATAGCCCCACGTTCTCCTGTTCAAATACCAACTTGGTGAAGTGCGGTGTGCTTACCCAATACGAGAACTTCATGGACTACAGCGACTGCACCGCGATGTTCTCGGACCAGCAGGCCGCCTACATGGCCGATGTGCTCACGCAAGTGCGGGAGGGACTTGTTGCGAACCAGGCATGCGCCACCACGCCGACCGGTTATTGCATCCCAACTTCCGCCAGCGGTCCCGCAGATGGCGATTACGTGAATGCTGTATTGCTCGAGAACATTGTCAACGTCAACTCCGGCGACATTGCAGGACCTGCCTACACCAATTATAGCGCAACACTATCCGCTACGCTGACCCGCACACAACCCTATGCTGTGACCGTGCAGGCCGGCACCTATGCCCCGGATCATTTCGCCGTTTGGATCGACTACGATCAAGACGAAGTTTTCGAAGCGTCTGAGAAGCTCGGGGAGTTCGCGACCACTGCAGCGGACGAAGCGCGAACGATCGTGTTCACGGTGCCGGGAGCCGCTGCACTGGGAAACACCTTGATGCGGGTGCGCGGTGTCTATTTCGACGCCAATGTGTCTGATCCGGACCCGATGGAGCCGTGCTATGCCTATGCCTTTGGTGAAACGGAGGACTATGGCATCACCATCCTTGCACCGGGTACGGCCTATTGTACCCCTACCTCTATTGCCGGCCCCACCGATGGCGATTACATAAACGGGGTTCAGTTGGGGACCATCGACAATCCGAATTCCGGTGGAGTGGAGGGTCCAGCTTACAGCGATCTGATGGCGACCGACAATACCTACCTCACGATCGGCACCGGCCAGATTTTGACAATAGAAGGGGGAGAATACGCGCCGGACCATTACGCGGCTTGGATCGATTACGACCGCGACCTGCTTTTTGAAGTCGGCGAAAAGCTCGGGGAATTCACGACCACGGTGGCCGGAGAAACAGGGACCATTCCGTTCACCGTACCGGCCAATGCCCCATTGGGCGATACCCGCATGCGCGTGCGTGGTGTGTTCGTCGGGGTTGTCGATCCCATACCGGTAGATCCGTGTTACTCCTATGCCTATGGCGAGACGGAGGACTATGGCATCACGATCGAAACCACGACCGGCCTCCGCGAACAAGGTGTTCTATCCGCTCGTACCTATCCGAACCCTACCACTGGAATGGCCGTGGTCGAGCTGGCCGACCCTAGCCTCGCGCTCATCCGTTTGATCGATCCACAAGGTCGATCGGTGAGCGAACAACAAGGGACCGGCGGACGCATCATACTGGATCTTTCCACCGTGGCCTCGGGGACCTATTATGTGCGGATCCAACAGGGTGAGTACAGCACCACCCAACGCCTTGAGGTCATCGCAGAAGCTCGATGATCAACATGCTTCGGCCAAAAGGGCCAAGATCCGAAAGGGTCTTGGTCCTTTGATTTTCCGCCCCTACCGGTCACTGCCGGACTTTTGACGAATAGCCGATCGCTGCATGAAACCGGCAGATGGCGCTACCGTATAGGCCGAACAACCAAGCTTGATCACCATGCGCAAACAGTACATCGCGCTTTTACCCTGCCTGGTCCTCGGTGCGTTCTCCCACGCGCAGTCGGCTGGAATTGGTTTCAAAGGTGGCCTCCTCTTCAGCACCGTCAAAGCGCTCAACGTCCGTACGGGACCGATCCCCGGCGGAACCATAGGGCTCTATCTTCCTTGTGGTATCGGACCACGCATGGAGCTTCAGCCGGAGGTGCTGCTCTCCAGCTTAGGGTCCACCTACTTCGAGCCGGACGGTGACGTGACCACGGTGCGCACCTACTACCTACAACTACCCATCTCCATAAAAATGTACCTCGGCAACGGGTTCAACATGGCCGGTGGTTTCCAGGTCGGGAAGATCCTATTGGCCCAGGAACAAGGGACCGAAGGTTCGGCCAAGGTGACCGATTCATACAAGCCCATGGACATGGGGTTCGTAGGCGGTGTAGGTATGGACCTGCGATCTGGGTTGGACCTTTCGCTGCGGGCCTATGGGGCCATGACGCCTGCATTGCGCCACGATGATGCCCTCTTCCCAAAGAACCGATCGCTCGAATTCACCGTGGGCTACCGTTTCACCCAGTTCCAGCGAAGGGGGCACTTCTCGCGACATCGCTGACAAGGCCGCACGCTTCGCCCCGGCTATCTTTGCCGCGATGGGAACCGTGCGCACGATCGCCCTGCTCGGTGGGGGCCAGTTGGGGCGGATGTTCATCGAGAACGCATTGCGCTATGATGTCATAGTGCATATCCTTGACCCGGACCCCGAATGCCCTTGTGCCGCGCTCGCCCATCGTTTCGTTGTCGGTGACCTCTCCCACGCACCTACGGTGATGGCTTTCGCGAAGGATGCGGATGTAGTGGGGATCGAGATCGAACATGTTTCCACAGAAGCGCTTGCGGCATTGAAGGTAATGGGCAAAGTAGTGATCCCCGATCCGGAGGTACTGAGGACCATCAACGACAAAGGCCTCCAAAAGGAGTTCTATGATGCGCATGGGATACCGACCTCACCATATGCTTTGGTCCATGGTGAGGAAAATATCCTAGCCCAACACGCAGGACTGCTCCCCGGGTTCCTGAAATCACGCACAGGCGGGTATGATGGGAAAGGCGTTATGCCCTTCAACGACCTCAGTGCATTGGCAGACGCCTTTGCTGGGCCGTGTGTTCTGGAGATGAAAGCGGATATCGCCCTTGAACTCGCCGTGCTTGTGGTGCGTGGTCCGCATGGGCAACAGGTGGTGTACGATCCCGTGGAAATGGTCTTCGATGCACGCTACAATCTGGTGGATCATCTGCGCGCTCCTGCACGTGTGCCGGACACAGTGTTGAACGATGCACGTGAATTGGCATCGCAGGTGGCGGCCGCTTTCGGTGCTACAGGGCTCTACGCAGTCGAACTATTCCTGACCAAAAGCGGAGAGCTGTTGGTGAACGAGACCGCACCGCGGGCGCATAACAGCGGACACCATACGATCGAAGCGTGCCCTAGCAGCCAGTTCGACCAACTGCTACGCCTTTACATGGGCTGGCCGCTCGGCGACCCCACTTTGCGTGAGCACGCTGCCATGATCAATCTGGTGGGCGAAGAAGGCAAAGGCAGACCCGAAGTACTCGGGTTGGACGAGGTGCTGCGCTTGAGAGGAACATTCCCGCACTTGTACGGTAAAAAAGAGACGCGCACGGGTCGCAAAATGGGACATGTTACGGTGACCGCACCGGACCACGCCGGACTGGACCGGGCCATTGCCTTAACCAAGACCCATTGCAAGGTGGTGCCGGAAGCACCCGTCGGGAAAGTCCCATCCTAACACAATAACCTAGTCGACCATCAGTATGATCAGCATCATCATGGGAAGCCGCAGCGATCTGGAAACGATGCGCGAGGCAGTGGATACGATGACGGAATTCAATGTACCATACGAGCTCACGGTGATCAGCGCGCACCGAACGCCCGACCGCATGTTCGCCTATGCCAAAGGAGCCGCCGATCGCGGTGTGAAGGTGGTGATCGCGGGTGCTGGCGGTGCTGCGCACCTACCCGGTATGGTGGCGTCGCTCACGATCCTGCCGGTGATCGGGGTGCCCATCAGATCACGCAATTCCATTGATGGTTGGGATTCCCTGCTTTCCATCGTTCAAATGCCGGCTGGCGTTCCAGTGGCCACTGTGGCGGTGAACGGCGCACGCAACGCCGGACTGCTGGCTGTGCAGATCATGGCATTGTCCGATGGGGCCCTATCCGAGAAATTCGCCGCCTTCAAAGGGGAGCAAGAGGAAAAAGTGCGCGACGGCATCTCCGCCTTGAAACAGCAGTTCCCGAATTCGTTCGACAAATGATCTCCGCCTCAGGGAGACCATACCAATTGCATGTGCTGCGTATGCTTCCGGGCGAGGATGTGCGAGCCCTGCTTGAGAATTGGTGCGAGGAACGCAGCATTGAGGCAGCTACGATCGTCAGCGCAGTTGGAAGTGTCTCGAAGGCGTTCATACGCTTCGGTGGAAAGTCGGATGGCACCATCGTGGAAGGTGATCTCGAAGTATGTGCGCTCTCCGGCTCCTTGTCACTTCACGGCATTCACGTACACCTCGCGGTGGCCGATGCTGAAGGACGTATGACCGGCGGCCATTTGCTCGCTGGCACATTGGTGCGCACGACGCTGGAGGTCGTTCTGCAGGAGATCGGCGGATTGCGCTTGCTTCGCAAAAAGGACGACCGAACGGGCTACCAAGAGCTGTTCCCGGAGCCGATCATACCCTGAGCCATCAAGGTACAATGGTCATTCGTGTCCTATTCGGAAGGATGTACGGATAGATCTCATCCACATCCGCGTTCTGTAGTGCGATGCAGCCCCAGGTCCAATCGGCACCGCTGGTAATCCAATGATCCATGCCATCGGGAACACCGTGGATCCCGATCTCGCCACCAATGTCCTTCCCTGCCGGGATCAGCCCCTGTGCTTTTCGTTCATTGTACCGGCACCAGCTCTCTGCATTCGGATAATCGACCCAAATGAACTTGTGCCATTCGTCATGCACACGCTTATTGCGAAATGTGAAGGTGCCTTCCGGTGTCTTGCGATCGCCTTGGCAGAACTTATCTCCCAAGGGCTTCTCGCCAAGCACGCAGCGATAGGTCTTCAGCAGGGACCCGTCCACGAATACATCGAAACGCCGATCGCTCTTATCCACAAGGAAGCGGATGGTCTTCGGGTCAAATTGCAGGGAATCGATCAACTGCGCCAGCGGAAATGGCGGAGCAGCGGTCGCCGAAGCAGTGATGGTGATCGACAAAAACGCCAATTCGCCGGACGCCTGGCCCTGGCAACTGGTAAAAAGCGGGAGGACAAATAAGCCGAGGGAGAAGAATGGATGGGTCCGCATGCGTGGGATCATGCCAACGCGAATGCGGACCCGATCCTTTCGTAACGCCTACTCGATCACCAGCGGGAACGTGAGCTCAATGTCCGTTTCGCCACCTGCGTTGGTGATGTTACCGCCGCTCACACCGGCCGCTGTCTTATCGGGCAGGTGTCGCAGCGTCACCTTCAAACTACCCATGCTTGGGGAGCCCGTGGTCATGGTAGTGAGCAGGCCGATCGGGTTGCCGTTGCTGTCCACATCTCCATAGACATAGCTGATGTTCACGCTTGTGGGTGTGAAGAAGAACTGGTGGTCCACGCCTTCGGCCAGCACCTCATTGCTGATCGTATCGGCAGGCGATACCGTCTCGTTCAGCAGGATGATCGATGTGTTGTACACCGCGGCATCATCCAGCGTGTCCAGATCGTAGACCGGTGCACCGCCGCCATCGCCATCGGCATCGGTGAAGCGCAGTTCCTTATCGGCACCACCGCCTGCATTATCGAAGCTGAGGATCACTGTGGTGATCACTTCTGCCTCGTTGGCAGGAGGAGCGGGGGCGATGGGATCATCCTTCTCCGGTCTGCAGCCGGTAATCCCTGTGGCGAAGAGCATTGCGGCCAAGAGGTATTTCATTTTGTGTTCCATTGTTGTTGTTTGTTGGGGTCCATCATGATCGACCCATATGTTGGTGGTTGGGGCTCATCATGATCGACCCGATGAGTTGTTCTTGAGGGTCGATCCTGAGCGGCCCGTACGATCATCTCTTTCCGAAGCTGTATGTGATCCGAAGCGTGAGGTCGGCACCGCGCGCGTCCGCGTAATAGCGGAAGCGGTCCATATAATCCCGGTATGTGGTGTTAAGGAGATTGCTGGCTTGAAGGCCCATGCGCAGTTCGCCTTTCCGCAGCGTGCGCGTCGCGGAAGCGGAAAGGCCGATGAGGTGATAGGTGTCCGGTGGTGTGGTGAAGTCGAGGCCCACCGGTATGCGGCTCTGCTCGAACACGAACGAGCTTGTCGCACCGACTTCCACAGGGCCCCAATTCCCGCCTGCGGGCAGATTGAAGAGCAGCGCTGTTTCGGTACGATCACTCGGCATCTGGAAAAGCCATTCGTCCTGCGACAAGTCGCGGCCGCGTACCATGCTCGTACGCGAGCGCACGGCCCAGCGTGGTGCGATCTGTAGTTGGAGCGTAGCGTCCACACCATAGAGGAATGCATCGGTGGCCACGTACTGGAACACAGGGAAGGCTCCTCGTATGGTCAGCTCCACACCGTTCGGGCGCAGGTAGATAAAGTCGTTGATGCGATCGGCGTAGAGCGTGATGTCCGCGCGCAAGCGGCCCTTGAACCAAAAAGCTTCCAGATCCACCACAGCCTTCAGGGAACGTTCGCTGGTGAGCGCGGTGTCGCCCCGTTCGATAGCCGCCGCGCCGTGGTGCAGTCCTTCGCTGTACAACTCGCTCACGTGCGGCGGCCGGTAGGCGGTGCTCAAGTTGAACCGCAGGCTCAAGCTGTCGTTGATCGTCCAGTTCGCACCGGCGCTCAACGCGCTGTTGGCGTAGTTGTGCTCGGGAAGGATCAGCTCATTATCGGCATTGTACTTCGCCACGTTGAACTGTGTCGCTTCCACACGCGCACCGGCTTCGAGTTCCAACTTCTCTGTTACAGGAAGGTGTTCGAGCAGATAGACACCACCGCTCTGTTTGCGGTAGTTGGGGATCAGCGGGCGAACACCCGTGCCCGGCTGGTTCACGTTCTCCTGGTACACGCCGCTGGCGCCGACCTTCCCGTGGAGGCGCTTGCCGACCCAATGCTTCAGCACCGCATCGGCGGTATGTGTGACGAGGAAGAGGTCGAGCGCGGGTATGCCGCTGCGACCACCGCGACGGATATCGTACTCCTGCCGGTCATCCGCTTGGTAGCCATAGGTGAGCACGATGCGATCCCGCTCACTGATCGCATAGCCTGCTTCGGCCTTGAGCAGATGATGCTGCATCTGCTGGCGCGGAGCATCGATGTCATAAGTGAAGTTGCCGACATACCACGGCGTGCCGCTGGCGATGGCGTTCTCGAGATCCGTCAGGTTGCCGATGTGCGATGCGCGCAGGATGCCGAGCTCGCGTTGGAACCAGCTGTAGTATACGCTCGTGTTCCACCGGTGGTCGCGGTAGCCCATGGATGCGCTAGCGCCGGCTTCACGAAGGCCCGTGTTGCTGAGCACGTGGTCGGGCGCGTCACTATCACCAATGACCCGACCACTGCCTTGCACACGCCACCCGAAACCTCGCAAGCCCCTCACGCCGCCTTGCAACAGTCCGTTGCCGCCACTGCCCCTTCCGTTCAAAAGTCCGATACCGCGCACTTCCCCGCTGATGCCCGCTTCGCGCGGTAATTCCACCGGTTCCGTGATCACCACGCCGCCGAGGGCATCGCTGCCGTACTGCACGCTGGCCGCTCCTTTCACCACGGTGATCTTGTCGCTGCTGAAGGGGTCCAGGTTCGGTGCGTGCTCCGTGCCCCACTGCTGGTCCTCCTGCCGGATACCCTGATTGAGGGTGAGCACCCGGTTGCCGCTCAAGCCATGGATCACCGGCTTGCTGATCGTAGGACCGCTCTGTAGCATGTTCACACCGGGGATGATGGCGAGCATCTCTGTGAGCGTCTTGCCGGCGTTGCGCTCCATCATCGACTTGTCGATCTCTTCGTGCGCCTGACCTACGTTCTCATCCGGCCGCTGGCGGGCCACCTCCACTTCCCGGAGCTGCTCGGCATGATGTTCCAATCTGAGATCGACGATCGTGTTGCCCCGGATCTCGACCGTTCGTTCCACCGCTGCACATCCCGGGTGGGTCACCACCATCACATAGCGTCCGTCACACAGGCCTTCCATGCGGAATAGACCGTCCGCATCCGCTTGGACAGACCTGCCGATGGATGGAATGGATAGCGCAGCATAGGACAAGGGCTCCTTGTCATGATCATCCAAGACATGGCCGCTCAGGACCGATGTGCATTGGACCTCCTGGCCCATGACCGAGCAGACGGGGACCCAGAGATAGAGCAGGAGCAGTGTGAAGTATGGACGATCGTAGGACATTGAACAGGTGAGAAGATGCACGAAAAGGCATACTGTAGTATGCGGGGATGCACATGCGCCCATCGGTCCGAAAGGACATGGGCGCAACGGATCACAAGGATCCGTATCTCAACAACTGGTAGGAGGGCCTCGCCCCACGGAAGCCGGAAGCGGGGGGGCGCAACAATAGGTCACCAATACGGCGACCGGCGGCACAACGTCCACCTCGTTCAAAACGATAGCGGGCAACTCCACCCTGTGCAAGGCTGGAACAACTGTGCTACAGATCGCACAGGATGTGCTGAGTGCGGGGGTAAGCGGATCGGATGCCTCGCTATGGATGGCATGAACCGATGAGCAATCATGGAAGAGCCCCCGTGGCAGGATGAGCGACGCGAACAACGCCACAAGCGTGAACGCTGAAAACCGTCTGCTTATCGAACTGAGCACGCCCCAAAGGTACAGGATCATCACCCTGAACATCCGATCGTCCATGGTATCGGGCCGTACAGCATGCAGGGGTGGGCCCGGACCCCTATTTTTGCGCACAAACCCGCATCCTGATGAACTTTCTTCGTTACTCGGCAGTCATGATCCTCGCGCTTGTAGGTGGTATTTCCGTGGCCCAATGGACCGCCTTGAATTTGGGACTTAACAGCAGCAGGAGCATCACCACGTACAATGGTGCGCTCTACGTTGCGGTGCAAAATGCCGGTATCCAAAAGAGCACGACCGATGGTGCTACTTGGACCCAGGCCAATGTGGGGCTGCCCTTGGTGAACGGGACACAGATCAAAGTGCAATCGGTAGGTCACACAGCGACCACCTTGTTCTGCGGTACGGAGTCCGGTGTCTATCGCTCAACCGACAACGGCGCTAGCTGGGCCTTGGCCAACAGCGCACTTCCAGCTAGCAGCAATGCGCTGTATGTGAACAAATTCTACGCCTTCGGCCCACTCGTCTTCGCGGTGTTCAATGGCATGGGGACGAACAGCATTTGGCGCAGTGGTGATAACGGTACCAGTTGGGGTGCCGGTTTCTCGGGCATGAGCGCGAACCAGACGGTGTACAACATCGACGAAGTGGACGGTATACTGTATGCATCGACCAACACGTCCCTGATGAGGTCCACCGACTTGGGTGGATCATGGTCGCAGGTAGGCACCACGAACTACGCGGTGTATGCGGTACAGGGGTTCGCCGGACGATTGGTTGCGCTTACCACTTTCGGAGCCCGCTACTCTTTGGACCAAGGTGTGAGTTGGACCCCGAGCACGAATTATCCCGTTGCATCGCCCGCAGCAGGCTCGGAACTTATTTCATATGATGGCAAGTACTACGCTATAACGCGGTCCGCTAGTGTGGGCTGCTATGTGACGCTGGATGGTGGCGTGACCTGGTCGGTTTTCAACACGGGTCTTTCAGCGCTGAGCACCTTCGGACAAGAAGAGTTCCATGCCAGCGGCAACAAGCTCTATATCGCTTGCGAGCAGGACTGCTATTCCGCACCCGGTTCGACCGTGGATGTGACGGAAGGCACCACGGTTGATCTGCCGTTGCCCTACCCGACCATTTTCCAGGACAACTTCACGGTGGATCTTTCGAGCATGGAAGCCGGCCGCACGATCGTACTTGTGGATGCCGCTGGCCGCGAAGTAGCGCGCCATGGCAACTTGCCTGCATCACCTGTTCGCATCCCGCGCAGTGGAATGGTAGCTGGACGGTACCACTGTTTGCTGTTGGATCCGAGCACAGGTCTGATGCACAGCCTTGGCTCGGTGATCGCCCGATAAGCAGGACACTGACCCATCCGGCTGTTTGTCCCGTGTTCCGGAACGTTCCGTAATACGAGAGCATTCTCTTTGCTGTTGAAGCGATCCAACCCGTTTGCTCAGCCGAACGGCACTAGTGAGGTGGGCTAGCATCGGAGATCGATGACTAGTTGCTTTCTCCTCAGGCTTACTGGGGCCGTTGCAAATCCGCACGGAAACATCTAGTGCGATCGGATCAAGGCGGTCTGAAAACGCCGCTAAGAGTGGATCGCAACCGCCACCAATTTGGAGCCGAATATGCTGATCGACAAGGTGATAGGAGGGTACGTTACACTGGGTCTGCACGTTGACATGTGCGCTTCATTCGCAGAGGTCTTGGAACTGAAAAGGGCCCTCTGTTCCCAGAGAGCCCCTTTTCCAACTTCGGCCCGTTATTGGCGAACGAGCCTCGTCTGTGCCAGCGGTCTGCCTTCCGCATCAAGCACTAGCACCATATAGATCCCCATCGCGAGCCTCTCCAGATCGAGCTGCTGTCGCATAGGGGCTTCAAAGACCAAGGCACCCAACGCATTGTGGAACCTCAAGTTCCGAGCGCCCGGTAACGTACACGTCACCAGTACGTTCCCGGTGGATGGGTTCGGGTGGAATCCGAATGCCGTGGACGCACTTAATTCCATCAATCCAGTGAACATATCGCACGCATCGCCAACGCCGTTCGCGTCGATATCAGGCTGCGATGGATTGTACACCCATACACAGTTATCGCACGCATCACCAACGCCGTCCTCGTCAAAGTCAGCCTGTCCGGGGTTGAAGGCGACGGAGCAATTGTCCTCGCATGCGATCAATCCATCCGTATCGACATCGGCATTCGGTAAGATGCCCGTTGACCCTCCGCAGCAAACGCCGCAATCATCCATCATCGCGCCTCCGCCAGGCACACCAGCGCAATCCACCAGAGCTTGAGCTCCGACGCATTCGCACTCTGGTGTCCAGATATCGTTGATCGTGAGCGGCTGGCCATCATTGCAAGCCACACCGGGGAGCGAGGCACCTCCAGGTACCCCGAGGCAATCGATGAACTGGCCCATGCAAATGCAATCATTCGTCCATTGGTCATTCCCCGTGGTAGGGTCGTTGTCGTTGCACGCGGTGCCCGGAAATGAATGTCCATCGGGGATGCCTTCACAATCCAAAACGACAGCCACACCAGCGCATTCACAGGTGCTGCTCCACATGTCGCCTGTCGTGTTCGTGTTGTCATCATCACAGGCGGTCCCTGGCATTGATGGACCGTTCGCAACGCCTTCGCAGTCGAGGGTCACGGCCGTGCCTTGGCACGTACAATTCGCGCTCCATGTATCCTGTATCGTGCTCGAGTTATGATCATCGCATGACGTTCCTGGTAGGGCAGTTCCATTGGGTACGCCGAAGCAATCCAATGGAGCAAGAGTTCCAACGCAAGAGCAGTTGCTGGACCACGTGTCATTGACCGTAGTGGAACTGTTGTCATTGCAGGCGGTGCCGGGCATTGCGAAGCCGTTCGGTATCCCCAAACAATCGAAGACGATCACTGTGCCACCGCACACACAGTCGACGCTCCATATATCGCCCACTGTATTATCGTTGCCATCGTTGCATGTTGAACCGGGAAGTGCTGGCCCGTTCGGGACGCCCGCACAGTCAACGTTCGCCAAGGTACCCGCACAAATGCAATCCGCATTCAGTACATCTCCGATCGTACTCGGATCCCCATCGTTGCACGCCGAACCGATCTGACCGGGAACGTTCGGGCAGTTGTCCTGTGCGTTGCAAACACCATCACCATCGTTATCGGGACTACCGGTCCCAGCGCATTGGCAACTCGCGTTCAGCACGTCGTTCGTTGTACACGGGTTGTTGTCGTTGCAGGCAGTTCCAGGCAGTGCAGTGCCGTTGGGTACGCCGAGGCAATCCAGTGGAACGGGGGTTCCAACGCAAGTGCAGTTGTTGGACCACGTGTCATTGACCGTGTTGGCACTGTTGTCACTGCAGGCGGTACCGGGCATTGCTGTGCCGTTCGGTATCCCCAAACAATCGAAGAGGATCACTGTGCCACCGCACACACAGTCGGCGCTCCAGATATCGCCCACTGTATTATCGTTGCCATCGTTGCATGTTGAACCGGGAAGTGCTGGCCCGTTCGGGACGCCCGCACAGTCAACGTTCGCCAAGGTACCCGCACAAATGCAATTCGCATTCAGTACATCTCCGATCGTACTCGGATCCCAATCGTTGCACGCCGAACCGATCTGACCGGGCACGTTCGGGCAGTTGTCCTGCGCGTTACAAACACCATCGCCATCACTATCAGGACTAGCGGTACCGGCGCATTGGCAACTCGCGTTCAAGACATCGTTCGTGGTACACGGGTTGTTGTCGTTGCACGCCGAACCGATCTGACCGGGCACGTTCGGGCAGTTGTCCTGCGCGTTACAAACACCATCGCCATCACTATCAGGACTAGCGGTGCCGGCGCATTGGCAACTCGCGTTCAACACATCGTTCGTAGTACACGGATTGTTGTCGTTGCACGCCGAACCGATCTGACCGGGCACGTTCGGGCAGTTGTCCTGCGCGTTACAAACACCATCGCCATCACTATCAGGACTAGCGGTACCGGCGCATTGGCAACTCGCGTTCAAGACATCGTTCGTGGTACACGGGTTGTTGTCGTTGCACGCCGAACCGATCTGACCGGGCACGTTCGGGCAGTTGTCCTGCGCGTTACAAACACCATCGCCATCACTATCAGGACTAGCGGTGCCGGCGCATTGGCAACTCGCGTTCAACACATCGTTCGTAGTACACGGATTGTTGTCGTTGCACGCCGAACCGATCTGACCGGGCACGTTCGGGCAGTTGTCCTGCGCGTTACAAACACCATCGCCATCACTATCAGGACTAGCGGTACCGGCGCATTGGCAACTCGCGTTCAAGACATCGTTCGTGGTACACGGGTTGTTGTCGTTGCACGCCGAACCTATCTGGCCTACTACGTTCGGACAGTTGTCCTGCGCGTTACAAACACCATCGCCATCACTATCAGGACTAGCGGTGCCGGCGCATTGGCAACCCGCATTCAGCACATCGTTCGTGGTACAGGGGTTGTTGTCGTTGCACGCGGAGCCTATCTGGCCTGCTACGTTCGGGCAGTTGTCCTGCGCATTGCAGATGCCATCACCATCGCTATCGGGACTTGCGGTTCCGGCGCACTGGCAACTCGCGTTCAAGACATCGTTCGTGGTACACGGATTGTTGTCGTTGCACGCCGAACCGATCTGACCGGGCACGTTCGGGCAGTTGTCCTGCGCGTTACAAACACCATCGCCATCACTATCAGGACTAGCGGTGCCGGCGCATTGGCAACTCGCGTTCAACACATCGTTCGTGGTACAGGGGTTGTTGTCGTTGCACGCCGAACCTATCTGGCCTACTACGTTCGGACAGTTGTCTTGCGTGTTGCAAACACCATCACCATCGTTATCGGGACTTGCGGTTCCGGCGCACTGGCAACCCGCATTCAGCACATCGTTCGTGGTACAGGGGTTGTTGTCGTTGCACGCGGAGCCTATCTGGCCTGCTACGTTCGGGCAGTTGTCCTGCGCATTGCAGATGCCATCACCATCGCTATCGGGACTTGCGGTTCCGGCGCACTGGCAACTTGCATTCCATACATCGCCGGTGGTACATGCATTGTTGTCGTTGCAGGCAGCACCTACCATAGCACTACCTCCCACAACACCCAAGCAATCCGGCGCGGCCGCACCGGAAGAGGTTGCGATGCAACCCAATGAGAGGTTGTTGTAGCTACCACTGAAGTTCGTCTCCAACTTCACTGCACGCACCATGTAGTCGCGCGCAGCCACGAAAGGGATCGCTGCATCAGTGTAAGTCGTTCCCGTAACAGGGTTGGTATTCAAGCGCGTGACCAGTCCACTCGTGGGTTCGATCTGATATAGGTTGTAGCCCAACACTGCTTCCGTTGATGCGGTCCAGGTGAACAAGGGATGACCACCCGAATTGGTGACCGACAAGTTGGTCGGTGGAACCACCATCTTCATGCGCAACGAAGGGTCGCCCATGAGATTCAAGTGCGACCGACCGATGCTCGATTGCCAGCCCTCCGTAAGCGGAGTGTAAAGCCCCGTATTGTTCATGGTCTGCAACACGCTGTAACCGATGTTGTCGCCCATGCCCATGTGATGGTAGTACCATGCAGGGATCCCCGCCCAACAATTCGTGAGGCCATCACCGCGGGCGATCACAGCACGCAGGAAGTTGTTCTTGTTATCGAAATCGTAGAAGAAGCTGCCCAATGCCATGTTGAACACACCGCCCATCGTTACCGAACTGGCCAACTGGGCCGTGGAAGCACCGCCGTCAGTACCACTGTATGTCACCACACCGTCCGTGGTGGACTGCTGGCCCCCGCCGCAGTGGTAGGTCCACAGATAGCTCTGGTTGTTGATGTACGTGTGGAAGTCCAGGATCGGGAACGCTGGCATCAGGTCGGCGTTCCCGGTCAATGGTGCCGTACGGAATCCACTTGCAGCGATCGGGTTGCCCAACCATTGAAGGTTGTCGATCACGATCCCACGAGCTGTAGGAGACCATCCCTTGATCTTGTAATTGTGCGCCTTGTTCAGATAATTGCGCATCAATTGCACCTCGCCACCGGGGAACGCAGGCATGTCATAGAGATCCACGCGCCCCACTTGGAGTTCAAGGGGAGAGGGGAAATCGCTTTGATCGAACTTGCCGTCACCGGGCGTATTCCATGCTTGGGTGTGTGTGGAAATGGTCGTATTCACGGTAGCATCGGTCCAAGTGCCGTTCATCTCGGCATAATACCCGTCCGTTGGCCGTGCTCCTTTTCCGTCATCGTGACCGTCCGGGGTGATGTTGCCCGAATAAGGCACTGGCACGTGGCCTACGATATAGAGCGCCTTCACATTGGTGGGATCACTGTTATAGTGGCCCTGCACAACACTTCGCACACTGGTGACGGATGCCGTGCGGGAAACATCGCTGCGCAGAACGCTCCAACCATCGGCACGCAGATCATAGGTCAGTTGGTTAAGCTCGGACACCAGTTGTGGTGCGATGGTATTGTCCACCAACAGGACCAGCTTGCCGCGGTAGTCGGTGGCCGGAACTTGGATCCCCGTGCTGATATAGCCGGTACCTGTGACCCCGGCCGAAACCCGAACGACCTTATATTCATAGTAGGTCCCGGAAGCCACCGCGTTGTCCACCCATTGTAATGAGCTGGACGATGGTGTCGCGACCGCGCTACCCCAAGAGGTCGCGCTTTTGATCTTGCGATAGATCGTCAACGAGGTGGTGCTGGGAATGGCGACCCAACTGAGGGAAATGCTCGACGTCTGCACTGTGGCGGTCAAGCGCACCGCACCGCGCTCCGAAGCGGTTTGACCGATCGCGCTGAATACCCAGAAAAGAGCTAGGAATGTGATGAGTGAACGTGCCATTTGCTGTGCTGAGGTTGGAAGACCATCCCACCACGCATCCTTCTTTCTTCGAGTCATGTTCCGAGGTAAGGCAGTACCTGATGGAACGGAACGATGGATGTGGTCGGCTGGCCCTTTTAGCGCATTTCTTGCTGAGATGGTTACAGGTTCGTTCGTGCGTATCCGTTCAGGTGTTCGCCAATTGACCTTAGCCTTGGGGCCAAATCGTAGGAGCTACGTGAAATGATCAAAAGCGCTACATGAGGCGCAACAATATCTGATTATCAGGTAATTGGACCACTTCAATACGCTCTCTCTCTTTTGAGGGGCGCGAAAATAGACCTTGGACCAAAGCAGCGCCAGCTTTGTGCACAACCTGCTTCACGGTCAAACCCTTACTGAGCGCGAGATCTATCGCTTAACAAACCATTCAGATCGACGAATTTTACCCTCGACAGCTGTAGACTTGGAACCAACCATTCAACAGATATCGACGAATACCACATTCGTGTCGTCAAATAACTCGTACATTCCGTTGATTCAACGCTTATGAGATTGATGGCTTGGGACTCCAATACATAAAACCTTTTTTCGCTTGAATGCGTTCAATCCACCCTTGTTAACAGCAGTTATACACGATCAATTCACGCCTAGCTCTGCGAAAGACCTTTGCGTACCGAAAAATGTAGCTGCGCAGACCTCTTGAACTGCCTATGAAATCGACCCCTCCTTTTTCAGCCCTTACCAAATTCTTCGACATGGGCGCAGCATTGGACCCGGACCGCGTTGCCATCGCGTCCGATGGCACGGTGTTCACCTATCGTGAGATGGATCTTGCTGGGCGCCGCATCGCCTTTGCACTTTCGCAACGCATTACGCGGCCGGATGCGACGATCGCAATTTGCCTCGAACGGTCGCCCGAACTCGTTATTTCCGTGCTCGGCACGCTCCAGTACGGGGCCGGCTACGTCCCGATCGACCCCGCTTACCCAGCCGATCGCATAGCCCTGATGTTGGAGGATGCTCAGCCGCAGGTCGTGATCACCGACAAGGCGCACCAGCACTTGTTCAAAGGCACCAAGGCAACGATCCAATTGATCGAGGAGTTGGACCTTGAGAATGGACCTCATATCGAAGGTGAATGCCTTGCCAGGCCGGAGAACTTGGCCTACGTCCTCTTCACCAGCGGAAGCACCGGTCGGCCGAAAGGCGTGGCGATGCACCATGCGCCGCTGCTGAACCTGATCCAGTGGCAATTGCGCACATCGGTATTGAAGGAAGGCGACCGGACCTTGCAGTTCGCGCCGATCAGTTTCGACGTGAGCTTCCAGGAGATCTTCACCACGTTCGCGCAAGGGGGCACCTTGGTGCTGATCACCGACGAGGACCGCTTGAACAGCACGCAGCTCCTACGCAAGATCATCGCGCAGAAGATCAACCGCATCATCGTGCCCTTTGTGGCGCTCCAGTATCTGGCCGAGGCCGTCGAACGTACCGGCGAAGTGCCCTCTTCCTTGAAAGAGGTCTTCACCAGTGGCGAACAATTGAAGATCACACCTGCTGTCGCGAACTTCTTCAAGCAACTTCCGGGTTGCCGCTTCTGCAACCAGTACGGACCTACGGAAGGTCACGTGGTGAGCGAGTTGGAGTTGAAGGGCGACCCTTCGAGCTGGCCCGCGCTGCCGAACATCGGCACCGCCATCGACAATGTGAAGCTGCTCGTCCTCGATGAGGAGATGAAGCCGGTGAAGAAGGGTGAGGAAGGTGAACTCTACCTCGGCGGTGCTTGCGTTGCCAAGGGTTACATCGGTCGTGATGACCTCACCGCTGAACGTTTCCTCGCGGATCCCTTCGAAGCGGGTGGACGACTCTACAAGACTGGCGACCGCGCTGCGGAACTACCGAACGGCGAGATCGACTACAAAGGCCGCATTGATGGCCAGGTGAAAGTGCGTGGCTATCGCATCGAGCTCGGCGAAGTGGAAGTGGCGCTGGAGAAGCACGCATCCATTGAACAAGCCGTCGCCAACGTGCGCGAAGATCGACCTGGTCTGAAGCGTCTCGTCGGCTACTACGTTGCGAAGAAGGATGTGAGCGTGAACGAACTGCGCAAGCACCTTGCCACGCTCCTCCCCGATTACATGGTGCCTTCCGCCTTCGTAGCTGTGAAGGAATTGCCACGCACTCCGAGCGGCAAGATCGATCGCAAAGCACTGCCAGCGCCGGATGTGAAACGTCCAGAACTCGACATCGCCTTCGCGGCGCCGAAAACAAGCGTTCAGAAAACGCTCGCCAACGTGTGGGCCGACTTGCTCGGCATCGATCGCGTGGGCATCGACGACAACTTCTTCGACCTCGGTGGCAACTCGTTGCTCAGCATCCAATGCGTCGCGCAACTCGAAGGCCATGGCTTGAAATTGCCTATCGTGAAGCTCTACCAGCATCCGACGATCAAGGCGTGCGCTGCGTTCTTGGAAGGTGATGCCAGTGAGATCGCTCCTTCGGAAATGGCGAAAGCCAGGAAGGAAAAGAACGGCGGTTCGAAGAAGGGCGACATCGCCATCATCGGCATGAGCGGCCGTTTCCCCGGCGCAGAGAACGTGGAGCAGCTTTGGAAGAACCTGCTCGACAAGAAGAACAGCATCAGCAAGTGGACGGTGGACGAGATCGATGCAAGCGTTCCTGCAGAGGTTCGCAACGATCCCGACTACGTGAAAGCGCGTGGTGTGATCACCGATGCCGACAAATTCGATGCGGGCTTCTTCGGCGTGAACCCGCGCGTGGCCGCTTTGATGGATCCGCAGCAGCGCGTGTTCCTGGAAACAGCATGGGGCGCCTTGGAGGATGCCGCCTACGATCCGGCACAGTTCGCGGGCCTCATCGGCGTCTACGCCGGCATGGGCAACAACACCTACTTCACGCGCAACGTGATCGGTCATCCCGAGCTGATCGAACAGGTCGGCGACTTCGCCGTGATGACCGCCAATGAGAAAGATTATATCGCTACGCGTCTCGCCTTCGAGTTCGACCTGCGCGGTCCTGCATTGAGCATACATACGGCGTGCAGCACTTCGCTTGTAGCGATCGCCCAAGCGTTCAAAGCACTGCGTGATGGCGAATGCGACATGGCACTGGCCGGTGGCATCGCGCTCACGGTGCCTTTCAACAGCGGCATCGTGTACAATGAAGGCGGTATGTACAGCCCCGACGGCAGCACGCGCACCTTCGATGCCGGTGGCAAAGGCACCTCGTTCAGCGATGGTGTCGGCATTGTGGTATTGAAACGCTTGGATGATGCGATCCGCGACAACGACCACATCTACGCGACGATCAAAGGTGCGGCGCTGAACAACGATGGCAGCGACAAGGCCAGCTTCACGGCACCCAGCGTGCGTGGACAGGCCGAGGTGATCGCCATGGCGCAGGCTGATGCAGGTGTCTCACCCAGTGAGGTCACATACGTAGAGACCCATGGGACCGCTACGCCGTTGGGAGATCCCATCGAGGTGGAAGCGCTCACACTTGCGTTCAATTCCGCGATTCCGGGTCAGGCCCGGAATGACGGTTCAAAATACTGTGCGATCGGCTCGATCAAATCGAACATCGGTCACTTGACCGCAGCGGCTGGCGCTGCAGGTGTGATCAAGACCGCGCTCGCCCTTCAACAAGAGAAGATCCCCGCTAGTATCGGTTTCGAGAAACCGAACCCTTCGATCGACTTCGCGAATAGTCCGTTCCGTGTTGCAGCAGACAACATCGCTTGGCCGCGTACCAGCACGCCGCGCATCGCTGGTGTGTCTTCGTTCGGTGTAGGCGGAACGAACGCGCACGTGATCCTCGCTGAACCACCTGCAGCCGTTGCTTCCAGCGCATCACGCACGAAGCAGCTCTTGATGCTGAGCGCGAAGACCAAGACCTCTCTCGATGCAATGACGGAGAACCTCCGTGCTTGGCTCGAAGCGCACCCGAACGCATCGCTCGCCGACGCCGCTTTCACGCTACAGCTCGGTCGTCGTCACTTCAAGCACCGCCGCCTCATCGTTGGTGGAAGCCACGGTGAAGTGATCGAAGCCATCGCGAACAAGGACCCCAACCTGATCGGCACACGCGAATTGCACGAAGCCGCGCCCGGCGTGGTGTTCATGTTCCCCGGCCAAGGCTCACAGTACGTGAACATGGGCCGTGACCTCTGCGACAGCGAGCCGGTCTTCAAACAACACTTCGATCGGTGCTGCGATCTCTTCACGAAGGAGTTAGGCACTTCCCCCGGGTCGGTGCCCGGAGCAAGCCTCCGCGATATCATCTTCCCCAAAGCTGGTGAGGAGGAAAAGGCCGCCGAGCAACTGAAACAGACGATCTATACGCAGGCTTCGCTGTTCACCATGCACTACAGCCTCGCGAAGCTGTGGATGCACTGGGGCATCACGCCGGACGCGATGATCGGGCACAGTATCGGCGAATTCGCAGCAGCCTGTCTCGCTGGTGTGTTCTCCTTGGAAGATGCAGTGAAGCTGGTGGCCAACCGCGGCCGCATGATGCAGGAACTGCCCGGTGGCAGCATGCTCAGCGTTCGCGCAGCAGAAGAAGATGTCGCGAAACGCCTGCCCGCTGGTTGCAGCATCGCCGCGAACAACGGTCCGCAATTGTGCGTGGCCAGTGGTCCGCATGAGGCCATCGCTAAGTTCCAAGCGGAGTTGGAGAAGGACGGCATCACCTGCAAGTTGCTCGTGACCAGTCATGCCTTCCACAGCCCGATGATGGAGGCCATCGTTGCGCCTTACAAGAAGGTTGTCGAGAGCGTGAAGCTGAACGCGCCACGCATCCCCATCATCAGCACGGTGACCGCTGAATGGTTGAAGGATGACGAAGCCGTTTCATCCAAATACTGGAGCGATCATCTGCTTGCAACTGTACGCTTCGCACAAGCTGTGAAGTTCGCGTGGTCGGATGCGGATCGTGTGATGCTGGAGGTAGGTCCACGCACGACCGCGACCACGCTTGCTCGCCAACAAAGTGCCGACCCGAAGAAACAGGCCGCTGTTTCATCGCTCACAGATTCCGCATGCAAGGGCAACGAACTCACCCAAGTGCTGAAAGCCATTGGTGGCTTATGGCAAAGCGGTGTGCTCATCGACTGGAGCAAATTCTACGGGACTGAACAGCGCCATCGCATCGCACTGCCGACCTACGCCTTCGAGCGCGTTCGCCATTGGGTGGATCCTGTTGCGATGGTAGCCGATGGTGGTCGTGCGATCGCAAGCACATCCATTGAAGCACCTGTCCCGAATTCAGCGGATGCGAACCACTCTCCGAAAGAAGCCTTGATCGCTCAGATCAAACATTTGCTGGAGGAAAGCTCGGGGCTGGAACTCGCTGAGACCAACGCAGATGAGACGTTCCTCGAGATGGGCCTCGACTCGCTCTTCCTTACACAGGTAGCGACCTCGCTCAGCAAGAAGTTCGGCGTGAAGATCTCATTCCGTCAGTTGAACGAAGAGGTCCCGAACCTGGATAAGCTGGCAGACTACCTGTTGGCCAAAGGTTACTCCGTTAGCGGTAGTGCCAAGGCATCCCACGATCCTGGCCCAGTGGCCGGAACGACAGCACCCACTGTAAATGCATTGGAAGATGCCCCTGAACTGAAAAAGGTCTTCGGTGCACAGGCCCGCATCAGCAAGGAGAAGGTGGACGACATGTCGCCGCAACAGCGCACGTGGTTCAATGCCTTCGTGAAACGTTATGTCGCGAAGACCGCCAAGAGCAAGGCCTTCACGCAGGCCAACCGGAAGACCATGGCGGATCCACGCGTGGTGACGGGCTTCAAGCCGCAAACGAAAGAGCTCATCTATCAGGTGGTCGTCGACAAGAGCTCGGGTTGTCACTTGACCGACATCGACGGCAATCAGTACGTCGACATCCTCAGCGGCTTCGGCTCTTCCATGTTCGGGTACATGCCCGACTTCATCAAGCAAGCCTGCCACAAACAACTGGACGAGAGCGTTGACATCGGCCCTATGCATCCACTCGCGGCCGATGTGTGCAACCTGCTCTGCGAGCTGACCGGTGGTGAACGTGCTGCGGTATGCAACACAGGGTCCGAAGCCGTCCTCGGTGCTATGCGCATGGCGCGCACGGTGACCGGTCGCAGCTTGATCATCGCCTTCAGTGGGAGCTACCACGGTATCAATGATGAAGTGATCATCCGCGGAAGCAAGAGCAAGAAGAGCTATCCCGGCGCGCCCGGCATCATGCCGCAAGCCGTGGAGAACATGCTGATCCTGGACTACGGCACGTCCGAAAGTCTCGATATCATCCGCGAACGCTGTCATGAGGCGGCAGCGATCCTGGTCGAACCCGTACAAAGTCGTCGTATGGAATTCCGCCCGGTGGATTTCCTGCGCGAAGTGCGCGATATCAGCGCGAAGCACGGTGCAGCGCTGATCTTCGACGAAGTGATCACCGGCTTCCGTATGCATCCGAACGGGGCCCAAGCGCTTTTCGGCATCCAAGCGGACATCGCCACTTACGGCAAGGTGATCGGCGGGGGCATGCCCATTGGCGCCATGATCGGCAAGAGCGAATGGATGGATGCCCTGGATGGTGGCGACTGGCAGTTCGGTGATGATAGCGTTCCTCCTGCGGGCGTGACCTACTTCGCCGGGACCTTCGTGAGGCATCCCTTGACGATGGCTGCGTCAAAAGCCGTGTTGCTCCACATGAAGGAACACGGTCCTGCATTGCAAGAATGCTTGAACGATATCACCGGCGACATGGTGCAACGCGTGAACGGGCTGTTCGACAAGTACCAGCTCCCCTATCGCTGGGTGAACTTCGGCAGCGCGTTCAAGACGAAGTATGATGAGAGCGTCAACTACACCGAGCTCTTCTTCATGCTGATGCGCTTCCACGGTGTGCATGTGCTGGACTTCCCTCACTTCATTACCACGGCACACACGAAGGAGGATATCGAGAAGATCATTGCAACCGTGGAGAAGGTCTGCGTGGAACTGCGCGAAAGCGGGTTCATGCCGGAGCGTACCTACCCGATCCAAGTGGTGAACAGTGTATTGAACGGACACGTGCGCAGGCTCAGTGAGCGTGTCATCAGTGCCATGGAACCACCGGTAGCCGGTGCACGTATCGGTCGGACGCCGAAAGGTGAACCGGCTTGGTTCGTTCCCGACCCGAAGCGGCAAGGCAAGTACATGTTGGTGGAAACGGACGAGAACTGAGCGAAAGATCATGGAGAAATTCATCCCGGAAACCCGATTCGTACCTGTTGATTTCGATCCGTTCACCGGCTCGGCGATCGCGCGGACCGTGCCCAGTACCGAAGCGCAGCGAGAAGTGTTCAGTGCTTCATTGATGGGGAAGGAAGCTTCCTGCGCCTACAATGAATCGGTGTCGTTGTCCCTTTCAGGCGATTTGGACCGGCCAGCGCTGGATCGCGCTTTGATCGACCTGGTCGCACGTCATGAAGGTTTACGCAGCGTATTGAACGCCGATGGACTTCGCACCATCGTGTTCGAACAGTTGTCACTTCATATCGAGTTCACTGACCTGGGCCGGAAGAACGAGAAGGAACGGGCAAGGGATCTCGACGCCATTGCAGCGAAGGATATGACCACCCCGTTCGACCTGTTGAACGGACCGCTTTTCCGCGTACATCTGATCGACCTCGGAAATGGCGAACATCTTTTGCGCCTGACGGGCCATCATGTGGTTTGCGACGGTTGGAGCCTGGGCATCATCATGGCCGATATCTCCAAGCTCTACAGCGGAAGTGTGCTGGAACCTGCTGTCCCGTTGAGCGACTATGCGTTGGCCGTGATCGACTTCGCCAAGAGCCCGGAGCATGCCGATGTGGAAACCTATTGGCTGGAGCAGTTCAAAGGAGCCCCACCGCGCTTGGACCTGCCACCGGACCGCGCACGTCCGCGTCAAAAGACCTACAACGGTGCACGTCTCGACCTGGACATGGATCCCGCCTTGGTGAAGGGATTGAAAGAAACCGCCACGCGCAGTGGTGCCAGCTTCGTAACCACGCTGCTGACCACGTTCGAGCTCCTGCTTCACAAGCTGACGGAACAGACCGATATCGTCGTTGGCCTACCGGCCGCCGGGCAGAGCGATCTGGGTATGAAGAACCTGGTGGCACACTGTGTCAACCTGCTTGCGCTGCGTTCCCGGATCGACGAGGAGCGTCCGTTCATCGAACACCTGAAGGAGCGGCGTACTGCGGTGCTTGATGCGTTCGATAACCAGAAGTACACGTTCGGCACGTTGCTGCGCACCCTGCATGTGGCACGTGAACCGGGCCGGATCCCATTGTGCCCCGTCGTCTTCAACATCGACATGAACATGGACGACGGTGTTGACTTCAACGGCCTTCGCCACCGTTTCATCAGCAACCCACGCCGGTACGAGAACTTCGAGCTCTTCCTGAATGCGACGGGGAACGACCAGAAGCTGACCTTGGAGTGGAGCTACAACACCGACCTCTTCGACGAAGCAACAGTGCGTTCTTGGATGGACGAACTGGTGCGCATCGCCACCCGCGTCGCAACCAATCCACAAGCCTCCATCGCCGACCTCGTCGGTGACACCACCCTTGTCGGCGATCGCCAGCTACCATCAGAACAATGGCTCGGCGCATCCCCGGACTATCCGCGTGATAAGAGCATATCGCGGCTGTGGGATGAGACCGTGATCCGCTTCGGCGACCGCACGGCCTTGGAACTCGTCGATCAGCGCATCAGCTATACCGAACTGGATCGCCGCGTTCACGCATTGACCGCCAGCCTGCTTGCCAATGGGGTGAAACCGGGCGACCCGGTGGGCCTTTGTTCGGAGCGCAATTTCGACCTGATCACAGCCATGCTTGCCGTGCTTCGATGCGGTGCCGCTTTCGTACCCTTCGACCCATCCTACCCGGAAGATCGTCTGCGCTTCATGCTGGACGATACCAATGTGAAGGTGCTCCTCACACAACGTTCGCTCAAGGCCTCGCTGCCCCCGAACGGTGCGCAGATGATCATCCTCGATGAGCAACGACACACACCTGTGGAGCCAATTCCCGGACTTGGCGGACCAGAGAACCCGGCATACATCATGTACACCAGCGGCAGCACTGGAACGCCCAAGGGTGTGGTCGTGCCGCAACGCGCGATCGTGCGTCTGGTGAAAGCGCAGAACTACCTGCCCTTCGGTCCCGACCTCACCTTCCTGCAACTGAGCAACACCAGTTTCGATGCAAGCACCTTGGAGATCTGGGGCGCCTTACTGAACGGTGGACGATTGGTACTGCAGCCACAGGTGAAACCGACGTTGGTGGAGATAACGGATACGATCCGTGAAAAGAGGGTGACGACCGTGTGGTTCACCGCAGGTCTTTTCAATGTGCTGGTTGACGAGCATCTTGAGCGCTTGCGCGGCTTGCGGCATATCCTCACCGGTGGTGATGTGCTGAGCGTACCGCACGTGAAGAAGGCGTTGAAGGTCCTCGGCCCAGGCGTCCTGATCAACGGCTACGGCCCCACGGAGAACACCACCTTCACATGCTGCCATGCCATCGATGATGAACGGTCGATCAAGGGAAGTGTGCCGATCGGACGACCGATCCATCATACACGGGCCTACGTTCTCGACAGTGCATTGGCACCTGTTGCCATTGGGCAAAAAGGTGAACTGTATGCTGGTGGTGACGGTGTGGCCCTTGGCTATTGGCAGCGGAACGAGCTCACCAGCGAGCGCTTCATCCGCGACCCGTTCAGCAGCGACCCCAAAGCCAAAATGTACAAGACCGGCGACATCGTCCGGTGGACCCCGGAAGGTGACATCGAGTTCATCGGACGAAGTGATGACCAAGTGAAGATCCGCGGGTTCAGGATCGAACTGGGCGAGATCGAGAATGCGTTGAACGGCCATCCATTGGTGAAGGACCGTGTGGTGGTGGTGCGCACCGACTTGCCTGGTGAAAAGCAGCTCGTGGGGTATGTGTTGCCCCATGATCGATCGGATGCCGTGGATCCCGCAGCACGGGAACGTGCCATCACCGCGTTGCGCGAACATCTTCGCGAAAGACTTCCGGACCATATGGTACCAACGTCCTTCGTTGTAATGGAGAGCTTCCCGTTGAACCCGAACGGGAAAGTGGATAAGAAACAGCTTCCGTTGCCCGATCCACGAACTGCAAACCTGACCGTGCAGCACGTGGCTCCGCGCAATGCCGAGGAGAAATTGCTAGCGCAGATCTGGAGCAAGGCCCTTGGCATCGAGGATATCGGTGTCCACGAGAGCTTCTTCGACCTTGGTGGACACTCCATCACGGGCATCCAAGTGCTTACGCAGATCGAAGATCGCTTTGGCCGTTCGTTCCCGTTGAACGTGCTCTTCCAAGCCCCCACGATCGCGGAACTTGCGAAGTTGCTCTGCGTGGAGCAGGTCGTTGAGCAGTCCGTACTTGATAATCTTGTTGCGATCCAACCGGACGGCAGCCGCACCCCGCTGTTCTGTGTCCACGGCGACGAAGCGAACCACTACCTCCCTAAATACCTCGGTACCGACCAACCGTTCTTCGGCTTCATGCACCAGGGTGAAGAGGGGCTCCGGATCACCTACACTTCCGTGGAGACGATCGCCGCGCACTACATCACGGAATTGAAGCATTTCAGGCAGGTCGGCCCCTACAATTTGGCGGGCTATTCGTTCGGTGGGCTGGTGGCCTACGAAATGGCGCGGCAATTAACACGCGCCGGTGATAGCGTGCCGATGGTCATCCTTTTGGACACGTATGCTCCAAAACCGTTCACTGAGATCATGGGGCAGGAACGGAAATTCCACGAACCGGTCAAGAACTTCGTGATGCGATCGATCATCAGCTTCTTCCGCGCGATCCATAAGCCACTGCCCACGCAGCTGCGCAATTTCCATGTGATCGACACCTACGATCGTGCCATATCCGAATACGTAGCGAAGGACCACAGTGGCAGCGTCACCGTGATCAAGGCGGATGGTTCGCCCGGTACTGCGGACATGGGATGGAAGGATCTCGTGAAAGGGGACCTGCACCTTCGCACCTGCATCGGTGATCACTACAGCATGATCAAGGAACCGCACGTGAAACAGTTGGCCGAGGTGATGCGAAGCGAGATGGACGTATTGCAGAAGAAGTCGGCGGTGGACATGGCATGAACGAAGCATCCGGTCGCGAACTGATCGTACACTGCGAAGGCCCGGACCAGGCGTTCCCAAGACCCGCAGGTGAGGTGCTCCCGAACCCGACCGATGTCGCCGTTTGGGCCGCCACCTTGGAGGAGTTGGCACCCTTCGCAGCCGCATATGCCGCCTTATTGGATCGTGGTGAGCGCGAACGACTGGAACGATTCCGGTTCGACACGGACAAGGATCGATTCCTTCTCGGCCATGGCTTTTTACGAGCGGTGCTGGGGCGATATCTCGAAGAACGACCCGAGAGCATCCGTTTCGAACGCGGGCGTTTCGGGAAACCATTCATACCCGATTTGCCGATCAACTTCAACCTGAGCGATACGAAGGATGCGGTCGCCATCGCCGTGAGCACGGACCGTGATCTTGGTGTGGATGTGGAGACCATGGCACGCATGGTGGACCACGGTGCCGTTGGTGAACACTATTTCACCAACGAGGAGGTCGCATCGATCGATGCTTCAGCGGATGGCAAACGCCGGTTCCTGGAGCTCTGGACGCGCAAGGAAGCCGTATTGAAAGCGAGCGGTGTCGGTATCATGGACGATCTGCGCGTGCTGCGTGTGGATGAAGCAGTGAACCGCATGATGATCACGCACGATGAATTCGTCGCCATGGCCGCGCCTGCATATCATGTTCGTACGTGGCGCCTCGGCCCTTCGCATATCGTAAGTCTTGCTTCTTCGACGACCTTGGGTGCGGTACACTTCCTGAATGTCCACTGACCGTCATTCAGGCTCCGCTCTTTCGCCCCAGAAACGGGGATGGAAGTTGAGCAGGTAGAGCCGCTTGCTGGCCCGCGTAATGGCCGTGTAGAGCCAACGGACGTATTCGCGATCGATCATCTCTTCGGTAATGTAGCCTTGGTCCACGAACACCGTGTTCCACTGCCCGCCTTGCGCCTTGTGCGCCGTAACCGCATAGGCATACTTCACCTGTAACGCTTGAGCGTACGGATCCTCCCGCAACATGCGGAAACGATGGGCTTTCGTTCGCGCCGTGTAACTGTTGAACAGTGCTTGCCGGAACAGTTTGACCCGTGGTCCCGGTAGTGCCGGTGCATCGATGCTCAGTACATCGAGCATCACTTTCACTTCCAATTCTCGTTCCTCTGCGCCTGTCCACCAACCAGCAGTGATATCGGCGAATCGCAGACCATGCAGTTCTTCTGTGCCATGGACGCGTTTCACAACGAGTTGTTCCCCGTTCGCGATCAGCTCGGCCTTACCGTTCCGGCCGGCCCAGAAATAGTTGTTCTTCACCACCATCAACCGATCGCCAGAACACAATTCCTCTTCGTATCCATGGATCCGCATGCGGACCTGCTGGCTGTATTGGTAAGCGCGTTTGTTGCTCCGACAGATCACGCAGACCTCATCATCACCATCCTGCCCGTAGGCCATTTCCAAAGCATCCTGAAGGTCGTGACCATCGAGGCGGAGGACATCAGCGAAACCCGCTACGAAAATTGGCATGGGCTTCTCCTGCCCGAGCACTTCGCGCAAAGCGGTGGCATTGGTGAGGATACCCGAAGCCGCCGCTTGACGCACCACCTCGGTGAGCTCGATCGAACCAGCGACGAGGCCGAATGCAGCAAGTTCCTTGACCTCCAGAGCGGGGCTCTTGTCGCTGCCGACCGGCGGCAACTGGGCGGGATCACCGATCAACAAGAGTTTGGAGCCCGGCGCGGAGAACACATGCTCGAACAGGTCGTTCAACAGGTCACGCGCACCGAATGGACCGTCGCTCATCGCCGAACGGCCGATCATCGACGCCTCGTCGACGATGAAGAGAGCGCCGCCATCCTTGTTCGCGATCACCTGCATGCCACCGCCATCCTCCTCACCCACCTTGTAAATGCGCCGGTGGATCGTTGATGCCGCCTGCCCAGCGTATGCTCCAAGCACCTTCGCTGCGCGACCCGTGGGCGCCAACAGCACCACGCGCCTGCGTTGCGCCGACAGCACTTTCACCAAGGCACCGACGAGCGTGGTCTTTCCCGTACCGGCGTAGCCCTTCAATACTAGCGTAGCCCGATCACGCGGTGTACCGAGCAGCCGTTCCAAGCCAGCTATGGCACGCTCCTGACCAGCCGTGGGGGCATGTCCCAAGGCGCGCAACAATTGGTCGCGCAGTTCACCTGCGTGCGTCTCTGTCACTGTAACGGGAGTGGCTGTGGATGCTGAGAACGGGCACCTTTGCGCCCGATAGGTGGCGTGAATTTACCCTACTTTTGGACAGTTCATAAGGTCGCCTTCAACGTGCGCTATGCGAAGCCTGCTACCCTACATCCTTCCGACGGTGCTCGTTCTTGCCGGTGGTGCGTTGTTGCTCATCGGCATCCAACAAGGGCAAGATCTTAGTGTGCTGGCCGGCGCTGGCCTCGCATTCATCGCCGGTGTGATCTCCTTGCTCCTGCTGCGCGGTGTGATCGGCAACCGCTCCGGGCTGGTGCTCGGTATCGTGTTCGCCGCACTCGCTTTGGGACTCGCATACACGAACTATCGGTCGGTGAACGTGCACAACCCATCTGCTTCAGAAGGAGCCGAGCCCCAACAGAACGCACGAACGTCTACGCTGCGTGAGTTATGCTGGGTACAAGCGCCGTTCCATCGTGTTTAGAGCTATGCACCCAGGAAACCTTCGGCGAAGCGGCTACGACCCATCTGTTGACCGGGTGCATCATCTCGGCCTGCTGATCGGTCAAGGTGTGTCGGCCTGTGCCATCCACGACACACGTACCGGCGAGCCCCAGTTCATTTCTTGGGCGCCGGATGTTCCTGCGCTCCTGATCGCGGCGTTGCCAAGACACCCCCGCTCGGTGAGTTTCGTTCTCCTGCCCGAGTGGAGCACATTGGTTCCGGACGGTGCGTTGGGAACCGATCTTGGCAAACAACATTTGGCCTTGGTGCATGGACGCATGCCGAGCGGCGCGGTACACGATGAGCCCGTTCGTACACTCGGTGCCACTTGTCTCTATATTAATGATGGGACGCAGGAACAGTTCGTGGTGGACCGCTTCCCCAATGCGCGATCACTGCCGCTCCAAGCCATCCTTGTCCGCAGTGCTCAAGCAAGATCCACCGTGGAACCTGTCCTGTTATTGCATCGTGGCATGGAACGCACCGATGTTTGCATCGCCCAAGGCCAGCGCGTGCTGCTGAGCACCTCCTATCCGGTGCGCACCGCCGAGGACCTTCTCTATTTCTGCCTGCTTGCGGCCGAACGATGCGGACTGGCCCCGGACAAGGTCGCACTGCGGTATGGTGGAACACATTTGGAACCTGTGGAGCGCAACATCCTACAGCGCTATTTCACCCGCGCCGCTTCTGCGACCCCTGCACTTTGGCCCGGGATCAGCGACGAGATCGCTACGTCCATTGACCAGTGGTCCGTGGCGGTGGACCAGTTCGCATGCGTATCGTAGGCGGAAAATACCGCAATCGAAGGCTGCATCCGCCTGCGGAAATGGAAGCACGGCCCACGACCGACTTCGCCAAGGAAGGACTGTTCAATGTGTTGCAACACAGCGTTGCACTGGAAGGCATTCGTGTGCTCGACCTCTTCGCAGGTACCGGGAACATCTCGCTGGAATTCCTTTCCCGTGGAGCAGCGGAAGTGATCTCCGTGGACCAGGACCGCAAGCTATTCGACTTCATGCAACGCACGTCGCGCGAGTTGAACGAGTCCGGATGGCGCATGGTGAAGAGCGATGTCTTCTCCTTCCTCAACAACCATCGCGGCCAATACGACATCGTGTTCGCCGACCCACCGTTCCACATGGAAGGCCTGGAACGCGTGCCTGCAATGGTGCTGCAGAGCGGACTGTTGGGAACTGAGGGCTTGCTGATCGTGGAACACCAGGAGAAAGTGGATCTCTCCAAACTTCAGGGATACCAGCGCACACGGTCCTATGGGCTGATCGAATTCAGCTTCTTCGGGCCGGTACCTTCGTCGTCGAACAGCCAGAAGAACGAACCCTCCGCGTCATCCGCAGCACCGCAATGAGCAGACCCATCGCCGTATTCCCCGGCACCTTCGACCCCATCACCTTGGGCCACGTGAGCATTGTGGAGCGTGCACTGCCGCTGTTCGATCGCATCGTGATCGGCATGGGTGTCAACAACACGAAGAAGACCATGTTCGACGCCGACCAGCGCCTCACTTGGATCAAAGCCGCGTTCAAGAAACATCCGAATGTGGAGGTGATATCCTTCGAAGGCCTCACGGTGGACTTATGTAAACGCGTCGGTGCGGGCTTCATCATCCGCGGACTTCGCAACAGCACCGATCATGGCTACGAGCGCAGCATCGCCTTGGTGAACCGGCAGTTGGCCGGCGTTGAGACCATCTTCCTGCCCGCCGCACCGGAACACGCTCACATCAGCAGCACCATCGTGCGGGAGCTCCTATCCAATAAGGCGGACGTTTCGGCGTTCGTTCCGATGGACCTCAGCGGCTACGGAAAATGAAAGTGTTGTTCACGGGCGTGGCACTGCTGGCATCGTTGATGATGCAGGCCGGATCGTTCACGATCCACGTTACGGCGCGTGGGTTCGGCGAGAATGTCGTTTCGCTCTATCGGTACGACGACCCCTTCACCATGCGCACGGTGCTTGTCGCGCGCAACCTCCTTGGACCGGACGGCAAAGCAATGTTGGCCGCTGAAGTCGAGGGCACCATAGAAGTTCAATTGCGCATCGGCAACCGGATCGCCGACCTCTTTGTGCGCGACGGTCAGGTCCTGCATGTTGAGCCGAGGATGCTGAACACACCGAACAGCATGAACGGCACCACGCGGATGGGCCTCGACTTCACCGCGATCGATCCGCTGGACGTGAATGCGCTGACCACCGATGTGAACGAGCGCATCGATGCGTTCATCGCAGAAGATCTTGCAACCGACCAAGCCGCAGGGATGCAGGTAGTGGATATCCAACGTAAGGACGGCGCGGAAAAGCCCGACAGCGCAGCCCGACCACCAACGCTCTTCGTGACCCCGATACTATCCGAAGCGCAATTGGACACGTTCGAAATGAAGTTGCGCCGCTTCTACGCCGAAGTGGAAGATCCTTGGTTCGGGCACTACTTGGACCACAGCATAGCCGGCCTTCGGTTGGGTCCGCAGGTGAACGAGCGAAAGATCTTCGACACCTACCTGAAAGGAAAAGCAGTCGATTACGATGATCCGGAGTACGTCCGGCTTCTGCGGAATCTCTTCGCCAACGGTCTCCAACAAGTGGGCCGCTACCATGGCGACAGCCTGCTGATGCTTGCAGAACAGGAGAATGTCAAAGGGCTACAACAACTTTTCCAACGCAATGACTTCCTGCGCGACGATGATCGTTTGGCCGAATTGGTGATGATGGACCAGCTCTACCTGAATCATGCCGGCCGCTTCGTGGCACCGCACCATGCGGAGGGCATCCTCAGGAACCTCTCAATGGGATCGCGCTTCGACGAGCATCAGAAGATCGCTGCAAACATGCTGTGGGACCTGACCACGATGCGCGTTGGCAGCAAACTGCCCGACGTGCGGCTGGAGGATGAGCGCGGGCAACCCGTGGAGTTGAACGACCTGATGACCGGTCCCGTCTGCATCATGGTAACGGCCGGTTGGTGTACCTACTGCGCTCCTGAACTTGCCGGGCTGGCGCAGCTCAACACCGAGTATCCGGGTGTCGTGAAGACCATCGTGATCAGCTTGGATCGGAGCTTGGAGGACTTCAACGCTTGCAAGAAGACCGCACCGAAGAACGATATCGTGTGGCTGCATGCCTTGGCGGAACAGGACCTGCGCGAACAATGGCGGTTGCGCAATCTGCCCGTGTTCTATCTCTTGAACGACGATATGCTTGCGCGATCGCCAGCGCCAGCTCCCAGCCAAGGTCTTGGTGCCCTCTTCCTGCACGCCAAGGTGAACGCTGAGAACAAGGACCGGATCAAGGTGTGGGATGAGTGAGATCGTAACCGTGTCCCGGCCTTCGCCGGGATGACCATGCGGAAATGTGATCCGAGGATCACGCCGTCATCGACTTCCAAGCTATAAGCACGGGCAGTAGGGATGGGTAGGTATCAGCCTCCATCATTCGAATTCCCTTTTCATCGAGCCAGCGGACCTCTTCGATGTCCTCTTCGGACTGTGCGACCAACTTCTCCTTTGATGAAGCGCGCATCAGGAACCAGTCCGTGCGTTTGAGGTAGTGCTTCTTCTTGCGTTCGTAGGTATGCCACGTGCTGGTCACCGGCTTGATAAGGACCACCTGTTCCAATCCGCACTCCTCTTCCACTTCGCGCACTGCGGCGTCCTCGATCTCTTCCCGCTTCTCCACCTTGCCTTTGGGCAGGTCCCATTTTCCGAGACGCTTGATCGCCAAGAGACGACCGAGCTCATCCACTACCACACCACCCGCAGCGGCAACGAACTCGTGGTCAGCACGAAACGCTTGCCAAGCATCGAAGCCGGCCGCGCTGCGGAGTTGGAAACCGGAACCACTTTCCTCCTTGCGCAATTGTTCGACCACTTGGCGGAGTGCGCTCTTGTCGGATACTTCGCATATGGGAAGCTCGTTCAATGCGTCATCGGAATGAAAGCGCAACGGCTTCCCTTGGATGTAAACTTCATACTTTCGTTCCATGGCTTCCCAACTCGATCCCGCTCTTAAAGTTGCGGAGTTCCTGCTCCAGATCAAGGCCGTGAAGCTAAGTCCGAACAAGCCATTCACTTGGGCTTCGGGCTGGCGCTCACCGATCTATTGCGACAACCGAAAAACGCTATCCTATCCTACGGTCCGAACCTTCATCCGCCAGCAGTTCGTGCAGTTGGTGAACAGCGAATTCGGCCGACCTGACATGATCGCCGGTGTTGCGACCGGTGGTATTGCACACGGTGCCTTGGTGGCGCACGACATGGGCCTACCCTTCATCTATGTACGCAGCGGCAGCAAGGAACATGGCTTGAAGAACCAAGTGGAAGGTGACCTTACCGTGGGCCGCAGCGTGGTGGTGGTGGAAGATCTCGTAAGCACCGGTGGCAGCAGTTTGAACGCCGTACAAGCCCTGCGTGATGCGGGGTTGGAAGTGAAAGGCATGGTCTCCATCTTCACCTACGGATTCGATGAAGCCAAGGAAGCATTCGCCAAGGCCAAGGTGAAATTGCAAGCCTTGACCAACTACAGCGTCCTCATCGACCAAGCGCTGCGCGACGAATACATCACCGAGAAGGACCTTGGCCCGCTGAATGAATGGCGCAAGGATCCCGCAGCTTGGAACCGTCCGTTGACGGAGACGAGCACGAATTGAACAGCGAAGCCCGAACATGACGATCATTGATAGCAAGCGGGTGGAGATCCCGAAACCCGCCGCTGACCTGTACGCCTTCGTGCAGGACATGAACAACTTCGAGCAGCTTTTGCCGCGCGAACGGATCAGCGAATGGAAGAGCGACGGCACCTCCTGTTCCTTCAAGGTGCAGGGCGCAGCGACCATCGGCCTCCAACTGGACGGAGGAACGCCTCCCAGCCACCTGCGCCTGAAAGCCACGGACCGCAGCCCTTTCCCATTCACGCTGGATGTCCACTTCGAGGAGAAGGATGGCGTTACCAGTGCCTCGCAGCACTTCGAGGCGGACATCAACCCCTTCATCAAGATGATGGTGGAGAAGCCGCTGAAGAACCTCTTCGACCACATTGCGGATCGGATGTTGGCGATCCATGGGTAAGAGGCACTGCGTGATGCAACACGTGATGACCATAGCGGGCGCCCCTTCTCGGAGCTTTTGCCGTTGAATATCCCGTAGACCAACGGGTATTCGCCAACGCTGACCAACAGCCCCAAGAGGATCTTCGGATGGCTTGCTCTGCCGTCCTTGGAATATCCTGTTGCGCGTAGTTCATCCTCCTGCTCAGCTTGGAAGTAGATCGTGGTCACATCGTAGAAAATCACCGATAGTACCCCGCCCAGGATCTTCTTCAATGTCAATAAGTCAACGTACAGAACGGTCGTAACGCCGGGCGAAGTGTCGCCTTGCACACAGCCTTGGTGAGATGTCGGATCGCCTTCCTCCCTCAGGCTTCCGGCGTTACGATCGCGGTGCGGCCCGGTGTTCTCCATACCCAACGACCCAAGCAGAGCGCTCTCCTTCACTTAATGACATCGGGATCGTCCGGGCGTGTTCGAAGCTGTTCGTCCACACCAACTGCTTCTGCTTGCCGTGGAGCTTGTCCATGTAGCGATAGATGCATTGTACATGGCGATCCTCATGCACGTATTCTTGCATGTAGAGCACTGTCTTCAGCTTGCTCGATGGGCTTATCACACGGGTGAGTGCCAGATGCCTGAACAGCTCATCGGGAACGGCGTGGAAATCGATCTCATCGAAGATCCTGCCAAGGACCAACTCCGGGCCCAACAGACCGCTGTCGTTGATGTTGCCTGCGATAGACCTGAACCACGCATCGGTATCCGAGGCGAACAGGCCCAGCGACGCCTGTCCCATTTGTCCATCACTGAACTGCTGGGCAAGTAGCTTCAATTGCTCGACCTCCCCGGGACAAGAGGCTGAGCCGATGGTCTTGATCAGCACGTTCACACCGTTGCGTATATCCAGTACCTGTACGCTGACACTACCCGAGGCGTTGGTCTTTCCCCAATAAAACACCCCCGTAAAGTACCACGGGTCACCTTGGCCGAAGATCGAATGTGTTGAATATCGGACACCTCTAAACCGGAATGTGGTGAAATCAGAAAGGACCGGCGAAAACAGCAAGATGGCAGCTTCAAGGCTATCGCAGTACGTACGAACGCGTCGGGAGAGCATCCGTGTCCATCCGGACGGTCCCCTGCTCAGCGGAAAGCCGGGATGATCTTCTATTTGTGGATGCCCCTGCCGGGCCTTGTTCGTCGGCACGACCGGGACCTGATGGCCCTGTGCCGCCCATCCCTGCCCGAACACCGTTCGTAACTAATCCAGTACTTTGTGTTGCATAGTACCAACCCATGCACATATCTTTGCATCGTCAAGAACCTTACGCAAGACACCAACGCATTCGCCCCGGCACTGCGGGACGACCAGAGCATGAAAGTCGAGAACACAAAAGCACAGATGCGGAAGGGCGTGCTGGAGTATTGCATCCTGAGCATATTGGCACAGGGCGAGCTGTATCCATCGGACATCATCGGCAAACTGAAGGACGCTAAGCTGATCGTGGTCGAGGGAACGCTGTACCCGTTGCTGACGCGCCTGAAGGATGCCGGCCTGCTCACCTACCGGTGGGAGGAATCGCGCTCCGGACCGCCCCGCAAGTACTACAAGCTCACCGCCGTGGGCGACAAATTCCTAACCGAGCTCGACCAGACCTGGGACGAGCTATCGCAAGCCGTCAAGAAGACCACCCGGAAGAACGCACAACGATGAAAAAGACCCTCACAGCCAACATCAGCGGAACGGTATTCCACATCGAGGAAGACGCCTACGACACGCTGCAACGTTACCTCGCCAACATCCGCGCGCAGTTCAGTGGCACGGCAGGCCGGGACGAGATCATGGCCGACATCGAAGCGCGCATCGCCGAGCTCTTCAGCGAGCGCTTGGATGAAAAGCGCCAGGTGGTATCCATCTCCGACGTGGAGCATGTGATGTCCGTGATGGGACAGCCGGAAGACTTTGCCGATGGCGACGCCGGCGAAGAGGCAGCGCCCGCCGGGCAGGATCAAGCCGGCCCGCAACCACGCCCGCGCAAACGCTTCTTCCGCGACATGGACGACAAGTGGGTGGGCGGCGTGCTCGGTGGCTTGGCCGCGTATATCGGCATGGATCCCTTGTGGCTGCGGATCGCACTGATCGTGCTGGTCTGGGCCAGCGTGGGGGTGTTGACCCCCATCTACATCCTGCTGTGGATCCTGGTACCCAAAGCGGAAAGCGCAGCGGAACGCCTCCAGATGCGCGGCGAGGCCGTGACGGTGGAGAACCTGAAACGTGCGTTCGAGGAAGGCGGCGAGCGCTTCAAGAAAGGCTCGGAGCAAATGGCCGGAGAGGCACGCGACCTAGGAAAAGAATGGGGGCCGAAGGGAAAAGCCTGGAGCTATGAAGCTGGGCAGACCGCACGCCGCACCGGACGCGATGTGCGCGCGGTGATCGCAAAAGTGATCGGGATCATCTTCATCGTCGTGGGCATCGGCATCTTGATGTCGCTGATCACCGGCGCCGTGGGTCTTGGTGCAGCAGCGTGGAGCGGCTTCGGCGCTGCCAACGTGGGCGCGTTGGACCTGGGTGGCCTGCTCTTCGATAGCCGCCAGCATGCTGTGTACCTCACCATCGCCGGTTTCCTGTTGCTGGCCATCCCCGTGATCGGGTTGATGATCGCCGGCATCCGCCTGTTGATGGATACCCGCACACCGCGCTGGTTGGGGTGGACCCTCTCCTTCACGTGGATCGCTGCCCTGATCGTGACGGTCGTGATCGGTGTGGGCCTCGCCAACGACTTCCGCCAGCGTGCCCGCAACAAGACCGAGCTTGCCATCACGCAACCAATAGGCAATACCCTCCAACTGGGCGTTACCGGCACAGAAGGCGCGTGGAGCTACAGTTGGTCGTTCGATGATGGCCGTTTCGACTGGGAGGAGGAAGGATTTCAACTGGAAGATGGCCGCGTGCGCGCACCGTGGGTGGAATGTGATGTGGACCGCAGCCCGGACAGCCTGTACCATTTGATCGCCATAAGCGCAGCCCGCGGAGCGAACAGCAAGGAAGCCGCAGTACGTGCCGAGCACATCACGTACCCTTACATGCAGCACGGCGATTCGTTGCACCTATCCAACGACTTCACCTTCCCCAGCGCCGACAAGTTCCGCGTGCAGGACCTCCAGTTCACCATCCAAGTCCCGTTGGGCAAATCGATACACTTTACACCGGGTTCGCGCATGATCATCTACGACATCCACAACGTGACCAACACCCTGGACAGCGACATGATCGGCCGCACTTGGACCATGACCGAACGCGGCTTGCAGGACCTGAACGCACCGGCACCCAAGGCACAAGAGAAGCCCGCACCAACCCCACCCGACACCGTGAAAGCACCATCGCCCATCGCCGCCGTGGTGTTGCCGCGACCCGCAAAGCGCAAACCGACACCGCCCGTTGTTCGCCCTGCCACCGCAAGCGTGGCAAAACATGATGTCGTAACAGCTACGACCATGGAAGCGCGACCACACCTGCTGCTCCCGAACCTACTGGACCTGGTGATCCGCCAGATCAACTGACAAAAGCCGCCCTACAAAAGGGTTCCGGAGCAACGAGGGGTTGAAGTTCCGGTGCATGCCCTGTTCCACCAACGCACGCGCGTTCGGAGGAACGGGGCGGCTTCGTTTTGGGGCGCACGGCGATCAACGTCCGCCGATGATCTCCTGGCCAACGTTGTTGCCGTCGGATCCAATTATGCGCCACCGGTCACACATCAACTGGCCTACCGCTCGCTTGGCCGTATTGCATCGCGGCTGGCCGAACCCCAACACGCAAGCTTCCACACCCCAGATCGAGGAGATCATTGCCCACTTCATGGAAGCTCAACGTTGCACTGGCAACGCCCTGCCCCTTCTGTTCCTGCCGGTACCGCGCTAACGCGAAAGGGCGGTGTGGTTTGGATAATGATCTGCTGGGGCGTGCGGGCATGCGCGCCTACTTATTCCGTGCGTGTACCGGAACTGCATGTGGAGTTGGTTAGCAAGTCGCGTACTGCGCAACCGATTGGCGATCCTCATCGTCATCGGCCTCATCACGGTGTTCATGGGCTATCAGGCCACCACCGTGGGCATGAGCTACAAGCATGGCGGACTGCTCCCGAAAACGGACAGCGCCTACATGGACAACGAGCGTTTCCGCGCGCAGTTCGGCGAGGACGGCAACGTGATGGTGGTCGGCGTGCAGGGCGAAGGCTTCTACACCCCCAAGGCTTTCACGGCATGGAACGCGTTGGGGAACGACCTGAAGGCGATCGACGGCATTGATTCGGTATTCAGCGAAGCGCACATGTTCACGCTGCTGCGCGACGACTCGTTGATGCGCTTCAGGGTGGTGCCCGTGATGAAGGCCACGCCACGCACCACGGCGGAGATGGATACGCTGATGGCGCGCGTGCATGCGCTGCCGTTCTACCGCGGGCTGTTGTACAACGACAAGACCAAGGCCAGCTTGATGATGGTGTTCGTGGACCCGGATAAATTCAACAGCGAAGGGCGCGGCGACATGATCGCCCGCGTCCTGCAGCGCACCGCCCGGTTCGAACAGGAACAAGGCCTGAAGCTGCACTACAGTGGGCTACCGTACATCCGCATGGAGGTGACCTCCTTGGTGCGCGCGGAGATGCCCATCTTCCTAGGCCTTTCGCTACTGGTATCGGCCATCCTGCTCTTCCTCTTCTTCCGCTCGTGGCAGGTGGTGTGGACGTGCATGGCGGTAGTGATCATCGCGGTGATCTGGTCCTTTGGCTTCATGGGTCTGTTGGGCTTCAAGATCTCCCTGCTCATGTCGGTGATCGCACCGCTGGTGATCGTTACCGGCGTGCCGAACTGCGTATTCCTCATCAACAACTATCATTATGAATACGTGCGACATGGCAACAAGGTGAAAGCACTGGGCCGCATGATCTCGCGTGTGGGCGTGGCCGCCTTGATGACCAATGCTACCAAGGCCGCCGGGTTCGCCGCGTTCATGGTCACGTATAGCGATGTGCTCAAAGAATTCGGCTTGGTGGCCACCCTCGGCATCCTCGCGCTGTACGTGCTGTCCATGGTGCTTATCCCGATCTTCTTCAGCTACCTGCCTGCGCCACGGGCGCGCGAACTGAAGCACTTGGAACGGGGCTGGATGGACAGCGTGGTGGAACGCATCGTATGGCTGGTGAACAAGCGGCGCACCGCCATCTATGCGGTCACTTTCGGGTGCTTCGCCATCGCGTTGTACGGCGCGTCGCTGCTGCGCAACGAGAGCCGCATAGTGGACGATCTGCCCAAGGACCATCCCGTGCTGGCCGACCTTCATTTCTTCGAGGACAACTTCAACGGTGTGATGCCGCTGGAGATCGTGATCGACACGCACAAGAAAGGCGGCGCCATGAAGGATGCCACCTTGCAGCGCATCGAACAACTGGAGGATACGCTGGCCACCTACCCCGAATTCTCGCGCCCACTGGCCATCGTGGATGCCATCAAATTCATGCGGCAAGGATTCTATGGCGGCGACCCGAACAAGTACGCCCTGCTGCAGAGCCACGAGAAAGCCTTCATCCTCCCCTACCTCGGCGAAGCGGATCCGGAACAGGACATGGCGAAGGCGTTCATGGACAGCACCCGCCAAACCACGCACCTGAGCGTACAGATGGCCGATGTGGGCACCACCCGCATGGATGCGTTGCTGCAGAAGTTGACTCCACAGCTGGACAGCCTATTCGACCCCGCGAAGTATACCGTTACACTGACGGGCACCAGCATCGTCTTTCTCAAGGGCAGCCAGTACTTGGTGCGCAACCTCGCCGTCAGCTTATTCTGGGCCATCGTCATCATCGTAGCGCTCATGGCCTTGCTCTTCGGATCGGTGCGCATCCTTATCGTTTCGCTCATCCCCAACTTGATCCCGTTGGTGCTCACGGCGGGCCTCATGGGCTTCACCAACGTGCCCATTAAACCCAGCACCATCCTGGTCTTCGGCATTGCGCTGGGCATCGCGGTGGACAATGCCATTTACCTGCTGGCCCGCTACCGGTTGGAATTGAAGCTCAGCGGCCAGGACCTGGCGCGGTCCGTTGATAGGGCCGTGCGCGAAGTGAGCATCGGCATCATCTACACCTCCGTGGTGCTCTTCTTCGGCTTCATCACCTTCGCTGCTTCCAAGTTCGGTGGCATACGCGCATTGGGCACCCTCACGTCCATTACGCTGCTCGTGGCCATGTTCACCAATCTGCTCGTGCTGCCTGCGCTGCTGCTATCGTTCAACCAGCGGCTCACCACCCGTGCCTTCCAGAAGCAGACCTTGCTGGATGCCGAAGCAGAGAAGGACTAGCGCCCCCTGCACCTGACCGGAAAACGGGACACGGGCAGCCCGTGAACTGGAACGACCGAGCCTAGGCGCCTGCTAACTTTCGCCACCTCCACATACGGACCCTCCTCCTCCTCCTCACTCTCACGGCCCCACTGGCCACCTTGGCGCAGTGCACCAAGTGTACCTACTTCACCGAGGCGGCCAAGGCACCGGCGGGTGTGCGCATCATACAGATAAACCCGCTCGTGACCGGCGAAACGTTGGACCAGATGCCCACGGATCTGGCGCAGTACACGGGTTTAAAGGAACTGTATCTCACGGACCACGGCCTGACGGAAGTGCCCGCGGCCATCGGGACCCTCACCACCATGACGAGCCTAAGCCTAGCAGGGATCAAACTGGAAACACTGCCCATGGGCTTTTCCAGCTTACACAGCTGCAGGAGTTGACCCTGACGGACGATGCGTTCTCGGGTGCCTATACCAAAGCGCTGAAGATCCGCGTAAAGAAGGAGCTGCCGAAGGTGCTATTGCTGGTGGACTGAGGACCGAAGCACGGCACAGCGCTGTACGTATCACGACCCGTTGAACCACCTTCCCAAGGGGCGCTGGACCCGGGTACATGCAGCATCTTGCACCGCTGGCAGGTCCATCCGCCCTGCGGCGGAGACACTGCCTTACTTGCGGAACGCAGTGTTCACCAAGCGAAGACCCTTCGAGGGTCCGGTACCCTACTCACGCGTTCCATTGCCCGTGCGGTGCTAATGGCAGTGCTGGGTTTTGCACGAAGACGGCATCCCCCGTTTGATCCGGCTGCACCGTCAGGTAGTCCGTGTTGGCGGCCAGGATACGGAAGGGGATGCCATCGGGGTACGCTATGCATGTCCCCTTATTGGTGCCGTGCAAACAGTACACACAGATGGAGAACAGCATTGCACCACGTCCTGGTTCCTTATCGTGCGGGTCGTTCATACACCCAAGGTAGATCACCAACCGCTTGGTGGGCCGCAAACCAGAAAAATACACGCCCGAGACACTTGATCTTTTCTTGGCCGTACATGTAGGTCCGGTGCTGTGGTGTGGCCTGCTATCGAACGCAGGTCTGGAAGCGAAGAGCCTGCATGGGTTTGATCCAGAGGTAGCACGGTTCGCAGATACGCGCCAGCAAGGGTGCAGGTCGATGCGTGTTGCATGACGATGTGGGTAGGCATGCCACGTTCAGCAAATGCATTGTTGTGCCAGCGGGGCTGAAGTGCAGCGCACCCGAAGGGCCTTCCCCCACCCTACTTCCCAACGTTGGCCAAGGAAGGGCAGCCTAACGAAGGTCAGTACGCATACACCTTTAATTCGAAGTCGGAATGTCTGGTGTTGGCGATCACACGACCAAACGTCGCATCATCAAGATCCGGAGGTCGAGGGATGTTGATCGTGATCCAGTCTTCATCCAGAACCGTGTCGAACTCCCCGATGGATGTCCTTTCCAACGTGTCTCCGGGATCGGATAGGTGATAGCTCACCGTATCAAGTACCCGCAGGCGGATCGGCTTCCCGGCAAGCACCTTGTCCATGCTCGAGACCGCGACCGGAAAAGGCATTTTTACGACCCGTGATGTCTTGAACCGCCCGATGATATAGGGTACCACGAAATATCCGTGCCCCCCTTGTGCTGAGAGGGAGTCCAAGCAACGATCGGTCATCAACTGATCAGCCCTTTGCTCCCGTGTAGTGCATGAACCAATGCACAGAAATGCGATGCATAGGGCAAAGCTCGCCAGCCCATTCCAGGACCGACGACCGACTTTCGGGAAGAGATCAACGCGCATGACGTGACTAGAGCTAGGCTGCTAAATTGCACATGACCGGAACACAAGGTACCGGTTCAGTCCCACTGATCGGTTGTGAGTAGATCCGGGTTCAGCCGCCCGGCCCGTTGCCGCAGTTCGAAGGCGCGTTGTGTTTCGCCGAGTTCCAGCAGCACTTCCCCCAAGCGGTAAAGGCTCTTCGCATCTATGGGGTCTATCACCACCAAGCGTTCGAAGAGGTCACGCGCAGCTTTTACATTCCCGGTGCGCTGCATGCACCGGGCACTATAGTACGCGCCTTCCTGGGCGTGCGTGGTATCGTTCTGTAGAATGCCGATAAACAGTTCCTGTGCCTTTCGGCAATCGCCCTTGCGGTAGGCTTGCGTGGCGCTTAGCCATGCTGCATTGGGCAGCGGCAGATCGTTGCGCGGGGCGGCCACTGCAGCAAAGACCTCCTCCAAAGGCAACGCGAAGTTGAGTGCCTGACCACCGCCATCCGCATGCCATGCCATGGGCAGACCGATCAACCGTGCTTTGCTATCCACCAGCGCGCCGCCGCTGTTGCCCTCGCTGATCGGTGCGGAGAACTGCAACAGCTTACGCCCCGACCTGCCGAAAGGCCGCAGCCCGCTCACCATGCCGTAACTGATCACCAATTCCGCGCCGTTCGGGTTGCCGATCGCGTAGGCATCCGCCCCGGTGGGTAAGGCATCGCTGGTGATCGCATTGAGGGTGGGCACGGACTTCCACGCCGTCTTTGGTGTAGTACCTAGCACCTGCACTACAACCAGATCGCGTGCTTCGTCCGCAGTGATCACCGCTCCCAAACGCAAAGGCACGGCGCCCAAGCGCGCGGAAATGCCGCCACCGTATTTGTAGCCATGGTAACACGTCAACAACCAACCCTGCTCCTTCAGCACCACCCCACTACTCCGCATGCGGTGCAGGCTGTCCGGGCTTATGGTCTCCACTTGGGCCACGGCGCCACCGGCTTGTGCGAATACACGCACGCCAGCGTCCTGCGCCGTGCCGTGCAACACCAATGTACACAGGATAAGCTGGGCTATGCATCGTATCATCTTCATCGTGTTCCGCTTCATCTCGAACCACTAAAGATGGGCACTTTCCCGCTTCGCTCATCACCGGCACCGGCCACACCCCTGCTACCGCAGATATTCAGGAACGCAGGCGCGGGTCACAGATCCGCGCTTTCTTCACTCACTCTTCAACTTGCTCTATGGTCCGGAAATACAGTGGAAGCACCGAACACGTATCCGCGCCAGCATGGGGGATGGGCGGCGTATGAAAAGGGAGGAATGACGGTCGTAAGCGGCGGAAGAACCGAGAACCCCGATCTTCGTGCCATGCGCTCAACACTTCGGACTATCGTACTCGTCCTTTCATGCACCCTTGCGTCTCTGACACATGGCCAGTGGAGCACCGGAGGGGTGTTCTCCTCTTCCCAACAGTTCAGTGGGGCACTCGCGTTCGATGCGGACAATGCCCTCTTCGTGAACGGCTCCACCGATCCGTGGAACCTGAACTTCGAAGGCCAGATCGTGGTCACCACCTCCGGCAACCTGGGCCAAGGCTTCGTGTTCTACTACCCTTCCGGTACCGTGCTGGAGGATGTTGATGGATGGGCAGGCGCTACACCCAATTACGATGACGGCTACTACTGGATCGTGGGCAGCAGACGCACCATCACCAACCAGATACGGCGCAGCATGGTGATCCGCAACATTCCGGGCACGCTGCCAAGCGCCTTCATGGAAACCTTCACCGGCCTGAACCGCTATTACCGTTGCATCGACATGATCGACAGCGA
>Ga0335397_10000193_pt1 | contig 71539 bp, 61 predicted proteins | sample MAT04_FD_205740 | JGI IMG/M metagenome (GOLD analysis project Ga0335397, IMG submission 205740) | Freshwater microbial communities from Lake Fryxell liftoff mats and glacier meltwater in Antarctica - MAT-04 (spades assembly) (version 2) ...
GAGACGCCTGGTATTGGTACTCCTTTTTCATCGGTTATTTTTCCGGACAGCGACCGGTCTTGCGCTGTAACAGTAAGCATACATAGTAATGCTACTGAAAATGAAAGCATCAGTTTTCTCATGTGCAATTGGTTTAGTTCTTTCAAATATAATTAACAAAATCCTAAAAAGTAGTAATTGCGTAACATTATTATTCCTGTCTGTTTACATCTCTTTAACAACATAAAGTATCATTCAAAGAGTCTTTTAGCAATATTAACAAATGTGAAAGCAGTTTTAACATTTGCAGGCAAATGACCTATAAACGGAGATGGAATGACGCTTTACATAACTACTTTAGGTTGACGATGACCAAAAGACGGCAACTGGTTTTTGTCATCGCATTTTTAAAATCCGATAGCTATCGTATTTCAAACGCACCTTGTTAACCCCAGTCTCTTCCACTCCTAATTTATTAGCTTAGATAAAATATTATACTAGCCCTGTTGGTGCGTTATTAAACTTCCTGGTAGATTTTCATAGTAGCTATTGAAACCGTATAATGTAAGACGTCGATAGCAGTTCAAACTGTATCTTTCTGATTTACCTGCATCACCCATCAAATTTTTTTTCAAAAAAAACAGGCTACCCCCGGGAATAGCCTGCATTTAATAATCAATAATATTTACAGTTTCTGTAATCTGATTACGTAATTACCATAATTACCAAGTGGCGAAGTATGATTTAAATTGACACTAATGATTTTATCACATGCATTTACAAAATTTTCAGCACTACCCGCTACACTTGCACAGGAGAACACTTCTGTAGGGCCATACCTGCCATAAACCTGTTTTGCAACAGAAGTTACATTTGTGGTTTTATTTATCAAGATTTTTATTGGCACCGCAGCATTCGCAAAATATTTAAACATTACAGTGTCACCACTTACAGTAAGTGGAATGATTTCGCCAACACTATAATCCGCCCATTGATCTACCAGCACCTTAAAGTCGCCTGCAAAATCTGCAACATTCAGTGGACAAAATTTCTGCATTACAACCATTACAGAATCCTGGTAACCATTTTTATTTACAAAACCGGCCTCAGAAGTTATTTTAATTTTCAATGTATCTTTTCTACCGGTAGGGTATCCGGCAAAAAGGCCTTGAATTCTGAGTGTGTCTGTTGCTTTACCTGCCTTTATAGTAACTTCCGTGGGTGCGGTGTATTGTACGCCTGAAACAGCTCTTAAACTGGTGATGGTGAACTTAACTTTTCTATCCACATTAGACACAGTAGTAACACCGATTGGAAGGTTAAAAACTGAACCTGGTGCAGGAGTTTGACCAATATTAAAATTATAATAATTATTAGCAACAGTGGGAACCATTAAAAATCTTGCAGCTTCCAGTGGTATCAAGGGTGCCTGGTCCAGCACCACGTTATTTTTTTTACATGAGGCTATACTAAGCAATAATACCCCTGTAAAAAAATATATGTTCATAAACTTCTTCATCATCTTTGTATAATTTAATGTTTTAAATGGGTTCAACTATATAATGGTTCTTTTTAACCGTTATGGATTTTGATCTGAATCGGTCATTTTACTATTATTATTTAATTCTCTTCTTGGAATCCTCATCAGGAAACGGGGATCAGCGGGAGATGTAGTATACACACCTGGATCAAAACTAGGTGAACCATGATTGCCTGCACCGGTTGGACGGCTAAGGCCCTGGTTTAAACGCTTAATATCCAATAATGAGAACCCTTCACCCCATAACTCTATTCTTCTTTGTAAAAGAATTTCACTAACCAACGCAGCGCCGTTGAATGATGCAGCACTATATGCGGGGTTCCTTGCTTGTACCAATGATTCCAATACGGTACGTGCCGGTGCATCCTGGGATTGCCTTGCCAAAGCTTCGGCCTCAATCAGGTACATTTCAGCTGCACGCATGTACAGGTAATCTGCAGCCCAGCGATTATTGATATCAGGTACCTGGAATTTTAATTGATTATAATCCGGGTTTGAGGTTGTTCCGGTTCCAGGTGTTCTGAAGATGGTTTTTCTTACATCACCAGTTTGAATCTGATCGTATAAAGCTTTAGTGATCTTCTTCTGTCCACCCAGGGCAGCATAACCACCAGTACGAATATCCATGTGTGAAAAGAACGACGCATAAATGGTAGCCTGATCTGAAGGTATTGAGGAACCCCACATCCATTCCGCATTAGTCAATGAAGAAAATGCAGGTAGTGCAGCATATTGAACTGAATTCATCAAAGTATACCCTGTACGTGCTTTTTTCGCAGCAGCCGCAGCCGCTGGCCAATCTTCCATTAACAATGCAACCCTTGCTCTTAAACCTTGTATAACTGAAACATCAATGAAATTCTTAGATGTCCTGGTTTTACCTGTCAAAAGCGTTTCAGCCAACGTTAAATCTGCCACCAGTTGAGTGTACACTTCCTGAACTGTACCTCTTCCTTTACTTTCTATAGGGATAACAATATGTAATGGAACCCCTGGTTTGGTTTCGTTACCCTTGTATGTCTGTTGAAAATTATTAATCAGGTAAAAATAACCATAAGCCCTCAAACCCAATACCTGGCCTTTTATAGATTCTTTTTGAGCCACAGTTGCTCCCCCTATACCATCAACTACTGGTAGAATTGTATTGGCCTGTTTTACCATATCATAATAAAAATACCATGAATTGTCTGATTGGCGACCATCTTCTACTCTTGCCCATTCACTCAAATTATAGGTGGCATTGTACCAGCCATATCCCTGGCTATGCACCACCATATCATTACCCATCAGGTCATTCTGAAGATCGAATGATTTCTGTCCATAGTTATCATGCCCGGTACTGGCTCCAATACCAAATGCAAACTGTTCCTTAGCTACACCGTCAAGAAGCGCATATACAGAATTAAGACTACTTAATAATTCAGCTACTGTAACTGCATTACTAGGTTTTGTCTCCAGGTAATCTTTTTTACAGCCCGTAAAAACAAGCAAAAAAAGCGGAATTGCGAATAATATTTTTTTCATAACTGTTTTTTTATAATTTATTGTAAATTAACATTGAAACCAACATTTACCGTTCTAAATGGAGTATAGGAAGCGTCTGATGTTCCTGTAAACGCACGTTGAGGATCTAATCCTTTTTGAGCCGTGTACAACCAGGCATTATCGACATTTCCAAATATTTGAACACCACCCACATGCATGCGATTCGCTATACCTTTTGGAAGCGTATAACTTAAAGTAATATTTTTAATATTTAACCAGGATCCGTCAACAAGCCATCTTGAAGAAGCTCCTTCCTGGTTTGCAATAGCATTTTGTAATCTTGGTACATTCGTAACATCACCAGGTTTTTGCCACCTTTGTAAGGCATCAATAGATAAATGTGTACCAGCGCTACCTCTATGCATTATACTGGCATAGTTGCCATTATAAAATTGTCCTCCGTATGAAAAAGTGACAAGAACTGACAGATCGAAACCTTTGTAATTAAAAGAGTTGGTGACCCCTCCGGATATATCAGGAAGAGCAGATCCATGACTGTAAAAACTAGCCAGGCTATATTGGTTGGTTAATGTTTTGTTGGTAACTTTACCGGCTGCATCCAATATGTCTTTATAATATAGGGCATCTCCATTGGAGGCATCTACACCTGCAAATTCCGGTAGCCAGAAATCATAAATACTTTTGCCAATAAATAGTCTTTGAGTACCCCTAACGATACCAAGTTTTTCTTGTTTAGTAGGAAGTTTTGTTACAACATTCTTAAAGTGGGTAAGGTTCAGATCAACTCTCCAATTAAAATTCCTTGATGCTATTGCATTATAACCTAATTGTAATTCCACTCCTGTATTTTTCATGGAACCAATATTTTGAAAAATAGAGGCGGCACGAATATCAGAAATACTAAGCGGCACATCAAATAACAGATCATCAGATTCACGCCTATACCATTCAAAGGTACCAGTAAGACGATTTTTAAACACTGCGAAATCCACAGCTAAATTCAATACCTTATTTTTTTCCCATAAAAGATTTGGATTTGCCGATCTTGTTGTGTTCAAGTAAGATCCTGTACCTGAAGCATAAGAATAATCGCGGTATTGATAGTACAAACCAATATTATCATTCCCTTGTTCGCCATAGCTTGCACGAAACTTTAATTCATTTAACCAGCTTACATTCCTCAGGAACTTTTCCTGCGATACTCTCCAACCAAGACCAACAGAATAGAAATTGCCCCACCGCAAAGAATCGATAAACCTTGAAGATCCGTCCCGGCGTAAGCTTGCAGAAACCAAATATTTTTGATCAAAATCATAATTCAAATTGCCAAAATAGCTTTCAATCCGATGATTGTCTTCGTATGAACTGGCAGGCTCAAATGCACCTGTCCCATTATCTAACTCAGATTGACCTGGAAATAAAAAACCGGCTGTATTAGCTGACAAATAGTTGTATTTGTATTTATAATTTTCATGACCAGCCAAAAACCTGATATTATGCACCCCATAGGAATGCTTCCAGGTTAACACCTGGTTTCCTGTAATTGAAACCTGTTTGTCATCTGTTTTAGTAGACCTTCCTCCATCTACACCACCCGGTGTAGAGGGGGCTGCATCGCCATACTGGTTATTTTGGTATTCGGTAATATTGTTGGAAAGATAATTAAGACCTAATGAAGCTTTAAAACTGAAATCAGTCAGGAATTTAATTTCACCAAATAAATTGGAATTGCCATTAAAAATATCTCTTGAACGATCATCTAAAGCAAGTGATCCAAGTAGATTTGATCTGCCTGCATAAGGTCTTGTTCCCATTTGCTCGGGTACACCCCAGTCTAATTTATGCTCACCAAGGCTGTCAATAAATGCTCCGGTTGTGGGATTGCGTTGATAAACCGGGTAAATAGGTCCCATTTGACGGGTATAATAAAAAGGATTGGTAGTAGCAGTTCCTCCGCTCGGAACATCCTTACGTTCAGCCATGGCGCCATCCACATTTATACCGGCATTAAACCATTTGGTGGGTGCTACATTTACGTTTAGCCGTAAATTGTAACGTTTGTAACCGGAATTTTTAACTATACCGCCTTCATTAAGATAACCCGCAGATAAATAATAATCACTATTGTCGCTTGCACCAGAAAAATTAATGTTGGCATTGGTACGGGCCGCCTGGCGAAACAAAACATCTTCCCATGAGTCATTCCATAATAAGGTTGCGCTTGAGTTTAATTTACCAGTAGTTGGATCAACCAATATATTTCCTGGTACACTATAAGCATTGTAAACAAGTCCATTTACACCGGTTAAATTGCCGGAAGCCTTTGTTCCTGCCAATGTTGGATTATCTCCCTGGGCAACATAAGAATTACGATAAGCTTCCCAGAATAACTCATAATATTGCTGAGAGTTTACCCTGTCATATTCCGGAATACCACGGCTCATAAATCCCTGGCGAAGGCTGGCTGTAACATTGGTTCTCCCTTTTCTTCCCTTTTTAGTTGTTATCATTATAACCCCGTTAGCTGCCCTTGAACCATACAACGCACCTGCTGCTGCATCTTTTAAAACAGTTACTGATTCAATATCGTCATTCGATAATGCGGTGATAGAACCATCATAAGGAATTCCATTTAAAACGTACAATGGAGCGCTACTAGCATTAATCGATCCAACGCCTCTTATAAGAATAGCTGCCCCGGTACCGGGAGCACCTCCGCCATTCGTAGCGATGATACCAGGAACTAGCCCTTCAAGGGTGCGTGTTACAGATGTAACCTGTTGCTTTTGAATAGAGGCTGCTGTGATAGTGTTTTCAGAACCAGTAAATGCAGATTTTTTAACGGTGCCATAAGGAACCTGTACAACTACTTCCAGCAGTTCTTTTGCCTCAGTAGTTAATGTAACGTTGACATTGGTATTTTTCCCAATTGAAACATCTTTGGATACCATTCCAACGGAAGATATGATCAATGTTTTGGCGTCGGCATTTACAACCAGACTAAAGCTGCCATTAGCATTAGTAGTTGTACCAGACTTTGCGCCCTTCACCAATACTGATGCTTCAGGCACCGGCTCACCTTGCGCATTCTTTACAACACCCGTAATGGTGCGTGTTTGTGCAAAAACTCCCGAAGAAAAAAGCAGGAAAATGCACAAATAGAAAAATTTCTTCATAAGCTGTTTTTAGATTTTGTAGATTTTTTTAGATAATTCCTCAACTTGGATTATTATTGACAATTAACAATCTGATAACGCTGCTTTAACAGCAATTGTTTAAATATTGTGCAAAAACAAATTTTACGATTCTATTTCTATTTACCAAATCTAATTTGTATTTATATTAACATAATAAACGTTAATAATTTACAAATAGATGCGTGTAGAGAAAATTAATCGCTGATATTTTATCAAATGATATTTATTACTTCCAGATTATCAATGATAAACAGCAATCGTAACGATATTAATAATCAGTAAAGGATTCAATATAAATTAGTCTGATATCAATGATTTAATAAAGTAAAAAAGCCGGATTTTAATACTAATCTATGCCGCGGTAAATAATTAAGAATTTGTAAAAAAAAGTTGACATTATTGAATAATAATTTAATTGCCGTAAAAAAACATTTTGCTCAATATGACAAAAATTTGTACGGTTTTTCCAATTTATATAAAAAAATCTTACAACGATCTTCTCAGACCCAACAGTCCAACCCTTATTAAAAAAATTCTAAGTAATTCCCCTTCCCTATTTCCTTGTATTTAATAATAATACGGGTAATAAAACAAGGTTGGTGATAGTAGCAACCAATAAGGTAACGGAAGTTAGCCACCCCAGGGCAATGGTACCGCCAAAACTACTAAAACAAAAAATGATAAATCCTGCTATTAAAACCAATGAAGTATATACAATACTTAGTCCTGTGTTTTTGATGGTTGCTGTTACGGTTTCGCCATTGTTGTTATTATAGGTTGGTAGCTCCTGTTTATAATTAACCAAAAAGCGGATGGTAATATCGATGGCTATCCCCAATGCGACACTAAAAACCAGTACAGTAGATGGCTTAAGAGGTACCCCTGTCCATCCCATTATACCAGCAGTAATCACTAATGGAATCAGGTTGGGTATTAATGAACAAATTAAAATTCGGGCTGATTTAAACAGGTATAACATACAAAGTGATATCAACAAAAATGCCCAGAAAATGCTTTCTTTTAATCCACTGATGATAAAGCTGCTTCCTTCTAAAAATGTAATACTGGTGCCTGTTAGCTGTACCTTATACTGGCTGGAATCAAATAACTGGTTGGCCCTTTGGCGAATACCTTCGAGTACAACGGGTAATTGTTTGGTGCCAATATCGGCCATGCTTACACTTATCCGGGTAGTTTGCCGGGTGCTATCCATAAAAGAAGATAACATTTTTGTAAAATTGTTTTTGAGGCCACTGTCGCTTTTATTTGGCCTCAGATATTCTCCAACAAATGCGCCGTCAAAACTATTGGGTAAAAGGTAGTTGGCAGAATCTCCTTCATAAAAAGCCTGTTTGGCAAATTTTAAACCTTCAGCGATGCTTAAAGGGCGGCTCATCTCTTTTTGGGCCGCAATATATTGCGAGAGGGAGTCCACTTTTTCAAATACCGTAAGTGCCCGCATACCGGATAAGCCGTTCCGCTTTTTAGTATCCACCACAATTTCCAGCGGCATAACGCCTTTGAAATTTTTTTCAAAAAACTTAAGATCAGTATATATTTTATCGGTTTTGGGTAAATCGTCTACTATAAATGCGACTGTGTTTAATTTAAAAATACCTGCAATGGAAAATACCAGGATGATTGCTGTAAATATATATACCGGCTTTTGATGAGTAACTACCCAGCCTTCAATTTTCAATAAAAAAGAAGTAATCAATTTATTATTCAAATATTTAACCTGGCTGGGTTTAGGAGTAGGTAAATAACTTAAAACTGATGGAAGCAGAACAAAAGAAATAACAAATATGAGCATAATGCTAATACCGGCCACTACACCAAACTCCTGTAAAATGGCACTTTTTGTTAGTGCAAACACAGCAAAGCCAATAGCTGCAGATATATTGCAAAATAAGGTAACTACCCCCATCTTGCTCACCATATCTACCAGCGATTTGTTTTTATCGCCGCTCCTGATAAAGGAAGTGTGGTATTTATTGATAAAGTATATGCAATTCGGAATGCCGATTACAACCACCAGTGGTGGAGTTAAAGCAGTAAGCAAACTTATTTTGTAACCACATAATTGCAATACGCCGAGGCTCCAGATTACACCTAGGATAACCACGAACAGGGAAAGCAACATGGTACTAAAGGAGCGAAAGAAAAGCAACAAAATCAACGCACTCAGTATTAAGGAACCAATTAAGAAAATTTTCATCTCCTTTTGTAAACGATCTGCTACTACAGTTCTTATTAACGGCAGGCCGCTCAAATGAGTCTTTATATTTGTGGTGGCTTCAAAATAATCTACTGCACTGGTGATCTCTTTTACTATCCGGGTACGCTTGGGCGAATTGAGCGAATCCTTGTTGATGCGTACTCCCATTAAATAAGCGTTGGAATCGGCATTATACATGAGAGATTTATAAAAGGGAAGATTAAAAAATATTCGTTTGGCGGAATCAACACCTGCCTGGGAGTTGATATTATCCGAAAATATTCTTACTGCATTCAATTTTTCTGTCAGGGAGTCCTTTTGCAGGTTTATAGATGATGGTATTCCCAATACATCTTCAACATCGCTTACTTTTTTTATTTGCTGCTGTAAATGTAAATATGCTTTAAAATAATTCAGCTCAAACAGCTTATCTGTTTGTACCCCTACCACCAGCAAGTTGCCATCATCGCCAAATTTTTCCCTGAAATCCTTATATTCTTTATACTTCGGGTTATCTGTAGGTATAGCTTTTGCAAATTCGTAACTAAGTTTCACTTTACTGGCAAAATAGGCCATCACAGCGGTTACTGCAAATAAGGCAATCAAAAGCGGCAGGCGGTAATTAATTACGAAAATCCCTAAACGTTTCCACATAATGAGTCGTTGATTTGAAAGTTGCAAAGAAAAACAATTTGAACGTAACAGAATTGATTAGCTGGTTTTAAGTTGCTTGATAAAAGAATATAAGGCCCCTTTATTCATTTGAATGCTTAGCTTGGGGAGCCAGCATATGAAACCGCACCATCGCCCTTTAACAGGAGAATGTTTATTATTTTTGATCAGCAGTTGAAATGAATGATTTTATAAATGCTTCAAACGCAGCAGATAATTTGCAGTATGACACACAAAACAAAAGGAATCGTTTTACGTACTATCAAATATGGTGAAACAAGTGTGGTAGTTACCATATTTACAGAACTGTTTGGGGTGCAAACCTATATGGTAAACGGTGTGCGAACGGCAAAACGATCTTCTGCTAAAGCCAATCATTTTCAGCCTGGGGCAATGCTGGATTTAATAGTTTACCATAGTGATCAAAAGCCGATGCAACGGATAAAGGAGTTTAAGTGGGATTATTTATTTCGACAGGTATTGAGCGATGTAATTAAAAACAGCATTGCCTTATATATGGTAGAGTTGTTACAAAAATGTTTAAAGCAACCCGAGCAAAACACCCCGCTGTTTTATTTCTGCGAAGACGCATTGATACAATTGGATGGTGCCGATAAAACGGTAACCGCCAATTTTGCCCTCTACTTTGCAATTCAACTACCCCATTTTTTTGGTTTCAGAATAAATGATGATTACAACAAGGAAAATACGATACTGGATTTGGAAGAAGGGAATTTTGTATCAAGGCAGCCGGAACACCCTCATTTTATGGATGGTGAAAATGCACAGATTACTTCACAGTTCCTGAAAGTGATGCAGCCGGATGAATTATTGCAGTTTAAACTGCACCATCAAACGAGGCGAAAACTATTACAATATTACCAGGATTATTATGCACTGCATATCCCCGATTTTGGCCAGATGAGAACACTGTACGTTTTGAATGAAATATTTTAAAAAGACTGCCACTTATAGTATCCGCATTGCAGTTGTCGCTGAAGTAGTCTGTAAATTATTCAGCTTTTCAATTAATACAATCCCTGGTTTTTTTCCTGTTTCAAAACTACCAATATTGTGCTGTAGCCTTAATGCTGTTGCTCCATTGATGGTAGCCCATTGCAATATTTCCACCAATGGAATTGAATAGTCAGTTTCCTGTTGAATCGTTTTTATTTCTTCCAAAACATTTAACTGATGATTGCTTGCGTAGCTATCGGTACCAATAATTATGTTACAGTTGAGCTTTCGGAGTAAATCAACAGGGGGAATCGCTTGTTCAATATATTTATTGGCATTGATACAAAGGCAATAATAAAATGGACTATTTACATTTTGCAACTGCCGTAGAAGAAATGTTACATCGTCCAGGCTGGTAAAGGTATTATGCACCGAAATGATGGATTGTCCCCTGGTAAAATAAGGCAACCAGCTCTGGAAGCTGGATTTGCCGGTGGCTTCAAACCCAGCGAAATCGATTGCAAAATTTTTATATAACTTCAGGAACCCACCCATTTTATGTTTGTATAAATCATCTTCTGCTTTACACTCCTGGTTATGTATGGTAATAATTTCATTGGCCGTTTCATTGTTTATCAATTGAAACAATTTTTTTGAAACACTGTATGGTGCATGTGGTGAAAAGGTAGTTTTATGGTTAAAAGGCTTAAACTGATCGTACACCAATTTCATATCCATTAACCGCTTTTCAGCCACCGCATCTATAAAGCCGCTAACTTCTATAAAATTATGCCATATCAAATTACTTTGCTGTTTTACAGAGATTGAATCCGTGGTGTTACAAATATCCCCCACGGCCACTATGCCGCATTCATACATTTCAACTTCCGCTTCCCTCATTGCATCCAAATTTAATTCTTGGGATACGCCCCTTTTACCCATTACCTGCTGTACAAACTCCACCAGCCCTGTATTTTCCGGTATAACACCCCTTAAGTAAGTCAATTCCAAATGGCAATGGGCATTCACAAAGCCCGGGGTAATAAGGCCCTCGAATACTTCTACTCCATCACCTGAATCTTTTTGATCAACCATATTTATTATTACGCCGGTAGCATCGGTTATTAGTACCGTTTGCCCAGGTAATAGGTCATATCCGTTAAAAATATGGTCTGCGGTAAATTTTCTGTACAAAATGATTGATTGATATATTGTAAATTTGCCGCCTGTTTAAATACTTTGTAAATAAAAAACTTCAAAGGATTTATCCAAAACGTAATCTCCTTACCCCGCCGGCTGGCAGGGACCGGGTATAAAATTAAAGTATGTTAGATAAATTAGATGCTATTAAAGGTAGATTTGAAAATTTGGGCGTTTCACTTACGAATCCCGAGATTGTTAGTGACAATAAAAAATTTACTTCTATTAGTAAGGAATACCGCAGTTTGGAAAAAATTGTACAGGCAAGAGATGCGTACGTTACGTTGATGGATGATATTGAATTTAACAGGGAAGTGTTAAACGGCGATGATGCAGAAATGAGGGACCTGGCCAAACAAGAACTGCCAGTATTAGATGAAAAAAAGGAGGCGTTGGAAAAAGCCCTTCGAAATATGCTGATACCCAAAGATCCATACGATGAAAAGAATGCTATTTTAGAAATAAGGGCGGGAACCGGCGGTGATGAAGCTTCGCTGTTTGCCGGTGACCTGTTAAGAATGTATTTAAAATATTGCGAAAGAAAAGGCTGGAAAACAGCATTGCTTAGCGAAAGTGAAGGTACTGCAGGTGGATATAAAGAGGTACAGGTAGAAGTAGTAGGGGACGATGTATATGGCACGCTTAAATTTGAAAGTGGTGTACATCGGGTACAAAGGGTACCGGATACAGAAGCCAGCGGGCGGGTACATACCAGCGCTGCTACTGTGGCAGTTATGCCGGAAGCAGAAGAAGTGGATTTTGAATTAAAGGAAAGCGATGTAAAAATGGAAACGGCCCGAAGCGGTGGAGCCGGCGGACAAAACGTAAATAAAGTGGAAACCAAAGTTTTTTTAACGCATAAGCCTACGGGGCTGGTGGTAATGTGCCAGACAGAAAGAAGCCAGTTGGGCAATAAAGAAAAAGCGATGGACATGTTAAGAACCAGGTTGTATGACGAAGAAGTGCGAAAGGCGGAGGAAGCTATAGCCCATAAGCGGAAAAGCCTGGTAAGTACCGGTGACAGGAGCGCAAAAATAAGAACCTACAATTTTCCACAGGGCCGTGTTACAGATCATCGGATCGGACTTACCGTGTACAACCTTGATAATGTATTGAACGGAGAGGTACAGGAATTTATTGATGCCCTGCAGTTTGCAGAAAATGCAGAAAAAATGGCTACACAAAATTAATTGGACTTTGATTTTTAAATAGAAGGCATTATATTTATTATTCAAAAAGATCGCATGCTGGAAAATCTCTTAAAACTTATTAAAGAACAGGGTACGGAATCTGTAATCAACAACCCCGTAATACCAAATGACCAAAACAATGCAGTGTTGGCGGATGCCACTCATTCTGTGGCAGATGGTTTACAAGGAGTTTTGGCAGGAGGTGGCCTTCAGGAAGTTTTATCCCTATTTGGCGGGCAACATAACAATCAATCAAGTGGGGTCGGCAGTTTATTGAATAATCCCATTGTGAGTAATATTGTCAACAGTTTTAAAAATAAGCTCACTACCAATCATGGTATTTCCGGCGACAAGGCAGATGGAATTGCAAAAGATTTAATTCCAAATGTATTAGGCAACCTGGTAAACAGAACAAACGATCCAAACAACAGCAGTTTTGATATCAATAGTATCATTGGATCCTTAACAGGTGGAGGCAATTCACAGCAAACAGGTTCCGGAGGTTTTGACCTACAGGGCGTTTTAAGCAATTTTACAAATGGTGGCCTAGATGCAAACGGAGATGGAAAAGTTGGTATGGACGATATACTGAGCAAAATAACGGGCGGCGCAAAACACCAGCAACAGCAGGCGCAGGCTGGTGGGGGAGGATTAATGGATATGATTCAGGGCTTTTTAAAATAGGAATTTTAAATAATTGTTAAAGAGACAAAAATTTCTAATTTTTTACGAATTTCTTTAATCGAATGGTTTAACTTTACATTCTATTTAAGCAAGGAGATTGTAGAGAGAGTTAGTGTGAAAGCGTTCAAATGCATATCTCTTTTTCGTTCTTTATTTATTATTGGCATTAAGGATACATTAACAGGTTGGTAAAAACTGTTGGCACCCCATTTGTATATAATATTATATAACAATCAAAATAAAAAATTCAAATTTTTCTCATAAGCAGTTAGTTTTGGTAAACGGCCCCTGTTTCTACAGGGGCCTTTCTTTTATACCATGCTCCTTTACTTCCCATTAACATGTTGGTTCCATTTGAACAGTTGTAATAAAGATAGCTTTGTACTATTATGAGTAATACCGTACAAATATTTCAGTCTGCAACCCCAAAACGCTGGACAAGGGTAAAATGGACTACCAGGATAATATTGATATCGATTGCTTTTTTTGTAATAGTTGCCATGTTAGCTGTTATAAATGCTACCAACCCATCATTGCCCAATATGAATGAAAAGGCTTCAACCTACCGGGTCATTTCAGATCCAGCCAATAAATTTACCATGAGCTCCGTTGAAAACAAAAAATACGAGGGCTTTAAACATTTTTCTGATAAAAAAGCAACAGAAAGATTCTATTAAAAAACTGCTGGGTGTTAAAAATAAGCCCTCCCTGATTACGATCTGCTTTTTTATACCCCGTGGAATAAAGCCTACTTACCCGACCTCATAAAAAATGCGGATAAATTAAATACCATTTATCCCAAGGGGTTTTTATTGATACCATTACGAATACCCACAATCCCGGATAGAGGTATAATGAATGCTGGTTAATCATAAAAGAGTTTTACTTTTGAGCGGTTTTTAGACAGCTATAAAACTTTTTTTGTAATAATTATCTTAATTTATTGATTTGGCTACAACAGCATCCGAAAGAAAATCATTCTTCAAGCGATTAGGTGGTAAAAACAAAATGGAAGAAGAGCCGGAAATGACCTTCTTTGACCACATTGAAGAACTACGTTGGCATTTGGTGAGATCCATTATTGCATGGCTGGTGGCAGCCATCTCTATTTTTGTTTATATAGATTGGATTTACGACAATGTCATTTTAGCCCCGGCCAATGAAAAGTTTGTTACTTATGGTGCACTTTGCCGGTTCGGTCATTGGTTACATTTGGGTGATGGGTTTTGCATGCCACCGGTTAAAATTGATTTCCAGGTTACTACTGTGAATGGCACTTTTACCTCGGCCATCACCATCGCTATGATTGGAGGAATTATAGCAGCTTTCCCATATATATTTTGGGAACTATGGCTTTTTATCAAGCCCGCTTTATCCGCCAAGGAAAAAAAATATGGCAGGGGAAGCATTTTTTGGGTTTCTATATGTTTCTTTACCGGCGCAGCTTTTGGCTATTATTTACTTGCTCCGTTTACCTTTAACTTTTTAGCAAGTTTTACATTGGGCAAAACAGGCATGATTCAATACCGGCCTGCAGTGGATGATTATATTGATAGCCTTACCAATTTAATGCTGGGCTGTGGCATCGCTTTTGAATTACCGGTTTTATCGTATGTGCTTGCTAAAATCGGTCTCATTACCGGAAGTTTTTTAAGGCAATACTTCAAATTCGCTTTTGTGATCATCCTGGTAGTAGCGGCCATTATTACGCCTTCCCCAGACTGGACAAGCCAGTTTTTAGTAGCCATACCACTAGTTTTACTATATTGGATAAGTATCTTACTGGCAACCCGTGTGGAAAAACAACGGCTGAAAGAAGAAGAAAAAGAATGGAGTTAAACGAATTGATAATGGATAAATGATAATGGATAATTTTTTTATTCAACATAACATAATTAAGATTTAATTTTATCAAGCCAATTATTAATTATCCATTATATAATTATAAATTAAAATGACTCCCTTTAACCTCAAATTGCCTATTGCTATTGGCTGCGATCATGCCGGATTTGATTGCAAGGAAGACCTGATTTCTTTATTGGAAGGAGAAGGATTAATTTTTAAAGATTTTGGAACCTATACAAAAGATTCAGTTGATTACCCCGACTTTGCCCACCCGGTTGCTGAAGCAGTAGAAAAAGGGGAAGCCGCATTTGGTATCTTATTATGTGGCAGCGCCAATGGAGTGGCCATCAGTGCTAATAAGCACCAGGGTATAAGAGCTGCAATTTGCTGGGGCGAAGAATTGGCAGAACTTTCCCGAAAACACAATGATGCCAACGTTATCTGTATACCGGCACGTTTTGTTCGGGATGGCGATGCGGAAAAAATGCTGGATATTTTTATGAATACCGCTTTTGAGGGAGGTCGCCACCAACATAGGGTAGATAAAATTGCCTGTTAATGGTGGAGAACGGTAATGATTAATTTACAGCAGACTATCAATCATCTAAATCTACACACTCACTTTTTACTATTGATCATTCATCTTTGACCAACATTCCCCATTAACCACAGCTTACTTTTTACATTAATGAAAAAAACTTTTTCGCTGGCAATCGTATTGCTATGTACGCAACTCACTACTTTTGCCCAGGCAGATCACGCTGCAAAATTTGCAGCTACCATCACTACCATTGATTTAAAAAAACATTTAACCATTATTGCCGGCGATGATATGGAAGGAAGGGAAACCGGAACCGAAGGACAACGAAAGGCCGCAGCATATATTGAATCGCAATTTAAATCGATAGGCCTGAAAGCCCCTGAAACCTTAAACAGCTACCAGCAACTTTATCCCTTGTACCAGGATAGCCTTATCAGCAGCGAATTAATTGTTGATGGCAAGGCAGCCGAATATGGCAAGGACTTTTATAGCCAGGCAAACCTTACAGAAACCGGAATATTAAAGGGAAAGAAAATTGTTTTTGTTGGATATGGTATTGATGATACCAGTTATTCCGATTATAAGGGGATGAATGTAAAAGGAAAAATTGTAGTGTTCTTTTTAGGTGAGCCAAAAAAAGATGGAAAATATTTAATTACCGGTACCAGTCGTGGTAGCGAATGGACTTTCCCCGGAACAAGTAAAAAACTTGCAATTGCCGCCGCCAGGGGAGCCATTGGTGCTTTCATTATTAACCCTAATATGGGTACGTTTTCACAAAGAACGATTGAATCCAACAAGAAAACCCATGTTTATTACCCACGCAATATTGCAGGTGGCAAAATGATTAATCATGCATATCTTTCTCATGCCTATGCTTCGAATATTATCCCCAATAATTTTGATACACTCTTAAAAATGGCTAAAGTAAGCCAGCCCATTAATAAGGAATGGTCGTTTTACAAGAAAGTGAAAACTTCTTTCAGCTATAATAAATATCGCAATGTTATTAATGCGAGTAACGTTATTGGCGTTATTGAAGGCACCGATAAAAAAGATGAATTTGTATTTCTAACCGGTCATTACGATCACCTGGGTAAACGGGATGGCAAAATATATTATGGAGCCGATGATGATGGCAGCGGCACCTGTGCGGTAATTGAAATGGCAGATGCTTTTGCACAGGCCAAAGCAGCCGGCGCAGGCCCAAGAAGAACCGTGGTATTTATGACAGTTAGTGGAGAAGAAAAAGGCTTATGGGGCAGCGAGTACTATAGTGACCACCCGGTTTTCCCCCTTGATAAAACATCGGTTGATTTGAATACGGATATGGTTGGAAGAATCGATACGGAAAGAAAAACTGGGGATACATTGAATTATGTGTACGTGATTGGTCATGATAAATTGAGCAGCGAACTGCCCGGAATTAATGAAGGAGTGAATAAAAAATATACCAACCTGGTATTTGATTACAAATATGATGACCCAAAAGATCAGAACAGGATCTACTTTAGAAGTGACCATTATAATTTTGCCCGTAAAGGAGTGCCTATTCTATTTTTTTATGATGGTATGTTAAAAGCCGATTACCATAAACCAACTGATACGGTTGATAAAATATACTGGGATTTGTACGAGAAAAGAGTGCGTATGATTTTTCATACCGCATGGGAGATTGCGAATCGGAACTGGATGCTGAAGCGGGATATCCCTTTGGAAATGGGAACAAGATAAAATTAAAAAGGGCCTTTTTACAATGGCCCTTTTTTTATGAACTACTCATTATTTCTTTAGTTGATTGATCCACTTTAGATGATTTTTAGACAATTCAATTTTACTTTTACAACGGGCGATATTTGCTTCATAGTCTTTTATCTTTTCATCACTTATGGCAACCAGTATTGCTTTTTCAAAATTGTTAATGGCTCCTTTAAAATTTAGCTTCAGTTCTTCCATTAAACCCAACTTCATAAATACCCACGATTTTTCGATGGTAGGAATGCGAAAACAAATTTGAAGATGCTCTTCCAGTTCCTCGAATCGTTCCATATCCGTTAATAGTGTTGCATAGTTGAGGTAACTATGCGGATATTTTGAATCCGAAGCTATGGAAGCCTTATAATACGCCTCCGCTTTTGTAAAGTCTTCAATTTGAGTTTTGCTAAGCCATCCCAATGAATTTAAAGTTGGCCCGTTGGATGGCTCTTCTAACAGAATAGACTCATATTTTCTGAAAGCTTCCACAAAATTCCCATCCTTGATATCTGCTTCAGCTTCCAAGTAAGTTTCTTCCAGGTATGAATTCATAAATTAAATTATTTTCAGCTTTCTTGTTTGTTACTGCTGCCAAAAAAATACTTTAACAGCTATATTAAATAGCTTCGCATGATGTATTCTGTCAATACAACGCTTACCATCCCAGTATCCATGCAAATATCAGCGGGCATACGATTGTGGCATCACTTTCTACAATAAATTTGGGGGTTTTTATATCCAGTTTACCCCAGGTTATTTTCTCGTTAGGTACGGCACCGGAATAAGATCCGTAGGAAGTGGTGCTATCACTTACCTGGCAAAAATAACTCCAGAAAGGCACATCATGCCATTCGAGATCCTGGTACATCATGGGAACTACGCATATCGGAAAATCACCCGCAATACCACCACCGATCTGGAAAAAACCTACCCCCTTGCCTGCTGAATTATTCCGGTACCAGTCAGCCAGCCAAACCATGTATTCAATACCACTTTTCATGGTGCCGGCCTTTAGTTCATTTTTAATAATATAAGAGGCAAAAATATTCCCCATGGTACTATCCTCCCAGCCAGGCACAACAATCGGAATATTTTTTTGTGCGGCGGCCAGCATCCAGCTATTTTTTGGATCAATTTCATAATATTGCTCCAGCACACCGCTCAGCAACATTTTGTACATATACTCGTGTGGAAAATAGCGTTCGCCCTGATCATCTGCATCCTTCCATATTTTATGTATATGCTGTTGCAATCTTCTAAACGCCTCCTCCTCTGGAATACAGGTATCGGTAACCCGGTTGTAATGATTCTCCAGCAAATCCCATTCTTCCTGTGGACTTAAATCACGATAGTTAGGCACTCTTTTATAATGACTATGTGCCACCAGGTTCATAATGTCTTCTTCCAAATTAGCACCTGTACAACTAATAATGGAAACTTTATCCTGCCTGATCATCTCTGCAAGGCTAAGGCCCAACTCTGCAGTACTCATTGCACCTGCAAGGGTAATCATCATTTTACCACCTTCCTCCAGGTGGGTAACATAACCTTTGGCAGCATCCATCAAAGCCGCTGCATTAAAATGGCGGTAGTGATGCTCTATAAAATTGGAAACTGGTCCTTTGCTCATATAATTTAATTTGAATTTCTAAAAATCATGTTCATAGCCTTAGATGGATTTAATATACAACCAGGGCCAGCGAAGGGTGCAAAAGTAATTTTTTTTACGCACCTATAAGCAGGAATTGTAACTCGTCTAAACCGCCCGGGCAAATAAAGGACCACCATAATGTACCGAAGGAGTCTTTTATTAAATTTCAATAACCCATACATTTATTTTTATTTGAAACCAGTTCCAAAACTTTCAACAAGTTTCTTACTTCTTTGTAAATAGTTTATTAAAATTCAAATTCATTCTATGAAGCAATTATTATTTGCCTGCCTTTTATTTGCTGAACCGAAATTGTTTTCCCAAACCATCATTCAACGAGATCCTGCAATAGAAAGCATGGTAAAAGAAGTATCCCCTGACTCTTTGCAATCCTATATTAAAAACCTGGTTGCATTCGGCACCCGCATTACTTTAAGTACTCAAACAAATCCCAAAAGGGATATTGGTGCAGCCCGCAATTGGGTATTAAGCAGGTTTATTGAAATGGCCAAACAGTCTTCGGGAAGATTATCGGCCTTGATTGATTCAACCACTTTACAACCGGATGGTAAAAGGGTGGATTCGTTACTTATACTGGGCAACGTAATGGCAACCCTTAAAGGAACCGACCCTGCTGATAACCGAATTTTTTATTATCAGCGGACACCTGGATAATATGCGTACCAGTGTAATGGACAGAACAAGTGATGCGCCGGGTGCAAATGATGATGGCAGCGGAGTAGCCGTAGTAATGTAATGCGCCAGGGTAATGAGTAAGCGAAGCAATCCGGCCACCATTATTTTTGTAGCGGTAAGCGGTGAGGAGCAGGGATTATTGGGCGCAACTTTTATGAGTGAAAAAGCTAAAAAAGCCAACTGGAATATTGAAGCCGTATTGAACAATGATATTATGGAAAGTAATACCAGTAACGAAACCAATATTATTGATAACACCAAAATTCGTGTATTCAGTGAAGGACCACCCGCATTTGAAATAGAAAAAATGCTGTGACAATAAGAAACCTTGGTTTGGAAAATGATGGTAAATCAAGACAATTGGCCCGATAATTAAAAGAGATCGGCGAACTTTATGTTGACAATCTGCTGGTGGTAATGATATACCGGAATGATCGATTTTTAAGAGTCGGAGATCATACTCCTTATGTGCAGCATGGGTTTGCGGCAGTTCGCTTTACAGAAATGAATGAAAACTATACCCGGCAGCACCAAAATGTAAGAGTCGAAAATAAAATCCAATATGGTGATTTACCGAATTTATTGATTTTGAATACCTGGGGAAAAACACGGGTATGAACCTTGCTAACCTGGCTAACCTGGCGAGTCTTGCCAAAGCTCCGTCAATGCCCGATTTAGTGAAGTTAGATGTGAAAAACCTCACCAACTCTACTTACCTGAACTGGAAGGCCCCAAAATATGGTAAACCAAAGGGGTACTATCTCTTAATGAGAGAAACAACCAATGCAGTGTGGCAGAAAAAAATCTTCGCAATGGAAACTGCCATCCGGTTGCCTTATTCAAAAGATAACTACCTTTTTGCGGTGCAGTCGGTCAATGAATCCGGTAATGAAAACCTGCAGGTTGCCCGGTATCGGGCGGTAACAAAAAAATAGCCCGTTTAAACAACGGGCTATTAAAATTGCAGTGATTGATTTATGTTTATTTTTTCTTGATCTTACGTTCTACATCTATATTACCACTTGCCGAGCATTTTAATTTTAACGCCAGGCGGTCGTTTGATATGGTTACATAATAACGGGTATCTCCTTCAAAAGTTAATTCCAATGCCTTTTCGGAAACCGTATACCCTTCGTACTTTTTAGACAAAGCCAATGTAATACTCATCGGCAACTGATTTGATTCTAATTGCCTTGAGGTGCCTACCAGCTCCCCGGCCTCATTGTAAGCCGCATTTACTTCCACATGATTGACCTTAAATGTGGCAAAATAAAAGTCGCTTGTTTTTTCCCAGCTTACGTCCGAAGCAGCGGAAAAATCACTTAAAAATGCCGCTTTTACACGGGCATTAACTTTGTCGCTGTCGGTAGCGAAAGCAAAAGCCGAAAACATCATTACTGCTGCGGCTACAATGGTTACTAATTTTTTCATAACTATACTTTTTTTTGGTTTATTGATAACCACCTCATGACTGGCGGCCTTTAATAAATCAAAGATATATGCGCTATATTTTTATGCGAGTAGTAATTGATCAAACCACTGTTCATTTTCGGTGCATCACACAAACGGTAAACTCATATTTCAACCGACTCAACAGTATCGTCTGAAACTCAATACAGATAAGGCTTTACAGGTTTTCATAAAAAAAACACAAAATTTGTATTCATATTGTTAAATAGTAAAAACGGTTTTGTGTCACAACAACCTTACACCATTTTAATAGTCCTACCTTTATCCTGGCAATCCGAAATGATTACTTTTTACGCAATCAATAATAAATTAATAGCCGCTTTTAGATTATGAATTATTTAGCCCATGCATATCTTTCCTTTAACCGGGCAGAAATATTAACGGGCAATATGATCAGTGACTTTGTGAAGGGCAAAAAAAAATTCGATTTCAATATTGGCATTCAAAAGGGAATTGCACTGCACAGGGCAATAGATGAGTTTACAGATTTTCACCCGGTTACCCATGAAGCCAAAACGTATTTCAGAAAGGATTACCGGTTATATGCGGGTGCATTTGTTGATGTGGTGTACGATCATTTTTTAGCAACCGATATAAATGAATTCCCCAACGAAATTGCACTGCAATCGTTTTGCCAATCTACTTATCGCAGCCTTCAGAACAATAGTGAAGGACTGCCGGTTAAGTTCCTCCAGATATTTCCATATATGCAGCAGCACAACTGGTTGTTTCATTACAGTTATAAAGAAGGGATTGAAAAAAGCTTTGGGGGATTGGTAAGGCGTGCGGCATACCTGTCAGAATCGGCGATTGCATACCAGCTTTTTGAGCGTCACTATGATGAACTGGGCGAATGTTATCGATTATTTTTCCCTGAACTTAAAAAATTTGCCTTGCATCGTTTATGCGAACTTAATAATACCTGAATCGGTTATATTTGCCACTTATAATTAAAAAATTCATGAAGAAATTTTCATTTGGAGTTGTAATGGTTTTAATGAGCTGCATGGGAGTGTATGCTCAAACAAAATTACCACCTGTAGATAAATCACCTCTGGATATGAGTTACTATCCATCCGGGTACCCCGTATTAAAAATACAGGACAAAGCAACGGAGCCTTTGGTGGCCCGGGTAATATTTAGCAGGCCGCAAAAGAATGGACGCACTATTTTTGGTGAGTTGCTGGAATACGGAAATGTTTGGCGGTTGGGTGCAAATGAAGCCACTGAAATCGAATTTTTTCAACCGGTAAAAATTGGCGGCACCAAGGTTAAGAAAGGACGCTACACGATGTACTGTATTCCCTACCCTGGAAAATGGACACTTATTATTAATAAAGAAACGGATACCTGGGGATCATTTAAATACGATGAAGCCAAAGACGTAGTGAGGGTAGAGGTGGCGGTGCAAAAGCAAACGGAACTATTGGAATCCTTTGTAATGGCTTTTGAAAAAGCCGCTGTTGGCATTGGTTTAATTATAGCATGGGATAATTTTAAAGTTATTTTACCAATCACTTTTTAATCATTGTTTTGTTGATCGGTTCTTTTGAAAAACAATTTGCGGGTGGGCGGAAAAAACAGCACTATCCTTTTTCTTAAACGAATTAAAGAATTGAATTTCATCAGCATCGGAACGATTAATAATTTGACCCCGGCATAAAGCCGGGATTTTTTTAGAAACTAATTTAGATACTAACCTATGTGTGGAATTGCTGGAATCATTTCCCTGAATCATTTACTGGTTAGCAGAGATCGCATAAAAAAGATGACTGACACATTGGCCCATCGGGGACCTGATGGAGAGGGGCTTTGGATAAATGCTGGCAGGAATGTTGTATTAGGACATCGAAGATTGTCAATTATTGACTTATCAGAGAATGCTGCGCAGCCCATGCATTTGCTTCCCGGAGTATCCCCTTCGGCTGCCACCAACGATATACGATATACGATCACTTATAACGGAGAAATTTATAATTACATTGAATTAAGGGAAACCCTCTACGGAAAAGGATATCATTTCCGAACGCAATCTGATACAGAAATTGTGTTAGCCGCTTACGACTACTGGAAAAAAGATTGCCTGCTTCAATTTGATGGGATGTTTTCGTTTGCCATTTGGGATAGTAAAGAAAAAAAAATGTTTGCGGCAAGGGACCGCTTTGGTGAAAAGCCATTTTTTTATTACATCAATAAAGAGCAATTTGTTTTTGCCAGCGAAATGAAAGCATTATGGACGGCCGGAATTGAAAAGAAAACGGACGAAAAGATGCTGTTAAATTACATCACGCTGGGGCATGTAAAAAATGCAAATGATACGGAACAAACATTTTTTGAAAATATATATTCACTTCCACCCGCCCATTTTTTACAAATTGATTTTTCAGATTTTAAGCCGCATATCCATGCTTATTGGGATATAAATAAAGAGCAGACAGTTCAATTTACAGAAACAAGGGCAATTGAAAAATTCACTGAACTTTTTACCCGCTCGGTAAAAAGACGTTTAAGAAGTGATGTAGTCGTTGGTACATGTTTAAGTGGTGGATTGGATAGCTCGGCCATTGCAGCAACCATTCGCCAGTTACTCAATAAAAATGAAGAACAGACAACTTTTTCAGCAGTTTTCCCCGGGTTTATTAAAGACGAATCTGCATATATTAAAACTATAGTACAAAAATTTGGCTTAAAAAATTTTCAGTTTGTTCCCACTGCTGAAGGTTTGATCTATGATTTCCAAACGCTTTGTTACCACCAGGAAGAACCTTTTGGCTCTTCTGGCATCTATGCCCAATTCAAGGTGTTTGAACTGGCCAAACAGCACCAGGTAAAGGTTTTGCTGGATGGGCAGGGAGCGGATGAGACCCTTGGAGGATACACTAAATACATACCCTGGTACCTTCAACAATTAATTGCCAGGAGTAAATTTGGAGAATTGGAGAAAGAAATCAGTTTATTTCAAAAAAAGAAAATATCTTTTAAATGGGGATACAAAAATTACCTCGCCGCATTTTTCCCAAAGCATGCTTCCATACAATTAGAAAGAAATGAATATAACCAAATTATTCGCCACCCTGATATTAACCCCGGGCTTATCACCTCACTAAGAGGAAGGGAATGGGAGGGCATAAATAAGCCAATCAACTCCAAATTAAACGATATTTTATATTTCAATACCTGTAAAATGGGTTTGGAAGAGCTGCTAAGATTTGCTGACAGAAACAGCATGGCACATAGTTCTGAAGTTCGCCTGCCATTTTTAAACCATGAATTGGTGGAGTTTATTTTTTCACTACCGGCAAATTTCAAAATTCACGAAGGCTGGACAAAATGGTTGCTGCGTAAATCAGTCAATGAAAAATTACCCAGTGAAATTGTGTGGCGTACGGATAAAATTGGATTTGAGACACCCCAGCATCAATGGATGCAAAACAAAACCTTGCTGGAATTCATCCATGAATCTAAAAGAAAACTGGTAAACAGCCGGATTTTAAAACCGGCAGTTCTTGATAAAAAAGTAGTACCACTTAACGCACATGATAAAGATAATTTTGACTGGCGTTACCTGTGTGCAGCTCAAATAATCTGATTAGTTTAATAGACGGTACACCATAGGGTTGGTACTCTTTAAAAGTTGAACGGCCTTTCCCACCTACCCAAACCGCTAAGGCAACATGCAAAAAATGAACTTACTTTGCATAGTAATATCATCATAAAAAATAACTCAATGAATACAGCAAAAACATCTTTCCCCGAAGAGGAGAAACCTATGAAATTAGCTACCAAAATAATACACGCCGGTGCCGAGCCTGACCCATCTACCGGTGCCATCATGACTCCCATTTATCAAACCTCTACATACGTACAAACCGCACCCGGTCAAAACAAAGGCTATGAGTATGCACGTAGCCAGAACCCTACCCGTAAAGCGCTGGAAGATGCACTGGCAATAATAGAAAATGGCAAATATGGGCTGGCTTTTGGAAGTGGGGTAGCTGCTACGGATGCGGTAATAAAATTATTGTCGCCCGGCGATGAGGTAATAGCTGCCAATGATATGTATGGCGGAACGTACCGGCTTTTTACAAAAGTGTTTGAAAAATTTGGCATCCGGTTTATTTATGTTGATACAACCAATGTTGAAAATGTGGCAGCCGCTGTAACCCCAAACACAAAACTGATCTGGATAGAAACGCCTACCAATCCTTTGATGAATATTACTGATATTGTTGCCATCGCCGCTATTTCCAAAAACGCAAAAGCATGGTTATGTGTAGATAATACTTTCGCTTCACCTTACCTTCAAAACCCGCTGGATTTAGGTGCGGACATTGTAATGCACTCAGCCACCAAATACCTCGGCGGCCATAGTGATGTAATACAGGGGGCGCTCATTATGAATGATTCTTCCCTGCGGGAACAATTGTATTTTATTCAAAAAAGTTGTGGCGCAGTGCCTGGGCCGATGGATTGTTTTTTGGTATTGCGGGGCATTAAAACCCTTCATATTCGTATGCAACGCCATTGTGAAAACGGGGCAAAAATTGCATATTATCTGCGCAGTCATCCAAAAGTGGAAAAAGTATACTGGCCCGGCTTTGAAGACAACGTCGGCTATGCCATCGCAAAAAAACAGATGCGTGATTTTGGAGGGATGATCAGTTTTACTTTGAAGGATGATAGCATTGAAGCGGCCAATAAAGTGCTATCATCTACAAAAATATTTGCCCTTGCCGAAAGCCTGGGTGGTGTGGAATCGCTGATCAATCATCCTGCAACCATGACCCACGCAAGTATACCAAGGGAAGAAAGAATTAAGAACGGGTTGTCAGATGGATTGATGCGGTTGAGTGTAGGTATTGAAGATGCAGATGATTTAATAGAGGATTTGAAACAGGCGATTGATTAAATATAATTTCGTAATTTGTAAAAAAACCTATGTCGTATAATAAAGAGGAGCTGCTAAATCTTCCGGTAAAAGAAAAGCAGGAACTTGCAGAAGCGCTTTGGAACAGCATTGATGATGAATTGTTGCCTGTTTCTGAAGATGATATTGTATTTGCTACAGAACGTTTAAAAATGCACAAAACTACCCCCACAGAAGGAATAACCTGGGCTGATTTTAAAAGTCAAATTCAGAGAAAGTATGGGGTTTGATATAGAAGAAGCGATGCTTTGGTATGAACGGGAGAGCAAAGGATTAGGTAAGCGCTTTTTTAACAGCCTTGAAACCACGGTAGAAAAAATTCAACTAAACCCATCTGTTTACAAAAAAATTACTCCGGAAGTAAGAAGATGTTTAATTAAGAATTTTCCTTACAAAATATTTTATACTATCACTTCGGATACCATTTTTATTTTAGGAGTTTCGCATGCAAAAAGAAGTGATGCGTTTGTTAATAGAAGACTAAAACTTCTATAATGAAGTCCAACACCCTTCAATACTTCTTAGACACAAAGGTTGAACAATACAACAGTCCCGGCTTTATTAAAGATGATCCGCTTAGTATTCCTCACCGGTTTATCAAAAAGCAGGATATTGAAATTGCAGGATTCTTCGCAGCTATTTTAGCATGGGGTACCCGAAAAGGTATCATCAACTCATGTGATAAATTAATGGGTTTGATGAATCATTCACCCTATGATTTTATTATGACAGCCGATTGGAACAATGACCCGCTGGTTTATTCAAAATTCAAAAAATTTGTTCATCGTACCTTTAATGAAATGGATCTTTGGCACCTGCTTAATTTTTTAAAATATCATTATTATATTAAAGCCGAGCCAAGCCTGGAAACGGCATTTACCCAATGGATGTTACCCGGTGATGTAACCATAGAAAATGGATTAATTGGATTTCATGAATATGTTTTTGGCTTTGATGCCGATGCGATGCAGGAAAAACATTGCCGCAAACACATCGCCTCGCCATCAAAAAAATCGGCCTGCAAACGTTTAAATATGTACTTAAGATGGATGGTGAGAGACGACAAAAAAGGAGTAGATTTTGGAATATGGAAAAATATTTCCCCGTCGCAATTGATTTGCCCGATAGATGTGCATGTGTCAAGAGTGGCTAAAAAATTAAACCTGTTAACCCGTAAGCAAACAGACTGGGAGTCTGCATTAGAGCTTACTTCGTACCTGCGAAGCCTGGATGCAGACGATCCGGTAAAATACGACTTTGCTTTGTTTGGACTTGGGGTGATGGAACATTATTAAATTGATACTAAACTTTACATTCACATGATAAACGGGGAGCTTGTATCGGAGATTAATAAAAACATGGCAATTGTTTTACCGGATGAAATCTCTATGGATGAATTACGAATTCAGTTAAGTAACTACATCAACCAACTGATACAAACTGATTTTCAAAAACTGATTTTCTGCCTCTATCGCATTGATGTAAGTGAAATTAAATTAAAGCAGCTTTTGCAGCAGCAACCGAATGAAGATGCAGGAAAAATAATAGCGGCTTTAATCATCGAAAGGCAACTACAAAAAATAAAATCCCGCCAGCAGTTTAGCCAACAGGATGATGATTTTACGGAGGAGGAAAAATGGTAGTTAGGATACAATGTCTTTTGATTGCCGCTTTATGAACATTAAACTACTCACCTGTTCTTTATCCTCTTTTTCCTTTTTCAAATCAAACATAGTACCAAATACGTGATCCCACAAGGTGGAACTTACTCCAAATCCTTTACCCTGCTCTTTATAATGATGCAGGTGATGATTACGCCATAAGGCTTTCATCCACTTAAACGGTGGATTCCATGCGTGAATGGCATAGTGCATGGTTCCATATACCAGGTATCCAAGCAAAAAGCCCGGGAAAAATGAAAACACTACCCGCGGTTCACCGGCTAATGAAGCAAAAAAATACATAATTGAAAAAACAAACGCGGCAATGATGAGGCTTGGTACCGGTGGCATAAACAACCGTTCCTTATCCCGGGGATATTCGTGGTGGTTACCATGAATCAGGTAGACAATCTTTGTTGCTCTTTCGCTCTCTGCCATAAAATGAAAGGCATACCGATGAATCATGTATTCAAAAAAGGACCAGAAAACCATCCCTCCTAAAAAAAGTAAACAAATATTGATAGCAGGTATATCAACCGAGTGATTGCTATAGTAAATCATAAAAACAATTAAGGGAATGTACATGGCCCATATTACGAGCGGATGAGTTTTAGTAAGGTATTCCAGGTACTGGTTTTTAAATAGTTGTGCCTGTCCTTTATTGTGGATTTTTCCAAATTGCATAGTAGATAAAATTAAAATGTAAAATTAGTAAATCCCTGTTATTTGATGGTGTCTCTCTTTATTGGTAGTGCATTTAATATTGTGGGAAGGGTTGCCAACCTTGCGCAGGTTCTTTTCTACTAAAATACTATAAAAAAGGTTGGCAACCCTATACTGAGGTATACAATTTAAAATACACCCTTTATCGGCAACCATATTTTATGCCTAATTTTAATTTTAACAACTTAAATTATGAAATTAGTTACTTACTTAAAAGACGGCCAGGATCAGTTAGCGATATTCTTAGATGGTAATTTATATGACACTGATACATTACACCCTGATTTACCTATAAGCATGGCCATGTTTTTAAATTATTGGGAAGATGTTTTTCCACTTGCCCGGGCCGCCGAACAAAAAATAAAAGCAGGAATGGTAAGAAGTGTTTTAGCTACTCCTTTTTCTAACGTTACATTATTGGCACCGGTTCCACATCCCAGTAGCTGCAGGGATGGCTATGCATTTCGGCAACATGTAGCCGCAGCAAGGCGGAACAGGAAAGGGGAAATGATTTCTCAGTTTGATGAATACCCCGTATTCTATCTTACAAATCATAATAGCATCCAGGGACCAGGTGATATTGTATGTATGCCCGATCATTTTGAAAAATTAGATTTTGAACTGGAAGCAGCCATCGTTATTTGTAAAAATGGCAGGAACATACCGGCTACAGAAGCAGATGAATATATTGGCGGATTAATGATTATGAATGACATGAGTGCCAGACAACTACAGATGGAGGAAATGCTGTTGAATCTTGGGCCTGCAAAGGGAAAAGATTTCGCTACCGCAATTGGCCCCATGCTGGTTACACTGGATGAACTTGAAGCTTATGAAATTCCCTGCAAGGAAAACCATACAGGGAAGAGTTGGAGTCTGGCTATGAAATGTTGGGTAAACGGTGTACAGGTTAGCGAAGGCAATCTCGGCGATATGGATTGGACTTTTGCAGAGATTATAGAGCGATGCAGTTACGGGGTTCACTTATTTCCCGGCGATATTATCGGGAGTGGAACGGTAGGTACCGGTTGTTTGCTGGAACTGAACGGAACAGGAAAATTAAATGACCCAACCTATACCGAACAATGGTTACTGGAAGGCGATACAGTGGAGATGGAAATTGATGGATTAGGTAAACTAGCTAATACAATTGTAAGAGATGAGAGTGATTTTTCAATATTAGAACTAAAGAAAAAATGAAAAGTATAGAAGTGAAAAACAGCAATATGGCAGACCTTCAAAACTATCTGCAATCTGCTATTGCACCAAGGCCTATTTGTTTTGCATCCACCATCGATAAGGAAGGGAACGTCAACTTAAGTCCTTTCAGTTTTTTCAATATGTTTTCCTACAACCCGCCAATTGTTGTTTTTTCTCCTGTTAAAAGGGGTAGGGATAATACAATCAAACATACGTTGGAAAATATACTGGAAGTGCCAGAAGTGGCAATCAATATAGTAACATACGATATGGTGCAGCAGGTAAGCCTGAGCAGTTGCGATTTTCCAAAAGACACGGATGAATTTGTAAAGGCAGGCTTTAACAAACTGCCGTCTAGTTTGATAAAACCACCCCGTGTAAAAGAGAGCCCCGTACAATTTGAATGCAAAGTAATTGAGGTGAAGCCATTGGGCGATAAAGGTGGTGCAGGCAATTTGGTGATTGCAGAAATCCTGCTGGTACATATTGATGAAAGCATATTAAATGAAGCTGGAAAAATAGACCAGCGCAAACTTGACCTGGTAGCCCGGTTGGGAGGCAACTGGTACTCCAGGGCCAACGACTCTACCATATTTGAAGTGGAAAAACCAAATACCAAATCGGGTATTGGGGTAGATGCATTGCCTAAAGGTATCCGAAACAGTAATATATTAACGGGCAATAACCTGGGGCAATTGGGAAACGTTTTTGAAATGCCCTTTATTGATCCTGCTTTTTATGATGACAGGCTAAAAAACATCATTCAATACTACTCCATCAATCCCAGTGATATGGATACCGAACTGCATCGTTACGCAAAAGAATTACTGGACCTTGGAAAAGTAACAGAGGCATGGCAGGTACTGCTGGCATAATTTAATTGTTGTAAAAAATTTGATCCATGTCATCAGGTATAAAAATATTGCCACATTACACCTACGAGGATTATTGCCAGTGGGAAGGCCGTTGGGAGCTAATTGAAGGTATCCCTTATGCGATGAGTCCGGCTCCGGTTCCAGGAAATCAGTGGGTAAGTTCAAATATTAAAGCGAGTTAAAGGCTGCGATCAAAAAATCTAGCGGTAAAAATTGTAAAGTGTATGACTATATCGATATTAAAGTATCAGAGGATACCATTTTGAAGCCAGACGCAGTGGTCGTTTGTAAAGAAATAACGAAGCCTTTTCTTGATTTTCCGGCTTCACTTATTGTTGAAATCCTTTCTCCATCTATCGCAATGAAAGACCGTAACAACAAATTCTGTCTATACCAATCTCAGCAGATACCATACTACTTGATTATTGACGTTGATAAAAACGAAGTAGAAATTTATCATCTAAAAGAAGATGGAAAATACCTGTTGGAAAAGTTTTTACCCGCAGAGCCTTACACATTTATTTTAGATGATAGTTGCATTGTAAATGTGGTGCTCAATAATATCTGGGAATAACGTTCCTTAATTGCCTGCTCCGGAAACTCCTCATTTTTTACATTGTCCAATTCAGTAAGCCACCTGGAAAAATTAAACCGGTTCAAGATCATGAACAATTGACCATGGAGCCATGGGAATTTTTAAACCGGCACCCCTGTTACTTCTACCCGGCTCCTGCCATTAGATATTTTTGAAATCCTGATTTGTGTTGTAATGCGTTCTGTCATTTCCTGCACATGCGATATAACCCCTACCTTTCTTCCCTGGTTTTGTAATTTCTCCAGTGCATTCATCGCAATCACGAGCGTTGCCTGGTCCAATGAACCAAACCCTTCATCAATAAATAAAGATTCAACTTTCATGCGATTGGAGGATAAAGAGGCAAGCCCCAATGCCAACGCAAGCGAGACTAAGAATGACTCTCCGCCGGATAGGGAATGTACAGAGCGGATTTCATCTCCCATATCATGATCGAGTACCTGTAGTGCCAGCGAATTAGGTACCCTTGAAAGTTTGTACCGGCTGGCCAACTCCTGCAGGTGGATATTGGTGAAGCCCAATAAAATATCAAGGGTATATTCCTGTGCTATTTGCCTGAATTTTTTACCATCGGCAGACCCCAGTAAATCATTTAATTTCTGCCAGTTTTCATATATATTATATTTCAGCTTTATAGCCTTTTCAATATCGCCGCACTGTTTTCTATTGGCTGCATCTTGTCTTAACTTAAAATCAATTTCATTTTTTTCTAGCCCGGCGGTATCTATCAATTGCTTTAGATCCAACTGTCTTTCCAAAATATTATCGGGCAACCGATCGGAAGGCTTTTTCCTGAGATGAGCCGACAATTGCAAACCCCTGTCGTTGAACGTTGTTTCAGCAACTTTAATGGCATCATCAATCTGTTGAAGTGATTTTCTTTCTTTAACAATCCATTCCGTAGAGAAAGTTAATAATGAAATAACGGCCGCTTCATCCAGGGCAGATTGTGCAGATAAATTGTAACCCGCTAGCCATTCGATAATCTCTTTGCCTAAATCGGCGATTTTGCTATTGAATCCTGTGATGCTAATATTAAGCTGGCCTTTAATGCTATTTAAATTAATTAATTCGCTGCTTGTTTTTTCTTTTTCGGCCTTGCAACTCAATACTAATTTTTGGGCTACTTCAAGATTATTCTTAAAGCCCTGTTCAACCAGACCTATCTCCTCCCCATTAAATAAATCTTTTCTTTGTGCTTCAATAAACGAAAGTGATTTCACTTGTTCAGCGAGCCTGCTAGCCGTGCTGGTAACAACTAATTCAAAACTTTCCAATTGATGCTGAAGCCCTTTTAATTCGGTTTTTGTTATATCCAACCTGTTTGTATTAAAAGCTGCCGAGTTTATCTTTTCATGCCATTCTTTAGCAAATGAATTTATTTTCTGCTCAAATAAAACAGTCTCCTGTTGCCATTTTCTACACCAATCGGTGTTGGCAAAATAAGGGTTTAATTCACTGGTAACTTTATCAATCTTTGTACTACTGGCCGTTGATTCTTCTCTAAGTCTTTTAATTTCAGCAGTAAAATTCTGAAGGTTTCTTTCTCCATCTTTCCTGCTTTCTTTTAATGATATCAACGCTTTTTCCAGTTGGTAAATTTCATTTTTTTGATGAGACACAATTTGGCTTAATTGGTCATAAGCATCTGCCTGGCTTTGCATTTCCTTTAGCGCTTGCCTGTTTATAATAAGTTCATTATCGAGCCAGGCCAGTCGCTCATCAGCAGGTAATAATAAACAAGCACTGTCAATGTTACAGGTTTCCCACTTTTCGGTCAACCCGTTTATGCCAGCTATTTGTATTGCCAACTCTTTTTCTAAACCGATGGATTCTTTTGCAAGCGACTCACCTGATTTTTCAATGCTGCCACATTTTTTTAATAGCCCGTTGTATGTTGCATTACATTCTTCATACTCATTTTTCAATCCTTCCAATAAGGTATGGTGTGATGGGCTATTGGAGGAGAATGGGTGATGCAGACTACCGCAAACCGGGCATGGATCACCATCTGCCAACTGAGAACGCAGTTCCTCTATATTTTCTGCAATCTGTAACTGGGCCCTGTCGAGTATTTTTTTTGATTGCTCATTTCTTATATGCGCCTCGGTTAGCTCAGCATTCAGTTTTATTAAGTTTTCAGATTGTGAAATAATTTCACTTTTACAAGTTGCTAATTTTGAATTGATTTTTTCATATTCCTGTTGATTAAAATACAGTATTTCCCAACATCCTCTTGCCCGGGATGTTTCGTCAATAGAAGCGTTGAGTAATTTCTCAATGGCTTTTATCTTGTCAATTTCAATAGCTGATAATTTATTGTTGTCGGCAAGATGAACGGCATGCAGGTCGTTCCATATTTTTTCTTTTTTTGAAATGGTTTCGTCCAATACCTTATTAATATCCTTTTCTTTATGCAAGTTACCATTTACAGTCTCTATTTCTTTTTCAATGCTTTTTACCTGCAGTAATAAATCGCCTGCATCTCCCAACTTCGAAATAATCAATTGCAAATTTTCAGCAATGGGTTTCCGGGATTCATTTTCTATTTCCCATTGAGTTAATGCTGCAAGCTGCAACGCAATATGTTCAAGTTCCTCTTTACTGGTTTGTATTTTTACAATATGTTGCTCCCTGGTTAGTAAAGCTGCTGCTGATTCATTGGCTGCTGCTTTTGCCTGTTCATTTTTTTCCCGGATCAATGTATCCAATTCCTTTGCCTTATCAATCAACGGTTGAGCTTCCCTGATTTCCGCTTCTAATTTTAGCACTGTATTTTCGGTTTCCGATAGTTTGTCTAATTCAACTAACAGTTTATTATCCAGCCCGCTGATCTCACTCAACAAAACTTCCTGTTCTACTGCTTTTTGTTCCACTTGATTTACCAGGTTTGTCCGTGTATCAAAAAGTACCCTGGCACCTTGTACCGCTTCCACCTTTCCAAAAGTGGTTATCCTTTCCAAAGTATGTTGCTTTTCCTGCCTGGCAAGTTCAACCATATTACCAGCTTCACTTTTGGCCAATTCTAATTCTCCGAACAACTTGTGCCAGTTCAGTTCGCTTAGTAAAAAGTGTGTTTCTTCATTCAGTTGATTTAGTTTAATTCCAATGGCAGATTGCTGCTCCTGAAGTTGAATTACTTCTCCCTCAGACATTAACGCAATACCTTCCATTTGCCTTTGAAGGTCGTTATATTCCTGTTCTGCCTGCCTGAATTTTTCATAGATAAGCCTGGATATTTCAGAATAGATATCCGTGCCGGTAAGTTTTTCCAGCAGTGACGACTTCTGATCTTTCTCAGCTTTTAAAAAAGCCGTAAATTCTCCCTGTGCCAATAATACAGAACGGGTAAATTGTTCAAAATTCAACCCCACGAGGCGTTCAATTTCCTTTAGAATTTCCGTTTTTCTTTTTTCAGGAAAAGGAATATTGGTAGATAAGTTGATAAGCGATACCGTATCCGGTTGCAGGCTTGTATCAATTTTATTACGGGCTCTTTTTACACACCAGGTAGATCTGTACCGGTTCCCATCCACCCCTATAAATTCTACTTCTGCATATCCATCTCCACATCCTTTCCGCAAAATACCTTTTACATCTCCCGGCCCGATCTTGCAGCTGGCTACATCCTGCAATTCTATCCCGGATTCTTTTGCACCTAAATGCCTGGGAGTTTTAGAAAACAGTGCCAGGCAGAGCGCATCCAACAGGGTAGATTTACCTGCCCCCATTGGTCCGGTGATGGCAAAGATACCCGCAGATTTTAAAGGTTCTTTAGTGAAATCAATTTCTGTCACCCCTTCTAATGACGCTAAATTTTTAACCCGTATTGCTAATATTTTCATCGCTTAACTTTCTTTTATACTTAGTTGCTGCGTTACCTGGTTAAACAATTGAATCAGTTCATCCGGCGGCAGGCTATCGAACCTGGATTGGTAAATTTTATTAAAAACAGTAATGGGTTGCATCTGGTGCAACGAATCAAAACTTAATACAGCTTCCCCCTGTTCATTCCCCGCAGGATAATTCACTTCTATTTTTGCAAAGCGAACATGTTTATTAATTAAAGCCGTTTCAATTTTATGCCTTAAAGATGGTTCGGGGCCATCCAGTTGAACCCTTACTTCCAGGTAGGGCGCTGCCTCGATGGTATATATGCCTGTTTCCGGTAACAGCGCCAACTCATCCAACACTTCACTTAATTTTTTGGGCTTACCAGGCACCCGTATCAGCCTGACAGAAACTGGAATCTCCAGGGAATGAATATTTTGTGCCTGCTCATTTACCAGGTCGAATAATATTACCTGGTGCTTATAATTTATTTCAGAAAATGACATTGGGAGCGGACTGCCGGAGTATCGGACATTTTCCCTGCCTCCAATTCTTTGAGCCTTATGAATATGGCCCAATGCAGTATAAGCAATGCTTTCATCAAAAGCAGATACCGGTATAAATTCAACCCCGCCCATGATGGCCCTTTCATTTTTATCTTCCGCAGATATTTCAGCATTTAATATATGCAAATGCCCCATGGCTATAACCGGCTGGCCCTTTTGTTGTTTTGTTAATACATAATCTAAGGCTGCTTTATACAGTGCCACCACCCCACGGGCATACTGCGATTCTGTACCTTCTACCACCGGGTAATCGCCAGGACGTAAAAAAGGTATGGCAATACACCAGGCATCAATTTTACCCTCTTTATTTTTTATTGGAATTACTAATTTTTCATAGTCAAACGTGCCGTCATGTTTCCGCTGAACATTACCCACAATATGAATATTATAAAATTCAAAAAATGGATTGGGTGCTTCCAGCCTTGCCGGAGCATCGTGATTGCCGGCGGTAATGATTACCTGCAAATTCGGTCGTGCCCTGGTAACCGACACTAAGAATTTATAAAAAATACTAACCGACGCAGCAGCAGGATTGGAAACATCAAATACATCACCACTCATCAATATTACATCTACTTCCTTTGTGGTAATTGTATCTACCAGCCAGTTTAAAAATTGCTGATGCTCAAAAGTTCTGTCATAATCATAAAACGTTTGTCCAATATGCCAGTCGGCTGTATGTAGTACTTTCAACATTGAATAAAATTAATCATCATTTGGGGAGAGGGGGATTTTTTTTCTTTAAATCCTGAAACATTTAGCAGGGTTTACTCCTGGATGCCAGAAAAGAAAAAAGCTTCAAAGTGTCTTGGGTGTATTCAGATTTACTTATTTTCCTTTGGGTAATTTTTTTAAGGAAAGTGCCAGGGTTAAAGAATTACTTTTTTGTTTAGAATCTGTAACAGCACGAACCTTTTTATTGTCCATTCCTTCCAGTCGCTTCAAAAACAGTAAGTAACATATTTGTTCAATAGCTGTTTATGGTTTGGCAATAATTACTTATTTAAAATTTGTCTTCTTTCACAATTTATCTAAACCGAAATAGTTGGGTGCTAAACCGGCAGTTGAAACTAACGTTAAAATGACAACAAAATTAAAATAGGTAATAATCAACTTATCACATAGCTCGTACTCCTTCCGCCACCCTCTTCCTTCACTAAAATCTTCTTCTCTATCAAATCCTGAATATCCCTTAGCGCAGTATCCTGGGAGCATTTGGAAATGGTTGCCCATTTGGAAGTATTTAGTTTTCCTATAATACCATCCAGTAGTTTATTAATCATCAGTACCTGCCGGTTGTTTAATAAAGTTTTGGCATGCTGTTCCCAAAACCTTGCTTTATTTAATACTACTGCCAGTGTTTCATCAGTTGCTTTTATTGAGCGGTCTAAACAATTTAAAAACCAGTATAACCAACCTGTAATATCCAAATCTCCTTGTTGTGTTGTTTCCAGTATATCGTAATAAGCATTTCGTTCTTTTCTTATTTGCGCACTCATGCTGTAAAAACGTTGTGCAGTGCCGTCGGCACGTGCAAGCTGCATATCTGCAATGGCCCTTGCTATACGGCCATTGCCATCATCAAATGGGTGAATGGTTACAAACCATAAATGAGCAATGGCTACTTTTAATACCGGGTCAATACTCATTTCGGTATTAAACCAGTTTATAAAATGATTCATTTCATCAGCAAGCAATGCTGCATCGGGTGCCTGGTAATGTACTTTTCCCCTGCCCATTGGTCCTGAAACTACCTGCATAGGATCATCAACCGCATTATTACGCCAGGCTCCGGTTATAATTTTTTGCATGCCGCTTCTGCCTGTAGGAAACAGCGCAGCATGCCAACTAAATAAGCGTTCATCATTCAAAGGCTCATTAAATTGTTGTGTTGCATCCAGCATCATTTCCACCACACCTTCCACATTACGGTCGGCAGGTATCATACCGGCAATGTCCATACCCAGCCGACGGGCTATTGATGATCGTACCTGGTTGGCATCTAATAATTCACCTTCAATTTCGCTTGATTTTAATACGTCCAAAGTGAGGGTTTGCAGGGTAGCTTCTGCCTTAAGTCCAAAACCTAAATTTTCCATCCGGCCCAGTAATCTTCCCTGCCTGTGACGTACCTCTGCCAGCAGGGGTGACAGTTTTTCCTGGTTCCAGGTGAACCTGGGCCAATTACCTAATTGATGGATATAAGGGCTCATTTACCGTAAATTATGCGGTGAATATAAATAACATTCTCCGCACATGAAAATTGTTTCGCAAATTATGCGGAGAATAACATTCTTATTCAGCGCATACATTTTTATATTTCAGAATTGACCTTATACAGATTTGGAAATCAACGAAAAATTAAATACAAAAAATAGGCTGGCCATTCCGCTATTTTTGTATCATTGAAGGGGGCATATAGGAAAATAAAAAACGGGAAAACTGAGTTTGACTTCAATTTTCCCGTTTAAGTGGTGTGGGCCGGGATTGAACCGGCGACACAAGGATTTTCAGTCCTTTGCTCTACCAACTGAGCTACCGCACCTTTTTTGTTTTAAGTACTTTTCCCGATCAAATCGGGATACCGCACATTCCTGTTTGGGGCAGCAAAAATAGGAGTTTCTATTCAAATATTACAATTCAGGTTCATCAATTTATTTAAATCAATAAAAAAAGGCGGCAATTATAGCCGCCCTTTTAATATCATTTAAAAATTTCGCTATTTTAAAGAAGCAATATCTATTACAAAACGATACCTGACATCGCCTTTAATCATCCTTTCATACGCTTCATTAATCTCTGATGCTTTGATGACTTCCACATCTGAAACAATATTATGTTCCGCACAATAATCAAGCATTTCCTGTGTTTCCTTGATGCCCCCAATTAATGAACCTGCCAACGAACGTCGTTTGCCTATCAGGCTGAAAGCATGAACTGCAGAAGGTTGTGGAGGAACACCCACAACAACCATTGTTCCGTTTAAGGTTAATAAATTCAGGTACTCGTTATAATCGTGCTGTGCTGAAATAGTACTTAGGATGAAATCAAAATTCCCCTTCAATTTTTTCATCGTTTCGGGGTCTTTTGTTACTGCAAAATGGTGTGCCCCTAAATTCAGTGCGTCCTGCTCTTTTGATTGTGAAGTGCTCAATACCGTGACATCAGCTCCAAATGAAGCCGCAAATTTTACCGCCATGTGGCCAAGTCCACCTAATCCTACTACCGCTACTTTATGCCCTTTGCCAATTTTCCAATGCTTTAACGGAGAATAAGTGGTAATACCTGCGCATAATAAAGGGGCTACCCCTTCAATAGGCAATTTCTCTGAAACATGCAATGTGTATTTTTCATCTACTACAATCTGTGTAGAATAACCACCATAAGTGGGGTTGCCTTCCTTATCCCGGCCATTGTAAGTAGCCACCATACCGGAATCGCAATATTGTTCTTCATCAGACAGGCAACTATGACAGGTACGACATGAATCTACAAAACAACCTACCCCTGCAAGTTCCCCTACTTTAAAATTTTTAACTTCGTCACCAACTTTGGTAATACGACCTACAATTTCATGGCCCGGCACCATCGGGAAAATAGAGCCTCCCCATTCGTCTCTTACCTGGTGTATATCAGAGTGGCAAACCCCGCAATACATTATTTCTATTTGCACATCATTGGGTCCCACGTCCCTTCTTTCAAAATTAAATGGCGCCAAAGGGGTTGTGGCGTTTTGCGCAGCGTATGCATTAACGGTAGTCATAATTTGTTATTCGATTTATTTAAAATTTATTAACAGGCATTTTACAGCAAACAACCCAATTGGTAAAAGGCTATATTTTCATGGCACATATTGCTGCTATTTATGTAACAATAGTATGGCAACTTTGTTTCCAAAAAAGCGATTTTCAATTATCATTGAACCGGGCAAAGGTTATGCAAAGAAATAGGTTTGTACTGTGTAAACAACTCCCCATACGCTTTCCCACAAAAAAGGCTTTTACATTTGAATGAGAAAGCCTTAAAATAGTTTACCTGTTTGGGCAGTGATAATGCCCGTGTGAGTTGAAATGTCTATTTACTTTTTAACACTAATTACCATAGACACACAAAAACTTAATCCGCATAATCTTCAGTTGTTCCCAGTTAAAGCCGCTGTCAGCCATTTCTTCCTGGGCTATCTGAAGGCTGCTGGTTTCGCAGGCTTTAAAATAATCGAGTATCTCTTCCTGTTCATATTGATCTACCAATTCATTGATTGCATAATCCAAATTCAGTTTGGTGCCGCTTGCGACAATGGTTTCCATTTCTTCCAACAACTCATCTATTTTAAGGTCCTTGGTTTTGGCGATGGTTTCCAGCGGAATTTTTTTATCTACATTCTGAATAATGAAAATCTTATTGTTGTTCCTGTTTACAACTCCTTTCATTACAAAATCATCCGGCTTTTCAATTTCATTTTCTTCCACATAACCTGCAATCAGGTCTACAAACTTTTTACCATAGCGGATGGCTTTCCCTTTACTTACGCCCTGGCATTTTTCAAGTTCCAATGTGGTGGTGGGATACATGGTAGCCATATCATCGAGGCTTCCCTCTAAAAAAATAACAAAGGGTGGCAGGTTCTTTTCTTTGGCAACTTTCTTACGCAGTTCCTTAAGCATTTCCAGTAATTTCTCATCGGTTGCGCTGCTTGCTACCGCTCCTCCGCTGCCTTCGTCATCATCTGCATCCGCACCCTCAAATAAATTGTTTAGCATAATTTTAAATGAAACCGGCTTCTTCAGAAAGGCTTCTCCCTTTTTTGTTAATTTTAATACTCCATACTCTTCAATATCCTTTTTAATAAATCCTTCTAAAATCATTTGCCGCATAAGAGAATTCCAATAATGTTCATCCTGCGTTTTCCCGATACCAAAGAAATCTCGTTCATCATGCCTGAACATTTTCACCTGTGGATTTGGCTTACCCCGCAGTATATGCATCAGGTAATCCATCGTAAACTGTTCATCCAGCCCCTTGATAATTTTAAGCACCTGCTGGGCTTCAGTTTTTGCCTCCAGTAATTCTTTTGGACTATTGCAGTTATCACACATATTGGTGCATTGGCTGGTATCATATTCCTCACCAAAATAATTGAGTAATATCTTCCTGCGGCATACTGCACTTTCCGCATAAGAAACCGTTTCATTGATCAGTTGAGCACCTACTTCTCTTTCACTGAGCGGCTTGTCACGCATCAGGTGCTCCAGCTTGGCTACATCTTTATGAGAATAATATAAAATACATTTACCCTCCATTCCATCCCGCCCGGCCCGGCCGGTTTCCTGGTAATAATTTTCGATTGATTTGGGAATATTAAAGTGTATCACAAAACGTACATCCGGCTTATCGATGCCCATACCGAAAGCAATAGTGGCCACAATTACCTGTACGTCTTCGTTCAAAAAAAGATCTTGCCGCTCAGCCCGCAACTTACTATCCAACCCTGCGTGGTAGGCTACGGCTTTTATGCCATTGGCCATCAACATATCTGCAAGTTCCTCCGTAGTTTTCCTGTTGAGGGTATAAATAATTCCGCTTTTCCCTTTGTTTTGCGAAATGAACCGTACAATGCTGGTAACAGTTTGTTCCTTTTTTATTTTTGGTAATATTTCGTAATATAAATTGGGCCTGTTAAAAGAGGATATATAGATCTGGGGATTTCTAAGTCCCAGGTTTCTAAGAATATCGCTTTGCACTTTTGGAGTGGCTGTTGCAGTAAGCGCAATCATAGGAGCATCAGGACTAATCATCTCCATCATTTCCCTTAACCTTCGGTATTCCGGTCTGAAATCGTGCCCCCATTCAGAGATACAATGCGCTTCATCCACTGCAAAAAAGGAGATGTTGAGATCCTTAAAAAACTCGATGTTTTCTATTTTAGTAAGTGTTTCAGGAGCCACGTACAACATCTTGGTTTTACCGGTAGTAAGATCGTCTTTTACGATTTTCTGCTGGCCCTTATTGAGTGTACTGTTTAAAAAATGCGCCACATCATCTTTGCTGCTATAACTTCTTACCAGGTCTACCTGGTTTTTCATCAATGCAATTAAGGGAGAAACAATGATCGCACAACCTTCACTTATAATTGCCGGCAACTGATAACACAAACTTTTACCCCCTCCGGTGGGCATTATTACCAATGCATCATTACCTGCCAATAAATTTTTAATGATTTCTTCCTGCGGATCTTTAAATCCATCAAAACCAAAATAATCCTGAAGTTGTGCGGTAAGGTTTTGGTTTTTCTCTTTGCTGATTGCCTTAACGGCATTTTTTTCTGCTGGTTTCAATCCTGGCTCTTTTACGGAACCCGGTTTTAATTTTGCTTTTACTGTAGCCATAGCTGTCTTTTTCCTCAAGCTGGTTTTAAATAATGATAGGTTGGTAAAATATCCTTATTTAAATATTTCACCTGCTTTTAAAATTGTGTAAATATAGCATCTCGGTTTCCCAATTTCCAATAGCGAAAACGGGAGAATCTTTGCCAGATAACTTTTTGAATTTTCAAAGGGTAGCGAAGTTACTTCAATACACCTGCAAATTCAAATTAACGTCTGGTCGGTAATAGTTAAGTTAGTTAATTTTTTCTAAAGTATTATCAATATTATCCAACTAAACCAGGCGGCTGCTAATATCCTGTTGACAATTAATGATGTCAAAAAATGTTAACCTAAGCAGGATAACGATATATTTTACCTGATTATTTGATGTGGGTTATGTTAACATCATTACTCTTTGCGTTATGAGCGAATTAAAGTAGGTTTGCTGCTTCAAAAATGGCGAACAAAAAAATCATACAAACTGCGCTACGGACGCTTCAAACGGAGGCAGATGCTATCAGTAACCTGAAAAAATTTATCAATGCTGATTTTGTAAAAGCATTGGAAACTATTGTCGCCTCCAAAGGAAGACTCGTTGTAAGTGGCATTGGTAAAAGCGCCATCATAGCTCAAAAAGTGGTATCCACTTTCAATAGTACCGGTACTCCCGCCATATTTATGCATGCCGCAGATGCTATACATGGTGATTTGGGCATGGTACAACAAGAAGATATAATTATCGTTATTAGCAAAAGCGGTGATAGTCCTGAAATAAAAGTATTGGTTCCACTGATTAAAACCTTTGGAAATATTTTGATTGGTATGGTAGGAAATTCAGATTCCTTCCTGGCCAGGCAAAGTGATTTTGTTTTAAACACGACCGTCGAACAGGAAGCTTGTCCAAATAACCTGGCGCCTACGTCCAGTACTACTGCACAAATGGTAATGGGGGATGCCCTCGCAGTTTGCCTGATGGAAATGAAGGGATTTGGCACTGCTGATTTCGCAAAATTTCATCCTGGAGGTGCATTAGGAAAAAGGCTTTTTTTACGGGTTGCCCACCTTGCAGCGCAGAATGAAAAACCGGCTGTGGCACCAGGTGCAAGCATAAGAGAAGTGATTGTAGAAATGACTAAAAAGCGTTTAGGGGTAACTGCTGTAGTAAGCACCAAACATGTTATTGAAGGAATTATAACGGATGGTGATCTAAGGCGAATGCTGGAAAAGAAAAATAATTTTGAAGAGTTAATGGCAAAAGACATTATGTCGAAAAATCCATTTACCGTGGAAGAAAATATGCTGGCGGCAGATGCGCTGGATATCATGAAAATAAGAGACATCAGCCAGTTGGTGGTGGTAAATAAGAATATTTATAAAGGCATCATTCACATTCATGATATTATTAAGGAAGGCATTATTTAAATGGAGTATGATGAATATATAATAATTGCGGAATGAATAGCGTTTGGATTCGTTCTTTTAAATGATCAGTATTCCTTTTTCAAGGAAAATCGTTAATCATTTATGCAGCGCTGTTATACACTTCATCAATGTGGCAACTTCTAATCAAGCTGCATTTACACAATGATATTGAGTAAGCATCTGTCATTTGCAAATTAAAAACTAATTTACTTATATAAAAGTGCAGGTTGTAAACATCATTTTAAAAACACATCAAAAAAAAGTATGACCAAGAATAATTACGTAGCAATTATGGCAGGAGGTATCGGCAGCAGATTCTGGCCCATGAGTAGAACTGATTACCCTAAACAGTTTCTTGATATTCTAAATACAGGCAGAACATTGATCCAGGCAACTTTCGACCGTTTTGTTTTATTTATTCCAAAAGAGCATATTTACATTGTAACCAGCGAACAGTATAAGAATATAGTAGCTGACCAGTTGCCTGACCTTCCTTTTGAAAATATTTTATGTGAGCCATCCCGTAAAAATACCGCACCCTGTATTGCCTATATTTCTTACAAATTACAGCAAATAAACCCCGATGCAAATTTAATATGTGCCCCGGCGGATCACATCATCCTGGAGCCGGATAACTTTAAAAAGAAATGCCTGGAGGCGCTACATTTTACTTCGCATATAAAAGCATTGGTAACTTTAGGTATAAAGCCTACCCACCCGAATACCGGTTACGGCTATATTCAATACGAACAGATGGCTGTAAGTGAAAATGTATACAAAGTAAAAACCTTTACCGAAAAGCCTGACCAGGAGCTGGCTAAAACCTTTATCTCAAGCGGTGATTTTTTATGGAATGCCGGCATTTTTGTTTGGCAAATTAAAAATATCATCAAGGCTTTTGAACTATTTTTACCAGAAATGCATGAAGTATTTGATGCGGAAAAAAACAATTTTAATACACTTGATGAAAAGAAGGCGATTGAAAGGATTTACCCTTTATGTGTAAATATTTCGATTGATTATGGCGTGATGGAGAAAGCAGATAATGTTTATATAATTCCTTCCTCCTTTGGATGGAGCGACCTGGGAACATGGGCAAGTGCTTACGACAACCTGGAAAAAGATTACCTGGAAAATGCAGTCGCTGGCAGTAATGTGATGATAATTGATGCTTCTAAAAATATGATTCATGCAGATAATAAGAAATTAATACTGGTGCAGGGGCTCGATGATTTTATTGTTGTAGATACACCGGATGTACTCCTTATTTGTAAAAAGGATAAAGAACAGGCGATCAAAGAATACGTAGCAGAAGTAAAAAGAAATAAGGGAGACCGGTTTCTGTAAAACCAGGTCTTCACGTTAAGAATATTATCAAAGATGTGCATTCCTTCAATGGCGCCGGATATAAGTCCGGCGCCATTCTTTTATCGGGGTGGTTGAATTATCTTTTGCAATGCAGCAATAAGCAAAGCAAATGCTTTATAGAAGTTTTGCTTACTTTTAATTTGTCGATAACATCATTTTTTCTGCACGGGTAAGAAAATTGGTTGCTGCTTACATGTTCAAACGAGTTAATTAATAATCGCATAATTCTAAAAATTGAAACCGGTAATACAAAGCAAACTTCCCAGGGTGAGCACTACCATATTTACAATAATGAGTGCGCTGGCGGCTGAACACCAGGCCATCAACCTTGGCCAGGGCTATCCGGATTTTATGATGAGTGAAGAACTGGTGGCATTGGTAAATGATGCGATGCAAAAAGGCCATAACCAATATACACACATGCACGGCCTGGCCTTATTGCGGGAAAAAATAGCTGAAAAAGCACACTACCTTTACTCTGCCAAAATAAATCCGGAAACAGATATTACCATTACACCAGGCGGCACTTACGCTATTTACACTGCGCTTACCACTATACTTCAACCAGGTGATGAGGTGATTGTTTTTGAACCGGCTTATGATAGCTACATACCCAATATTGAAATAAATGGCGCAGTACCTGTTCCAATTCCACTGATTTTCCCGGAGTATGCACCCGATGGTTATCGGATTGATTGGAACCTGGTAAAACAAAAAGTAACTGCCACAACAAAATTAATCATGCTCAATTCTCCGCACAACCCTACCGGCAGTATACTTGGAAAAACAGATATTGAACAATTGCGTAGCATTGTAAGGGATACCGGCATTTTTATATTGAGCGATGAAGTGTATGAACATTTGATATTTGATGATAAAAAGCATGAGAGCATGCTTCGCTACCCTGATTTACTGGAAAGAAGTTTTGTATGTTTTTCATTTGGCAAAACCTATCATTGTACCGGCTGGAAAATGGGCTATTGTATTGCCCCTGCTGCCATGATGAAGGAATTTAGGAAGGTACACCAGTTTAATTGTTTTTCCTGCAGTAGCCCGGTACAATATGCACTGGCAGAATACCTCCAGCAAAAAGAGCCCTACCTTTTGATGGGTACACAATTGCAGCAAAAAAGAGATTACTTTCAGCAACTGATGATGCAAACCAAATTTAAGCCGCTCCCTACTTACGGAAGTTATTTCCAGTTATATAGTTATAAAGACATTACAGATGAGCAGGAAAAAGAATTTGCAATCCGGCTTACCAAAGAATATGGAGTGGCCGCAATACCTGCTTCCGCTTTTTATGTAAAGGAAAATGATAATAAAGTATTGCGGTTTTGCTTTGTAAAAAAAGAAGCCACATTGGAAGCGGCAGTGAACCGGCTAATAAGAATTTGAGTAAAACATATACAGGACTTTTCTTTTAATCAACTGCTCACCCTTCCCGATAAATCGCCGATCCTTCCAAATAACAAATCATTCATTTTACTGACGCAGGTCATAAATACAAAGCGTAATTAAAAATATATTTGATGTCTAAATATTTTTAAAATGAAGATCATTATCGCTCCGGTTGATTTTTCTAATTCAGCAACCAATGCGGCTGAATTTGCAGGTAACCTTGCTGCCTTTTACGGAGCCGAAATATGGCTGTATCATGCTTACCAGATTCCCATTGCATTAAGTGAATTCGCCTACCCGGTAGTAGATATTGCTGAAATGCAAAAAGCGGCAGAGCATGAAATGGACATGCTGAAAGAAAATACACAAAGCAAAATAAAGACTACTATATCCATACACACAAAGGCGGAAATGAATGTGCTGCAGTTGGGACTGACTAATTTTTGCAATGAGCTTAAACCTGATATGGTGGTAATGGGGCTTTCCGGTAAGAATGCCCTCACCCGTTTAATAGTAGGCAGTAATACTATAAAAGCAATACACGAATTAACCTACCCGATATTGGTAATACCTCCAAGAGCTGAGTTTATCCCCGTTAGGAAAATTGGCTTCGCCTGCGATTACCAGGAAGTAGAAAAAACCACGCCGGTAGCATTGCTTAAAAAAATCGTAACTGATTTTCACGCAGAGTTACATGTATTAAATGTTGATCATAAGAACGGGAGCAGCAACCCTGCCAAACTACATGAGGGGTTTTTAATTGACAACCTGTTACGGGATATCAAAGCGGAATTTCATTCTATTGATGCCGGAGAAATAACAGATGGGATTAATTGGTTTGTTGACAGGTCAAAGCTGGACTGGCTGGTGGTAATTCCGAAAAAACACAAACTGATGGATAAGATTTTCAGGCGCAGCCATACCAAAGAATTGGTGTACCATACGCATATCCCGGTTTTATGTATTCATGAATAGATGGTCATTCCCCAAATTGTTTCAGTTGATGGTCTAAATGTTTGTACATGCTTTTACCCCATTAATCGGGGTGAAGTTGCAAAAAAAGGATGTGGAAATTTGCTGATGTCTTCATGTCCGGCTTTATAAAATTCATTCACCAGGCTGATGAGCTTCTTTTTTTCTTCCTCAAAAATCCGTTGATTTTTGATTATAAAATTTGGAGTAGATTTTTCAAAATGCTTTATGGATAAAATGAAAATGATAAACAATATAAATCAATGAATTAAAACCGGACTTTTACGCTATTCCGGAAAAGCCTTTTTGTTTGCTTTTTAATAAGAAACGGGGCAAATAAAGGGCATAAACAGGCTTACTTTTTATCTCCAGGTAATTATTGATAATGGTAGAAAGCCCTCATTCCTTGTGGAAATTACTACTACAAAAAATTAGAATAATTACTATTGGTTTGCATATTTCGATATTTTACCTTTATACTCAAATCCAATAATTATGAACAACAAACAAAACCCAACGTCCCTATTTTCCGGCCTGTCAAAATTTTTATATGAAGTTTGCAGTGCCTTATTTGTATCAAGTGATAAAAAAGAATTCCAGCGTTTAAAGGATTTCATTGCTTCTTAATTGCGAAAGTTTGAAGCGGTTTAGCTAAACAGGTATTCTACATCTGCTTTGCTCAGCGCTTTTACAAAATTAACGTCGTCAGAAATCAGTTCGCTGGCAAGTTTTCTTTTACGCTCCTGCAATTGCAGTATTTTATCTTCAATCGTATCGATACATATCATACGGTAAGCAAAAATATTTTTTGTTTGTCCAATACGATGGGTTCTGTCAATGGCCTGTTGCTCTACTGCAGGGTTCCACCAGGGATCTACAATGTATACATAATCCGCAGCGGTAAGGTTTAAGCCCACGCCACCTGCCTTTAAAGATATCAGGAATACCCGGCATTTATCATTATTCTGAAAATTTTCAATTGCTTTCTGGCGGTCATTAATGCTGGTGCTACCATCAAAATATTCGAAAGGTACTCCTTGTTCTCTTAGTTTATCCTTTATCAATGCAAGCATCCCAAGGAATTGCGAAAATATGAGGGCCTTATGTTCCCCAATATTTTCTTCGATTTCCCTTGTCAGCTCATCCAGTTTTATTGAATGATTGGGATATTTATCTTCTTCATTTAAAATAGCCGGGCTATCGCATATTTGCCGCAATTTCATCAATCCCTGCAATATGGTTAATTGCGATTTATCGATGCCGTGTTCATCAATTACACCCATTATTTTATCACGGTAGCTATTTCGGTAAGCATCATAAATTTTCCTTTGCTCAGTTTCCATTTCGCAGAACAAAATAGTTTCCGTTTTTTCAGGCAAATCCTTGGCTACCTGCTCCTTGGTTCGGCGCAGGATAAATGGATACAATAATTTCCGGAGATGATCTTTTTGCTCCTGTTCACCAAACTTATCAATGGGTGTGGCAAATTCGTTGCGGAAAAAATCCATACTTCCCAACAAGCCGGGATTAAGGAAATTCATTTGAGCGAAAATATCAAACGTGTTGTTTTGTAGTGGAGTACCACTCATACACAACCGGTTTCGTGCGGTGAGCAAGCAAGCTGCCCTCGTAACTTTTGATGCCGGGTTTTTAATCGCCTGGCTTTCATCCAGCACTACGTAGTCGAACAAAATTTTCAACAACACCTGTATATCACTACGCAAAGTGCCATACGTTGTAATAATGATATTGGCACTTTGCAACTCTACTATATCCCTTGTACGCATACTGCCATGATGTATCCGGTAGGTCAGATCGGGGGTAAACTTCTTTATCTCATTTTCCCAGTTATAAATCAATGTGGTAGGACAAACAACAATGGCCGTTAGCTTTTTTTCCTGGGTTTTATAATGCTGTAGCATAGTAAGCGCCTGTACCGTTTTACCCAAACCCATATCATCTGCCAGGATGCCTCCCCAACCTACATCATTTAAATAATTTAACCACTGATAACCCGCAGTTTGATAAGGCCTTAAAATTGGTAATAAATTTACCGGGGGGGCAATCTCCGGTATATTCTTAAACTCCCTGAGGCGCTGAAACTTTTCATCCAGGGCAAAACTTAATTCCGTGGCATCCCGGTTTTCATACAGCTCGTCAATCACACTCATGTGGTATTTTGACAGGCGTAGTTTATCATTCTTACCATCGCCTACTTTAAACAACAACGAATACCTTTTCAGCCACTCGTCTGGAAGAATTCCCAACGTGCCATCGCCCAATTGTACAAAAGACTGCTTGGACGCCAGCGCCTTTTTAATATCATTGATGCCTACCCGTTGGCCTTCAAAATCTATTTCCACTTTTGCATCAAACCAATCCAACCCGCTGCTTACATGAATATGGGTAGACGGCCGGGCTGTATTAAAACGAAAATTGCGCAATGCCTCAAACCCAAATACCGGAACTTTCGATTCTTTCATTGAATCAACAAAGAGGAAGAACCAGTTATTCTTTAATACATCAGGCCCCTTTAATATCAAACTATTACCTTCCTGCGGACGAATAAACTGCGAGTGTAATGAACTGAGTTTATCCAGGAAACGCATTTCGGCTTCCTTATTTCTGTGTACAATTAATATTTTATCCCCATCCGGAATGGTAATGGTATCCTTGTCCGATGCCTTGGTTTCAAACCCTTTGTAAGTGAAAATAGGCTGAAATACCAGGTAATCTCCTTTTTCCTGCAGCATCAGTTTTACCTCCGGTTCCCCACTTTTTATTTCCTTTATCAGCGATTTATCAAACTCTACCTGGTAATCTTTGGTAAGTGGCATGATGAGCTTCTGCATTTGCGATGCCCAGTTTTCTTTAGTAAGCTTTATATTGCCGTTCTTAATAAATTTCTCTGCCTGCAACACATCTTCCGGTTTTTGCCACAGATAAAAAGTATGGTTATACAGAAAAAGGATACTGCTATTACATTCGTTATCAGTAACCGGCTGGGCGGCACCATTTATATTGAAGCGGCATTGGAGTTCAAAATGATCTCCCTGCGCAATGATCTTAAACTGTGGAGCAATAAAACCATCGCTTAAAGCAACTTCTACCAGGTTTTCGGTTTTGAAGGCTTTGTTTTCGGCCAAATAATAAATAAATGGATTTGCTGCCTGCTCCTCAAATATTTTTTTAAGCTTGGGTTGAAAATATTCTGTAATCAACACTTTCGTTTCTTCGGGCAGTTCATCACCATCCATTTGAATGATATTTTCCCAAATTCCGCTAAAGGGTGAATTACGATTGAGGTATTTATTTACCTCAGATGCCTGTAGCTTTCTTATCTGTTGAAGCAACATTTTATCATCTTCACTAAATGGTTCCGTATTTACATATTTGGAGAGGTCCAGTTTTTCAGCCTTACCGAGTAATTTGCTATTGGTTTCGTCGCTATCGCCTTGTATGGCATCCACCACAAAAAAGGGATAGGTTGTAGCATTAAAGTTAAATACAAAGCCCAGCTTTTTGGTGGGTGCGTCTGCAGTAATTACTTCTTCTAATTCGGGAGGACGGGTATCCTGCATATATGCAGGTCTTGGTGCCGGTGCGGCCTGCGTTACCCTTTTAATTGAAATGTCCAGCACTTTTAAAAAAGGCTTTCCTTCTTTGTAAATGAATTCAAATTTACCGGTTAAGTCATCCTCCAGGTTGTACCCGTAAATCTGCAACAGTTTATTTTTTTCCTTATCCCAGTTTCGGATGGTATCAAAATAATACGGCCCGTACTGCCTGAACAATTGAAGGAACAAGGTAGTTTTATGCACGCAAAGCGGATAGGCCGATTCCCCGCATTTGCAGGAGGTATCAAAATTACGTTCGTCATTTTTTTGTATCACAACCGGGAACTCCTGCTCTTCTGTTTCCAATTCTGCTTCCACCCTTTCATTTGCCGCAACAATGATGGTGGCTTTCGTTTTCTCCAGCAATGCTTCAGCAGCTTCGTAAATTTCAGGCGAGGAGAGCAGGCGCATCGTTTTCAAATCGATATACTTCATCTTGGCAACCGTATGCCGTTGATTATAAGCGGCATTGGTATTCCCCAACATATTTTTATCAACCAGTTCCTGCAATTGAAAAAGTGCAGCGGCTTCGTGACGGCAAATATCCCCCAGGTTGTAAGGGCAACCACAGCGTAAGGATAGCGATTGGGGATCAGTATATTTTTGAATATTTACCCTGTAATATGTACTATATGTGTCATCCTTTACTCTGAAAACAACGTTATTTAACAATTCATCATGTTCTACCAGTTCTACATATCCAATGGCATGTATTTTCTTTCCTCTTCGGATAACCTCATCGGAGCCAGTGTTGTAAACGTATTTGATTAAATGAGATAAAGCCAAAATAAAGTACGATTTAGTTGTACGATTGGTGATAAATAGCCACTTTCGTTTAGGTTATCCCATTCAGAAAAGGGCAATTGGCAAAATTAAAGGAAAATTCAGGAAAAGCCACGTCTAAATCAATCTAATCAGGAGATTTTAAACGCAATGAAATTTTATCACCGACTCCCATTCGGGGGAAGATATAAAAGCAGTAAACGCTTTGTCCTATTTTAGAGGTAACGTGGCTGATTTTGAATCAGCTTCATTTGTAAATATCTGCCAAACTACCTGGAATTGCAATGCCGGATTTAAACTGCCGGGTAATTTAGTATCGCCCATTCATCGTTATCAGCTTTCCTCCTTCATACAGGCACAAAACATTGGCTCCATCCTCCGACAGGCAATACCGGATATCCTTTTCCAAACCAAAATTCATTAACCGGTGATAATGTGAAGCATCTTTACTTTTCATAAACTCAAACAAATCACCCTTTGCTTCATTATATAAAGACTCCGCCATTTTCGACGAATCACAATTGATTTCGAAGTGGTCTTTGATACGGCTGATGACAGCTCCGGCAAACAAAGTATCTTCAATATTCACCCGGTCCTTCCAGGCAGCGCAACCTAAAATTACCGGCATTTTCCTGTTAACGAGGTAATCGCATACTGCAGACAGGTTAGGAAATGAACCCGTAACTATTCCTTTGGCGCCCTTCTCCAGCGCCATGTGCAATAGTTTGGTTCCATTGGTAGTAGTAAGCACCAGGGTTTTACCGTTGATGAATTCCCGGGGATATTCAAAGGGAGAATTGCCATGGACAAGCCCTTCTGCCACATGCCCATCTCTTTCCCCGGCTGTAATTCCCTCAATTTGTTTACCGATTCGAATGCACTCCGCAACACTATCGACCGGGATAATATTTTTAGCGCCATTATATAACACGGTGGCAATGGTGGAAGTAGCTCTTAATACATCAATGATTACTACAATGCTGCTACTTACATCATACAAATGAAGTAATGCAGGAGATAAAGAAGTATATAACGCTGGTTTTTTACTCTTCATTTTAATATTTTATAACCCGAATTTAATTCGTTCAATTATCTTTAATTTTCCATCAGTTTAAAATCGCCTTCCATTTTTGTGTTTCTGCATAATCTTTTATTACACTATTCCTTGTAACAAGCAGTCTTTTTAAATAGTTTTTAAGGAATAGTTTATTTACCAGCCAGCCTGCCACACCATACGGACTTTCAAATTCAACCATGTCAATCATGATGGTACCATTTTCAATTTGCTTAAAATAATGTTCATGCTTAAAGCTTTTGAAATCACCTTGTATCATTTCATCAACAAAGTGAACCGGCTTTTCCATTGCGGTAATTTTAGAAGTAAACCGCCTAAGTTTAAACAGGTGTTTTGCCTGCCAGGTCACTGTTTCATTTAGTTTGATCAACCCTGTCATTACTCCCGCCACCGCTTCTTCCTTGGTATTTGCTGTTGAAATTTTATGCAAATTAATGCTACGGCTTAAATCAAAAACTCTTTCAACCGGCGCATTTATTATTGTGGTAAGATGAATTGTAGAAGACAATGAATAATGAATTAATTGATAATTGATAATGGTTTAAACCTGGTACAACTTTACTGACAGGCAATTCTTTTCAGGCAATGAGTTGTAAAAAATTTAATAATCTATTCATTTCAATAATCCGGATACTGCAGGAATCAATATCCATTATCATTTAAACAATTATCCCTTAAACAAAAGGCATTTTAACCACTTTTGCTTTTAACAGCGAATTGCGAATGCTAATATAAATTTCGCAGTCGATTGCCGAAAATGGGGTATCTACATAACCCATGCCAATGGCTTTTCCCAATGAAGGCGATTGCGTTCCGGAAGTAACCTTCCCTATAATACTTCCTTCAAAATCTTTAATTACATGATCATGCCGGGCAATACCCTTTTCCTGCATTTCAAAACCAACCAGCTTTTTTGCTACTCCCGCAGCTTTTTGCTTTTCAAAGAATTCGCTGTTGGTAAACTCCTTTGTGAATTTGGTGATCCAGCCAAGGCCTGCTTCCAGCGGTGAGGTAGTATCATTAATGTCATTTCCATATAAACAAAATCCCTTTTCCAACCTTAAAGTATCCCTGGCTCCCAGGCCAATTGCCTTAATCCCCTGGGCGATACCTGCGGAAAAAATAGCATCCCATATTTTATCAGCAGCTCCATCTTTATCTTCAAAATATATCTCTACTCCACCGGCACCGGTATAGCCGGTGGCACTTATAATTACATTGTCTACCCCGGCAAAATTTGCCCTGATAAAAGTGTAATACTTCAAATTCAAAATATCGGTGGCAGTTAAAGACTGGAGGATTTTTGTGGCGTTGGGCCCCTGTATTGCCAACAGGCAGGTTTTGTCTGAAATGTTGTGCATTTCAACACCCTTGTCATTGAATTGATTTATCCAGTTCCAGTCTTTATCAATATTGCCTGCATTTACCACCAGCATATACGACTTGTTTTCTTCCAGGCAATATACCAACAAATCGTCTACAATTCCGCCTTCGGTATTAGGGAGGCAACTATACTGCGCTTTTCCTGCGGTTAACTTGGAGGCATCGTTGGTGGTTACTCTTTGAATAAGGTCCAGGGCATTTTCACCTTTTAATATAAATTCTCCCATGTGACTTACATCAAATACCCCTGCATTGTTACGCACTGCAGCGTGTTCATCATTAATACCAGTATAACTTATAGGCATATTAAATCCTGCAAACTCGGCCATTTTAGCTCCAAGGGCTATGTGTTTTGCTGTAAACGGGGTGGTTTTCATTAAATGTATTTGTGAAATGGAATTAAAATTATTCAGCGCAAAAGTAAAATAAAAAAAATTGGTGGTGGAAATTAGAAAAGGCCGGGGCCGGGCTCTTAATGGGGGCTGCAAAGTTCAATCCGGTATATTTTGAAGGCTGTATAAGGGACTGCTATCATCCTTGTCTGGAATTGTAGGCCAAATAGGACCGTTGTAAAATGAGAGCTATTCGAATAACTCCCCATTAGGGGACCGGGGGTAAAATCAAAGTCCTGCCATTGCTGACAGGACTTCTTTTTTGTTTCACTTCAACTCAACTATTGAAACTATTTTAATCAGATATTTACCAATATCAGGTAAGATTGCAATTTATAATTGCTCATCGCTTCCGGCTCATTTTTGTTGACATCAATTTTTTCCAGTTGCTTCTCAATATTTTCCTTCGCTTTTTCAAGGGAGTCTTTCGTGCGCTTTTGTTCCTTTTCCAGTTTCAATTTCATAGAATCCAAAACAGTGGAAGGCTGGTTGTTATTGTACCGATACCCATCGGATGATTCGTCTATTCTTACTCCGTTTTTATCAATAGATATCCTGTTACCATTATCATCTATTTCAATTCCATCCTTACCAATTTTTACTTTATTCTTTTCTTCATACTTATGTCTATCGGCAGGTTCTCCATCTGTTGTATACAGGCCATCTGCTTTCATTATATAATTCACATTCGATTCCCAGCCTCTCTCTTCTTCATCTGAGTCGATATTAAAATCATCTTCATTCCATGGACCGCCAAAATGTACATTGTGTCCCCAGCCAATGCTTCTATCGATCCTTACCTGCTTGCCAACCGGTACATATATTGTAACAATTACCCGTTGGTTACGAAACTTATTTTGTTTGGTGATAGCAATCCCTTTATCCAATATGAGCAGGGAATCTCTTTGCTGACCACCAAAACTGATATAATTGGCCGTGGTATTTGCCAGCCTTGTGCTACGGCCATTCACCATTTTAAGCATGGTAACCCTAAAACTGTCATTCGGCGATTTTAAAATTTTCACCTCCACATTCTTTACAAATGCAGTGTCGTCTTCCAGCCCTTCAAAAGGCTCTAACCTAAACCAGCGGTTGCGATAGTATTTTGTACTTGGCGAGTTTGTGGTTAATTCCATCTTTTTAACTGATGGATTAGAAAGATAAATTTCCTGTTCGTATAAATCATTGGTACTTTTAAATTCCCTTGTTACTGTTGCTATCAGGGTTATGAAGCAAAACCATCCAATAATCCACAGACTGATGAAGGTGAACCTCAAAATCTTGCGGTTGCTTTTCATTTTTGCAAGCCGTCGAATGATCCAGGTAATGATACCAATTACAGGCACTGCTATGAAGAATAATAAAGTGCCCCAGGCAAGAAAGTTTTGCCAGCCATCTTCCAGAACATAAGCTTTTAAGGGAAAAATACCTATAGAGAAGATAGCCAAGGCGAATAAAGCAACTACTAACCCAAAGCTTACGCATCCAATAATAAAGTAAGCGAATATTTTTACAATCAGTACAATGATATCGCCTAATGATCTGCCGGTTCGCTTTGCCGCTGTTTTTACTTCGGCACCCATTACTTTTCCCTTTTCCTCGGCAAATGTTTTAGCTTCCTGTCCAAATTTCTCTGCCCTTTGCTGTACGCCTTTCATCTCGCCCATTACTGAATTTTTGATGGAATTAAGGTCAACCTTTTCACCTTTCATTTCAAGCCTTTCCGCAGTATTGGTTGCTTCAGGTATCACCAACCATAAAATAATATAAACAATCAATGAACCCGGACTAAAGGAAAGATTTAAAAAATTGGGGAAATCCCAAAAGCCCCAGTTGCTCCATCGAAATACAAATGACAGAAACGGTAACAGAAAGAATATTCTTGGCACCCAGGCACTTACACCAAAATAATTGCCGATACCGCTGCATACACCCGCAACTAATTTATCATCCGGATCCCTGAATAATTTTTTACGCATTCCTCCTATTTCGGCAGATGCACTGCTTGGTACGGCTATCCATAATATCAGGTAGGCCAGTAAACCAGTACCAAAAGCAAGTGCTACGATTACAAAAATTATTCTCATCACCATTGGGTCTACTCCAAAGTAGTTTGCCAGGCCGCCGCACACACCGCCAATTACCTTGTCATTCTCATTTCTGAATAAACGTTTGGCAGCACCCGTATAACCGGCATTTGACTGAAATGGATCAGGGCCTTGCGATTGTGACCCGCTGTTTTGTTTGGAAGAAGGACCATTGTCATCTGCTTCTTCAAATTCTTCCGGCCTTCCCATACTTTTAATGATGGCGTTTACATCATCGTCAGTTATACAGGTGGCACCTTTCTTCAGCCTTTCCTGGAATAGCTCACCAATACGGCTTTCAATATCGTTGATGATCTCTTCCTTACCTTCTTCGTTTGCAAAATACCTGGAAAGACTGTCTGTATAATTTTTAAGTAATTCAAAAGCGGAAACTTCTATCGGTACTACTTGTCCGTGGAAGTTGATATTTATTACTTGTTTCATGGCTAAATGTGTTAGAATGTGTCGCTAGTTGGTTGTCCCCAAAACAATCCCGATACCTATCGGGAAATGGCTATACTTTTTTATAATGGGTGGTTGAAGTTTGAGTCTCCGAAATTTTCGGTGTTGTTATTGATTGGTTGATCTGCTGTTTCACCAGAGAGCTCTTTTTCTGCGGTATGCTCCTGTTCTGCTTCAGAAAGTGCCTTTACAGCATTGGCCAGTTCGTTCCAGGTAGCTTCCAGTTCCTTATAAAAAGCGCCACCTTTTTCTGTTAAAGAAAAATATTTGCGGGGCGGCCCACTGTTACTCTCAATCCAACGATAGGTGAGAAATTCTGCATTTTTTAACCTGGTTAAGAGTGGATACAAAGTTCCTTCAAGGATATTCAGGTTGGCTGTCCGCATTTTATCAATTATATCTGACGGATATGCCTCTCCCTGCTTGATCACCGAAAGAATACAGAACTCCAATACTCCTTTCCGCATCTGGCTGGCTGTGTTATCAATGTTCATGGCGTCAATGTTTTAAAATTCATGGCTATACTTTTTTAAAAGGGTTGAATAAGTAGAAAAGCAAATTTGAAATTCCGGATTTTCTAATGACCCACCTGCTATCTTCCCTTTCTGACACAAAGATATAAACATTTCAGTACTATGCAACACATAATACCATTTATTTTTTAGTAGCTGGTTGTAAATATTAATAGGCTTTCAATAAAACCCTTGCCTATATTGAATTTAATCGATAACCAGGTTATTTAAACAAAATTTATATTTAGATGAATGGTAAAATAAATGTTTGAACGGAGGGATTATTCCTGATAATGGTTCGATTTAATTCAAATGTTCCAGTGGTTTTAAATACTATGCTTGAATGTGGCGGGCATAACAAAACTTGCGTTTAAGTTAAAAAATTGATTGGATTAGACTGGATATTTGTATCAGGTATAATTTCTTACACCAATAAAAGAACAGCCTGTAATAAATATGAATTTGTTAAAACCTTATCAACTGGTCATTCATTTATTTTTCTGGTATTTGCTTTGAGATAAGTTTTGGAAATAAAAATTAGATGAAAAAGATTTTATCCTTTCTTACAGCAATTATTGTATTGGGTTCCTGCAAATCCAGCAAAGATTATTTATTAAGAAGCAATGAAGACAAAACGCTTTTTGACATCGTAAAAAAATTAAATAAACGAAGCGATGATGAAGATGCCACAAAGGCATTGGCACAGGTGTACCGGGAAGTAACACAACGCCATATAAAAAACATTAACACCTACACTGGTTATAATGACATCAGTAAATGGGATAAGCTAAACGGCGAATACAATACACTTCAGAATATATATAACGCCATTGACAATTCGGATGCGGCTAGTAGGTTGATAACTCCAAAAAGCTATATAAATGAGATCAATGCTGTTAAACAATCTGCAGCGGAAGACTATTATCAACTAGGCGAAAGATTATTTGACAACGACAACAGGGATTACGCAAAGAAGGCATACAATGCTTTTAAAAAGGCAGGAAACTGGGTAAGGGATTATAAAGACAGCAAGGCAAAAATGGACGATGCCTATAATAGCAGCATTGTAAATGTAGTGATCAATCCAATTGTTGACAATTCATTTTTCTTCAATACGGGCTGGGGAAATATGGGTTACAATTTCACCAACGAATATTTTCAACAAAACCTGGTTAGTGACCTTGGAGGTAAATACGCCACCCGCTACCCCGCCCGCTTTTATACAGAGTGGGAGGCAAGGCGTGACAATGCGCAGCCCGATTGGGTAGTAGACCTGACTTTACGCAATATGGATATTCCACAGCCGATGGTAAATAATTACAGTCGAAATGTAAGTAAGCAAATTAAAATCGGGAGTGACACTTCCGGCAAACCTGTTTATCAAACTGTGTATGCTACCTTAAACATTCAAAGGCAATATTTTAATGCCCGCGCTCAAATGGATATGAATATTGTAGAAGTTGCCACCAGGAGAAATATTACTTTTAATAACTATAGCGATACTTACAACTGGCAGCAGGAAATAGCTACCTATTCCGGGGATAGAAGGGCACTAAGTGATAACGACTATGTGCTGGTCAATAATGGCAGATTCAACACCCCCCGCAGGGAAGATATTCTTAATGAACTATACCGCAATATTTATCCGCAAGTGAAAAGCAGGATTAGTAATGAAGTGGATTGGTAGGTTCATTTCCATTAAAACGACCGTATCTACAGTAGAAATTTATAAAACCCATTCTAACAATATTTAGGATGGGTTTTGTTTTTCAACATCTAAACCCCTATTCCTGATACTAAATTGAATGATCCGGCAGAGAGTAGCAGTTGGAGTTTTTACTTTAAGGTTTCAGCATTTTTAAGTTTTTGTTTATATTAATTTTTGCTTAAAAGAAGAGGTAAACTAATAGCTTAACTGATGGTTAACTTTAACACTTAATTTAATTCAAACGCAATTGTTCTGAAAATTACGAAAAACCTGAAAACTACTCTTTATGTCCTGGCCTGTCTCATAGTGAAATATAATTTTTCTGTACTTAAACAGTACCATAATAAGCTTTTTCAATTAACTAACCAGGCTGAATTGGTATGGATAAACCAGGTAGGGTTAAAAACAATACTGAACCGGGTTGATTCATTCATTTTCTCAATATGTCCTTCAGGCGATGGGGCCGATAGCTGTCAGCTCCGTCGGGTATCCTTGCGTTATTAAAAGTAAATTTATTCTACAGTTTGTAATTCACAGCGGTATTGCAGCCTGTTGAAGCGATAAAATAGGGAATGCCTGATATGTGTTTTGGATGGTTGCTAATTGGGTAAAGTGTAATAAGAAAGACACACAGGACGGAGTTCTGCGCCTAAGGGCTGGTCAATAACCAAAAGCCCTGTAAATAGTTTTTAATACGGGGCTTTTGTATTGGGGATTTTCGGCTATTTTCTAAATGTTGGCTGAAGTTTCTCTTTTCAGAACTTTTATTCTTGTTGCTCGTCTTTGATTAATGTTTTAAGTTGTTCTGCAAGTTCCGGAGTTACTGCAACACCGTGTACCTCCAAAGCATGTTGGGCCACTTCATTCAATACTTCGTTGTCGCTATTTCCACGAATAACGCCTTCACAGTCGAAGCCGGCATCCCGGCAGTGTAATGTTTTCATGATTTGTAGATTGTTTAGTATTAGAAAAATTGTTACCTGATGACTTATTAAGTAAACATCCTGTCGCTCTCAACCGCTAATCTTACCAGCACGGTTGGCAATGCAAACTCAGCCGGTTTGCCCTTGATATCCGTTTCTGTTATCCCTCGTGCTTTGCTGGAATTGCCTGACAAATAAAACTTACCGCCCCCTTTTACAAAGGCCTCGTAGTGCTCAATAAGCTTTCCTGTACCACTTCCGGTTAAAGTATTAAGAATAGAATCCTGCAGCAATTTTACTGCATCACCCGCCAAAAATAACGTTATTGTTTGCTCAAAAAGTACCTGCCACCATCTGCATTATTTGGTAGTACGATAAATAGGGAACTAAATAGCCAATTTTTACATCTAAACCCAGCCCACACTTTGCAACGCTACTCCAATGCATCCGGTTCAGTAAAAAGGATAATAATAGCATTATCCCATCAAAAGTCAATAGCAGGTTAGCATTATTATTCCTTGTCTTTTCAACAAAAATCAACTATTTATTAACCGGCCATTTGGGGGTAATTGATAATGTTCTATAGCGCTTACATTTTCTGAAAACTTCCTGTGTACCTTGTGCCATCCCCGGTTTCGATCATCAAATAATAATTTCCACCCGGTATTCCCGAAATATTCAAAGTGATCTTCTTTCCGCTGTCAATATTTGCTTTTTGCGACTGGATAACTGAACCCCTGGCATCAATAATTTTCAATAACACTTTTTGGGACATGTCAATATTAAAATCTACATTTAGTATGTTCGATACCGGATTAGGTGAAATATGTATGGCAATATTATCAAAAGCATTTAATGTGGCCGTTTTTATGGGTGAATAGGAAAACCGACCATCATTATCTATTTGTTTTAACCGGTAATAATACTTCAGTTTTGTCTGAACATCTCTATCGGTAAATACCTATTGATAATTACCATTTCCGTTTGATTTACTAGCGCTCCATCCAATGGTTTTAAAATCATCAGTTGTTGTTTCAGACCGCTGAATTTCAAAACCCTTATCATTATTGCAATTGATGCCCCGGTATTTGAGTACCTGCCTGCTCATCACGGTCACGGCTATTGACGATCCCTTTTTTGTATCCCAAATACGAAGGCTGTTCCATCCCGCTGGCATAAGTTTCAAAACAGGTAAAATTCCAATCGATACTTACTCCGGCCGGGAGCCTGGAACCTAAGGCATCAGCAATGGTGACCGAGGTTAATATTACAGACCAAACAACGACCGTTCTGCCAAGAAAAGTTTTACCCGCAGGGTTGTACAACCAGATGGGCTGGTTGCCGCACCGGCCATGTTGATAGGCAATAAATTTGGTTTTCAAATATTCGGTATCTGGCATCATACTAACTTGGGTACCGGATAGGCCCAATTTCCGCCCAAAAAGGATGATGGTAATAAAAAAGCTTCCGTCATTATTGATCGTTGCTTTCCAACTAATTCCAAGTACGGAGTTTTTATAGCTGGCAATGTTTACGGGAAGCGTTATCTCAAAAGAAAAGCCGGTTGAATTTTTTAACGGGTAAATAACACACTGTTTTTCGGGGAACAACTCAGTTGTCAATAATGCGATCCTGCTTTCGGCATCTTTTATAAATCCGGATGCAGGTATGCCATTTTCAGGATCCATGCCTTCTCCAAAAAGGTAAGTTGCTTTGATGAAAGTATTGATTACTTTACCTGACCCGTCTTTTTGCGCATTTATACTATTGGTAAAAAATGCCACACTGAAGTATGAAGGGTTTGCTTACCTGTTGCTGAAAGATTATGATAAAGCTGTCAAAAGCTTTCATGCCCTAAGTTTGAAACTTGATTTATTTTCTAATCCCGGATTGTTTTATGAAGCATTAGCCTTGGTAAAACGAAATAGTGCCGGAGATGCAGATGCAGCCCGAAAATTATTAAAGCAAGTTGTTGACAAAAAACTGGAGGGGGAGACAGAAGCAGAAAAAATACTGAAGAAATTATAAAGTTCACTTAATTAAACTTTAAACCCGTTCATCATGAAAAATATTATTTGTCGTTTTTATCTGCTGCCTGTATTAGTATTTTTAGTTTATATAAGTGCTATTGTTGGCTGTAGAAGAACGCCGCCTGCAACTGGTGATTTTTGCGGACTTGAATACGAGCCCGACGAGTTAGTGGTTTGGCGCAAACCCGGCGTTAGCAACAATAAATGGGATTCAACTAAATTCAGTATTCTTGGCCCTTTAGCTACTAATGGTAAACCTATGTTTAAAATGTGACACCAGTGGCATAGAGTTAAGGTCAGGCACTTCTGTAAGGAATTTTATCAATACAGAAAGAGCTAGAGCTGGACTATCTTCTGGAGGCAGACCATCTGGTGAAGACAGTTTGTTGTATTATGCAGTTAATATTATAGTTAAACTTCCGGTTAATGATACGATGCCCGATTTGTCGAACCAACAACTTCCAAATGTTCCACCTTTTAATTCAAATGGCGAAAAAATAACAGTGGCCGTTTTTGATACGGGTATTGACCCTGTTATAACAAATACTTTTACAAGTGATGTGGAAAGCTGTCAACCAGGCGGTAAAAGAGGCTGGAATTTTGCACGAAATAATGTTACAACTACAGATGATCATAACGGGAGACATGGCACTGTTGTTTCTAAATTTATTATTGATCAGTTGAGGTTAAATCCGGGTGGAAACAGGATAAACTTATTGCCTGTTAAAATATTTCAAGCCGACGGTTCCTCTTATCTTTTTGATGTGCTTTGCGGTTTTGCTTATGCTCAAAAAGCAGGGGCAAAGATTATTAATGCAAGCTTTGGTTTTTATTACTATGAAAGGGAGCCACCAAAAATTTTATATGAATACGTGAACAGAGTACTTACAGCAAATAAAATTTTATTGGTGGCAGCGGCAGGTAATAGAGATGAAGTTGAAGACAGGACTGCGGCCCGTTGCCTTAGAATTTCGGGGGAACAACTTAGAAACCAGGATTATCATTATTTCTATCCGGGTGGCCTTGCTAAATATTTGCCCAATGTTTTTTGCGTTACCACAGCAAGTGATGTGCGTGATCCTTCTACCAGTCCAAGTCAGAACTTTTCAAACAATGTAGTTGATATAGGTGTGGAGGCAGATAACCCGGTAACTTATTCATTTTATCATCCTTTTAATATAACACGTATTGAAATTGTTAAGGGTTCGTCATTTGCAGCGCCGGTATTTACCTGAAAACTTGCTTCCTGGTACAGCATTATATCAGTGGAATTAGGAAATAAAGAAGATATTCTTAATAAATTAAAAGTCAATAATGTTATCGACAATGATTCCCGCTATAGTGAAAGGGTGAAGGGTGGACGATTTGCCAAAGTAAGATGATTATATTAACTATTTTTGGGGGTATATAAAATCATTCCCCCCCTGGCAAAGTTGATATGCATTTGTATTTTTTGCTACAGTTTTTTTTTATCATATAACCAATGCCCCGGGACGGCCGCAATATGTAATAGTTGGTTGCTATGTAAAGATGGGTAAATATGTCTTAAGAATTTAAAAGTTAATAAAGGGCCGGTCTTAAATCCCGTTTGCATTCAACCGCACCTCTTTTTTCGGTTACCGCATTTTGATTTCCCCTATTCTTTAAAAAAAATTACCAGCATAAACAGTAAATTATTTAACTTAACGCCCCAGTAATAAAATAGGAAACAGGCAAGTATTTAGTTTAAACAATATGTATTACAAGAATAGTTGCCCCATTTCAATAATCACTTAATAAAAAAATTGCTGCCCCTTATCTTATGAGTAAAAGATTTTTATTTTCGACACTGCTATGCGCTTCGATAATTAGTTTTTCCTGTACCAACAGTACCAATTCTGAAAAGGCTACCGGTAACGTTTCAGATACTTTAACGGAGGCACAAAAACATGAATCTGCCAATGCATTGAAAGGCCTGGTGGCTTTTGAAGGTCTTGAAGTAAGCACCATGGCCACAGAGCCGATGCTTAAAAATCCAACCAATATAGATGTTGATGACCGGGGGCGCATCTGGGTAACAGAGGCCTATAATTACCGTCCGGATATTACCGGCAATCCTACCAATGTAAAAGGCGACAGGATAATGATTTTAGAAGACACCAATAATGATGGCATTATAGACTCATCGAAAATATTTTACCAGGGGCCGGAATTAAATGCTCCGTTGGGTATCTGTGTTTTAGGCAACAGGGTCATCATATCGCAAAGTCCATACATCTGGTCGTTTTACGATGATAATGGAGATGATAAAGCAGATAGAAAAGAAATTTTGTTTCAAGGCATCGGGGGTGAACAACATGATCATGGAGCCCATGCTGTTACTTTTGGACCAGATGGAAAACTGTATTTTAATTTTGGTAACGAAGGAAGAACACTAAAAGATAAAAACGGTAATACGGTTCGTGACCAGGATGGTGAGGAGATAACAGCAAAGAAGTATAAGGAAGGAATGGTTATGCGCTGCAACCCTGACGGTTCAGCCGTGGAAGTGCTGGGACAAAATTTCCGTAACCCGTATGAGGTGGCTGTAGATAGTTATGGTACTTTATGGCAAAGCGATAATGATGATGACGGTAACAGGGGTGTTCGTATTAACTATGTGATGGAACATGGAAATTATGGTTATAAAGATGAAATGACAAACGCTAGTTGGCAGCAAAAACGTACCAACCTTGAAGATTCAATACCACTGCGACACTGGCATTTGAATGACCCAGGTGTAGTGCCCAATCTTTTACAAACTTTTGCCGGATCACCAACAGGAATAATTATGTACGAAGGTACATTGCTACCCGAAGTATTTAGCAACCAGATGATACATACAGATGCAGGCCCTAATGTAGTTCGCTCCTACCCGGTTAAGAAAAATGGTGCTGGATACACTGCAGAAATAATAAATATTTTAAAGGGCGAAAAGGATCAGTGGTTCCGGCCAGCAGATGTGTGCGCTGCTCCGGATGGATCGTTGATAATAGCGGATTGGTATGATCCCGGAGTAGGTGGCCACCAGGCGGGAGATCAAACAAAAGGTAGAATTTATCGTGTAGCGCCAGCCAAATCAACTTATAGTGTTCCCGCTCAAAATTATACCACTCCTGCCGGAGCAGTACTGGCCTTACAAAACCCCAACCTATCCGTTCGTTATAAAGCATGGACTGCACTACAATCAATGGGAGCAACCGCAATACCCGAACTTGAAAAATTATGGAATGCATCCCCTAACCCAAAGATGCGAGCCCGTGCCTTTTGGGTACTTCAAAATTTGAAAGGTGCTGATGCAGCCAAATATACCAGCGAAGCCTTACAACAAAATATTCCTGAATTAAAAATCATCGCTTTAAGAGCTGCTAAAGAATTGAAGGGTGATGTGATCGGTCTTGTAAAGCAGCTATCAAATGATGCAGATGTGCAGGTAAAACGTGAATGCGCCCTGGCCCTGCATCATAATAAATCGGCCGAAGCGCCTGCTTTATGGGCTGATTTAGCTACCACCTATGATGGTAAAGACAGGTGGTTTTTGGAAGCATTAGGAATTGGTGCCGATCAGCAATGGGATGCGTACTTTACAGCTTTTGTTGCCCAAGTAAAAGACCCGATAAAAAATGCTGCTTTCAGAGATATCGTGTGGCGGGCAAGAACAGAAAAAGCGGTGCCCTACCTGGCAAAATTAGCTACAGAAGAAACTATTCCGCTTGCTAACAGATTGAAGTATTTCAGGGCTTTTGACTTCAACCCGGGACCGGCAAAATCTACGATGTTATTGGGAATGATTAAAAACAATAGTGTAAGCGATACAGCGATTAATAAACTTGCCTTACAGCATCTTGATATTAAAGCGGTAAAAGCCTCACCGCTTGCCCAACAGGCTTTAAAAGATATTCTTACAACTGTTGCCGGCACATCCGAATACATTGATTTAGTTAGAAAGTATGAATTGAAGACAGAGAACAAAGCATTGCTTTTAATGGCTATTGATAAATCTAATCAGCCGGAAGGCAGAAGCGCAGCAGACGTATTATTAAAAGCAGGTGGAGCTCCTTTAATATGGAACCTGCTTAATGATAAAGATTCAGTTAGGTCAGACGCCTTGCTTAATTCTTTAAGTAAGGTAGGCAATAAAGAATCTTTAAACATGCTTCAAACAATTGTTGTATCAAAAAAATATCCTGCTACACTACGTAAGCAAGCAGCCAACAAAATTGGAAAAAGCAGCAGTGGTGAGGACTTAGTTCTTTTGTTATTAAAAAATAAAACGGTGCCTGAGTTTTTAATCACAGATGTGGTGGCTAGTGTTCAGGGAGCATGGCGCAAAGCTGTAAGAACGGAAGCTTCAGGTTACTTACCAAATACTACAGCAAACGCTACTATAAAAGAGCCAACCATGGCAGAACTATCGGCCTTAAAACCAGATGCAGCAAAAGGGAAAACGGTTTATTCAAATAAATGTGCTGTTTGCCACCAGGTTAATAAAGAGGGATATGACTTTGGACCAAATCTTACAGAAATTGGAACTAAATATCCTAAAGAAGGCTTGTTGGAAACAATCCTGCATCCGTCAAAGGGCATCAGCTTCGGATACGAAACTTGGGAAATAAAGCTGAAGGATGGTTCTTCAACAACAGGAATTATCAGGAGCAAAACTGAAACCGATGTTGACCTGAAATTACCTGGCGGTGGAAGACAACAACTTAAAATGAGTGATGTAAAATCTATTACAGAGTTGAAAGTGTCTATGATGCCTGATGGACTGCACCAGGCCATGTCATCCCAGGAGCTTGCTGATCTTTTAGCATATTTGAAAAACCTGACAAAGAAGTAATTCAATTTTAAACGCTATTTAGGCTAATATATCTGCTGCTGCAGGAATGTGGCGAAAGAATGAACCGGGATTTTCATGAACCTTTATTTATTGAACTTCGATTTGCTACAAGGCTACGTCAAATATTTCCCCTCAGGAAGGCAGGGCTACAGTATCAGCGTTATATTCCTACGCCAAACGGGATCATGGCTGCAATATCAGCGCCTCATTCCTGCGCCAAATGAGGAAGGTGAAAAATAAAAGACTATCAATAACCAATTGTATTTTTAATTATCATTTAGCTCTTACAATTATGCCTGCTGCGCAGGTGGGTCAACATCGCCGGAATTTACAATAAGTAAGTTGAAGAACTTCATTCACTTTTTCAGACTCCGTCGGGTATCCTTGCATTACTAAACGTAAAATAATTTTACAGTTTTAAATGCAGAGCATTATTGCAACTATTTACTACGATAAAAGGCAAACCCTGGTATTTGTTTTTGGATGGTTTCTAATTGAGTAAAGAGTAGTAACAAGGAGACAAAGGACGGAGCCGATATCTATCAGCGCCTGCCCAAGCAGGTAAGGCAGGACTGATCAATTTTCCGTACCTTCTTCCACATACAGTTCGCCGATGGGCATCCGTCCGTACTGCTGCAATATCATATTGCAGCGGTGCAGCAATGGTGCAGGCAACGCCGAGCCATCTGCATGCGTCCAGAAGGTGAGCAACAGTTTTTGTTGTATCACTGTTAATGGTTCCTGCAACCGAAGTATCAGGTGATAAAGGGATGACACCTGCTCATCTTTTAAATGACTAAAAGCACCGTACGCCAGCAGATCAGTGGTTAGCGAAAGGACTGTTTTACTTGGTAGCATAACATATATGTTTAAGAGTTCAAGTTCTAATGTTAACGTAAATAAATTGTAAACATTATGTTACGCAAATGTGATGCAGTGCAATTGTGGGAAGCGTGTGGATAAGCTGGTGGCGATTTGTACTTTCTTTTCCCGTAACTGCACCGTCGCTGGTCTTTTCTTCTTTTTAAAATCCCGGTAGCTATAGGGAATGCTGCGCATTTTTTTAAACATCGGCTTCGCCGGAACCGATCCAACGAAGCCGCCAGGCGCAGGAGCCGATAGCTACGGTTCCGTCCTGTGTCCTTGTTTTACCACCCGTAAAATTATTTTACAGTTCGTAATTCACATCAGTGTTGCAACCTGTTACAGCGGTAAAATAAAAAGTCCCTGGTATTTTTTATAAGGATGGGTTCTAAAGGGTAAATAGTAGTAAGAAGGAGATACAGGAGGGAGCCCTGCGCCTATTAAAGCGAGGTTGAAAACTTTTGAGCCATACAATTGTTGTTAAGATAAGCTTTTATAAATTTATATATGACTTACCTTCTTTTAATGAGTGCACTTATTTTCCAAACCGGTATTCAGCCAGTAAACAGCCACCGAAGGGTATTGATATTTGGCAACAACCAAACCTTACTACAGCAGCAATTACAAACATTGCAAAAAGACAGCAGCGGTTTGGTGGAACGGGATGTTATTGTAAACCTGGTTAAGCCCGGCGACCAATTGTATAAACGGCACCAGGTAGTTTCAGCGGAACCTTTCACTGTGGTACTAATCGGTAAAGACGGGGATGAAAAATATCGCTCTGCCAGCATCCTCACTACCGGTAAGTTATTTGCTATGATAGATGCGATGCCTATGCGGCGGGCAGAAATGCAGCGTTCAAAAAATAAACAGTGATTGAAAAAGATATGCCTCATTCTCCCTTAAACGCAGGCTCCTGCATCTAAGGGCCTGGTTGAGGAACCATTCACAACAGCCGCCTTGATAAGCTGTGCAAACATTTGCCGCTTGTAGTTGTTGAAAGCGCATTAGAAAGTCGCAGTGCTGAATGCTGTATAAATCCTTTGAACGATGATGACGACCATTTTTTCAACAATATGCTATTTAATGATGACTACGATGATGATATTTAATTTTACAAAAGACGCAGTCATGCAAAACTGGTATGTTGTGGATGATAAGGTAATGGGTGGCGTATCCGAAGGAAAGATGGGTGTAAATGATGAAGGTCATGGCATGTTCCAGGGACATGTGTCGTTGGACAATAACGGTGGCTTTTCATCTATAAAGTATAATGCGGGCGCAACAGGGCTACAAGGCTACAATAAATTTGTAATAGCAATAAAGGGCGACGGCAAAGCCTACCAGTTTAGGGTTAAAACGAAAAGCAGCCAGTATTACTCCTACATATTCAATTTTAATACTACCAACAAATGGCAAACCATCGAGATCCCTTTCAACAGTATGGTGCCTTCCTTCAGGGGCCGAACACTGGACATGGCCAACTTCCCCGGTGAATCCCTCGAAGAAATTGGCTTCCTGGTCGGCAACAAAAAAGAAGAAGATTTTAAACTGGCGATTGACTATATCAGTATACAATAGTATTTCCGGTTAATTCCTTCAGGCGCAGGATTTATCGGCGGCTCCGTTCAGTGTTCCTGCGTTACTAAACGTAAAATTATTTTTCAGTTGGTAATTCACAGCAGTGTTGCAGCCTGTTACAGCGATAAAAAGGAAATGCGGCATAGATATTTTTGGATAGTTTCAAAATGGGTAAAGAGTAGAAAGAAGGAGACATCCGACAGCGTGCGCCTAGGTTCCTGAGGACAAGAACCACGGCGGCAGCAAAATTACTTTTATAACAGAATGCTATCCCTTCATTTTACCTGTTCAAAAAAGAATACGCCCTTTTTGTTGGAGACAATGATATCCCCCAAATGATCACCGTTCATATCTTTTACCACAAAGCTGTTGCCGATGCCCGAATTATTATCAATTTCATGAGGCACCCATCGTGGATTTTTTCCGGGTATAAATTCAAACCAATATAAAACTGCCGGCTCGTAAGAACCGGGGTCGTGGCCATCCTGGTGGGCAAGGTAGCGTTTGCCGGTAATGAGGTCGGGGTGGCCGTCATTGTTAATGTCTTCCATTGCAAGGCAATGGCTTTGCGAAAACAGTTTACTAATCTCATGGGTAACCCACACAGTGTTGCCGTTAGCAGTGGTTTGTTCGTGCCACCAGATGCCATATTGATGTGCAGAAGAACTGATGATATCCTGGTCGCCGTCTTCATCCACATCATACACAAACATGTTGGCACAATCCTCCCCAAAATCCGCCGGGTGAAATGCCCAGCCGGTAGTGGTTACATCTGCCGGGCTTTGCCACCAACCCGTTTTGATGATCACATCATTGCGGCCATCTTTGTTTACATCTCCCCACCCAAGCCCATGCGTGTACTGGTTGGTAGCTCTTATACTGTCATTGCTAATAACGAACCTTTGCCATGCAGTATCATTTTTTGTTACAGGCGATTTTAACCAGATTACCTGTTTACTGTTAACATCATTGCAGATCAGGTCCATACTTCCATCCTGGTCCACATCCACAAAGGCCGGTGTTTCTATACCGGCATTACTGAGTATGGTGTACCCCTGCCATATTGTGTTTTTATTTGCCGGATTTTTATACCACCTGCAAATACCACCCGGGTAGTCGAACCGTATCAAATCTATCCAGCCATCTTTGTTTACATCTGTGCAGAAATTGACGAAACTGGTGCTGTAACCAGGAACCGGATGTAGAGTGTCTGTATGCAGCAGGTGCTGTTTCCATAGCGGCGCTTCCCACCAGTAATTACCCGCCAGTATATCGGTGAGTCCATCATTGTTTACATCGCCAACCGCTGCACCTTCAGCAATAAACGTACTGCAGATGAGGTGTTTTTCAAATTGCACCGTTGCCTTCTTTTTACTATCCTGTGCATAGCCCGCCAAAGAATGAATCATCCAAAACAGGAACAGGAAAACAATGCGGCAATATAAAAAACGGTAAACTGGCAACATATTCTTATTATTTAGTGAACCCCTGGCATGTTCTGCTATTGGCTGTAGATTGTTTATTAAAATTAGTTGTACTCCTAAAGCTTACCAAAAATTAAAATGCAGGGGAGTAAAGCCAACCTCCGGGTTGGTTTTTATTAAAAGCGAAGATTTGTAACAAGGCAGATACAGGGCTGGAGTCCTGCACCTGAGGATGTATTTTCGTCTACAACCTGGTGATTTCGTCTTCAGAAAGTCCGGTTGTGTTAATAATTATGTCATTCGATATACCATTCTCCTTTAATGCCTTTGCAATTTCTAGTATACCTTCTAATTTACCTTCATCAAAAGCAGTATCCCTGGCATAGTCATATACTGCTTTATTATCCCTGAATACCTTCAAACTAGTCTCGTAATTATCCAATTCGGTTTGGTTAAATTTGGCAAGTTCGGCTTTCTCAAAAGCTTGTGTAAAAACCTCATCTTTAAAAATTGCCGGAATAATTTCGAAATCTTCCAAATGCTTAATGAAATACAACCATTTATCCAACCGTGTTTTTAATTCCGCTTCTTTCTGGTTGAAATTTGGCATTTCAAGATAGATATAAGTCAGTTTCTCATAAAATACCTTTCCGTTCTGATTCTTCAATTTGATAGTATGCACCACTTCACTTTTTTCCGGTTCGCTCTCGTAATCGTCAAAAGTGAAGTCTAGAATGCCAACACAGTAAACGGCCTTTAAGTTATAATTCCACCCCCCTTTTTCGGCTTGTTCACGAATAGGGAAGGTTGAATAGTAAATCGTTCTTTCCCTA
>Ga0335397_10000194_pt1 | contig 71353 bp, 64 predicted proteins | sample MAT04_FD_205740 | JGI IMG/M metagenome (GOLD analysis project Ga0335397, IMG submission 205740) | Freshwater microbial communities from Lake Fryxell liftoff mats and glacier meltwater in Antarctica - MAT-04 (spades assembly) (version 2) ...
ACACCAGCGCAAACACGCTACCCGTCAGCAACAAGCCCGGATTGAATCCAAAGAAACGTTTGCTGACCTCGATCATCTGATTGTCCAGCCACGCCAGCGGCAATAAGATGCCAATCGCCAGCACCGCGCCGGGCACCGCATAACCAAACGACAGCAAACGCTCAATCCGCAGCGCCCACGGCTCGTTGGACAACCGTGCGCGTGCATGCAGGGTCAAGGCAAGTCCAATGATCACCAGCGCCGCGACGCCTCCGATCATGATTGAATTTCCGGTCCAGCGAAGCAGAGGGCCGAGTGACAGCGACGGCCACTCGCGTGCCAGCAAGCGCAGCAACATGAGCGCTGGAAGCACGAACCCCAATACCAGCGGCATCGAGCAAAGCACGGTACGCAACCATGCCTTGCCCGGCGACAGCGCAAACCCCATGCGCTGACCGCGGGCTCGCGTGCTGGCATAGCGCGCACGACGGCGGCTGCGCCGTTCTTGCCACACGAGCAGTAGCACCGCCGCTAGCAACACACCCGCCAGCTGCGCCGCCGCCACCAGATCGCCCATGTTCTGCCAAGCGCGATAAATGCCGGTCGTGAGTGTTTCCACGCCGAAATAACTGACGGTGCCAAAGTCAGCCAGTGTTTCCATAAGCACCAGCAGCGCACCGCCTGCAATCGCCGGACGCGCCACGGGCAGCGCGGCTCGCCACCAGGCGCTGCGAGCAGTCAAGCCGAGCGTGCGCGCCGCTTCGTACAACTCGGCCCCACGTTCAGCAAACGCCGTTCGCGCCAGCAAATACACATACGGATAAAGCGTCAGGCTAAACACCGTGATCGCACCGGGCATCGACACCAGTTCAGGAAACCAGTAGTCGCCCTTCACCCAGCCGAAGCGTGTGCGCAACGCCGTTTGCAGCGGCCCGCTGAATTGCAGGTAATCGGTCAAAGCGTAGGCCGCGACGTACGCAGGCATCGCCATCGGCAACAACAATGCCCATGACAGCACGCGGCGTCCGGGAAACTCATAGCGCTCGATCTGCCACGCACATGCCACGCCGATCAGGCTCGCCAATACCGCCACCGAAGCGCCCAGAATGACCGAATTTGTCACATAGGCTGGCAGCACGGTGGTTGCGTAGTGCGCCCACAAACCGCTCGCGTCCGCCGAGAGCATGGTGAACAGCAGCGTTACAAACGGCAACGCGACTGACAGCAACAGAAAAGCGTAGGCTGCGTTCCGTCGAAAGTGATGCTTACTCGGGCCCTGCGTTCGATGCAAGAACGGCTCTCTATAATTTGCGATAGTGAAGATTCTAGTTTCCAATGATGATGGGTTCGACGCGCCGGGCATTGCCGCGCTGGCAGCGGCACTGTCATCGCTGGCGGAAGTCACCGTCGTTGCGCCGAGCCGCAACCGCAGCGCGACGTCGAATTCCATCACTGTGGATCGCCCGCTGCGAATCACGAAAGCCGACAATGGGTTCTATTTCGTCGATGGCACGCCTGCTGATTGCGTGCATCTCGCGGTGACCGGCTTCCTCGATTTCCGTCCCGACCTTGTGGTTTCTGGTGTCAATGATGGCGCAAATCTGGGAGACGACACGATTTATTCGGGCACCGTCGCGGCCGCGATGGAAGGTTATCTGCTGGGGATTCCGTCAATAGCGGTAAGTCTCGCCGCTCGTCCGGCAATACGATTTGACGCAGCGGCTCAAGTCGCGCGCGACATCGTGGGGCGCTACCTGAAGAACTTGCCGTCGACGCCGTGGTTGCTCAATGTGAACGTCCCCAACGTTGCCTATGCCGAACTCAAAGGCATTCGCACCGTCCGACTCGGAAAGCGCCATCAAGCCGAACCAGCGGTCAAAGCGGTCAACGAGAAGGGCGAAGTGGAGTACCGCGTTGGCCCGGTCGGGAAAGCCGCAGATGCAGGGCCGGATACAGACTTCGGCACGATTGCCGAAGGCTATGCCTCGGTGACGCCACTGTCCGTCGATCTCACCAAATTTGACGCGCTGCATCTGGTTAAAGCGTGGCTTTCGTGAGCGAAGCGACAACACGTCCGGTTCGTTCAGCCGCTGGCCTCGGCATGGTCTCCGAGAGAACGCGCTTGCGCATGATTGTGCGCCTGCGGGAGCAGGGCATTGGCGACGAGGTTGTGCTCGCCGCGATGGCGGCAGTGCCGCGACATTTGTTTGTCGAAGACGCGCTGGCGAGCCGCGCCTATGAAGATACCGCGTTGCCGATTGGCTTCGGACAAACGATTTCGCAACCGTTTTCCGTCGCCCGGTCGTGCGAGCTTTTGCGCGCGGGCAAAGCGATTGATCTCGCGCTCGAAATCGGCGGTGGCTGTGGCTATCAGGCCGCAGTGTTGGCCCGACTGGCGCGCGAGGTCTACACGATAGAGCGCATCGGCGCGTTAGCCGCGAAGGCGAGGCAAACACTGTCCTCCATCGGTGTCAGTAACGTCAAGGTGCGCAACGCCGATGGTCAGGAAGCAGCGTCGAACGTGGTGCAGTTTGATGCCATCGTGGTCGCTGCGGGCGGGGCGAAAATACCGCCGAATTTGTTGGGACTCATGGCCGACGGCGGGCGAATGGTGATTCCGCTCGGCTCGCCCGAACGGCAACGGCTCACGCTGGTCACACGTACGGGCGACACTTTCCAGCAAACCGCATTTGATGAGGTGGTCTTCGTGCCCCTAAAGACAGGACAAGAATAGATGCAGACTCCAAAATTACTTCTCGTGGCAGCAGTGCTCGCCATCGTTTCGGGTTGCACCACCAGCATCCCCGCACCGGTGCAGGATCGCAATGCGCGACCAGCGCAGCCACCGGTTTTCCCCTCTGCACCCGTCGCGGTCATGCCCGCTAACCCTGCCCTACCGGGCAACACTGCGGGCTCGCAATTTCATGTCGTGCAGCGTGGCGAAACACTTTTTGGTATTGCGCGGAGCAATAACTTAGACATTAATGCGCTGGCCGCGTGGAACAACATCGCGGTCGCCCAGCCCTTGCGTGACGGCCAAGTATTGCGCTTGCAGCCGACGTCGGGAACGGCACCCAACCTTCCCGGCATGCCGTCCCCCGCGCCTGGCGCAACGCTCACGCCGATTCCTTCAACCGGCGCCATTCAGGGGCAACCGCTTCCGGTTGGCCCTACGCCGGTCATTACGTCTGTTACGCCCATCGTGGTGCCCGTTGAAGCTCCACTCAAACGGGAGCCAAAATCGCAACGCGTTCCTTACAGCGATGCGTCGTTAGCCGCCATGAAGCTGGGCGAGGGCCCGACCGTGTCCGTCGTGCCACTGAGCGGCGCGGCCAGCGCGCCTGCTACCAATACGACGCCTGCATTGGGGGCGCTACCTTCCGTCGCTGCTGCAACCACCCAGGCCGCGCCGCTCATCGACACTGAAATCAAACCAGGCTCCGGAGTGGATCGCGACGGCATCGCGTGGACGTGGCCGACTTCCGGCAAAGTCGCGAGCAAATTCAACGACAAAGCGCCGATGAAGGGTATCGACATTGCGGCCAACGCCGGCACGCCGGTCGTTGCGGCGGCGGCGGGCAAGGTCATCTACGTCGGAAAAGAGCCGCGCGGCTTCGGTCAGATGATCGTCGTTAGTCACGCCAAAGAAACGGTCAGCGTGTATTTCCACACCGACAAATTGCTGGTGAAAGAACAGCAACGCGTTCTGATCGGTCAGAAGCTCGCAGAAGTCGGCGACGCAGCCGGTAACAAGATGCACTTCGAAGTGCGCCGTCAGGGCCGCCCGCTCGACCCGATTTCGCTGATGCCGCGATAACTCAATGTTATGCACGGCTTTGTACCAGTATTACCGCCGATCAAGGGCAGAAGGTGTTTTTTTTTCATAATGTCGACCGAATTACCTCATTCTCGCCTGACATGGCGCCCCATCTCCAGCCTTGCGCTCTCAAAGTCGAAATGGCTCAGGTAGTTCGCAATCGTTTCAAACACTGGGCCGAGGGCCGCGCGCAACGCCACTTCGTTTCTTTCCAGTAAATCTACGGCCGCGGTATCGTTGTGGGCGAACAGAATATCCAGCTCCGTCAGTGTCTCGGTGAGCACTGCTGGCGGTTGCTGAGGCTCGCCGCCGGACGCTGGCTTCGCTAACGTTATGTCGTTGAGCGAGGCGAGCGCTGTGACCAGCGTCGACAAGTGCGCGCCCAGGTTTTCTACTTCCTGATGTAAGGCTTCGGGCAACGCATTCGCTTCACTGCCTGAGCGCAATAGATGTTCCAGTCGAAGCGTGGTTTCCGCCATGGACGACGCACCCAGCGTACCAGCGGTGCCTTTAAGCATGTGTAACAACTGTCGCGCGCGGGTGCGATTACCCGTCTCAATATAGTGCGTCAATTGTGCTTGATCGTTGGCGTGCGACGCGGCAAATTGGCGAAGCAGGCTCAGGTATTTTCGAGCGTCACCGCTCAGCAACGCGAGCCCGTGTGCGAAGTGGATGTCGGGCACTTTGAGCGAGAGTGCGTTCAATGCATCTGCGTATGCGTCATCATTGGACGATTCGGCGGGGGCCGCCGCCGGTGTGTCAACCGCTGTCGGTGCATCTGGTGAGTGCGAGGTTGCGGCACCTGGTGACTCCGCAAGGGCGCGGTTATTCCCGGGCTCGGCCGACAACCACAGCAATAACGCTTCATACAAAGCAGCGCGCTTGACCGGCTTACTGATGAAGGCGTTCATGCCCGCTGCTGCGCAGGCGCAGCGATCTCCCTCAAATGCGTTGGCGGTCATCGCGAGGATCGGTTTTGTCTCCCATCCAGGCAGTTTTCTTATCGTGCGTGTCGCTTGCAGTCCATCCATTACTGGCATTTGCATGTCCATAAGGATCAGTTCATACGGGCGGTTTTGCACCATGTGAACCGCGATCCGCCCATCGATGGCGGTCTCCACGGTCATGCCCACACCGGACAGCAATCCGTCCGCCACCTCTCGGTTAATCGCGTTGTCGTCCACTAGCAAGATTCGCGCTCCGCGATGTAGGTCGCGCAACCGCGTCGCCACATCCGCCTTCTCGAAATTTAAGAAGGTCGGCATTAATTCGCGTCCACGCTGGTATTTTGCGGTGAACCAGAACGTGCTGCACCCCCCCGGCGTGCTCTCGTCGCGCGTGCCATCCTCATAAATCGAGCCAAACCGTGCGTGATCGGGAGGCCCACACGGGTACCGCCGTACGTTCTGGTGATGGTCGCACTGGCCTGCTTAAGCGCGTCGAACAAGTGGCTCAGCGTGCCCGCCGAAATGCGGACACCGGCTTCTACTAGCTCAAAGCGAGTGGGTAAATCGTCGACCGAACTTTGCATCAAATACGTGCGCAACTTAGCTCGACCCGCGTCGGTGAATGTGACCGCGTTAACCCCGTCATTCAGGCGTGCCAGACCCGATCGCGTCAGATCGCTGCGCGGACACAGTGACACCGTGCCTCCATCAATTGCGATGCGCAGCCCTTTGACCTGAGCCGACTCACCTCCGATGCAGGCAACGCAATCTTGCGATGCGGTTTTGGCGCGGCAAGCTACGCCTAATACGACGAACAGCGGAACAAACGGTGGCTCGCGCACCAGATCTCGCACCAGCGCCTGTGCGGCCCGTTTGTTGAATACCTGCGTGGCGTCCGATTGTCCCATTTCGCTAATGATCAGTTGCAGGCGCTGGCCAACGATTTGCAGGTTGCGCGACGTTTGCTCCTCTAGGGCAAGAGCGCACGATTCCGTCGCCACTCCGCCCGACTCAACGGCCTCGCTGGGCAGAAACGTCAACGCCATGACCCCACTACCCCGACAGCACCATAAATGCGGCAGCGCGCCAAAATAGCTGTCGCGATAGCGCATTCAATACGGTGGGCATGGATACCGCAGAGTTCGGCACGACGGCTAAACCGCTTCTCGATATCGCTCAGCGATAGCGACGAATTCATCAAAACCTGCAACGAAAGCGTCTGCGACGTCCGGGTCGAAGTGTTTGCCTCGACCCTCGACAATGAGGGCTTGGGCATCGGCATAGCTGAAGGCCGCTTTGTAGACGCGCTGAGAGATCAAAGCATCGAACACGTCAGCCACCGCCATCAGCCGCGCCGCAACTGGAATCGCGTCACCGGCGAGCCCGTCAGGGTAGCCGCTTCCGTCCCACTTTTCGTGATGCCAATGGGCGATTTCTTTAGCGGCGGACAGGAACGCGAGCGGCATTTTGATATCGCGCTCGGCCTGTTCTAGCGCATCACTACCGAGCTTCGCGTGCGTCTGCATGATCGCCCACTCGTCAGGCGTCAACTTGCCCGGTTTCAGCAGGATGGCATCGGGGATTCCCACCTTGCCGATGTCATGCAAGGGCGCAGAGAGTGCAAGCATATTGATGTAGCTTTCGGTCAAGGTCGCCGCGAAACGCGGGTGTGCCTTAAGGCGCACCGCCAGGCGCTCAACGTAGCCATGTGTGCGCAAGATGTGATTGCCCGTTTCCGGGTCGCGCGCTTCGGCCAGATGCGCCAGAGCGCGAATGCTGACGCGTTGCGTCAAATCGTTTTCGTGCATGCGCCGCGCCACCTCGGCTTCCAGCACCGTATTCTGATTTTGCATCCAGTCGCGCGCCAGCTTCGCTTCCAGTTGCGTGCGAACGCGCGCCAACACTACCGCGCGCGTGATCGGTTTGGAGATGTAGTCGGCGGCACCGAGCAAGAGTCCCCGCTCCTCGTCCCCTGCGTCGTCAAGCGCGGTCAGAAAAATCACCGGGATGTCGCGTGTCTCCGGTTTCTCCCGCAGCTTCTCGAGCACGGCGTAACCATCCATACCTTCCATCACCACATCGAGCAACACCAGATCGGGCTTCGGAGTACCCACTGCGAGGCGTAAACCGCGCTCACCTGACGTCGCCGCCAGCACCCGATATTGCGGTCGCAGCAAAGCACTCAACACTTGCAGGTTCTCAGCAGCGTCGTCGATGATCAGAATCGTGGCGTTGTTTCTAGCCGACATAGGTCACAAGACATGACGTTTGATTAATTGTTGGAACCAATCACCTAGTGTCAGTCGCGCACAGAATTCGGCTGTAAGATTTTTACTGCCCAGATGTGTAGGAGAAGCGCTCGAGTTGAGCCAGAACCCGCAACTCCGTAACGGTGCATTTCTGCACCGCAAAGCGGGGGATCAGTAGTAACGCGTCAACTGCGCCCACGGAGCCATTGCAGCCAGACCGTCGTCTTTCACCGAGCCTCTCGCCTTTTGCGAAGGGGTTTCGTCGAGCATCGAATCGGCGCGGCCTTGCGCCGCGAGGATATCGTTCATCACACGGGGGTCGCGGCGGGCGGTGTCCCAGAGTTTGACGTCTGCACGGGTTTGCCGTGCATGTTTTGCATAGTCCGCAAACCAGATTTGCGTCGCGCGGGTGCCGCGAAGGATCACGCGGGCCAACAGGCCGAATGTCACCAGCGCAACGAAGGTCAGAACGGCCCATTCGACGGCGAAACCGGTTTGTACCGCGTCCAGCGCGCGTTCGGTCATTGTGACAACGGCCATGATGGTGACGCCGAGCACGTAGGTAGGCAAGCGCTTTGCCGCGAAGATGTCAGAAAAGACGCTTTTGGCAGCAGATGCGCCGTCGATGAAGCGATCCAGGCCGTCGTGGGAGGTAGGGAAGTGAGTAGCCATGATGTTTATGTCCTTTTCTTATGAATCGTCCTCTGGGTAAGAAGGCGACATCAGCAATTTAGGGTAACCCCTGATATATTGCAAATTTATATTAATGATTATTTGTATTCACTAGAGTGATACATAGGATCGCACCATGCAACGTTTCCGCTCGTTAGATCTCAATTTGCTGCGTGTTTTCGACGAGGTGATGGCCACCCGAAATACCACGCGAGCCGCAGAGAACCTCGCGATGACGCAACCTGCGGTCAGCAACGCACTGCGTCGCCTGCGCGAAGCGCTGGGCGACGAACTGGTCACCCGCGCCGGCTACGGAATCACCCCCACGCCCAGAGCAATCGCTCTATGGCCCGTGGTCCGCGACGCGCTCGAGTCGTTACAGGCGAGTATCACGCCCGACGCCTTCGACCCCGCGACGTCGAAGCAGGGCTTCGTCCTCGCCATGGCCGACGCCACCGCTGCCATGTTGATCCCACCGCTGATCCGTCATAGCGAAACCCACGCCCCTGGCATCAGCACCCGCGTGCTCCCGCTCACCACGCGCGACCCACGCGCGATTCTGGAGGCGGGCGAGGTCGATCTCGCCGTCGGCTACTTTCCCGCCGTCGTCGCCGCCATCAACCTGCAAAGCATGCAAACCGGCAACCCCGACAACTTCGCGCACACCCAGCTCTACAGCGGCGAATACGTCTGCGTCATGCGCCGTGATCATCCGCTGGCGATCGATTTGGTGAACAAACCCCTCACGCTGGACGCCTATTGCGCCGCCCATCATCTGCTGGTGAGCTTTTCTGGAAGGCCATTTGGCTTTGTTGACGAGGCTTTAGCCGCGATAAACCAGACTCGTCGAATCGTGCTTACCGTGAATCAGTTTTTTACTGCGGGGCGGGTGGTGGCGGGGTCGGATTTGCTGACTGTATTGCCCCGACATTTCTTGCCTTCAACGGGGATAAGGGATGAGTTCGCGGTCGTCGATTTGCCGTTCGAAGTGCCGCCCGTTCGCGTCGATATGGTGTGGCACCGCAGAGCGCAAACGGTGTCTGCGCAGCAGTGGCTGCGTGCGGCGGTGAGTGATGCAGCGAAGGGCGCAGTGGCGGCGGTTCATGCGTAGCCCGGATGCTCGCATCCGGGTCCGCCTGAAACTCATCGCAGGGCAATCAAATCACGACGGCCTTTCGGTCTCGTTAATGCTTCGAAAGACTCACCGCAAACGTAAATCAGAGAACTCATCCGCGCGACTAGTACGTCGTGGTCACACCCAGAAATAAACTTCGCCCCGGCATCGGCGCAAAGTCCTTCAAAAACGACGTGTGAACGCGAATATCGCGATTAGTCAGGTTCCTGCCGAGTACATAAAACTCCGCGCTTCGATTGTTGGGAAAAGTCATTCGGTAGCGTACTGAAGCATCCACGCGTGTGTACGCAGGTGAGCTGCTTTCGTACGAGGCTACGCGGTTTTGCTCGAACACATGCGTTGCGCCAACGTCTGTGTACCACGCGTTATTGGCCCCTCCGCGCCAGGTCAACTTGCCGCCGATTCTTGACGGGCTGATGCGCGGCAAATTGCCACCGTTATCACTAACAATGATGCCGCGCACGGTGTCGGCCATTGTGGTGAATCCGAAGCCTTGCGTCGGCCCATAGGCCAACGAAAGTTCCGCCCCGGTGAACCGGGCATTGACGTTTTTAAATTCGCGTTTCAGAAGCTCGCCATCGGCTGTGATTTCGCCTTCGGTGTTGACATGATCGGCGACGCCGTCATTGTTCTCATCAACGCTGGCACCGTAGATGAAATTCTTCACGTTGTTGCGAAAAACAGCGGCGCGCATGCTCCACGCCCGGCTTTGCAACTTGTAGGAAACATCGATATTTTGCGAGCGCTCTTTGGCGAGCTGCGCATTGCCGAGGTCGTAGGTGAGCGTGGCGATGTGCGCGCCTTTTGAATACAACTCTTCAATCGCCGGCGCGCGCTCGGCGTGGCTGAACGAGGCGCTAACGGCGCTCGTGCTATCGAGTTGCCATTGATAGCCAATCGAGCCATTCGATAGCGAGAAGCTGCGATTGGGCAGCGTAACTTCCGCATCCGGCGAATGCGAAACGCGCTCAAATCGTCCGCCGATTTCAATGCGCCCGGGGCCGAGTTTTCTCTCGGTGACAGCGAAGAGGGCGTGACTCCTGGTGTTGGTGAGCGGCACGATGGTTTCTTCGCCGACGGCGGAGAATTCCGCGCGCTCAACGTCGGCGCCGAACACTGTGCGCCAGCCAGCTATCGACCGCGTTTGCAGATCAAATCGTGCGCTTCGTGCGTCGTTGCGAAACACGGTGCCGACGTCGCCCGACGGCTCAATTTCGGCGTGTTTATACTGATTGTTGGCAGCGCTAAAACGGATGCGTTCCAGCCCCAATACGTTATTGATTTCGCCCAGCGTTTCCGCTCGATTTCGCGAGAGGTCAATGCGTACCGCGTCGGGTGAGGGAATGCCGTAATTGCTATCAAACCGATTGATGCCGACGCCGATGAATCCGTTGGCCAAAATATAGGAACCACCCACGCTCGCGTTACGGGTTTTCGTGTCCGAGTTCGCCAGTTTCCCGTGAGCCGTTTCGTAGTCATCGGTGCGCCGGTCAGACGCTTCGCCGGTGAACGCGAACGGGCCTGCGCTGGTGCGCAACTGTCCGCCGAAATCACGCGTGCGCTCCGCTGTGGACCAGCGACCGTCGAACAAAAAGCGGGTCCTGTCGCTATGCGCTTGTGGAATGCGATCAGTGACGACATTGACGAGACCACCAATCGCGCCGGAGCCGTATAGCAACGTCGCGGGTCCACGCAGAATCTCAATCTGGCGTGCGCCGAGCACTTCGGAGGACACCGCGTGATCCGGGCTGATGGTGGCCACGTCCAGCGTGCCCACGCCGTTCTCCGCCGTTTTGATGCGCGGCCCGTCGAGCCCGCGAATGATCGGTCGCGATGCGCCGGGGCCAAATGACGAGGATTGAACGCCGGCTTGCGTCGAAAGCGAGTCACCCAGACTTGCGGCGCGGTCGGTCACCAGTGCGCTCTTGCTGACCACGACCGCTGGTTGCACCGATTGCAATTCGTCCTGGTCGGAAAAGGGAGACGCGGTGACGACAACTTTGTCTACTTTCACCGGGGTTTGCGCCTGTGCGACGGAACACGCTGCGATGGCTGAACTAACGGCGCAGGCAAGCGCGCCGAATCGGGGGTTGTAGGTAGCGTTGGGGAGCATGGTGCGAATTCATCTAATGAAACTAGATTGCATGTTAACCGAAAATGCTATCTAAAGCATCTTTGTGGCATTAGCGTGTTAATTACATCTGCGTAACAGCTTTTGCATGAAGTGACGCTCGCCCTAGGGCTACAGCTGGTATTGCCTATTTATCGATAAATGCCTTTACCGACTAACAGCCCCTATGAAATAGCCGTTTCACAGAAAAGCTGTATTAATCTCGCCGCTCAAAACTACTCCCGCCGCGATTAAAACGGGCCAGGGTTGCGAGGTCGCAACAACCGTTCGTGCGTCGTGCGCATCGTGGTGCTTAGTTCACCGAAACGGCGCGAATCAATGCACAATTGAGCGATACGTTTGAGCGCCGTGCACTAATAGGCACGTTGGCTCAAAACAAACAAAGCTATAAGGAGGCCCCATGAAATCAAGCTCAATATTCGCCCGCAGCGCCAAAGCGCGCTCGCTGTTCCCACTCGCGCTCGCTGTGCTCCCGCTCTCGCTGGCCGTCAATCAAGCGCTGGCGCAAACCGCCAACGTCACGCTCTATGGCGTGGTTGATGCGGGCGTTCAGCATGTCACCGGCGTAAGAGGTGGTGCCATCACGCAAGTGGCCAGTGGCATCATGGAAGGCTCTCGTTGGGGCATTCGTGGCACCGAGGACATGGGAAATGGCATGAAGGCCACGTTCGTACTCGAGAGTCGTTTTGAGGCCGATACGGGCGCATTGAGTAACCGCACAATCTCGGGCAACCAATTGCCGGATCGTTTTTTGGCTGGACTTCCTCCAGCGGTGCAGGCGGCGCTGAATGGTGCGGTCGGCGCTTCGCTCGGCGTGAATTTGCCGGGTCGCCTGTTTGACCGTCAAGCTTTCGTCGGTTTGATCACGCCGTACGGCGCGGTGCTTGTGGGCCGTCAATACACCCCGGCATTCGAGATCACCAATCGTTTTGACGCCTTCGCCAATTCAACCGCCGCGTCGCCCGGTCAGATTTCCGGCATCCCGGCGGGCGTCGACATTCGGGAAAGCAATTCACTTTTGTATCGCATTGAATTGAACGGCTTTTTCGGCACCGGTTACTACGCGTTTGGCGAAAACAGCGCGGGCACCAAAAATGGTCGCCTCGTGGGCGTCAACGGTGGCTATCAAACGGCTAAATTCGGCGTGGGCGTGGGTTACAACGAGCGCACCAACAGCGCCGGTCAAAAATCACTGAACACATTCGCGGTCGGTGGAAACTTCAACGCCGGTTTCGCCAATTTCTTCGGCCTCTACGCGGCGATCAAGGAGCCGAACGGCTCGTCCGCGCCTGAGCTGCGCGCTGGGCTTCTCGCCGGTGGCGTGCCCGCGACGCTGATCGACAGCGGCATCCTTCCGCGCTTCATGCAGGACGCGAAGCTCTATCACGCTGGTGCGCGCATTCCGCTCGGCGTGTCGACGATCACCGTCGGTTACTCCCGATTTGATGATGGTCGCGCCACCAACGCGGATTCCGAGTCCTACGGCATGGCCTTCACCTACCCGTTCTCGAAGCGCACCGATGTCACACTGGCTGTCACACAAGTCAACAACAATGCCAATGGGCAAGCGTTGGCAGGTGGCAACGGCTTCCTCGGCGGCGTGACGGCGTTTGGTGGCAAGGACTCCACGTCGACCCAGTTCTCGCTACGTCACAAGTTCTAGGCTGGACACTTCACAGCAAGGCACACAACTTCAGGCCGCGATTCCTAAGGGCGTCGCGGCCTTTTTCTTTTTTGTTGCCCACGCGCTCAATTGCCCCCAACTGCAATAGTGTCGCGCACAACGCGCCCCCTAAAATAGGCTCATGGACGACATCATCTACAAGATCGCGGTCAACGCGATCCCGCTCTTGCTTGCGATCACGCTGCACGAAGCCGCTCACGGTTATGCAGCTCGCGTGTTTGGCGACCGCACGGCCGAAATGCTGGGGCGCATTACGCTAAATCCGATCAAGCATATTGACTGGATCGGTACGGTTGCCGTGCCCGCGTTGACGCTCGCGATTGGCGGCTTCTTCTTCGGCTGGGCCAAACCGGTGCCGGTTAATTTCAATAATTTGCGCAACCCGAAGCGCGACATGATCTGGGTGGCTGCTGCCGGTCCTGCAGCCAATCTCGTCATGGCGATTGGCTGGGCAATCATTTTAAAAGTTTCTGACATGCCTGCCATTGACGCAATCGCGCGTGCCGGTGTGGCGTGGAACGTCGGTCTGATGGTGCTCAACTTGCTGCCGATTCTGCCTCTGGACGGTGGGCGCATCGTCGCTGGTTTGCTGCCCCGGCAACTGTCATACTCGTATTCACGCATGGAGCCCTACGGTTTATTCATTGTGCTCGGCCTGGCGGTCGCGGGCATCCTCGGCACGATTTTGATGCCACTTTACTCCATCACTTACCGCGCGCTAGGCGCGCTGGTCGGCCTGTAAATTTATGTTCAAAGATCGCGTTCTTTCAGGCATGCGGCCCACGGGTTTCATGCACATCGGCCACTATCACGGCGCGCTTAAAAACTGGATAAAGCTTCAGTCGGAACATGAGTGTTTTTACTTCGTCGCCGACTGGCATGCGCTGACGAGCCACTACGATGACCCGCGCGTCATCGAGACGTCCACCTTTGACATGGTCACCGATTGGCTCGCCGCCGGGCTTGACCCGAATCAGTGCACCATCTTCCTGCAAAGCCAGGTGCCGCAACACGCGGAACTGTCGCTCCTGCTCGGCATGATCACGCCACTCGGCTGGCTGGAGCGCGTGCCGACCTACAAAGAGCAGCAGGAAAACCTGAAAGAAAAAGACCTCACGACGTACGGCTTTCTCGGCTATCCGCTGATGCAAACGGCGGATATCATCGTTTACCGGGCCAACAAGGTTCCGGTGGGTGAAGATCAGGTCTCGCATCTTGAAATCAGCCGTGAAATCGCCCGCCGCTTCAATCACATTTACGGTCGCGAGCCGGGCTTTGCCGAGAAGGCAGAAATCGCGATCAAGAAGCTCGGCGGCAAGGTCGGCAAACAGTATCAGGCGCTGAAAACGGCGTTCAATCAGGACGGCAACACAGAAGCGCTGGAGCAGGCGAAAGCGCTGGTGATGACTGCGGGCTCAATCTCGAATGCAGAGAAAGAAACGCTGCTCGGCTTTCTCACCGGTGGCCGAAAAACGATTCTGCCGGAGCCGCAAGCGTTGCTCACACCGACGTCGAAAGTCACCGGACTCGATGGCCGCAAAATGAGCAAGAGCTACGGCAACGGCATCGATCTGCGCGAAACGCCGGCGTCGGTTGAGCAGAAGGTTCGCCGCATGCCGACCGATCCCGCGCGCGCACGTCGCAACGATCCCGGCGATCCCGACAAGTGCCCGGTGTGGACGCTGCATCAGGTGTATTCCAGCGACGAGACCAAGGCATGGGTGCGACAGGGCTGCACCACAGCGGGAATAGGTTGCCTCGAATGCAAGCAGCCCGTGATCGATGCGATCAATGCAGAACTGGCTCCGATGCAGGCGCGCATCAAGGAAATTGAAGCGAAGCCGGGTTACGTAAAAGAAGTGCTGCACGACGGTTCCGCTACGGCGCGTCGCGTTGCCGAAGAGACTATGCTTGACGTGCGTTCGGCGATGGGGTTGGCGAAGGTTTGATTTCTACCTTCCTTCATTCGGGAAGTTAGAAGAGGCAAGGGGAAAGCCATGGGTTCATTCATAGATTATTTGAGTAAATACGCTGCGTATCACCGCGATCGCCGCAATATCACGACGCACTTTGTTGGCGTTCCCATGATCGTCGCAGCCGTCGTGATTTTGCTGTCGCGACCCGTGTTCGCGCATGTTGACGGCGTCGCTATGACGCCTGCAATTTTCGCCGTTGTGATCATCGGTTTGTTCTACCTGAAGCTTGATGTTCGTTTCGGTATCGCGATGGCGGTGTTCCTTGGGTTTTGCCTCTGGCTCGGGCAATGGCTCGCAGCGCAAAGCCTGATGAACTGGCTAATCGCTGGTGTTGGCATGTTCGTCGTTGGCTGGATTATTCAGTTCGTCGGTCATTACTACGAAGGCAAAAAGCCCGCGTTTGTAGATGACATCATGGGACTTGCAATTGGGCCGATCTTTGTTGCAGCGGAACTCGCGTTTGAGTTTGGCTTGCGCAAGGAAGTTGAAGCTGCTGTGGTTGCCCGCGTCGGGCCGACCCATATCCGGCAATTGAAAACTGCGTGACGGGTTCTTGTAGGAGCGGCATGCCGCGACCCAACTTGACATTGCAATTGCGGGTCGCGGCAAGCCGCTCCTACAAAAACTGGAAATTGATAGCCTGATCAATGGATGTAGCCACCCTAACACCACCCGATGTAGCCCCCGAAGTCGCCGCCGTCGTCGAGCACGCGCTCGCCAAAATTTATGGCCAGCCGTTCGGCGAAATGCCGAAGGATCTCTACATTCCGCCGGAAGCGCTGGAGGTGTTCCTCGACGCCTTCGAGGGCCCGCTGGACCTGCTGCTCTATCTCATCCGTAAGCAGAATCTGAACATCTTAGACATTCCGATGGCGGCGCTGACGCGGCAATATCTGGACTACGTGGAGAAGATGAAATCTTCGCAGCGATTCGAGCTGGCCGCCGAATATCTGCTGATGGCGGCGATGCTGATCGAGATCAAGTCGCGTATGTTGCTGCCGCGGCCACCGGTGACGGTTGAGGAAGAGGCCGATCCGCGTGCGGCGCTGGTCAAGCGCTTGCTCGAATACGAGCAAATGAAGCTTGCTGCTGCCGGTCTGGACGATCTGCCGCAAGCTGAACGAGACTACGCCATCGTGCAGGTCATCTTCGAAAAACAGACCTCAATGCGGATGCCGGACGTTGAGCCGGATGACCTGCGCCGCGCCTGGGGCTGGATTCTCGCGCGGGCCAAACTCAATAAAACTCACCTCATTTCCCGTGACGAATTGTCGGTTCGCGCGCGCATGAGTTTTCTGTTGCGCAAGCTTAAACCCGGTGTGCATGTAGAATTCGCGCAACTGTTCGAGGAAACGGCGACCGTACCACTGGTCGTTGTCACCTTCCTCGCGATTCTTGAGTTAGCGCGCGAACGACTGATCTCGGTCGCGCAAACTGAACCCTTTAGTCCCATTTATGTGCAACTCGCCGGTGACGGTGGAGTGATGGTTGCGGCCACCAGCACAAGTGCGGCGAATGACGAAGCGGCGTAGCACTTTTTCACTGCTTTTTCGTTTTTAGGGGCGTTCGCAATGGCGTTCTCCATTGCCCATAAACCATAGAGCCCTTCATTGGACGAACTCACCCACGCCAAACGCGTACTGGAAACGGTCTTGCTGGCCAGCCACGAGCCACTTCCGTTAGACGAAATCGCCAAAGTTTTTGATCCGCCGGTGCCCACCGAAACGGTGCGCCTTTTGCTGGCCGATCTCACCGCCGAATGGAAAGAGCGCGGCAGCATCGAGCTCACGCAGGTCGCCTCGGGCTACCGCTTTCAGACGCGCACAGAAATGCAGGTCAACATTGATCGACTGACGCCGGAAAAGCCGCCGAAATATTCGCGCGCCGTGATGGAGACGCTCGCCATCATCGCCTACCGACAGCCCGCCACGCGCGGCGAAGTCGAAGCGATTCGCGGCGTGGCCGTGTCGACCAACATCCTGAAGGCGCTGGAAGATCGCGGTTGGGTGGAAGTGATTGGCCACAAAGACACGCCGGGTCGGCCCGCGCTGTACGCCACGACCAAAGAATTTTTGAACGACCTGAGTTTGCGCTCCTTGTCTGAATTGCCACCACTGGCTGACCTTGATGCGCATCCCGCGCTTGAGTTGCCGGAAGTGCCGCATGAGCCGGTGTATCCGGAGCAGGCGCGTATCGACATTGCGCTGGCGTTATCGATTGATTCCGAGGCACTCGTGGCCGCCACCCAAAACTCAGACGATGAGTTGTTCGAAGTTCCCCCTGGAGAGACCATGATTCCCACCGTTTCCGTCGCCGTACCCCCAACCGTTCACTAAAGATGAATGACATGCATGATTCCGACGCTGGCAGTTTTGATGATCACGAACCGGGGGATGTGAACGGCAACGTCGATCCAGCGTACGCGAAGAAACTGAAGCAGGGTGCGCAAGGTGCGCGAGCACCGCGCGCTGATCGTCCCGCAGGCACTGCCGCCAACGAGAACGGACGACCCGCAAGGCCACCGCGCCAGCAACGGGGTCCTCGTGCTGTCGCTCCTGACGGCGTGCCACCGGATTCGCAATCGATTGAGGCGAGCGCCGACGGACAAGCACCACAAGCAGTGCCTGGCGTATCAGACGTTTCGGGCGAGGTGCAGGTCAGGCCTGCTCGCCCACCTCGCGAGCCACGTCAGCCGCGCCCACCGCGTGAACCCCGCGTTCAGCGCCCTCAGGCAATCGACGGCGCCGCCGGTACTGAGGGCGCAGCATTCGTCGCTAACGACAGCGCGCCCCGTATCGATGGCGACCATTCAGCCAATGCAGGTGCGACGGATCTCGCGCCCGCAGCCGACAGCGCGAATAACGGGCTCCCGTCGGAGCGCAACGAGCGCGGCCCCCGCCGTAATCGTCGCGGCGGTCGCGGACGCAACGCGCGCTCAGGCTCGGATGATCGCAACGGCCCGCGGCAACCGCGCGCGCCTTACGATCCCAATGCAGCCGTAACCTCAGTCGTTGACGGTGAGCTTGCGTCCGCGACGCCACGCATCACCAACTGGGTGCTTGACGATTCCGGCGACGATACGGCCGCGTTTGGCCCCAATCCCGGCGCGTTCGGCGACCCAAGCCGTCCGATGGATCGCTCTGCGCGACGTAATCGCAATCATCGTGAAAAGCGCGCCCAAAGCGCACCTCCAGTTCGCATCGGCCACGGCCCGCGCGACCGCATGATCCAGCCCGCTGTGGCGATGTTCGACGACGAAGGCAACGCCATTGAGCCGTCGGAAACAGAAGTCGTTTCCGGCGTCAATGATCAGGGCGAACGCGACGGCGAACGCCTGCACAAAGTCCTCGCGCAGCAGGGCTTAGGCTCGCGTCGCAACATGGAAGCGGCAATCGAGCGCGGCGAGGTGGATGTCAATGGCGTCAAGGCCCGCGTCGGCCAGATCGTTAACGAACAGGATCGTGTTCACGTCAATCGGCGCAAGGTCACCGTCAAGCTGGGTGACGACAATCCGCGCATCCTGATTTATCACAAGCAGTCCGGCGAAATCGTCAGCCGCGATGATCCCGAGCAGAGGGACACCGTTTTTGACCGCCTACCACGACCCGACCACGGCAAGTGGGTTGCGGTCGGTCGTCTCGACTACAACTCTGAGGGCCTGATGCTTTTCACCACGTATGGTGAACTGGCCAATCGCTTCATGCATCCACGCTACGAAATTCTGCGCGAATATTCAGTGCGCACTCTGGGCGAACTGACGCCGGAGCAGGAAGACGCGTTGATGGATGGCATCGAGCTTGATGACGGACCTGCGCGCTTGCTCTCGCTGGATCGTATTGACCGCGATAGCGATGCGGCAAACCACTGGTATCGCGTCACTCTGAACGAAGGCCGAAACCGCGAAGTTCGGCGCATGTTTGAGCACATGGGTTTAGTCGTGAGTCGCCTGATCCGCACGACCTATGGCTGCGTACAAATGCCGTCGTGGCTGAAGCGAGGACAATCGAAATTGCTCGATGAAGCCGAGACGTTTGAGATTCTCGAATCGGTCGGTTTACGCTCGAAGAAGAAGCTCGAAAAAGCGGCGCGCTTCGGTGGTCGCAATCGCATTCCTCAGCAACCGCTCGGCCCAATGCGCTCGGCGACCGAACACGAGGCAATCTACAACTCTGCCCCGGCCGACGCTGGAACAGGGCAGGGCCGTGACGGTCGCCGTCAGGGCGGCCGAGGCGGTGCGGGTGCCGGCCAAAATGGGCGCGGCGGCCCACGCTTTCGCACGGGTGCAGGCGCGACGCCAGCCCCGCTGCAGCAACAACAATTCCCCGGCTTCGGCGGCGCAACGGAGATGCAAACGGTCGGTCGTCGCCAGCGCACACCGGGCAACAAGGTCAAGCGTGGTGCCAATGGCGAGGTGAACGGTAACGTTGCACCCGGATACCGTGGAAATTCGGGTGGCGGTGCTGACTCGGGTCGAGGCGGCAATGTGGGCCGTGGCGGCAACAGCCGCGGCGGACGCGGCGGTCGTAATGGTACGAACGCAGGCAACGTCGGGAATGGCGGTAACGCTGGCCACCCGCAAGCGGGCGGCAACGTCGCGGTGGCGGGCGGCGCTGACGCCAAGCGCGGCCGCCGTCGTCGTGGTCGCGGGCCGGGCGCAGGTGCTGCGCCACGCACCGAGGGCGGTGCGCCGGGTACGCCGCCGATTCCTGACTTCGAATAAAGCGATCTGCGTGCTGCAATGCGGCACGCCGTCACCGTGCTCAGTTTTCCATTTCTGATTTGTGTCCGCAATGCCCGTCGGGAAGCGCCCGCAGTGGAGCATCCGTTTGGCCAGCATGGCTCAGCAGCTTTTTGTTGAAAGCAACTATGATCAAGGGCTGGATGTACATATCAGCAAGAGTTGACTTAACTCGCTATTGAGCGCTGGCCCCTGACTGACGGTTGTTTCAGTCCAAAGCTGTTGGGTTCGTAGATGGCTCAAACGACTTTCACAGTTATGTCTGGCAGCTTGTCGATCTTGCCAGTCATCGCGTCACCACGAACTGAGCCCCGGTTCTCGGGCGTTCCCGAGCAAAACAAGCGTCTAATGAATACTCGGCGAAAACAAAAACGGGCACCGAAGTGCCCGTTTTTGCGGAAGGTCGCGAGAACTATTCTTCGACAAACGTCTCGTCGCGTTTTTTCCGGATCGCTGGCAGTGCCAGAATGATCAGCAGAAGCAGAGACAGCACCAGCATCGTCGCGCTAATCGGACGCTGCATGAACACCATCGGATCACCACGCGACAACAACATTGCACGTCGCAGATTCTCTTCCATCATCGGGCCGAGAATGAAGCCGAGCAGCAGCGGTGCCGCTTCGCATTCAAGCTTGGTGAAGATGTAGCCAATCACGCCAAACGCCGCAATGATCCACACGTCGAACGTCGTGTTGTTCACGGTGTAAACGCCGATGCAGCAGAACACCAGAATCATCGGGTAGAGCAGGCGATACGGAATCTTCAACAACTGAACCCACATACCGATCAACGGCAGATTCAGGATCACCAGCATCGCGTTACCGACCCACATCGAAGCGATCAGGCCCCAGAACAGCTGTGGGTTGGCCGTGATCACCTGTGGGCCTGGCTGGATGTTGTGAATCGTCATTGCGCCGACCATCAACGCCATCACTGCGTTGGGTGGAATGCCAAGCGTCAAGAGCGGGATGAAGGAGGTCTGTGCACCCGCATTATTGGCGGATTCCGGAGCGGCTACGCCACGAATATTGCCTTTGCCGAAAGCCGGTGACGCTTTCGGGCCAGCCAGTTTTTTCTCAAGCGAATACGCTGAGAACGAGGCCAACAGCGCGCCGCCGCCCGGAAGAATGCCGAGCAATGAGCCGAGCAAGGTGCCGCGCGTAATGGCACCCCAGGAGTCTTTGAAGTCCTGCTTGGTTGGCAACAGTCGTCCGACTTTCGCCGTGAACACTTCGCGTGCTTCCCCTTTTTCAAGATTGATGAGAATTTCACCAATCCCGAAGATGCCCATCGCCACCGCGACAAAGCCGATGCCATCGGTCAATTCAGGCACGTCAAAGCTGTAGCGTGCGACACCCGAGTTCACGTCGGTACCGACCAGGCCCATCACGATTCCAAGCGTGATCATGGCGATGGCTTTCAGCACCGAGCCGTGCGCGAGCACGACAGCAGCAATGAGGCCTAACACCATCAGCGAGAAGTAGTCGGCCGGGCCGAATTTCAAGGCCGCTTCTGACAATGGCGGAGCGAACGCAGCGACCAGCAAGGTTGAGAACGAGCCAGCGATAAACGAGCCGATAGCCGCCATACCCAGCGCGGCACCCGCGCGACCCTGACGTGCCATCTGATAGCCGTCGAGTGCGGTCACGACTGAGGATGATTCACCGGGAAGGTTGACCAGAATGGCAGTGGTGGAGCCACCGTACTGCGCGCCGTAGTAAATGCCGGCGAGCATGATGAGCGCGGACACCGGTGGCAACGCGTAAGTCGTTGGCAGCAGCATGGCGATCGTTGCGACCGGGCCGATGCCCGGCAGCACACCAATCAGCGTGCCAAGCAGGCAGCCGATCAGCGCGTAAAGGATGTTAGTGGCAGTCAGTGCAACGCCAAAGCCAAGCGAGAGATTACTGAGTAAATCCATAGTCTTCTCTTAGCTCCACGGGAAGAGTTTCATCTGAAGCTTCAGGCCCCAAATGAACACGCCGGCGCAGAAAACGCACATGATGACTGTGATCATGGCGAGATCGCGATACACCTTGTCATGCGCGGCGTAGCCTGTAATCATCGTTAACAGAATGATCGCCACGATCATGCCGAGCGTCGGTAGCGCGAAGCCGAACAGAATGACAGCGACGGTCACGATGATGACCGGTTTCCAGGTCCAGCCGATGCCTTCAGCAACCGCCCATTTCGCCTGATTTTTCAAGCCGATTCCCGCAATCAGCACACCGAGCGCCGCCATCGTAAAGCCCAAAATGCGCGGAAAATATCCCGGCCCCATGCGTGCCGCGTTACCCATTTGATAGCTGTAGGCACCAACGGCGAAAATCGTCCCGATGGCTATGAACATCAATCCGGCCAGCAGGTCTTTATTTTTCAAGAACCCATTCAAGTTGTGTCTCCTCCTGAGTAGTGACTCTAGGATTATGGTGCATCCATCTGTCGCTTGTCTGTCTTTTCGTCTTTGATTGGCGACAAAGAATGACCAGCAATGAAAAAGCCACCCGAAGGTGGCTTTGTTGCCATGCAACGAAGAAGCGAGTTGCTTACTTCACGCCGGCCTTCGCGCGCAGTTCGGCCAAATGTTTTTCAACGACCTGACCCTGAAGACGCTGCGCCAGTTGTGGCTTCACTTCGTCATACGCAGGGGCTTTAGCTTCGCGTGAGTCCTCAAGCTGGATCACATGAAAACCAAATGGGCTTTGAACCGGGATGGTCGTGTACTTGCCTTTTTGTAACGCGATCATCGCATCAGCGAAGGGCTTGACAAAATTCGACGGTACGGCCCAATCGAGATCGCCGCCATTGTCTTTGGAGCCTGGATCTTTCGAATTCGCTTTGGCGAGTTCCTCAAACTTGCCACCCGCCTGCAACTGCTTGATGATGTTTTCGGCTTCGTCTTTTTTCTCGACGAGAATGTGGCGAGCGCGGTATTCCTTGTCACCGAGACCGGCTTTGATCGTCTCGTATTCTTTTTTCAAAATCTCGTCGGTCACCGGGTTCGCGGTCAAATACTCGTTGATATAGGCGCGGATCAGGATTGAATCGCTGGCGACCTGCATCTGCGTTTTCATCGCTGGCACACGGTCAATGCCTTTGGCCTTGGCGGCGCGCATGAAGAGTTCGCGATTAACCAGTTCGTCACGCAAAACGGCGCGCAGTTCCGGTGTATCAGGCTGGCCTTGAGCCAGGCGCTCTTTAAGAATGAGATCAAGCTGCTCGGTTGGCACCGTGATTTCGCCAGCAGCCGGTTTAGCGGTCGCCGCGGGTGCAGCAGGCTTCTTGGCGGGCGTTTGGGCAATAGCTGAACCTGCCAGCGTGGCAGAAGCGATCAGGACTGCCGCTGCAATTGAGTTACCGAATTTCATCGTTTTCTGTTCCAGTGATTGAAGGTTTATAGCTAGATATTTTGCTAGATTTTGGTTGAGGCTTCTTCAGCAGGCGTCGCCACCGTCAGTGACAGCGCGTGAATCGTGTGCGGCATCAGGTCCGCCACCAGCGCATAAACCGCGCGGTGCCGGGCCACCGTACTGAGCCCCGAAAAAACATTGGACACGATTTTCGCCGATAAGTGCCCGCCGCCGGTGTTTCCCGCATGTCCGGCGTGAAGGGCTGAGTCGTCGGTAATGGTCAAAACAGTCGCAGCCAGCGGGGCGAGACGCTGTTCCAGCGTGTTCACTAATGCATTCATTTAGGTGCAGCCTCGTTTTCCGGGGTGTCCTTGATGTACTTGGCGAGCAGGGCCACATTGCCAATGGTGAAGGCGAAAAAGATGCCCATCGCCCACCACACTTTGAAATTAACCCAGGTGTCCAGACTGTAATGGGTCGCTACATAGCCGTTAAGTGCGGCCATAAACACGAAAAATACGATCCACGCCCAGGTTAACTTGCTCCAGAGCGCGTCTGGGGCCTGAATCTGCGCCTGTTTGAACACCAGCTGAATCCAGTCTTTCTTGAGCACCAGCTTGCCAAACAGCAGCGCCAGTGCAAACGCGCCGTAAAGCGCAGACGGCTTCCATTTGATGAAAGTTTCGTCATGCAGCAGGAGCGTTGCACCGCCGAAGACTACGATGATGCCAAGCGATAGCCACTGCATCGTGCTCACGCGCTTCGTGCTGAACCACGTCCACGCAATGGCAATGACAGAGGCCACAATGGCGACGCCAGTGGCGAAATAAATATCTTTGAGTTTGTACGCGACGAAAAAAAGAATGATCGGCGCGTATTCGAGGAGGAATTGCATGGCGATGAATTGTAGGCGGGCCGGTCGTGCTGGCGCTGCGCGGGACGTGCGGCGCGCCAGGATAACCACACAAAAGTGTCGGAAACTTTTTATTGAGAGCGCCATTTTATCGGGGCTAAACGCCGATATTGAGGCTTATCGACATCAGCACTTTTCAATGTCTGGCCCCGAAGCAGCCGTCATTACAAGAAAAAGCTGATACCAAATTTTATTGGTCAAACTGGCCACTGTGAGCGCAGCCGCGACCATTCGAACGTAGGGCCGGGGTCAATTTTTCGGCCCGGTGCAATTTCGCTGTGCGTGCTCACGCCCATAATCGGAAAGTTCTGCCCGATCGCAGCGAGCAGTTGATCAAGTACTGCGTATTGCGCGTCAGAGAACGGCGCGACCGCATCGCCTTCAATCTCAATCCCGATTGAAAAGTCGTTGCAGCCGCTCCGTCCACGCCAAACAGAAATACCCGCATGCCAGGCGCGATCATCGCAACTCACGAACTGAAGAACTTCACCGGTTCGCCGCAAGAAAAAATGCGCGGAGACGTGGACGCCCGCTAACTCAGTTAGCTCCGGATAACGCGCGACATCCAGCCGATTTTCAAAAAAGTCACAAACGGCATCACCATAAAACTGCCCTGCAGGAAGGCTGATGTGATGCAGTACCACCAGTTTCACCTCCACGCCGACAGGACGCGAATCAAAGTTCGGGCTGGCGCACCACGTCGCACCGTTCCACCAACCCTCAGTCCAAACCGACGGGTCAGAGGTCATCCGGTTCCATGCCCAGTCGCTCCAGCCGATAGCGCATTGAGCGGAAGGTAATGCCCAATAGTTTCGCGGCCTGCGTGCGATTGCCGCGTGTCTGCGCGAGGGCAAGTTCGAGCGTTTCGCGTTCGCTACGATCCAGAAAATCCTGGAGCGGCGCGCGGCCCGCCAGCGTCCCGGCGTCTGCGGTCGCGCCCGATGCAGCCGCCTGCGTGACCGGATGATCGTCCACCGTCAAGCGCAGATCAGACGCTTCGATGAGATCAGGATTTTCGGCCAGCGCCACCGCGCGCTCCAGCACATTTTCCAGTTCGCGCACGTTGCCGGGAAAGCTGTAGCGCATCAGCGCACTCGACGCACCGGGCGACAGTTTCGCGCCGGAATTTCCGGTGATCCGAGCTAGTGTCCGCGAGGCAATCACGGGAATGTCGGACGCAATTTCGCGCAGCGCCGGCATCTCGACCTGCAACACGTTCAGGCGATAAAACAGGTCTTGCCGGAAGTGACCCGATTGCACGAGCGCCGACAAATTTTTGTGCGTCGCGCTCACGATGCGAACGTCAATCGCGTCCTCGGCGGTATTGCCGACTTTGCGGACGCGCTTCTCCTGAATCGCGCGCAGCAATTTCACCTGAAGCGACAGCGGCAAATCGGCGACTTCGTCAAGAAATAGTGTGCCGCCTGTGGCCGCCTGAAAGAAACCATCGCGATCTGTTTCCGCGCCAGTGAACGCGCCCTTCCGGTAGCCGAAAAATTCGCTCTCCATCAGGTTCTCGGGAATCGCCCCGCAGTTCACCGCAACGAATGGCCCGGATGCGCGGGGCCCATTGCTGTGCAGAATGCGCGCAGCCAATTCTTTGCCGGTGCCGGATTCGCCGTGAACATGCGTCGCCGTACTGGTGTTGGCGAGTTTGGCGAGCAGCGCTCGCAGCGCTTCGATTGCCGGCGAATCCCCAACCAGCGCGGGACCGTTGCTACTGTTCACGGCAGCAGTCGACGGCGAGGTACCCGTCGGCGGCACGGCACGGCGCTCGGGCACTTTGATCGCGGACTTCACCAGCGTGCGCAATTGATCGAGCGACACCGGCTTGGCCAGATAGTCAAACGCGCCAGCCTTCAATGCCGCCACCGCGTTATCGGCATTGCCAAATGCGGTGACCACTGCGCACGGCAAATCGAGCCCACGCTCGGCAATCGCCGCGAGCACATCGAGGCCCGTGCCATCACCCAAATTCATGTCGGTCAGGCACAGCGAATAGGTCTGTCGATCCAGCGCGGCGATGGCGCTTTGTCGCGAATCAGCGGTGATGACTTCGAGCCCCAGTTTGGTAAGCGTGAGCTGCATCAGGGTCAACAGATCAGGTTCGTCGTCAACCACCAGCACGCGCGGGGTTGCTTCAAGTTTTTTAGCCATTGTTTCTTACACCTTGATCTGGCATGAGCGGCAATTCGAGCACGAAACGCGCGCCTTTTTGTGAGGATCCGAGTCGAACGCTGCCGCCATTGGCGAGCGCGAGTTCGCGGACGAGATAAAGACCTAGACCGGTGCTGCCACTGCCGCTAAAGAAGGGTTCGAAGATGCGATCCACGGCTTCCGGTGGCACCCCAGCACCGTCGTCGATAACGTTAATGATCGCACGCTGCATTTCATCGTTGACGCTGACCAGCACGGTGACGCTATCGGATAATTTTTGTGAATGTCGCCACGCATTTGACATCAAATTCACGAGCATTTCATCCAGATGGCTGCGATCCACATAGACGAGCGCGTCTTCCGGCAGCGCAAGGCGGAACCCGTTTCTGGGAGCGGGTAGCGACTGGCACAACTCTTCAGCCAGCTCGCCGACGGCCTCGTGCAATTTAACTGCGCCCGGTGTGCCGCGATCACGACGACCGAGCAGCGACACATCGCGCACGATGCGGTCAATGCGATCCACGTTTTTGTCGATCATCGTGGCGAGTGCCTGGGCGCCTGGGTTGTCGGTGATTTCCTCGCCGATCAGCTGCGCAGCCTGTTTGATCGCAGAGAGCGGGTTGCGAATTTCATGGGCGATGCTGGCCGACAATCGGCCGAGCGCCGCAAGCTTGATTTGCTGCGCCTGAGCCTCCGCCTGTTCAACATCTTCCAGAAAAATCAGCGTCCCGGCGCGCTGCTCCAGATCGACCGGCATCATGCGCGGCGTCAACAGTCGTGCGCCGTCCCGGGTGCGAATGGGCGAGCCATCGATGGTTGAGTTGTGCAGGAAATACGCCATCCAGCGCGCATTCAAATCAGCCGAGAGTTCGCTCAATTGCACATCGGGTCGCATCAGCGCCTCATCGCCGCCGAGCCATCGTGTCGCCTGCGGGTTCGCCATCACCACTTGCCCCATCGCGCCGATGACAAGCACGCCGTCGTTCAGTTCGCTAATGACCACCTGGTTGATGTGCGCAAGCCGTCGGACATCAGCCGTTCGCAGTTGCACTTTAAGCTCTGATTCCTCGGCGCTGCGACCGAGCAACATGCCAATGGCAGCGAGCAAGAAGAAGCCGGCCCCGACCAGCGCCGCTTGAGTCAACGCCTGCACGCTGGCGGCTCGCAACGAAAGCTCCGCCACCATCAGCGTGATGCTGGCAAGTGCGGCGTGACCGAACGCGATGCGATCGCGCAGAAACCAGCCGTGCGCCGCGAGAATGGGATAGAGATACGTGGCGTAAGTCGCCACCGGGCTTTGCGAATCAAAGTAGATGACGACGGTGAACACCAGGTCGATCGCGAGCTGGACGAGCAATAGCCCGGACACGCCCCCTTTGAAGCGAGGCAGCGTCAGAAGGCTCAGCAGCGCCCAGATTGCGTACGCTGCTGCGGCCGAATAACTGACCGCGTGCAAGCTCGTGCCCGCGGTCGCGATCGCCAGCGCGACGGCGGCGACACAGCGATACAGCGCGAGGAGCCGCAGAAGCCGAAGTGTCGTCGCACCGAACACCGACGGTGCTAGCGCCTGCGCCTGGAGCCTAGCGCTTTTGCGCGCAGCGCTCGTCGCCACAGGTCCAGCCCCCACGTTTCATGACGGCATTGGCCTTGGGCGTGAACACGCCGCAGCGCTCGCACTTGACCATCGCATCCGACGCTGGTTTGTCGTCACGCTTTCTTTTCGGATCATCCGGTTTGTCGCGACTCTCCTCGTCGCGATCCCGCTGTTCATTACGTGTTTTGTGGACAGAAACCAGCCTCAACGCCAGCAGCACCAGAAAAAATACGACGATCCAGAATATGATTTTCCCCACTGCTTACGACCCCAATCCTTTTTTCCTTTCAGGACAATTCACGAGTAGACTCCGTGAAGAGTCTAGCAGCCCGTTGGGCTCTGGACCGTCATCAAGAGGAGACATCATGAGTCAAGCTGGAAACGAACCTTGGGCCGCGTGGGCCGAGTCGATGCAAAAGATGATGTCCAACCCCGCCGCGTTGAACCCGTTTGCGGGCATGATGGGAATGTCGGGAGCAGGCGCTGCGGGCGGTGCTGGCGCGTTCGATCCGCAGCAGTTCATGAAGGCCATCGATCCGGTCGAGATTGATCGCCGCATTCAGGATATGCGTGCCGTCGAAGCATGGATGAAGCTCTCGCTCTCCGGGCTCGAAATGTCGATCAAAACGATGGAGATGCAGCGCGATGCCTACGCCTCATTCAACAAAATGAGCGAGTCGGCGAAACACTCGATGAAAGACGGCGCTGAATCAGTTGAACGCACAGTAAAGCGCGCAGCGCGTAGCGCACGCCGTCGCTGAATAATCTAAAGCTTTTTGCTGAAAGCGCCGCTCTAGCGGGGCTAGAGCGACATAGGCGGCGAAATCGACTTTGCGGATAATTGACTTTTATCGGCTTGAAGCCCCTGAATAATGGTGCAGCTGAGTTTTTTTGTCAAGAAAGCTGTTTACAGGCAGTGAGCTAGCTGTTGGCAAACGCCGGCAACCCTCAACGCAGTCAAAGCGGTAAAATGCAATTGAGTTGCGAAACTGATTCGCCGCCCGCCTCGCCTAAAAAGACATTCCTTTGACATTACTCGCCATCATCGTTGCCGCCGTTCTCGGCGGCATTGCCTCGTGTGCCGTTGCCGCATTCGCCCTTTACGCCAAACTCTCCTCGGTGGAGCGTTGGGTCGCCTTTGCCGTCGGGGCCATGTTGGCTGTCGTGTTTCTGGACATCCTGCCGCATGCGTTGTCTGACGGCGTGCAGCCCGCGTCGCTCATGGGCTGGGTTTTGGGCGGCATCCTGTTCTTCTTCTTTCTCGAAAAGCTCGTGATCTGGCGGCACTCGCATGGTGACTTGACGCCGCATGCCGATAAGCAGCCCGATCACTCCCATCACGGGCATCATCATGCGCACGATGGCGGGCGCTCCGGGCTCATGGTGCTTATCGGCGACTCGCTGCATAACGCCACCGACGGCGTCGTCATCGCCGCCGCGTTTTTGGCGGATTTCAAATTGGGCGTGGTGACGTCGCTCGCGATCATCGCCCATGAAGTGCCGCAGGAAGTGAGCGACTTCTTTGTGCTGCTGCACTCGGGCTATTCGCGCAAGAAAGCCTTCCTCTACAACGCAATTTCGAGCCTGGCGATGGTGGTCGGCGGCGTGGTGGCCTACTTTGCGCTGGCGGACGCTCAGGCTTATGTGACGCCAGTGCTCGCGTTCGCGGCGGCGTCAATGCTGTACGTGGCCGTTGCCGATTTGATTCCGACGCTACATCGCCGGTTCTCAATCAAGGACACCTTTCAGCAGATGTTCATGATCGGGCTAGGTGTTGGCACAGTGCTGCTGACCCACACTTTGCTCGAAGCAGGGCATGGCCACTAGGTAGCAGGCACCCACGCTTGCGGGCCCTTGTGGGAGCGGCCCTTCGACTGTTCTCAGGAGCGCCTTTAGCCGCGATGGGTTGCATGCCATCAATCGCGGCTAAAGCCGCTCCCACAAACCTGCGACTAATCGGGCGCTCGTGTCACGTCTGCATTGTTCGCGTCTTCAGCCGCCTGCGCCCGCTCCGCTTGCCGCGTCCGATAGCGCATCAGCTTGACCCAAAGCAACAACCCGACAGGCAAAGCGCCTAAAAATACGAATCGGATCACGCCTTTCAGCAGAGAGTCAGAAACCGCTGCGATCATTACAACGACGTACAGCCAGCCGATTGCGATTACGTACACGTTTTTGTGCTCAGTGTTTGTGCAGCGCATGATGTTACTTGCACGCCGACGCGCGGACAATTGAAGTCATTACGGAACGCAACAGGTAGCGCAATAGGGAAACAAGGCATTGCATCGGTCTGGCGAGGCGACTACATTGGTGCACAACAGGAGGAGAAACAAGAATGAGTGGCGGCAACCAGCAGAACAACCCCTTTGCGCAGCAGGGCAACCCCTTTGTGGCGGCGATGGAAGCGATGCAAACTTTGGCCCCGGGTGGCATGGCGCAAATGCCGTTTCAGCTGCCTCAGTTTCCGGGCACGGGAGGCATGCTGCCTGCCTTCCCCGGCATGCCGTTGATGTCGCAAATGAATGGCGCGGCCCCGATGCCAGCGCCCGAGGCTGGCTGGTGGTGGCTTCCTGCCGTCAAGCCCGATGCCATGCAGGCGGCAGCGGTCAAGTGGTTTTCGCCGACGACCGACGTGAGCGAAATGGCCGCGAAGGATCGTCGCTTCCGTGCAGCGTCGTGGCAATCGCAGCCGTATTTCCAGGAGCTTCGCAACCAGTACTTGCGCACCGCATCGTTCTGGCGCGAGCTGGTCGCCAGTGCCGATCTCGAAGAGCGCGAACGTCATCGCGCCAAATTTTTCCTTGAACAAATGCTGGACGCTGCCGCGCCCAGTAACTTCTTCCTGACCAATCCCGAAGCGATTGAGAAGGCGCTGGAGACCAACGGCGAGAGCCTGAAGCATGGTCTGGAAAACTTGAAGCACGACATCGATCAGGGCCACATTGCCATGACCGATGAGACGGTGTTCAAGGTCGGCGAGAACTTAGCCACCACGCCGGGCCAGGTGGTATTTCGTAACGATCTGATCGAGCTTCTGCATTACACGCCGACGCAGAAGACCGTGCATCAACGCCCGCTTTTGATCGTGCCGCCGTGCATCAACAAGTTCTACATTCTTGACCTCAAACCCGAGAACTCGTTTGTGGCGCACGCGGTGGCGCAAGGCTTTGATGTTTATCTGGTTTCGTGGCGCAATATTCCCGAAGAATTGAAGACGCTGACATGGGACGATTATCTGGAGCAGGGCGTGCTCACCGCGATTGACGAGGTACGCGATCATGCCAATGTGGCAACGATCAACGCGCTTGGTTTTTGTGTCGGCGGGACGATTCTCGCGAGCTGTCTTGCCGTTCTCGCGGCGCGCGGCGAGCTTGAAGATTTTGTGGAGAGCGCGACCTATCTCACGACGCTGCTCGACTTCAAAGAGCCCGGCGACATCAAGGCGTATCTCGGCGAGAGCACGTACAAATTGCGTGTGCAATCGTTGGGCGAGGACGGTACGAAAGGGCTCATGAGCGGTGCCGAGTTGGCGCAATCATTCGCCAGCCTGCGCGCCAACGATTTGATCTGGAATTACGTCGTCAACAATTACCTCAAAGGACAGGATCCACCGGCGTTTGATCTGCTCTACTGGAATGGCGATTCGACCAATTTGCCGGGGCCGATGTACCTGTATTACCTGCGTAATTTCTACCTCGACAACAAGTTGATCGTGCCTGGCGAAATGGAAATGCTCGGCGAGCCGATTGACCTGTCCGCCGTGGAAATTCCGACCTACGTCTACTGCTCGCGTGAGGATCACATCGTGCCGTGGGGCAGCGCGTTTGCTTCAGCTGAATCATGGGGCGGTGAGGTTGAATTTGTGCTTGGCGCATCGGGGCATATCGCAGGCGTAGTCAATCCACCGGGGCCGAAAAAACGCGCTTACTGGACCGGCAAATGGCCCGCTGCTTCCCCTGAAGCGTGGGACGAAAAATCGAAAGAAGTCCCCGGTAGCTGGTGGCCGCATTGGTATGCATGGCTGGCCGAGCGCTCGGGCAAAAAGGTCGCTGCGAAGAAGCAAGTGAAGTCAAAACTCGGCGCGGCACCGGGGCAATATGTTTTAGAAAAAATGTAGTACCCGTTCTTGTAGGAGCGGCTCTGCCGCGCCCCGCAAATTTACAGTCAATAAGGAGAGAGAAAAATGTCACGCACAGCACTAATCACAGGCGGTATGGGCGGTCTCGGTGAGGCCATTTGCATCAAGATGGCCGCGCTCGGTTATCAAGTCGTCACTACGTATTCGCCGGGCAATAAAACCTGGAAAGAGTGGCTCGATGCCATGAACAAAATGGGCTACGCGTTCAAAGCGTACGCCTGCGACGTGGCGGATTTTGATTCAGCCAAAGCCTGCGTCGCGTTGATCACGAAAGAAGTCGGCGCGGTTGATGTCCTCGTCAACAATGCCGGTATCACGCGCGACATGACGTTCAAAAAAATGGACAAAGTCAATTGGGACGCGGTGATGTCCACCAACCTGGACTCCACGTTCAACATGACCAAGCAGGTCTGTGACGGCATGCTGGATCGCAATTGGGGTCGCATCGTCAACATCTCCTCGGTGAACGGACAAAAAGGCGCTTTCGGTCAGACCAACTATTCCGCCGCAAAGGCGGGTATGCATGGCTTCACCAAAGCGCTCGCACTCGAAGTCGCGCGCAAAGGTGTGACGGTCAACACCATCTCGCCGGGCTACATCGGCACCAAGATGGTCATGGCGATCCCGAGCGACGTGCTCGACAGCAAAATCATCCCGCAAATTCCCATGGGCCGCCTCGGCAAACCGGAAGAAGTTGCGGGTCTCGTCGCCTATTTGTGCAGCGAAGAAGCGGCGTTCCTGACCGGTGCCAATATCGCCATTAACGGCGGTCAGCACATGTCGTAAAGGCCCATTTCTTGTCATCCTGAGCGGTGGCGAAGGATCACGTTGCATGCAAACCATCTCGGCATTTTTTGAAAGCGATCGCGCGCCACCTGATCCTTCGCGCACGCAGAATGGCACTGCGGCCATGCAATCAGCTTTTTGATGAAAGCTCGCTTGCATAGGGGCTAAATGCATAAAACGGCTCAAGTCGACTTGAGCCGTTTTGCATTGTCAGCCCCAATAGAATAAGGGCTACAGCACTAAGCCACACCTTCTTTTGAACGTTATGTCACCTAAAAATAGCAAACCGCTCGTCCTCATCCCCTGCGACAACCGCATGCACGGCGACGTGTCGATGCAGGTGCTCTACCAGCGTTATTCCGACGCTGTGCGCGATCAATCTGGCTGCCTGCCGATTCCGCTTTTGTGCACGGGCAAAGAGGATATCGAGGCGTATCTCGCCATCGCCGACGGCATCATGCTCACCGGCTCGCCGTCGAATGTTCACCCTTCGCATTTCGGGCACAAGGTGCACAACCCCGAGCTGCCGCTCGACCCGGAGCGCGACTCAATCACGCTGCCGATCATTCGTCGTGCGATCGAGATGAATTTGCCGATGCTCGCCATCTGTCGCGGCATTCAGGAGATGAACGTCGCGCTCGGCGGCACTCTGCATCAGGCGGTTCAGGAGCTGCCCGGTCGCCATGATCATCGCGGTGCCAAAGGCAAGCCGGACTCAACCAGCCCCGAGCGCTACGCCGACGCGCATCCGATTTCCATCGACGACGGCGGTTGTCTCGCCGCACTCTTCGGCGCAAAAACAGTGACCGTGAATTCAGTCCATGGTCAAGGCATCGACCAGCTCGCGTCGACGCTGCATGCCGAGGCGCACGCGCCTGATGGCCAGATCGAAGCGGTGTCTGTCATCAATCATTCCGGCTTCGCCGTCGGCGTGCAATGGCATCCCGAATGGCGCGCCGGTGAGATCGAAATTTCGCGTAAATTGTTTGGCGCGTTTGGCGATGCGTGTCGCGTTTGGCGCAGCTCACGAGGGTAGGGCACAAGGCGGGCAGTGCCCGCCCTACGGCTACTCTGCAATCAACGATTTCTCAAACCGCACCGCGTCCTCCACGCCCCGGTAATAACTCACACGCACACCAACTTCGTTGAACCCGAGCCGCTTGTAAAACGTGCGAGCCTCGTGGTTGCGGGAGCGCGCTTCAAGGGCAATCGTATTGATGCCCGCCGTACGCGCTGTCGTTTCCAGCCACAATATCAGCGCGCTGCCGATGCCGTTGCGACGATACGCGGCATCCACCGCGAAGAGCACGATATGCGCCGTGTCGTCGCCATATTTCATGATCGCGAATCCGGCAACGTCAGCCAATAGGCGATGCGACCGTGCCACGATCACGTTCGTCGCATCGTCACGCAACGCCTTCAACACACGCGGCGCAGTCCACGACCAGCCCAGCCCCTGCTCAATCACGTCGCGTGACAAATCGGCGATCGCGCGGGCGTCCGCGCTAGTCGCCAGTTCGATCAATTGTTGTTCGGCTTTCATCAATTGCAACTGTACACAAACGAGCGAAAAAAGTGGCCCGGATGCTCGCATCCGGGATACCCGCTACGGCGTATTTCGGGCGGCAGTATCTGCTCTTTCCGAAACGCCCGAAGCCCGCCATTCTTCGCCCGGTAACACGGCACACCACCGCAACAACCGCATCGGTGGTGAGCTTTCTCGCCAAAGGGTGCGCGGTGGGTGGCGCGATCAATGCGTTTGCGCTCGGGGCTGGCGTGCCGTCCGTGCGCGGCAACAACGACAAGCGACCGCTCACGCTGCAAGCCCCGCAATCGACGATCAAGCTCCTGGTGGATCCGGCCAATGGTGAGGACGGGTTGCGGATACGGCGATTGATCATCCCCTCACCAACGGCAAACCAGACGCGATTCTGGTGGTGACGGCCAACATTGGCGTGCGATCCACCAGCACCACAAGTTACAGCAAAACCGTGAATGTGATGTACGACGATGATGGCGGCAGCCTGTGTACGGTGCCAGCAGTCGGGCGCTGGATGATTGTTAATCCCGCTGGCGACCTGGATAGGGTCGCAGGCATGAAATTCAACGTGTTTGTGATTAATGCGTAGCCTGCGTGAGATACAGCCTTTCGCTGAACGCCTTATTCCATTGGGGCTGAAACCGAAAATTGGTAAAAGTCGATATTCGACGAAAATAGCGTATAGCCCTTTATTAGTGGGCGTTCTATGAAAAAGCTGTATGTTGAACTTGTTTCCCCTCTTCCTTTTGGGAAAGGGCTAGGGGAGAAGGACTCTACAACGTTGCGTGACCATGAAGCAGAGCGTGCAGCACGCCTCCCCTGCGCAGTAGGGGAGGTGGCACGAAGTGCCGGAGGGGTTGGTGCAATGAGGAGCGATGTAGGCGGCTCGCAGGCCACGTAATCCCTTTCGTCGGCTGCCGCCGACATCTCCCCGATTTCGCAGGGGAGACTTTTTTATGCCGCGATCGCCTGCGCCTGTGGCTGCGCAGTCGTGCGGCGAGCCGCCACGGCTGACGCCCTCGTGCTACTTGCGTCGAATCCCTAACAATTCCGCGTCATGCGTGTTGATTGCTTTGACAAACAGAGCCACCTGCTTGTCCAGCGCGGTGCCCGGCATCCCGTCGCGCACCATCGCTGCGCGCACGGCCGAGGCAAGGTCGTCGCCTGCGCAGGCACCAAAGCGCCAGCAGGCCTCGCGAAGCGCTAGGCTGTCGCGCCCACAGTACGCCCCAACCTGACAAAGCGCGAGTTGCCAGGCGAGCGCGCCCGCTGCTGCTTGAGATGCGCCGCCGCCGGTGGCGGAGCCGCTCAGCGCCGGGGCGATCTGTGAGCCCAAAAGCTCCAGCAGTCCCAAATTTTTCTCGTTTAACGCATCGGTGATGACGCTGAATTGCCGGGGCGAGAGGGCTTTGTAGTCGAGCTGCGGGTTCAACTCGGCAAATACGAGACTCGCGTTGGATCCCTTTGCCGTCAGTCGGCTCAAGGCAACGTCGGCATAGCTTTGGCCCGCGCCCTCATTGAAATCTTTGCAACTTTCGGTGATCCAGCGCGCGTTTTCCAGACGTCGCGAATCGGTTGCATCAGCGCGAACGCCTTGCGCAGCAGTCGCCGACGGCTTGGCACGCAAGGAGTTCGGCGGCGGGCCGCCCACAGCGGCCTGCGCTTTGGCGCGCGCCGACGTGTAGGCGAAACAAAAATCAACGAGCAGCAATGAATAGGCATTGAGCTGGACGTCGTCGGCGTTGGCGGTTTCAGCAATCAGGCGGGTAAGGTTTCGTCGAGACATCAACTCGGCGATGCGCGCCTGTTCTGGTGGCAACACTTCGCTCGGCTTCTGCGACGTCACCGGCGCTAATTCAACCGTGGCTGCGCCTGAGCTTACGCCGTTGGGCCGGGTGTTGATTTCCACTGGCGCTTGCACAATGATTTTGGACTCGGCTGCGCTGCCTTGCGCCGTCGCGGCCACCGAGCCAGTGGCTTTGGTTGGCGCAGCGCCGACGGCGTTTGCAGACACTTCGCCAGTACTGATGGTGTCGCGCCAGTACCAGCCCGCCACCGCGAGCACCGCCAGCAACGAAAAGATAACAGGGATTCGTTTCATCGAAGGCAGGCAGAACTCGGCTGTGGCAGCGCGTTAGCGGACGCGAAGTGTTGTGGGCATAGGCCTATGCGGCAATAGCCTGCGCCTGCCGCGAAAGCCCCAGCACTGACCATTCTTCGTCCAGCGCGTTGATCAGATGATCGACCATTGCGCTCGTGTGACACGGGCCCGGCGCGATGCGGATGCGCTCGGTGCCGCGTGCGACGGTGGGGAAGTTGATCGGTTGCAGGTAAATGCTGTGCCGCGCTTGCAGGCGGTCGGTGAGCGTTTTTACCTTCACCGGATCGCCGACGAACACGGGCACGATGTGCGACTGGCTGGGCATGACGGGCAGGCCGAGCGCGGTGAGGCGCGACTTGATCTCGGCGACGCGTTCGCGTTGCAGGCGGCGCTCTTCCTGGCTCTGCATCAGGTGCGAGACGCTGGCAATCGCGCCCGCCGCGAGCACGGGTGCAAGCGAGGTGGAGAAGATGAACGATGCGCCGAAACTGCGAATGCAATCAACCACGGACGTGTCGCCGGTAACGTAGCCGCCCTGCATGCCGAAGGCTTTGCCGAGCGTGCCCTGAATGACGTCAATCTGGTCGGCCACGCCCATTTCCTGCGACACACCGCCGCCGCGTGGGCCGTACATGCCGACCGCGTGAACTTCGTCGAGATAGGTCATCGCGCCGTATTTTTTGGCGACCCGGGCGATTTCGCCAATGGGCGAGATGTTGCCACTCATCGAATACACGCTCTCGAACACCACCAGTTTCGGGCGCTCGGGGCTCACGCTGGCGAGCTTCGCTTCGAGATCGGCGACGTTATTGTGTTCAAAAATCATGCGGTCGCAACCGGCGCGGCGAATGCCTTCGATCATCGAGTTGTGATTGTCGCCGTCGGAGAGAACGACGGTGCCCGGCAGCAATTGGCCAAGCACGGTGAGCGCGGCCAGATTGGCGCTGTAGCCGGAGGTAAACGTGAGCGCGGCGGGTTTGTCGTGCAGCGCGGCGAGGAGGCGCTCCAGCTCCACATGCAGCGCGTTGGTGCCGCCGATGTTGCGGGTGCCGCCGGCGCCGGTGGCACCGTCGTCAATCGCCTTGTGCATCGCGGCGCACACGGCTGGATGATGCGCCATGCCGAGATAATCGTTGGAGCACCAGGTAACCACCTCGGTCACACCGTTCGGCCCGGCCCATTGCACCCTGGGGTACTGTCCCGCCGGGCGCTGAAGCTCTGCGAAAATTCGATAACGGCCTTCGCGCTTTAATGCATCAATGCGTTGCGCGAAGAGGGCGGGGTAGTCAGAAGAGCGGATCAAAACACGGTGCTTTCACAGTCGATGCTTAATTTTACGGCGCAAACGCCTTCGGGCGAAGGTGCAGCGGTTTGGCGCGCGGGGCGGTTTTCGTGGCCGGTGGGGGCGGATGACCGCCCGTTGGTCATGGGGATTGTCAACGTAACGCCCGATTCTTTCTCTGACGGCGGTCAACATATGACCAATGAATTGGCAATTCGTCACGGCGAATCGCTGGCTGCCGAGGGCGCTGACATCGTGGATGTGGGCGGCGAATCGACCCGGCCCGGCGCACCGGAGGTGAGCGTGGAGACTGAGCTGGCGCGGGTTTTGCCCGTTATTCGGGCTTTAGTCGCGGCCGAATACTGTGTGTCGATTGACAGCCGGAAGCCTGAGGTGATGCGGGAAGCCATTGCGGCCGGGGCTTCCGTCGTGAATGATGTGATGGCTCTAAACGCACCGGGCGCGGTTGCGGTTTGTGCGGAAAGCGATGTGGGCGTGGTTCTCATGCACATGCAGGGGCAGCCGGGGACGATGCAGGCTGCGCCGGTTTATGCCGATGTTGTGGCTGAAGTGAGGGATTTTTTGCGCTCGCGGGCGTTGGCTTGCGAGGCGGCGGGGATTGCTCGCGACCGGATTGCGCTTGATCCGGGCTTTGGCTTCGGCAAGACGCTGGAGCACAATTTAGAGCTAACGAAACAGCTTCATCGGCTGGTAGCGCTGGGATATCCGGTGATGGCGGGGTGGTCGCGCAAGGCGACGCTCGGCAAGCTCACGGGGCGCACGGTTGCGGCCGAGCGCGTGCATGCGAGCGTCGCGGCGGCGCTGGTGTGCGTGCAGCGCGGGGCGCGCATCGTGCGGGTGCACGATGTGGCGGCGACGGTGGATGCGTTGAAGGTTTGGCGGGCTTTGTCTATGTAGGAGCGGCTTGCCGCGACCAACCATTGATGTGCAGCCGAACTAGGTCGCGGCAGGCCGCTCCTACAATGCGCCCATGAACCAAAGAAAATATTTCGGTACCGACGGGGTGCGTGGCGAAGTCGGCGTTGCGCCGATTACGCCGGATTTCATCATGCAGTTGGGACACGCGACGGGGCGCGTTTTGCGGGCGCAGTCAAAGGTCGGCAAACGGCCTTCGGTACTGATTGGCAAGGACACGCGCATTTCCGGGTACATGCTGGAGGCGGCCCTTGAAGCGGGCCTATCCGCGGCAGGCGTCGATACGGTGCTTACCGGGCCGCTGCCAACGCCTGCGATTGCGTATCTGACGCGTGCGCTGCGCCTGCAGGCAGGGCTCGTGATCTCCGCTTCGCACAATCCGTTTCAGGATAACGGCATCAAGTTCTTCAACCATCGCGGCGACAAACTCTCCGACGCTGCCGAGCTGGAAATCGAGGCCGAGATTGATCGCGGCCTGCGCTGTGTTCCTTCCGGCGAATTGGGCAAAGCGAAACGGCTTAACGATGCGCCGGGTCGCTATGTGGAATTTTGCAAGCGGGCGTTTCCGACGGAATTGTCGTTGAGTGGCTTGAAGATTGTGGTCGATTGCGCGCATGGCGCGGCGTATCAGGTCGCACCGGCTGTGTTTCATGAGCTGGGCGCGGAGGTGGTGAGCCTCGGCGTGTCGCCAGACGGTTTAAACATCAACAGAGCCGTCGGTGCGACGCATTCAGAATATTTATCCGAGATGGTGGTCAAGCATGAGGCCGATATTGGCATCGCGTTGGATGGCGATGCCGATCGCCTGCTGATGGCGGACGCCAATGGCAATCTCTACGACGGCGATCAGCTGGTCTACATCATCGCTTCGCATCGCAAAGCGCGTGGCGAGCTCGGCGGTGGCGTGGTGGGTACGCTGATGACCAACTACGGTCTCGAGATGGCGTTTGCGCGAAACGGTATTGACTTCGCGCGCGCGAAAGTCGGTGATCGGTATGTGCTGGAAATTCTGCGCGAAAAACAGTGGCTGATTGGCGGTGAAAACTCGGGCCACATCTTGTGCCTTGATCGTCACACAACAGGCGACGCCATTATTGCGGCGCTCGAAGTGTTGCGTGCGCTGGTGGAGCGTGGCGTGTCGCTTGCGGACGCGGCGAAAGACGTGAGTTTGTTGCCGCAGGAACTCATCAACGTGCGGATCGACAAGGCCTCGCCGTGGGCCGACAAGCCCGGTGTGAAGGCCGTGCTCGCCGACTGGGAGTCGCAACTCGCGGGGCGCGGGCGCATCCTGCTGCGGCCATCGGGGACGGAGCCAGTCGTGCGCGTGATGGTCGAGGCAGAGGATGCGACGATGGCGCGCAGTGGGGCCGAGGCGATTGCTGCGGCTGTGGCGGCTTGATGCTGGTGCCGATTGTGTTGTCAACTTGTGGGAGCGGCTTTAGCCGCGAAAGTCTTTGCCACCGCTTTCGCGGCTAAAGCCGCTCCCACAGAAGCTCAAATCTTATTTGAAACTGGACGTTGCTTAACGTGAAACTCACCTACTCACACATTGACCTCGCAGCACTGCTGATCTTTGCGCTGTGCTGGTTCGGCTATGCCTGGTTCGCCGCGCGGCGCAGTACAGATCGCCACAGTTTGCTCAATGTGATGAACCCGTTGCGCGAGCGCTGGTTTGAGCAAACATTGTCGCGCGAAAATCGCATCGTCGATTCCAGTCTGACCGCTAATCTGTTGCACAGCGCGACATTTTTTTCGTCGACCACGATCCTGGTCCTCGGTGGTTTGCTCGCGCTGTTCGGCTCGGTGGAAAAGAGCGCGGACATCATCGAGAATTTGCCGTTCGCACAGCGCAGCTCATATCAGCTGCTTGAGGCGAAAGTGGTGTTGCTGATTCTGCTTTTTGTCTACGCGCTGGTGAAATTTACGTGGTCGGTGCGACAGTTTAATTTTGTGACGATTCTGATCGGATCGCTGTCGCCGAAAGACAAAATCACCGACGCAGATCGTTCAGCAGCGAAGGCCGCATCGGGCATTTTGAAGCTGGCGGGCGAAAATTTCGGGCAGGGCATGCGGTCCTATTACTTCGCGGTTGCGGCGCTGATGTGGTTCGTGCAGCCGCTGTTTTTTATCGCCGCAACGCTGGTGGTCACCTTCATGCTCTATCGAATGGAGTTCCACTCACGGACTTTGGACGTTTTGTCGGAAATCCGAAAGTAACATTTCTCTGTATCCCAGTATGCATGGGGGCTAAAGGCGAAAAACCGATGAAGTCGATAAATAAGCGTTTTTCGTATATAGCCCCGGCGCGGTGGTCGCTTCAGCATAAAGCTGTATCGACTTTGACGCTCGCTCTTCTGGCCTTTGGGCTCAATGTCGCGCCCGCGCAGACGCCCGTTACGCCCAAGGCACCCGATAAAGCACGCGTCTTGACCGGCACCACGCCAAGCCCGGCCGATTTGACGACACCGGTGACGCGGCCCCCTGGCCACAATCGCCCGAAAATCGGTCTCGTGCTCTCGGGCGGCGGCGCGCGCGGCATTGCCCACGTCGGCGTGTTGAAAGAGCTTGAAGCCGCACGCATCCCGATTGATTTCATCGCGGGCACCAGCATGGGCTCGATCATCGGTGGCTTGTACGCGAGCGGCATGACGCCCGCCGAGCTGGAGCGGCGCATTCTCGCGATGAACTGGGATGAGGTGCTGGCTGATCGCCCGCCACGCGAACAGCTGTCATTGCGCCGCAAGGCCGATGATCTGAGACTCTCGATACCGATTGAGTTTGGCATGCGTGACGGCCAGTTGCGGGCGCCGCGCGGAGCGGTCGGCTCCACCGGGCTTGAGAACGTGCTCAAAGACTTGACCGACGGCGTGCCCAATAGTGTGTTGTTCGATCAATTGCCGATCCCGTTTCGTGCGGTGGCGACCGATCTGGTGACCGGTGAAGCGGTGGTGTTTGATCGCGGCGAATTGGCCGCCGTTATGCGCGCCAGCATGAGCGTGCCGGCTGCATTTGCGCCGGTTGAAATCGGCGGCCGCATGTTGGTCGATGGCGGGCTGGTGGACAATTTGCCGGTGGATGTCATGCGGAAGATGGGCGCGGACATCGTCATCGCCGTGAACATCGGCTCGCCGCTGTTGCGGCGCGAAGAGCTGGGCTCGATTTTGGGAGTGGGGCTACAAATGCTCAACATCCTCACTGAGCAAAACGTGCGCACTTCGCTGGCCTCGCTCAAGTCAACGGACGTGTTGATCGTGCCCGATCTCACGAATGTAAGCGCCACCGATTTCAAGCTCGGTGCCGACGCCATGAACCGGGGGGCCGAGGCGACGCGCGGCGTGTTGCCGCTGTTGTCGGCCTACGCGTTGTCGCCAGTCGACTATGTGCAACAACTCGCCGTGCAGCGGCGTACCGCAACGCCTGCGCGCATTGACGAGATTCGCGTGGAGGGCGGCACCTATTCCAGTGCTGACACCATTCGCGCGCAGCTCTCGTTCGCCGCGGGCGCGCCGTACAACCGCCGAGAACTGGATCGCGATCTCGCCTGGCTCGATGGTCGCGGCGACTTCGAACGGCTCGACTATCGAATCGTCTCTGAGCGTGATCGCAACGTGCTGTTGCTCGACGTTCAGGAGAAATCGTGGGGGCCTAATTATTTTCGCTTTGGCCTGAACCTCAGCACTGATTTCAAAGGCCAAGGGGAATTTAATTTCGTCGCGAATCACACCCGCCGTTGGATCAACAGCCTCGGTGCAGAGTTGCGAAACGAGTTCCAGATTGGTCGTTCACAGCGCTTGTCCACCGAGTTTTATCAACCGCTGTTGCCGTCGGAAACTTTGTTCCTGAGTTTCGGGGCCCAACAACGTCGCCGTCAAATCACTTTGTCGATGCGGATGGCAAATGGCCTCACCAGTCGCCCGATCGCGCAGTTCAGCGGCATCAACACGAAGGCGTCTGTCGACCTCGGTGCTGCGTTTGGCCGTTACGGTGAATTCCGCGTGGGGCCGGTCTATGAGCGCGTCAACATCTCGCCCACCATTGCCGACTTGAGTTTTGACGGCGTCCGCTCGAACGAATCTGGAATGCAGGCCAACATGGTGATCGATCAGCGTGATTCGGCGTCGTTCGCTCGCAGCGGTTATCGAATCGAAGCGAACGTGCATCGTGCGTTAACTGCGTTCGGTGCAAGCAGCAATTTTGCGCGCTATCAATGGTCGTCCGAATACGCGAAAACGTTCGGCGCAAACACGTTTGATGCCGCGCTTAAGTTCGGTGGTTCGTACAGCAAAAACACATCTGCCTACCCGTATTTTGAGCTCGGTGGTTTTCTGCAACTTTCGGGCCTCTCCGCCAACGAACTGCGCGACGATCAGATTGCGTTTTTTCGGTTGATGGCCTTCCGAAAGATCGGCAACATGCCCGCCTTTGGGCGCGGTATTTATATTGGCGGATCGCTGGAAGCGGGCACCACCGACGCGCCCAGTACGCCCAATGCTGACGCCAAACGCATCTACGCGGGCAGCATCTTTTTGGGACTGGATACCTCGATTGGGCCGTTCTATCTTGGCTACGGACAATCGAGCGGCACGCGGCGCAGTGCCTATTTGTTCCTGGGGCGACCATAAACCGGTTCATCCCGAGTATCCGCAAATCGTCGCGTGCGTCTTTCGCACCTGATTGCGTCCCGCTAACGTTCTCCCCATACCCAAATCAACCCGGGAGAACCTCATGCAAACGTCCTTCAAATCTCAGTCCGCGCCCATCGTACTTCGTTCAGCCGCAACGCTGATTTCGCTGGCCGCGTTCACTTTTGCTTTCACGCTGGGTGCTGCGCCCGCATCGGCCGAATCGCACATCTCATGGTCATGGGGCAGCGGCCAAACGGTTCGCGGTTCGGGCAATGTGGTTGAGCAAGCGGTTTCTGCTGCGGCGTTTGAGAAAGTGGTTGCCCAGGACGGCATTCGCGTCGTGCTGCGGCGCGGCACGGTGCAAAAAGTTCTGGTGAAGACTGATGACAATGTGCTGCCCCTGGTTGAGGCGAAAGTGGACGGAGCGCGCCTGTTGCTCAGGATGCAGCCGAAGATTTCGGCAACGACAAAAAGCGGCGTAGTAGTGACGATTGACTACACGACGTTAACGGCGTTGAGCCTCAATGACGGTGCGCGCGGAGAGTTGGATGCGGCAAGCGGTAGCGCCTTCAAGGCTTCCGTGAACGACGGCGCCGCACTGACCATCGCTGAGGCGAATGCAAATGATTTTGAGCTGACGGTCAACGACGGAGCGAGCGCCACGGTGGTGAAGGCCACATCGGTCACGTCACAGCGCTACAAAGTCGTTGACGGTGCGCGCCTCACGGTGGACAACGCCAGTGGTGATCGCGTCACGATTTCAGTGGCCGACGGCGCGTCCGCAACCTTGAATGCGGTCAATGCGAAGAGTATCGATGTCTCGGTGTCCGATGGCGCGCATCTCGACCTGGCGGGCGTCGCGCAGCAGCAAAATTTCTCGCTTGCCGATGGCGCGGCCGTAAATGCGTTACGTCTGCAAGGCACCAGCGCTCGGGTGCGCGCGATGGACGGCAGTGCGCTCAACCTTGGCGTCGTACAAACGCTGAGCGCCGAGATGGCCGATGGCAGCAGCGTTCGTTACTCGGGTGATCCTACCGTGACCATGAACACGCGCGACGGTGGGTCGATCCGCAAGATTTAGCCTCGTCAAAAACGGTTTGGTTCGCTTGGAAAATTGTCACGTTTTGGGGAGGCCATCGCCGCCTTGTCATCGTGATCTAGCGACGGAATATGCCGCGGGTTACTCCTAAAGCTGCAACTACACGAGACAAACCCTCTCCGGTCGAGACTCATCTTCATCCCCTATTTGCGTTGTTGCAACGTCAATCAGGATGCGCGGGTTACTTTCCGAGCTTGATCGATTTTGCGAGCAGCGCCCAAACGTCTCGAGTGTCGGTGGTGAATTTTTGTTCGGCACCAAGTCGGACTTCCAGCAGGCCCTGCGCTGTATCAGCGGCAAAGGTGGTCTCGATGGACTCGACGCCGGACAAGCCTTTTTTCGCGTCGGGCACACCGATAAATGCGAATCCAGCGCCTTTGATCTCGCCTAGCGCGCCGACATCCACCGATCCGCTCTGACCGGTCATCATCGCTGTTAGCGCGCTCTTTCGTGCGGCAACGACGGCGGCGGCGTTCTCTGTTTTGTCTTTCGGGGCGCGCAGATTGACCATCAAATTCGGGCCACCGGCGCGCGTCCTGTGTTTGAAATTTACGGCAAAACGGGTCACCGAATTTTCAATCACCTGCGGCTCTAGAAAATCGGGATACTGCATCGAGAGCAGGGGGCCGCCGAGGGAGGGAATCGCCGGAGGCGCAGCAGCTACAGGGGCTTTGGCACTCGCGTTCGATGTCGCTGTCGTGACGGTCGGTTTCGCCGATTCGGACGCGACCGTGGCTGCACCCACGGGTGTCGCAGGCAATGCAAGCGAGCGTTGCAACGCATTCGAAAGTGCGTCGATAGCGGGCGATCGCGCAGCGACTACTTCAAGAAATTGCCAGATTTCTTCATCATGCAAAATCGACGCAAAGCGCACCGCAGGTGAAGTTGGGAAACCTTTGCCCGGCATCGCAGCGCCGAGCGCTGAGTAGCTGCCGTAGTTTGTAAACGGTGTCGTTTTGTCGTTGTCGGTACTGCGCATGATGCTGGCGATGGCCGCTTCGTGCACTTCGCTGAAGTGCGACATCTTTTGCGTCATCGGAGCGGTGGGCGCAGTCTGGGGCGCCAACGACTTGCGCGTGACCCACAGCTCAAACTGCTGACCGTCAACCTTGCAGACCAGCGCGGCGTCGACGTTAGTGCATGACGCAGGCGCATCGAAGGTCGCCCCTTTGACGGTAATAGGCGCGGCATAGGTTGGGGCGCTGGCGAAAGAAATCGCGAATAAAACGGCGATGAAGCTCCGTGGGTAACGCATCAAAATGAGTCTCGTTGATAGTGTCAAAGCCGAGAGCGTAGCGCAAGCGGTGTTGCGCCCCTTCTTTTGTCGCAGTCGTGCGGACAATCCCCTAAGCGGGCTGCAAGCCGTGCTGCCCAAGCCAATCGAGCATCGGGTTCCAGAGCTTCGCGCCAACCGCCGCACGGAAGTAACCCATATGCCCAGCCCCGTAACCCCGTGTTACGTCCGCCCGCTCGCTTTGCTGTCCCAAGCGCCGTTCAGCATCGTCTATCCCGGTACAAGCGTCACCAGAATGGTTCTGGTGATGCTCTCAACTCTGGGAGACTTTCATGATTGCACGTTCCACCTTCACGAAAACCGCAGCCGCAACTCTGGCCGCGCTGGCCATCGCGTCCAGTCAGGCGCAGTGGCAGGGCATCGCCGCCAGCAACGCCGCATTTGATGCAAAGCTCAACGCGCAACTCGGCGCGATGCAGCGTCAGAACGCGCAGTCGCAGCAAGCGCTTTGGCAGCATCATCTCTCCGCGAATGGACCGCGCCTTCGCGCGCAATATGCACAAATGCGTGCGTCCGGTCGCGCCAACATGAGTTTCGAGCAATTCGCGTATTGGGACTTGATGACCGCTGCGGGCACCAACGTTCAGGGCGCTTTGCAACATCAGCAACACCAGTTCGCCGGTACGCAGCGCGCGAACGCCACCGTGCAGCAAGCGTATGCCAGTTACAACGCTGGCTGGGCGCAGAATAGCGCACGGCAATCGGCGGCGGTGGCGAACTACACGAATCAGGCGATTCGCGGCGTCAGCCCGTACGTCGATTCATCAGGCGGCAGGGCGATGCTGCCGCACTATCTTGCGCAAGGACAAACCTATCAAGGTGGCGGCAACACCTATGCGCAGGATGCTCAGGGTGCGTACTATCGGCAGCAGAACAATGGTTGGCTTCGGATGGATGCGGTGCCGCGTTGAGCGCGATTGGATCGATTCAGGCAACATGCTTTAAGCCTTTTAGCGACCTGGATTCCACGCCAGCTGTCGCTATCGTCCGAGAGTGACAGGCGGCGTTGTCTGACATGCCGTCGCGCGGTCAGGCAATACCATTCCCATCATTCGTTACGCATATTCCTGTGCACTCTGTTGGGCGAATAGAAGTTGACTATGTATCAATCTCTCATTGTTTATCCCGTTTCACATGTTCGCGATGGCGGGAAGCGTAGGCATGAACGGAAGGTGGCTCCCGCCAAGGGTTGGCGGCGCGTCGCGGCATTGGCATGGTGCGCGGCGTCCAGCTGCGCGTTTGCAGTTGGCGCGAGTGTTGGAGTATCGGAAGGGCGCAACCCACTGGTTCAGACTTCCCTCGGGGAGCGGTCAGGATGGCTGGTTCTCAGCCCTGGTGATGGTCTGGTACTCATTGAACCACCGTCGGGCATTCCCAGAGAGCCCTTCTTTGCAGTCAGCGAAGCGACGCAGTGTCGGGAGAAGCCTTACCGCTTTTGCAGCGATCTCTCGAAATCCGAATTTCGTCTGACTTCGCTTCGGTTCATGGTGCCGGAAGTGCCTGGGCTGAAAACAAAGAGCCTGACCATCCGCCGCAACAGCGTTGTCGTGAACTACACGTTCCGCTGACGTCTGGCGACAAATTTGACTCAGGCAGCGACGGGATTGGTGCCAGTGGTGGATACCGGCTGCGGGTCGCGCGCAGGCAAAAACGACACGGCTAGCGCGGTGAGCGCTGCGATGACCGCCATCGTTAGCAGCAGCGCCGTAAAGCCACTGGCTTTCACGAACGGCCCAAGAATCCACACCGCCACCGACGAAATGCCAAAGCTCACCGCGAGGCGCAACCCTGCCACGCGCGATCTCATACTGTCGTCCACGAAGCGGGCGATGATGGCGTCGGTGAATGGAATCGCGCCAAACACAAACGTCATGTAGGCGACGGCGAACACATAAAACAGCCAGCCCTGTGCGTTCGCGGCGAGCACGAAGCACACCACCTGCGCCGCGACAATCGGCAGGAAAATTCGCTTGAGCGGGAAGCGATCAATGAGCTGGCCAACGACGACTTGCGCGATGGATGCGATGGCATAAACGCCGGCGAGCAATAACCCGAGCGTGGCCGGATCGCTCGCGATGGCGGCGACGCGCTCACGCAGCAATTCGCCGTTGCCATTGGTCGTGAAATTGAAAATGAGACTGCCCAGCGTGGTCGTGCAGGTGAGCACGGCGAACACGCGCACGGCGGTTGCGCGGTCAAGTTGCAATGGATTACCGTTTTTTCGCTTTGCGGGAGACGCGGTTTCCTGTGGCACTTTCATGGCGAAATAAACGCCGAGCACGAGGGCAAAAATTCCGGGTACGACGAAGGCAGCGCGCCAACCGACATGCTTCACCAGAAAGCCGGTTAACAACGCGGCCACCGCGATGCCCAGATTGCCCGCGAGCCCATTGACTCCGATCACAGCGCCGGCTTTCGGCGCGCCCTGCAACAGCATCGGAATACCGACCGGGTGATAAATCGCGGAGAACGCGCCCATCAATGTCAGAGCGATGCCGATCTGCAGTGGCGATTGCGTGAAGGCCACCAGAATCAGCGACACGCCCATGCCGAAGAAGAACACGAGCATCATCGCGCGCCGCCCCCACAGGTCGCCGTAGCGGCCCGCCGGCAGCGAAGCAACGCCAAACATAACGAACGCTCCGGTCGCGTAAGGCATCAAATCTTCCCAGCGCGCTACACCGAAATCAAGCGCAATCGCACTCACAGCGGTCGCAAAAATCAACAGCGCCAGATGGTCAATGGCGTGAGCGAAGTAGAGCAGGAGGCGCGTCGTCATGGGTAAAGCTTATTGCATCTGCCATTTCGGCGAGTGGCGTTGATTCGTTTCTTTGTGGCTTTGCCCCTGTAGGCGCGGCGCAAGCCGCGAACCCCGTTCACGGCGCTACCATTCGCGGCTCTCGGTTCCTACAAAGGCGACTGCAACGCTTGCAGTCGGTACTGCAACGGCCATAGCGCCGGATCGAGCTTCATCGCGAGAATCAATCGTGCGCGCGCACCAGCCGCGTTGCCCTGCCGTTGCAACAGCTCGCCCTGCGCCGCGTGAACCACTCCGATTTGCGGATGCCATGTAGCGAAGCTATTGATGCTTTCCTCATACGCTTCTGGGCCTTGCACACGAATGCCGAGTCGCGCGATATAGGCCTGACCGGCGGGTTCGTTCAACGAAATACCCGAATTCATCAGCGACTGTTGAGTCGCGGCGACATCGTCGTTCAACAGATGGAGTTCGGCGAGCTCGCGGGCAAAGCGCGTGTCGTCGGGCCAATCCGCGAGCACGGCAATCGCCGCATGCGGGCCACTGACCGAGAGCTGCGCCATCGCCAACGCGCGGCGATTCGGCTCGATGTTCGATGCATCTGGCGCGAGTTCGATGACGCGTTGCCGCTGGTTTTTCCGATGCGCGAGTTCCAGCAAGGCGTCGCGATCGGTTGCGGTCAACACGGGCGAGACGTTGAGATGGGCGGCTGCCTTGTCGGCGCTCGCCAAATCGCCATCGGTGAGTGCCAGACGAAGCTCGGCCAATCGCGTCGCGTGCGCGGCTGGGGCGATGCGCTGCATCTGCCGGAGCGCGGCATGGGCAGCCCCGATCTCGCGCCGAGCCAGCGTCGACCGCACGCGCTCGGCGTGGCTTTCGAATAGCGCAAGGGCTTGGATCGACAGATCGGCTTCAGTCTTCGCTTCGACGACTTGCGTTTCCGAGAGCGACTGCGCAATCTCGCGAAATTTCGGCAGCAACGCAAGGCCGAGGCACGCCAGCGCCGGGAAAAACAGGGCGATATAAGTGCTGCCGCCACGCGCTGTGACCGCGATTTTTGGTACGGTTAGTATGAACAGAGCGCCCGCGACGGCCCAGAGCGTCGCGACCGCAGCACCGCCAGACCAGCGACGCGTGTGCGCGGGTGCTGGCCAGAACTGATGCATCGCCAGCATGCCGAGCGCCAGTCCGGGCAATCCACCCGCGCCCGACGCCACGTTGGCCAGCGCGCGGGTCGGGTCGGTTAACGGCGTGAGGAGTGCAGGCGCAGGGATCAAACCCTGCGACACGGCGGAGATGAAGAGCACGGTTGCGGCGGCAACTGCTGCCCCGACCGGGATCACCGGAAGCCTGGACGAGGCTGGGAGGAGCGCGAGTGCAAGCAATATCGCAGGCACGACGGCGACCGCTGCGACCAGCGGTGACAACACCACGCAAACGCCCGCTGCGACGAGCGCCAGTGCCATCCGTTGGGCGAAAGTTAAAGAAACCGTGCGCGCCGGGTCAATCAGCAACAGTGCGATCACCCCAGCAATTCCCGCCCCGATGGACACTGACCAGCCCGGCCAGCGATTGGCGAACACGGTGGCGGCAACGGCGAGCAGCGTGAGGGCGATGGCGGAGGTTTTGAGGGCAGCTGCACGATCGGCCGGAACGCGCCTGAAAATGAGCGCGGTAACCGCAACGCTCGCCGTGCAGATCAGCGCGAGCCACAGCGCCAGCGGGAGCAAACGATTGGCCGATTCATCCGGCATGATGATGTTGCTGCCGGTGCCGAACCATGCCATCGACAACAACGTGAGCGCGCCGATAGGGTCGGCCGGGACCAGCTCGAATCTCGTCACGACCGCAGTCGGCGGCGCATTGCCACCGCCCGCATTTTCAAAACCAAGCGCGATTTGTGTGACATTTTCGCGCCAGAGCGGGTGCCCCGACAGCAGAATGACCGAGTTCTGCGGATAGGCGCCGGCTGCCAGCGAAGCGGTGGCCGCCGCTGGCCGACTCAGGTTCTGTGTCGATAACCAGCCGAGCGCAAGTTTGATGTTTCCGGTGACGTCCTCGGTTGTCATTCTGACCGCCAGCACGTCGCGGGCGGCAATGTTCAAGCCACGTATCTGCGCCGCAGCGGCTCCGCGTGAGGCGTCAAACTTGATCGGCGCTGACGGGTCTTTGCCCATCATCTGTGCGTTGATGGCGGGCGTCAGCAGTAGCGTCGCGTCAGAGTTCTTGCCACCCGAGCCCAAAGCGCCGAGCAATGCCGTCTGCGCGATCAGCGCGGTGAGCGTCACCGCCGCGACGACCCCGGTCGCCACCATCGTTATGGCGCGCGAATTCATCGGCAATTTCTCCAGGAAATCAGGGATGAGTTCGGAGGTGAGTACAGCGGGGCCATGTCATCGATAATCATTCAGTGGCGAGAATTCAATGTTCAGCCCCAATTTTCGCATTACTGTTGAGTTGACCATGCGCGCTGACCCCGATGATGACTATCCCCGCGAGCCCGGTCGCCGCCGCGCGCTGCAGGCGACTGCCGCACTGCCGCTCGCAGCCGCGATGCCTGCGGTGCACGCCGCAAAGCTTGCTTTTGCGCCCGCCTGCTTTGATGTGCAGGAAGACCGTGCGCTGATCTGGCTCTCCGCAAACGAGGCTACGAAACTGCATGTGCGTTGGGGCGTCGCACCCGACGCGCTAACGCACAGGAGCGTCGAGCATGCGCTCGGTGCCGCCGACGATTTCACAGGGCATGTTGCGCTCACCGGATTGCCGCAGGGTGCGACCGTGCACTACCGCGTGTTTGCGGGTAATACGGCGGCGTCAGAATGGTGTCGTTTCAACTCGCCACGTAAAACCGGGCAGAGCTTTTCCGTCGCGTTCTCCGGTGACATGCAGGAAACCTACAAACCGTTTCGCCTATTCGATGTCATGGCGGCCGCGAAGCCGGACTTTTTCGTGCATTTGGGTGACACGGTTTACGCCGATTCGCCGAAGCGTGATTTCTCACCGACAACGCGGCATTACCGCCAGAAGCACGCCCGCATTCGCGCGGATCGACCGTTGCAGGCCTTCCTGTCGCAACGCGCGAATTTTGCGATATGGGACGATCACGAAATCGAAAATGATGCGCATGGCGGGCTGCCGCAATTGCCGATTGCCGAGGCCGTGTTCCGCGAGTATTGGCCGTGCGCAAGCGTTGAAACGACCGGGCTTTATCGAATGACGTCGTTGTCACCCGCGGTTGATCTGATCATCGTCGACACCCGCCGCTTTCGCAGCGTGCAGGGCATGGTTGACGGCCCGGAAAAAACGATGCTCGGCACCCCGCAGAAGAAGTGGTTTCTGGAAACACTCAAGCGCTCAAAAGCCACCTTCAAAATCGTCGCCACGTCAGTGCCGTTTCACGGCGGCAGCCAGGACGCGTGGGGCAATTACAAAACGGAGCGCGACGAGATTGTTGACTTTCTGAAGCGCGAGAAAATCAGCAACGTCGTAATGATCTCTGCTGACTATCATTTCGCGCGAGACTGGAGCAACAAGCGCACCGGGATTCACGAGTTCATGGCCGGGCCGCTCGCCACATTTCGCGCCTTTGATCGAACGCCCGAGGTTCGCGAACGGCACAGCAAAGGCCCGCATTTTGTGTTCGGCGATGACTTTAACTTTGGGCTGCTGGCCTATGACGCCACGAGCAACAGTTTGCGCGTCAGCTATCAGGACAGCAAGGGGAAAACGCTGTTCGAAACGATGATTCCTGGGGCATAATTTCAGCACGCACTTGGCCCATGGCTTTTTGTTGAAAGTACCGCCACATTGGGGCGGAACTAAAGTTTTTCCGAAAGTCGACTTTTTCCGTTTTTTGAATGTATCCCTTGTGTGGCTGTGCTTCTGGATAAAAGATGATCAAGCTTTTGGGCTGCCAAATCCCCCGATTTTTAGCTTTAGTGTTCCTGCTGTTGGCTGCGATTTCAGCGCCGACGTTCGCGCAATCGCCAATATTACTGACCGACCGCGACCTGGTGTGGGACACGCACACTTTGTCACTCGCCGACGCGATCACGGCGATTGACACGACGGCTGGCCTGGGCCCGTACCGTGAACTGATTGTTGATCGTTGCGGGCTGCATAGCCTGAACCCGAGACTTATCGCGTTGCTGCTCGAAATGAGCGATACGCTCGCAGATTCGACGCTACCAAACGTAACCGCCAAACGCGAGCGAATAGACGCATTTATTCTGGGTGTTGCCCGCATGAGCGATCTTGGTCGCGCGCAGGCAAACGAGGCTGCAAAAGCGTTGCCACGCAACAATGCGTCGGCAACGGGAACGCAGTCAGACAGCGCGGGTATCAACGCCGTCGCCGAAACCTTCGTACCCGGTGACGCACGTTTGCAAACACTTTCCGCACGCTATGTAGATCGCTTCGGCCCCACGACGCAGCCCAAGTCCGACGTGATCGCGCCCGCCGCCGCACCGGCCAATTTTTTGCGCTTGCCGTGGCCCCTCGGTCAAAACGGCTGGAGCTTCAACGGGGTTCACACGACCTCGGGCGGTTGCAGTGTGACCCCTTGTGCAGCACAGCAATCGTCGATTGATTTCTCGCTCGGCTGGCCCGCCTGGGGCGCAGATACCTCGACTGCGCAGGTTCTGGCTGCGCACGAAGGCGTCGTCACCAAATTTTCTGGCTGCAATATTCGCGTTGCCAACGCGAACGGCTGGGCCACCAACTACTACCATCTCTCGGGCGCGCTGGTGAACACGGGCGACACCGTTTACGTTGGTCAACCGATCGCGATTTACGCGAATAACACTGCCGAGGCGCTGTGTCAGGGCGGCTCGTCTAGTGGGCCACATGTGCATTTCTCAATGCTGTTTAACGGGGCACACACGGCCCTCGATCAAACTGAAATGAGCGGCTGGAAAATCAACGCCACGACCATCACCAGAGACTATGATTCGACTTGCGCGCGTATGTACTTTACGCGCGACGGCATCACCAGCTGCGCCTACACTGGCAACTCGCCCGCCACCTGGGCAATGCATACGCTGCCTGCGACGATGGCATCAAACTTCCGATGTGCGCTGGATATTGATGGCAATAACGTGCCCGACGTAATGACCGACGGCGTCCTGCTCACGCGTTATTTGCTGGGGTTCCGGGGCAACAATTTGATTGTGGGTGCGGTGGCGGCGGGTGCGCCGCGCAGCTCAGCAACCGACATTGCGAACTTCATCGCCGGGAAAGTCTATGACCTTGACGGTGACGGTGCTCAGCGTCCGCATACTGATGGGTTGCTGGCAGCGAGGTTGCTTGCGAGCCGCACAGGCATTGCGCTATCGACTCAAGCGATTGGAGTTGGCAGCGCGCGCACGTCAGGCGCGCAGGTCGCGGCGTTTGCCGCAGGGTGTCGCTAGCAGCCGGTCGGACTTTGGATCGTCGGCTGCTAGCCGCGAAGCTTGGTGCGCGACAAGCGTTTTGCGTTTGCGACGGCGCGCTGATGCACGGGGGCCATGCCTTTGCCGAGCACGCCAATGGCGGCGTTTTGCATCTGTGCCGTCATATTACCCATCGACAACTTCTCAGCCATCGATGGCGACCAGAACGCGCGAAAAAAGGACATCGACAACGTTTGATTCGCGCGCATTGATTGCACCGCCATCGCCTGCCACGATTCGAGGAATGCGGCTGATTTCTCGCTGTTCATCAGGTCGAATTCTTCGCGATCCCGCTCGGACAATGTGTGGCCCGAGAGCGCACTGCGCGTCAATCGATGCGCCATGACTTGCGGCACCGCCATCGATAATTCTGTGGCTTGAGCGGCGAGCTGTTTGCTGCCGCGGGTGGGTCGATAAAACATGGGCGTTCCGGCTGGAGGAGACGGCGGAGCGCATCATTCGTGCGCTTTTTTGTTCTGTTGTGCGAAAAGCATAAGCCAGTCGGGCGTGCAGTGCTGTTGGAAGGACAGCCGACGTGTCATTCGCCGCTGGCGGCACGTAAAAGCGATGGGCGGAACCGCTTTGCGCTCCGCACTGCATAACGTCCTTGTCAGAAGCCAATACTCCGCGCAAACTTCACGTCCGGTTTCACCTTGTGCTCCTGCTCCAGCTGCGCAAGAAATTCCTCTGGCGTCATCGTTTCATCGAGCAACGTGATCTGACGTTTCACCGCTGCGAAATCGCCAGGGGTCAGGATTTGCAACTTGTTCAGCCGTTCACAAAATCCGCTGGTCAAGTTCGCGCCGTTGCCTTCGAGCGCTTCCGTCACAAACATCTTTTCACGCTGTTCACGCGTCAGTGGTTTGAACTGAATTTTGAAGGTGAAACGACGCAGCGCCGCCTCGTCGATACGATCAAACAGATTTGTGGTGCAGATGAACACGCCCTTGAAGCGCTCCATGCCCTGCAGCATTTCGTTGACTTCGGTGACTTCGTAGCTGCGCTGCGCCAGCGCGCGATTTTGCAGGAACGAGTCGGCCTCATCGAGCAGCAGCACGGCTTTTTCCTGTTCGGCTTCCTTGAACATCGCAGCCATGTTTTGCTCGGTCTCGCCAACGTACTTGCTCATCAAATCGCTCGCTTTCTTGATGATCAGCGGGTGCTCGATTGATTTTGCGATGTGTTCGCCGAGTGCGGTTTTTCCGGTACCCGGCAGGCCGAAGAAACAGAGCGATCCATTGCCTTTGTTCTTGAGCGCGTTAACGATTTTTTCAATCGGGTGACGTGTTTCGATATTGAGCAGCGATAAATCATACGTCGTCACCAGCGGACGATATTGCGATTTGTCGGCTTCTTCCTTATTGCCGAGCGCCTCGTCGCTGCGATCAAGTTGTTTCAGCATCAGCGCTTCAACGCTCGCCTCGATCTCGCCTTCGACGCGGCCATGCGTTAGCTGCGCAAAGCGAGCGGCAGCATGGATTTGCGCGGGAGTGAGCGTACGTCGCGTCGCGAGTTGTTCGACGAATTCGTCGCTTACGTCAAGACCTGCAAGATGCTTTTTGGTGATGTTTGCACGCACATTTTGCGGCGGGTTTTTCAGCTCGAGATGAAACTGAAAACGACGACGATACGCAGGATCAATCTGGCTGATCGAGTTTGAGATCCAGATGGTCGGCACCGGATTATTTTCCAGCGTTTGATTCACCCATGCTTTGCCGTTCACACTGCCGCGATGCTGCTCGTCGGAGACAAACATATTGAGCATTTCGGACGGATTGCTCGGGAAGACATCCTCAACTTCATCAAACAAAAGCGCGGTATTGTCACGGCCTTTGAGAAACGATTGCGACACCTGCAACGAGCGGTAGCGCTCCTTGCCTGAAAGGCTTTGACCTTCGCGATCAAAGCACTCTACCTCATAGAGCTCGGCGCCGGAAAGCGCCGTGATGACCTTCGCAAATTCGGTTTTCCCGGTGCCCGGTGCGCCGTAGATTAAAACGTTGACGCCTTTCTCTTTGCGCTCGGTCGCGCTTTTTAGCAGCGCAGCGAGGTAGCGCGCGTCGGCCTCCACATGCGGGTAGTCGCTGATCGTGAGCTCCGAGGGCTTGGCCGGTTTGGTGAACGCAGCCATCATCGCGCTTTCGGATTCGTAGGCTTCCAGAAGAATCGGCAACAAACGATCAGACAGACGCATCAAATCGCCCAGATCGGTGATATTGTGTTCGGCAATGGGCGTGTCGATCAGCGCGAGCGATTCGAGACGGCCGCCGGGCTTCAATGCCACCGCGATGTCGTTCGGCGACACTTTCGCGACCTCACCGAGCATCGCGTGCGCCTCACCTGCACTGGCGGCTTTGCAATCCACCAGTACCGGGCGCAAATCACGCGTGCATTTGGCAAGCGCGGCGCATTGAATCAGCGTGCGCTCTGCGGCGGTGAGCGATAGCACTTTCGCCAGCATGCCGATATTTTCGCTCAGTCGAACGGGGGCGTCGCGCGTCAGCTTTTCCAGCGAGTCAGCAGTGCCCTGGAACAGCGCGAGCAAATCCTTTGCGTTCTGCTTGCAGAATTCGTCGAGATAGTAGAAAAGGGTGGTGTCGTCGTAGGTGCCATTCCAGACGCCATGCCGCGCGATGAATTCGTCGGGCGAGAGCTTGCCAACGCCCGCCCACGCGGGCATCTCGGCGCAGCGATGGCTCAGGAAATGCTGCACTCTTTGCGCGATAGAAACCGGCCAGACAAGATGCCGCGCTGAGAGCGTCATGACGTCGTTAATGTCGCGGCGCAGATTGAATTTTGGGCCGAGCGACAGAATGAGTTTGAGTGCAAACAATGAAGACAGCCGGTCAATCGGCGCCGCAAGGCGCGAGTGCGGCGACGAAATCATCAGGGCGCTATCGATCAGGTCAGACATGGAATTCCCCTCGCGATGGGTGCGTGAGCGCGGGCCGCGCTTTCGTGCACTTCGGCGACACTGTAACGCAGCTGTCACGGCTCCGGTGGACAGTAGCGCTTACAATCCGCCCGCCGAACAAACACACTCACTTTATGCAACGCTTTACCTCGCTCTTACTCACCCTTTCTACCGCATTTTTGTCGTCTCAGGCGCTAGCGGAATACCCGGATCGTCCGATCAAACTGATCGTCCCGTTCGCGGCAGGCGCGGGCACCGACGCCGTGGCCCGGTTCACTGCGCAAAAACTCGAAGAACAGTTGAAGCAGCCCGTCGTCGTTGAAAACCGCGTGGGTGCGAGTGGGGCCATCGGCACGCAGGCGGTTGCCAACGCTGCAGCGGACGGCTATACGCTCCTTTTTGTGGCGTCACCGTTCACCACGGTTGCCGCAGCGACCCCGGCCGCCGCAAACTACGACCCGATCAAGCAGTTTGTTCCGATCGCGCTGATCGCCGCAGGCCCGCTGGTCTGGATCGCTAATGCGCAGGCACCGTTCACCAGCATCCGCGAAATGATTGTCTACGCCAAGGCGAACCCCGGCAAACTGGCCTACGGCAGTGCCGGGGCTGGCGGCGTGAATCATCTCGCGCTGGAGCTGTTCAAAGTCAAAACAGGCACCGATATCCTGCACGTTCCGTACAAGGGCATTGCGCCCGCCACGACCGATTTGCTGGGTGGGTCAATCATGACGCTAACCGGTACGATTCCCGCCGTCTTGCCGCACATCAAATCCGGCAAGGCGCGCGCGCTGGCGGTTACAGGCGACAAGCGTTCGTCGCTGTTGCCGGACGTGCCAACGGTGAAGGAATCCGGCGCGAACGGGACCGAGGTTTACAACTATTGGGGGCTGGTTGCGCCCGTCGGTACGTCGTCGGCAATCGTGCAGCGACTGAATGCAGAAGTGCAGAAGTTTCTTGCGCAGAAAGACGTGCAGGATCGGCTGGCGTCCGACGGCGTTGAGCTGACACCGGGCGGGCCGGATCGGCTCGCCGCGTTTATCGCGAACGATTACAACGGGTGGAAAAAGCTTGTTGTGGACGCGAAACTGAAGCTGGAGTAGGTTCAATAGGGTGCGCGTCAGATTGCGCACCATCGTTGACACATTCCGGTGGGGGAATTACGAACCCATGGTGCGCACTTTGGTGCACATCCTATGCAGGAGGGGGCGGGGGCTACATCAATGCGCTGACCGCATGCTCTTTAAGCGCAACTAACGGAATGATGTCGAGCGCCTTTTCATGCGTCGCTTCAAGTACGACTTGCGGAGCAAGGCCGACGCCATACGCTTCAAGCCAGCGTGCGGCGCACAAACACCAGCGATCACCCGGCTGTAAACCCGGAAATCCCCACATCGGCGCGGGCGTTGATAAATCGTTACCGCGCGATTGGCTAAAGGCGAGAAATTCTGCGGTCATGATGGCGCAGACGGTGTGTGATCCGGTGTCATGCGGGCCGGTTTCGCAACAGCCTGTGCGCATGAAGCCGGTGAGCGGATCGTGACTGCAATTCTGAATCGGCGATCCGAGTACGTTTAACCCACGAAAAGACATGCACGAACACCTTTGAAAACAACCTGTTCATGATTGTAGGGCGCGGCACCGAAGTGACCGCGCCGATGGGTTTGCAATCGCGTGCTGCGACTGCTTACATCGCTGAACCCAAGTCCTGGCGAGGCGTGAACTTGTTGTCCATCGTCGCGACTGTTTTGGCTGAGGCGGTTTGCATGGTGTCGCTGCTTTTCATGACGCGTGCATCAGCTTTTGCTGCGGCCGTCATCAACGGAGTCGCAGTGACCGAGCTTGACAACCCGAAGTTGTCTTCATGCGGTACATACGTCGCGGCGAATGCCGTGGACACAGAGAGGGCGGACAGCGCAACAGCTGCGGCGATCGTTGCGAAGCGGTTAGTTGATTTCATAGATAACTCCAGGGAGGATTAATAGGTGGCATCTACTTGTCGTGATGCTCGTGACAAACCTTACGCAGAAAGTGCGCAATCTGGTTTTTGTCACTTCACTCTAAAAATTATTACGCTGCCCGAAATTTAGTCGCCGTCTTTCCCATCGTTCGCTTCAGCAACCGATAAACGTCCCCATCAAAAGGCAGCCTCGCACCTCCCGCTACGGCGCACCAACGATTAAACACCAGCACGTCACAATGATCGTTGGCGACGTCACGTTCCTCGAACACGGCCTCACCCGTAAATGGCCACAGCGGTAGTGCCAGTGGGGAAAGCGCAGCGCGTAGTCGCGTGTGATGTTGCGATGCAGTTTCCATGCCGTCACACGCGCCGTGGCAACGGCCCACTTGTCGCGCGAAACAGGGCTCCGCATCACTTCGCGGCTTCGAAAACCCGAGTGCATGATCGCACAATTGATGCTCACGCGCCGCAAACATCAGCCATTTCTTTGCCGATGCTTTATCGCTGAACGGGCCATACAGATCGGCGTGCGATTCGCCAATTTGTGCAGCGCTCACCCACTCAAGCGACGCATTCGTTTCGTCTTCACGCAAACGATAGAAACCCAGTTTGTCTCGCCGCCGCAAATTCACGTTGTGCAACGGCATGCGCTCCTTCACGAGCTGTGCTTCAAGCAGCAATGCACTGAATTCACCCGCTGTCGGCAGCCATTCAATACGCGTCAATTCCTGTGACAGTCGAATATCGTTCGGTGTCATGTGATCGCTGGAAAAGTGGGCGCGAATACGCTCGCGCAAATGCTTTGCCTTGCCAATGTAGAGCGGCAAATCATTGATGCCGTAGAAGAGATACACGCCTGAACAATCAGGAATATTTTTCAGGGCATCAGTCGCCAGTTGCGCCGGTAGCGACGGCGTTTTGAGCAATGACTTGACCGCTGCCGTCACCACATCGTCGCCGACATCGCCTGCTGCAACGCTCACGAACGCAGCCGTCGCTTCGGTGTCGCCCATCGCACGATGCCGATCAAAACCATGCAACTCGTGCCGATGAATCAGCGCATCGAGTCCGTGCCCGTCGGCATCCGGATAGAGCTTCCGCGACAATCGCACGGTGCATAAAACATCGGCCGTAAACGCCTCGGTGATCCGGCGAAATTCATTTTTGATGAAGCCGTAGTCAAAGCGCGCATTGTGCGCAACAAACACCGCGCCTTCGAGCATACGGCGCACCTCGTCGCGTACCTCAAAAAAAACCGGTGCATCGCGCACCATGGCATTGGTGATGCCAGTTAACGCCTGAATTTCAGCGGGAATCGCGACGCCGGGATTGATCAGCGACTGCCAGCGTGATTGCGAGCCATCGGCATGAAAGCGAATAATCGCGACCTCGGTAACGCGATCAGTGAGTGGTTTTGCGCCCGTCGTTTCAACGTCGATGAACGCGAACTCGCCAAGCGCACGTAGAGCGTCAGGCAGTGTCTGCGATGTGGTTGCTCGTTTCACGAGGATGTGAGGCTAGACGTTGCTGGGTTAACGATGGGACACATTCCTGAATATTTAAGTGTAGGACGAGCTTTTTAGCGAAACCCATATTGATGCAGCGCCGAAGGTGTATTTTGGCAAAAGTCGACAAGTAATCATTTACGATTACAGCCCCTATTTAGGCGTCATCGTATGCGAAAGCTGATGGTCAAAAATTTGTCAAACAAATCTGCAGATCCCGAGAGAATTGCTTAACGATTTTCGTCCCCGTGCTTTTCCAAAGCCGCATCCACGGCGCGCCGCTCATCGAACACGAAGCAGTCACCCGTGTAATGATCGTGCCCGACTTCTTCGAAGTATCTGAGGATGCCGCCCTGCAACTGGAACACGCTTTTTGCGCCCAGTGACTGCAAGAACGGCGCAGCTTTTTCACAGCGAATGCCGCCTGTGCAGAAGCTCACGACCGTTCTATCGTTCAGCTCACCGATGTGCTCGCGCGCTGCGTCGGCAAATTCGGTGAAGTTGCGATTACCCCAGAAGACGGCGTTGTTAAAGGTGCCCTTTTCGACTTCGACGTCGTTGCGCGTATCGAGCAAAACAATGTCTTCCCCCGCATCCAGGCGCCGTTTCAACTCGATGGCCGCCATAAATGGCGCGGGGGCGTCGACCGGGTCGACACCTGCTTGTCGAAAAGTCACGATCTCGGGCTTTAGTTTGATCTTGATGCGCTTGAATGGCACCTCATCGCTCCAGCTCTCCTTGATGTCGAGATCGGCGAAGCGCGCGTCGTCGTCGACCATCGCGAGAAAGCTGCGCACCGTTGTCTCCGCGCTGGCGAGAAACATATTGATGCCTTCCGGTGCGACCAGGATGGTGCCTTTGAGCCCCATGGCTGTGGCTTTGGGCAGCCATTCGGCTTTGAGCGCAGCAGGATCAGCGATGGCGACGAATCGATACGTCGCAATGTTCAAAATTCGGGACATAGCCGCATTTTAAGCGGGCCGCAAACCGGGGCAATCGACGATCAGTCGGCGATAATCCGGGCTCGCGGTTTACTGAAACGGTCGTTTTCGGGTAAAGCGGACGTAGACGCGCAACATTGATTTTTTGAAATTGGAGAACAGCCATGAACGGAAACTGGGTTGACATTAAGGCACACGACGGCAGAAGCTTCGGCGCATACGTTTCCACACCGCCAACCGGTTCGGGGCCAGGTCTCATTCTGATTCAGGAAATCTGGGGCGTGAATCAACACATTCGCGATGTCGCTGATTCCTACGCGATGGACGGATTCACCGTGTTCGCCCCCGACATTTTCTGGCGACAGCAACCGCGCGTCGATCTGGGCTACAACGAAATGGACAATCCGAAAGCCTTCGCCTTGATGGGTGCGCTGGATCGTCCGAACACGGCGCTCGACCTCGCGGCCACCGCGGCTGCGCTGCGTGCGCACTCCGCAGTCAAAGGCAAGATCGCGAGCGTCGGTTACTGCATGGGCGGCGCGCTGTCGTTTGTCTGCGCAGCCAACGGCATCGTGGATGCAGCGGTTTGTTACTACGGCGGCGGCATCCACACTATGCTGGATCGCGTACCCGACATCAAGGTGCCGATGCTTCTGCATTTCGCGGAAAATGATGGCCACATTCCGATGAGCGCGGTCGAGGCGGTGCAAGCCGCGTTCAAGGGCCGTGACGACGTACGCATTGACGTCTATCCCGGCGTCGATCATGGCTTTAATTGCTGGGGGCGCACGATGTACAACCAGAAGGCCGCAGCGCTGGCGCGGGGGCACTCGCTTGCGTTCCTGGCGAAAACGATTGCCTGATTGTTTGATTCCGATGACGCCGGGGCCGATACGGCCATTTCATTAAGTCAATAACGATAAAAAATATTTCACGGAGGAGAACCCGATGACTTACGCCGCAATTACCGGATGGGGCAAGTGCATGCCCCCGGCAGTGCTGACCAACGCCGATCTCGCCACATTTTTAGAGACCGATGACGAATGGATCACCTCGCGCACCGGTATGAAAGAGCGTCGCATTTCCCATGTGCACGCCGTTGAGCTCGCCTACGTTGCGTCGATGCGTGCGCTCGCCTGCGCAGGGCTCAAGGCGACGGATATTGATCTGATTGTTTACGGATCATGCAGCTTTGACGAAATGGTGCCGAACACCGCCTCAGGTCTGCAATACAAACTGGGTGCGCTCAACGCGGCATCGATGGACGTCAACACGGCCTGCACGAGTTTTCTCTATAGCTGGACGACAGCGAATGCGATGATCCGCACCGGCGTCGCCAAGCGAGCGCTAGTGATCGGCGTCGAGATCATTTCGCGCTACATGGATTGGGAAAATCGCGGCGTTGCGGTGCTCTTCGGTGACGGCTGCGCCGCGATCGTGATTGAGGCGACCGAGGAGAAGACGGGCCTGCTCGCCGAATCGCTTGGCTGCATCGCTGATGCGCGCGGCATTTTGCGCATCGGTGGCTATGGCGCAACTTACGCCAATGCGAACGTCGCGTTTGGCGATATGTCGTGGACGTTTGACGGCCCGCAGATTTTCAAGAAAGCGGTGCACGGCATGACCGATGCCAGCGCCAAGGCGCTCGCCAAAGCGGGTGTGACGGCTGAGCAGATTGATCTCGTAGTACCGCATCAGGCCAATTCACGCATCATCGAATCGGTCGCGAAGTACGCTGGTATTCCGATGAGCAAAGTGCAACTCACCGTGCAGAAATACGGCAACATGAGCTCCGCTACGGTGCCCGTCGCGCTGGTCGAAGCGCTCGAAGAAGGCCGCATTCAGTCTCGCTCCAAGCTCCTGATGCCCGCCTTTGGTGCGGGCCTCACGGTGTGCTCGCATTACGCTGAATGGGGTGATCGTGTGACGCCGATAGACGTGAGCGATGTTGAACTCGCGCCTTGTGAAAAAACAGCGTTGCAAATGGTCAATGAAATTCGTGCCACCAAGGATATTCGCGGCCGTAGCGCCGCCGGGCTCGCCGGAGCGTATTACGTCGATCAGAAGCCGTACGGTACGCAGTAACGTTGCGGACGCGAACGTTTGACACTTAGGGCGCATACGCGTTTAGTCAGGTTCGCGCCCCGCCCTACTGCAAGCAGATACGTGCAGGGCTAATGCCTCGCGTAATGCGGCACCGCTTCACCCTCGGAGCAAAACTTTCTCAGGATCGACAGGCGTTCTTCCGACGCTTTGCCATCGGCGACCAACTTGCGCAGCGAGCAATCCGGCTCATGCAAATGCTTGCAATCGCGAAAGCGGCAGGTGCCCAGTGACGCGCGAAACTCCGGGAAGGCGCGCTCGATTTCCTGACGCGAAAAATGGTTGAGACCGAACACCTGCATGCCCGGTGAATCGATCACCCAAGTGTCTTCGCGACCAAGCGTAAAGAGGCGCGTGAACGTCGTGGTGTGTTTGCCCGAGTCAAGCGCAACAGAAATCTCGTTGGTTTTCTGTGCTTCTTCGCCAACCAACGCGTTGAGCAATTTACTTTTGCCCATTCCAGATTGCCCGATCAGTACCGAGCGCTCGCCGATCAGCTTTTCACGCATCGGCGCATCATTAAACTTTGCCGAGAAGAGGACCACGTCGTAACCCAAATCGCGATACCTGGCCAATGCGTTTGCGGCGGCAGCAGCTTCAACCAGATCAATTTTGTTGAGCCCGATGACGGCTTTAACGTTGCTCGCTTCGGCGCACACCAGCCAGCGATTCAAAAGCTCGTCTGAGTAGGCGGGCAGCGGCGCGATGATGCAGGCGACCTGCGTCACATTCGCGGCCACCAGTTTCTCTTTGTACGCGTCGGCACGATAGAAAAGCGATTGCCGCTCCAGCACCGATTCAACGACGCCCTCACGCTCGTTGGTCATGGTGAGACTCACGCGGTCACCGCACGCCATCTGCAGCAGTCGACCTTTGCTGATGCACTTGATGCGCGTGCCATCGGGCATTTGCACGACATTATGACGGCGTTGCGTTTCGATGACCAGACCTTGCAGCATTCGATTTCTTTGTATTTTTAGATGAACTGGCGCGCGGTTTCAATTCGCGCGGCACAGATAAAGTCGTTCATAGAAATGCCGCCTTTACCGTGATCCACATCATGGGTGTTGAACGCCACTTCGCAGCGGTTGTAATGCAAGGAGAGATCGGGGTGATGATCGGTTTTGTGCGCGATGGCAGCGACGACATTCACGAACGCTATCGTCTCGTAATAGTTCGTGAAGCGAAAGGCCTTGACGATTTTTCCACCGTGAAACCCCCAGTCTGGCAAGACGCTCAACTGCGCCTCGATCTGCATCACCGTGAACGCCTGTTGGTCATGCTGCGGTGCTGCAGTTAGCGCAGCAAGACCGGCCAGGGCGATCACATCCGCTGCGCTCATGCCGTAACCACAGGTTGCGCCCGCAAATGCGCGATGCGAATCATCGCGGGCGGATGCGAGTGGTGATAGGCCGAATAAATCGGATCCGGCGTCAAGGTATTGGCGTTGTCTTTGTAGAGCTTGGTCAGTGCGGAAATCAAGTCGTCACTGCTCGAAACTTGAGCGGCGTAGGCATCTGCTTCGAACTCATGTTTGCGTGAATAGGCAGAGGCCACGGGTGCCATCCAGAACAACAGCGGCGGCAACACCAGCGAAAACAGAATGAGCGCAACACCGGGTGAAGTCGTGCCGGTATCAGTCGCGAATCCGAACGCGGTGTACAGCCACGGCTGCGGCAACACCCAGGCCAATGCTGCGAGGAACGCAAGGCTCGCCAGCGCCATGAACACGATGCGCTTGACGATGTGTTTGCGCTTGAAATGACCCAACTCGTGCGCCAGCACAGCGACGATTTCGTTGTTGCTCAAACGCTCAAGCAGGGTGTCAAAGAACACGATCCGCTTGCCCTTGCCGAAGCCAGTGAAATACGCATTGCCGTGTGCGGAACGCTTCGAGCCGTCCATTACGAAGAGCCCTTTGCTTTCAAACTCGGTGCGTGTGAGCAAACCCTCAATCGCGGTCTTCGTGTCGCCCGAATCCAGCGGAGAAAATTTGTTGAACAGCGGCGCGATGAACGTCGGATACAGCGCGAGCATCAGCAACTGAAAGCCAATGAACACCAGCCACGCATAGAGCCACCACAGCGGCCCGGCTGAGCGCATGAGCCAAAACACCAGCGCCGCAAGCGGCAATATCAATGCGGCTGAGAGCAGGCTGCCCTTCACCAGATCAATCCAGAACGTCGCCTTCGTTGTCTTGTTGAAGCCGAATTTTTCCTCGATACTGAAGGTGCTGTAGTACGAAAGCGGCACAGAAATCACACCGGTCACCACTGATAACAGCGCGACCAACGCAACTTCACGCAGGATCGGCGTGTCCGCCAGCGGCAGCGTGAAGCCCCATAACCGGCTCAACCCGCCAAACAGAATCAACGCAGCAACGACAAGCCCGATGGCCGACTCGACTTTGGTGAAGGTGCCTTTGGCCAGCGTGTAGTCCGCCGCACGCTGATGCTCGGCCAGAGTGATGCGTTCGGCGAACGGCTCTGGCACTTCGTCCCGCCACGCGGCGACATGGCGCAACTGGCGATTGAGCAACCATCGCTCGATAAAGTAATTAGCGAGAAGCGCCACCATCATCACCGAGGCGAAAGATGTGGCAGATACGGCAGGGAGATTTGTGAGCGTGTCGGTCGGCATGCGCTGTGGGAAAATCAGGTTGACCTAATTGTTGACTATATTGGGTCGCGACGCTGAGCCGCAACGGCCCTTTTTCGCGCTTTTCCGCTTTCCTGTCACACCGATACCCGGCATCCTATGGCACAAAACCAAAATCATCTCGTCTGGCTCGATATGGAAATGTCCGGCCTCGACCCGGAAATTTGCCGGGTGCTGGAGGTGGCGGTAGTGATTACTGACAAAGATCTGAACACCATCGTCGAAGGGCCGGTGCTCGTCATCCATCAAGCCGACAGCGTGCTCGACGCGATGGACGAATGGAATAAAAACACGCACGGTCGATCAGGATTGATCGAAAAAGTGAAAGCCTCGACGCTGACAGAAGACCAGGCATCGACGCAAATGATCGACTTCCTCGCCAATTACGTGCCGAAAGGGGTGAGTCCTCTGTGCGGTAACAGCGTGCATCAGGATCGCCGTTTTATGGTGCGCTATATGCCGAAGTTTGAGGCGTATTTTCACTACCGAAACCTCGATGTCAGCACGCTGAAAGAGCTGGCGTCGCGCTGGGCTCCCGACGTAAAAAAAAGCTTCCAGAAGAAAACGCGCCACACTGCGTTAGCCGATGTGTATGAAAGCATCGACGAGCTGAAGCATTACCGCGATCACTTCATCAAGCTGCCCGTGGCGGCGGGCGCGGAGGCGAAGGCTTGAAGTTTTGCTCCACCTGCGGCAGCGCGGACATCGCACTGACGACTCCCGAAGGCGACCAGCGCGCCCGCTACGTCTGCCCCGCATGCCACACCGTTCACTATTCAAACCCGAAAATCGTCTGCGGCGTCGTCCCGGTTTTTGAAGACAAAGTGATGCTCTGCCTGCGCGGGATCGAGCCGCGACTTGGCAAATGGACGCTGCCTGCCGGGTTCATGGAAAACAATGAAACGGTTGAAGAGGGCGCGCAGCGCGAACTGTTTGAAGAGGCCGTGTCCACTGTTGCGCTCGGGCCTTTGCTGACGGTGCTCTCGGTGCCCTACATCTCTCAGGTTCACATGATGTATCTCGGCAGGATGAGCGAGGCGAAATACGCGATTACCCCTGAAAGCACCGAGATTCGGCTGTTTACAGAAGCAGAAATTCCGTGGAAGGAACTCGCCTTCCGCACCGTGAAGACGGCGCTGGAACATTATTTTGAGTGTCGCCGCACGGGCGAGTTCACGCTGCTCAACGCGAAGATCGACTGATCACCGCCTGAAGATAGCCACCAATGGAACGCTTCACCATTTCACTCGACGAAAAACTAGCGCACGAATTTGATCGCTGGATTGCCGAGCGGAACTACGCGACGCGCTCGGAGGCGGTGCGTGATTTGCTGCGCGCCGAGTTGCAGAACGCACGGCTGAAAAAAGACGCATCACTGAGTTGCGTTGCATGTCTGTCGTACGTGTTCAATCATCATGAGCGTGACCTGGCCGAGCGACTCAATTCGCTACAACATGATCGGCATGACCTCACGGTGTCCACCATGCATGCGCATCTCGATCACGATCATTGTCTGGAAACAGTGATTCTGCGCGGCAATACTAATGCGGTTCGCGAATTTGCTGATGCAGTGATCGCGGAGCGTGGTGTGCATCACGGCAAGTTAAATCTGATCGCAGTGGATGTCCATGAGCCACACCAAGTTGCCGCTTCAGGAGCCGCTCGCAAGCGCGGGCACGCAGGCAATTACGATCATGATCACCCGCATCCAGAACACGCAGCTCACGCTCATCTGCACTTTAAGCCGTCACACTGAGCCTTTGGCCTCTTTACAGCGTTCGCTACCGCTAAACTCATAAATTAAGTAAGTTTGCGTGGAGTGATTCGCCATGATTCGCAGGTCTATTTCGTTCGCCGCGTTCGCAATATCTGCCTTAAGCAGCGTGACAGTCTTTGCGCAGGACGCGACTTTCGCAACGAAATCGTTGACGCCCGAAACAGCGCTAACCGCTGCCAAAGCTGCGCTCGAACAATGCCGAAAGGATGGCTATCAGGTGGCTGTTGCGGTGGTAGACCGCGCAGGTCTGGTGCAAGTGCTTTTACGTGATCGCTTCGCGGGTGCGCACACGGTCGACATTGCGCCGAACAAAGCATGGACGGCGGTTAGTTTTCGTATCCCGACCGCTGCGCTCGGCGTCGAAACGCAGGCGGGCAAACCGATGAGCGCGATTCGCTCGCATCCGAAAGTGTTCGCTGCCGGTGGCGGTCAGGTGATCGAGGCGGGCGGCTCGGTGCTCGGCGGCATCGGCGTGTCAGGCGCGCCGGGTGGCGAAGCGGACGACGCGTGCGCAAGAGCGGGCATCAAAGCGATTGTCGATGCGATTGAGTTTTAGCGGCAGATATTCACACAGAGAACCCATGCTCTGATGACGCTAAAGTTTTGCGGTGTGGCGACGTTGTAAGCCCCGTCTGACACGCCGACGGGCCGCAGTCGGATTGCCACGCATCGCGGCCTGTCGAAAAATCGGACAACAGGTCGCAGCCCAACATCGTCACTCTCTCATCCTGCGCTTATCTTAGCGCGCAGATTGATTCGACGGCACACATGCGGTCGTGTGTCATCTTCCATTCCAACTAGCCGGAACGAGAAAATTGTGAGTGTGGGAACCATCCTTTTGATCGTTTTGATCTTGCTGCTCGTAGGCGTAATTCCGAGTTGGCCGCATAGCAAAAGCTGGGGTTATGCACCGAGCGGCATGCTCGGCATTGTTCTCATCATTGTGATTGTTTTGCTGCTTAAGGGGCGCCTGTGAGCAAACATTTGTTCCTTCGTGCCGTTGTGGCCGTCTTCGCGGGCAGCTCAACCACAGCGCTGAGCGTATGAGATTGAAAGTCATGTCTCCGCGAAACGCGCTACGGCTCCTGCTATGCGCGATTTCTCTGTCGGCATGCGGCAGCCTGCCAACATTCGTTCCCGACCTCGCGCGAAACCGTGGAACTCCCGTGCCAACCGTGCAACTGGAAGGCGCACGCGGGCCACTTTCCCCCGCTCAGAGCAAGGCGATTCTTGATCGGCTGAGCGCGCGTAGCCCTGAGACCAGCATCTTTGACCGCCACCTTGCGCTGGAGGAAGCCATCGTCGGCAGCCCGCTCACTGTAGGCAATCAGGTGCAATTGCTACAGGACGGTCCGGCCACCTACCAGTCGATGCTGGCGGCCATCAGCGCCGCACGCGATCACATCAACATGGAGACTTATATCCTCGATGATGACCAGATTGGGCAGCGCTTTGCGCAAGCCTTGATCGACAAGCAAAAGCAGGGCGTACAGGTCAATTTAATTCATGATAGTGCGGGCACATTCAGCACGCCGCGCGAATTCTTCAAACGGCTCACGGACGCGGGCGTTCGCGTGTTGGAGTACAACCCGATCAATCCCATGCTCGCTCGCAAAGACTGGGAACTCAATCAGCGTGATCATCGCAAACTGCTGGTCGTTGACGGCATCACTGCGTTCCTTGGTGGCATCAACATCAGCAGCGTTTACTCGGGCGGCTCGTCGGGTAAGGCAGTGAAAGCGCGTGCGCGCGCTGCCGCTGCCACGGGCGCTGCTGAAACGCTGGCCTGGCGTGACACGCACTTGCGTTTGCAGGGGCCAGTGGTTGCTGAACTACAGAAACTCTTTCTGGAAACATGGGTGTTACAAAAAGCCGAGCCGCTGACACCGAAGAAATGGTTTCCGCCGCCGGTAAGTTCGGGTCGACAAGTGGTGCGCGCCATCGGCAGTTCGCCGGAGGAGCCGTATAGCCTGATTTACGCGACATTACTGTCCGCCCTTGCCAGCGCCGAGACGAGCGTGAATGTCACCAACGCGTACTTCGTTCCCGATCCGCAATTGCTCCTGACACTTGAAGCCGCTGCTCGCCGCGGCGTAGACGTAAAACTGATATTGCCGAGCCAGACCGATTCATGGCTCGTGTTGTACGCAGGGCATAACTACTACGACAGATTGCTGCGCGCAGGCGTAAAAATTTACGAGCGACGCGGCGTGGTTCTCCATTCGAAAACAGCGCTGATCGACGGTGTCTGGGCGACGGTGGGTTCAACCAATTTGGACTGGCGCAGCTTTCTGCACAATCGTGAGTTGAACGCTGTTGTGCTGGGCGCGGAGTTTGGCAGTCAGGTGCAGGCCATGTTCGACAAGGATTTGGCAGAGTCCGAAGCCATTACGCTTGAACAGTGGCAGCAGCGGCCCGCTGCAAAGCGCGCGAAAGAATTGTTCGCGCGGCTGTGGGAATACTGGCTGTAATGCGCCTCTGCAAGTTGACATTAGTGACGTGCGAAGCTGCAACAAACTGAATACAACACAGCGCAAATGGGTTGTCATCCTGAGCCTTAAGCCAATGATCCGGTTGTTTTGCAACGATTGATGCGAAGCAGACAACCTCTTGGGGCCCACCTGATCCTTCACTAACACTCAGGATGACTAAAAGGCTTGACTCAAAAGAATTTTTAGGCGTGCCTTCTACCCTCGAGCGGCCAGTTCGCGAGTAAGCTCTGCAGCGCTGATCTCTTTGCAGCTACTCGCATTCTGGCCCGACCACAGCGGTGAAAAATCACCGCTTCCAAGTTTCTCTGCCGCAGCACGAAGCGGCGCAATTGCTGCCGTGGCTAAAGGAAATTCGGGCGCGGCAGCGCTGATCGAACCCAACTCTCGCATGAGGCGGTTGACGATACCGCGCGCCGGGCGGCCGGTGAACAGATTGGTCAGTGCGGTGTGGCGAGCCGCTTCGCTTTTGAGCGCTGCGCGATGCGGAGTGCTTGTGGTCGCTTCAGGACACAACAGATAAGCCGTGCCCACCTGCGCGGCGATTGCGCCCATCGAGAGCGCTGCTTTGACGCCCTTCGCATCCGCGATGCCGCCCGCCCCGATTACGGGCACGTTCACGGCGCGCACAATCTGCGGCAGCAATGCCAACGTGCCAACCTGCGTAGTGAGATCTCTCGACAGGAAGATGCCGCGATGGCCACCAGCTTCAAGTCCTTGCGCGATGATGGCGTCGACGCCGTGCGCCTCGAGCCAGCGTGCCTCGTCGACTGTCGTTGCCGACGACAGGATTTTTGCGCCCCACGAGCGCACGCGAGCGATCAATTCCGCCGACGACAGCCCGAAATGAAAACTCACAATCGGTGGTTTGAATTCCGCGAGCACGTCGGCCGCGGCAGCGGTGAATGGTATGCGTCCAGAGCCTGATGGAATTGTTGCCGGATCGATACCGAACTCGGCGAAATACGGCGCGAGCGCATCACGCCACCGAGCCTCGCTTTCCTCGCTGGGCGTCGGCGGAGCATGGCAGAAGAAATTGACGTTGAACGGTTTGTCCGTCTGCGCCCGGATCGCAGTGAGCTCGCGTATCAGTACGTCCAGCGCCAGCATCGCGCACGGCAGCGAGCCTAGGCCACCCGCGTTCGAAACCGCAACCGTCATCGCGCCTGAACGCCCGCCATCGGGGCCTGAATGATGGGCAAATCGATGTGCAGGAGGTCTTGCAGCGGAGTCATATTTGCATACTCAAAGAGATATTACGGGCTAACAGCTATGAGCTGAATGCCCTATTCTATTGGGGCTTCGGCTAAATTATTCACGTTGTCGATAATTTGAAAATACACCCGTAATCCCCATTTAGATGGGCGTTACATCAAAAAGCTGTTGACGCCATGACTGCAAGCTTTAGGATACCCAACGTAATTCGAAGTTGCCAAATTTACTCGGGTAAATTGAAGTTCCAAGTGCTTTCGAAATCAACGCACGCATAATGGGTGGAATGAATCGCGCCGTCCTCTATGCGCTACTCGCCGCAGCCCTGTTCGGTGCGAGCACACCCCTTGCAAAGCGCTTAATCGGCGAAATTTCCCCCGTGTTGATGGGCGGACTGCTCTATCTAGGAAGTGGCGTGGGCCTCGGCGTGGCGCGCGTACTGCGAGATGGGGGCTGGAAGGCGT
>Ga0335397_10000196_pt1 | contig 71218 bp, 67 predicted proteins | sample MAT04_FD_205740 | JGI IMG/M metagenome (GOLD analysis project Ga0335397, IMG submission 205740) | Freshwater microbial communities from Lake Fryxell liftoff mats and glacier meltwater in Antarctica - MAT-04 (spades assembly) (version 2) ...
CAGGCGCAGCACCCCGTTCCCCGTCCCGGCGGAGAGGAACGCCGGGTGCAGGGCGAGGGCCACGGCCAGGACCAGCCCGCGCAGCGACCAGGGCAGCTGGCTCTGCTGGGGACGGTTCTGCTGGGGCGTGCGGGGGGGGGTGACCGCGGCACGGGCGGTGCCGGTGAAGCCATCGGCGACCATGTGGGCGTCGGCGAGGGTGCCTTTTCGTTCAACGAACACGCCGACGGCGACCTCGACTACCAAATCACCAGAACCCGTCTCGCTCCGTGAGAAAGATGCTGGCGGAGCGAACGCGCGGATCGGAGGATGTTCATGCCACTCTCGTGACACGCCAGACCTCGACGAGGAGGAAATGTGAAGGCTCTCCGCTTGCACCAGTACGGGCAGGATCCGAAACTCGACGAGGTGGCGGAACCGTCGCTCGTCGGGCCATGGGACGTGATCGTCGACGTAGGCGCCGCCGGGCTCTGCCGCACCGATCTGCACATCATCGAGGGTCAGTGGGATCCGATCCAGCATCCGAGCCTCCCCTACATCCTCGGCCACGAAAACGCCGGCTGGGTCAGAACGGTCGGGAGCGCCGTGCACAACGTCGCGCCGGGCGACACGGTGATCATGCATCCGCTCACCAGCTGCGGTCTCTGCGCCGCCTGCCGCGTCGGCCAGGACTCGCACTGCGAGAACGCGACATTCCCCGGCATCAATGCGAACGGCGGGATGGCGCAGCAGCTGCTGACGAACGCCCGAGCCGTCGTGAAGCTCGACAGCGCGCTCGAGCCGCAGGCCATCGCCGCGCTCGCCGACGCGGGACTCACCGCATATCACGCCGTGCGCAAGGCCGCGGACACGCTGTTCCCCGGCACGCACGCCGTCGTCATCGGGGCAGGTGGGCTCGGCCACATCGGCATCCAGTCGCTCGCGGCCATCACGAGCGCGGAGATCACCGTCGTCGACCGCAGCGAGAAGGCCGTCGAGCTGGCCGCCACGCTCGGCGCGCACCACACTGTTCTCGCCACCGATGACGATGCGGTCGAGAAGGCCGTACTGGACATCACGGGTGGCGGAGCGCACGTGGTCTTCGACTTCGTCGGGGAACACGGTGCCGAGCTGCTCGCCACACGACTGCTGCGCAATCGCGGCTCGCACTACGTCATCGGCTATGGCGGAGCCGTGCACATCCCCACCATCGACATCATCTCGCGCGAGATTAACGTGATCGGCAACCTCGTCGGCACATACAACGACCTCGTCGAACTGATGACGCTCACCGCGCAGGGACGCGTCACGCTCCACACCGTGGTGTACCCGCTCGACGCGGCGCTCGACGCGATCGCCGATCTCAACGCCGGGCGCCTGATCGGCCGCGGCGTCCTCGTTCCCTGACCCACCCAGCACAACATCCCTCACGCAAAGGAGCCGACCGATGGCAGTCCCCGCCAAATACCCCCACCTGAACGAGACGCAGCTCACGGAGGAGGCGAGAAGTGTGCTCATCCGCGTCATCCGTGTCGCATTTCCTCATCCGAGATTTCCCGATGCACCGTACGAGCGCACCGCCGACACCATCCTCGACGAGGCAGAAGCCTCAACCTGGCTCCGCGTCGCCCTCACCCAGGGCCTGCTCACACTGAGCCACCTTGCGGGTGGCGACTTCCGTGAGCTCAGCGATGACGACGCCACAAAGGTGCTCCGCCGCATCGAGACGACGCAGTTCTTCGCTTTCATCCGGCGCACCACCGTTCTCAACCTGTACGACAACGAGGACGTCTGGGTGGTCTTGGGATACGAGGGACCCAGTTTCGACAAGGGCGGATACATCGACCGCGGCTTCGACGATCTCGACTGGCTCCCCGGCGCCCGCATCGAGTCATACGGCGGCCCGAAGCTCGTCGAGATCGCGACGGGTGTCCCCTTGTCGAACGTCAGGTCGGCGGATGTCACCGCGCGCGACACCAGCAACCAGCCCGGCCAGAGCCCCGCCGTGATGCAGGAGGTGAAGAAGTGACCACCATCGACAACAACGAGGAAGCGATCGTCATTATCGGATCCGGCGCCGGCGGCGGAACCCTCGCGTACGAGCTCACCAAACGCGGCTTACCCGTCGTCGTTTTCGAGGCGGGACCGTACCTCCAGAACGAGGACTACAACAACGACGAATGGGAAGCGTTCAACCAAATGGCGTGGCTCGATCCGCGTACGACATCCGGGAGCTACCGCATCGCCCGCGACTTCCCGAACCTGCCCGCTTGGATCGTCAAGGCGGTCGGCGGAACGACGAGCCACTGGGCGGGTGCGACTCCGAGATTCAAGGCGCACGAATTCGCCACGAGAAGCACCTACGGCCGGATCGAGGGAGCCAACCTGCTCGACTGGCCCCTCACTCTCGCCGAACTCGAGCCCTACTACGACAAGGCCGAGATCGCGATGGGGACCACCCACGTGCACGGCCGCAAACCGCTGCCGGCAAACAACAACTACACGGTGCTCGCCAACGGTGCGGAACGCGTCGGATACAAGCATTACTCGACCGGTCCGTATGCGACCAATGCAGAGGAGTACGACGGGCGCCCCGCATCCATCCAGGACGGGTTCAACTTCCAGGGCGACAAGAGCAAGGCGAAGTGGTCGACGCTCGTGCGGGAGATCCCGCGCGCCGAGGCGACCGGCCTGCTCGACCTGCGTCCGAATAGCCACGTGGTGCAGATCACGCATGATGCTTCGGGGCGAGCGGATGCCGTGCTCTACCTCGATGCGGACGGCAACCTGCACCGCCAGGGCGCCAAACTCGTCGCCGTGGCGGCCAACTCGATCGAGACACCCCGCCTGCTTTTGCTCTCGGAGAGCCCCATGTTCCCCGACGGCCTCGCGAACTCATCCGGACAGGTGGGGCGTAACTACATGCGCCACACCACCGGGTCTGTCTACGCCCGCTTCGACGAGCCGGTTCACATGCATCGGGGCGAGACCATGGCCGGGGTGATCGCCGACGAGTCGCGCCACGACCCCGATCGCGGATTCGCCGGCGGGTACTATTTCGAGACCCTGTCGCTCGGCCCGGCGTTCCTCGCGAGCTTCGCCGACCCGGGCGCGTGGGGGCGTGCGTTCACCGAGATCCTCGACGCCTACGCGAACACCGCGGGCCTGTGGATCGTCGGCGAGGATATGCCGCAGGAGTCGAACCGGATCACCCTCAATACGAGCGTGACCGACACGAACGGGCTGCCCGTGCCGAACGTGAACTTCGACGACCACCCGAACGACACTGCGATGCGCAACCACGGATACGCCCAGGCCGAACTCCTGTACGAGGCAGTCGGCTCGATCGGCTCGCACCGCACTCCCCCGTATCCTGCGACACACAACATGGGCACCTCGCGCATGAGCCTGGAGCCGGAGAACGGTGTCGTCGATAAATGGGGCCGCGCGCACGACGTGCGCAACCTCTTCGTGAGCGACGGATCCGTCTTCACGACGGGAGCGGCGGCGAACCCGACGCTCACGATCGTCGCCCTCGCAATCCGCCAGGCCGAGTACATCGCCAACGAACTACAGAACGGCGGCATCTGATCTTCGTCCGATTATCCCCGACAGACAACTGATAGGAGCACACTTTGAGTGAGACACCGTACGACCAGATCGCGAAGGTACCGAGCTTCGCCGTCACCAGCACCGACGTGGTCGACGGGGAGGAGATCCCCACACCCCACGTGAGCGGCATCTTCGGCGCGGGCGGTGAAGACATCAGCCCGCAGCTCAGCTGGTCCGGATTCCCGCTGGAGACCAAGAGCTTCGCTGTCACGGTCTACGATCCCTCGGCGCCCACCGCCAGCGGGTTCTGGCACTGGGCCGTCACGGACATCCCCGTCACGACGACGACGCTCGACACCGGTGCCGGCTCGGCGTCCGGCGACGATCTCCCGGTCGGGGCGATCCAGCTGCCCAACGACGCGAGCCTGTCGCACTACCTCGGTGCGGCACCTCCCGCCGGTGACGGCAAGCACCGCTACTACATCGGCATTCACGCCCTGGACGTCGATTCCCTGGGGCTCGACTCCTCGGCGACACCGGCGTTCCTCGGCTTCAACATGTCGGGACACACCATCGGGCGCGCCGTGATCACGCCGTGGTTCGAGGTGAAGTAGCGCTCCACCACGACGCCGGAGATCGCTCTCCGGCAGACGGATCGGCGAGGGGCGTGGCGCCCGAAGGGGTGCCGGGCTCCTCGCCCGTCATCTCGCGGCGCCGGGCCTGCGCAGCTGGCCTGACCTGTAGTACTTGCTGACCTGGTTCGAAGTGTCACGGAGCAGTCGTTCAAGTTCACGTTCCCGGCTACCCGAGATCTCCCCGCTCGGCGCACTGATCGCCACCGAACCGACGAGCATTCCCGCGCCGTTGCGCACTCCAATGGCCGCGCAGGTCATGCCGGGAATGAATTCCGCGTGTTCCCACGCTATTCCCCGGTTGGCGACATGCGCCAGATGGGTGTCGAGGGCGGCTTTCGAGGTGATCGTCGTGTTCGTGAGCCGCGCCATCCCGTGCACGTCGAGGTACTGTGACCTCTGGTCCTCGCTCATGCCGGCGAGCAGGATCTTGCCGAAAGCCGTCGCATGGGCGGCCTCGTGGAATCCGAAGCTGAGCGGGGTGAGCCGCGGATGACGCGGAGAATCGACGACGTAGGCGACGACGACATCCGCCCCGCGGTACACCGCGAAGTAGCCGGCAGTGTGGGCGGTGTCGTGGAGGCGGCCGATCTCCGACTGCAGAGGGGCGGGTACACCGATCTGCCGGTGCAGCGACAGCCCCAGCCGGTCGAGCTTGTACCCGAGTTCGAATCGGTGCTCCGCCTTGAGGTGCACGAGGTAGCCGCTCTGTACGAGAGCCTGAAGCAGCCGGTAGACCGTAGGCATCGGGTATCCCAGTGTCTGCGAGACCTCGCGCGCCGTCGCTCCCCCTCGTTCGGCAACGATCTCAAGGATTGAGAGAGTTTTCTCGACGGTGACGACACCCGGGTTGCGGACGAGCGTGGGATCAGCTGCACCGGAGGGCCCTGATTCTGGGGACGAAACTTCATAGATTCGCATGGCTTCATTCTGCGGGCGCTCGTGCGCTACGACAACGGGACGCCACAAGATCTCTCGCATCATGAGATCGGGCGTTGTCGCGCATAGGCTGGCGGAGTAGCTTTCGATTGCAGCCGATGGGCCGCACCGACAACGTCGTCACCGACAGGAGAAGCTATGTCCCAGAACAACCCCATCCGTTCCGTCATCAGCCCTGGCCGCTACGTGCAGGGCGCTGGCGCCATCACCCGCCTCGGCGAGTTCCTCGCCCCCATCGGCAGCAGCCCGCTCATCGTCAGCGACGATGTCGTGTGGGGGTTCGTCGGCCACGATGTCGAGTCCACACTCTCCGCGGCCGGGCTTCCGGTACGGCGCGAGGCTTTCGGCGGCATCCCTTCGGCTCGCGAGATTGATCGGCTCGTGGGCGTGATCCGAGACACGAAGGCCGATGTCGTGGTCGCCGTCGGCGGCGGAAGTACGATCGACGCGGTCAAGGCATCGGGCTTCCTCGCGGGCATCCGCTGGGTCACGGTCCCCACCGTCGCCTCGACCGACGCGCCAACCTCGGCCCTAGCCGTGGTCTACACAGAAGACGGCGCGTTCGAGGAGTACCGCTTCTTCCCCCGTAATCCCGACCTCGTGCTGGTTGACTCTCAGATAGTCGCCAATGCGCCCGTCGCGTTTCTCGCAGCCGGTGTCGGCGACGCCCTCGCGACCTGGCTCGAGGCGCGGGCGACCTCCCGCTCGAATTCGCTCACGATGGCCGGCGGCCTCCCCACCCTGACCGGAACCGCGCTAGCCCAGCTCAGCTGGGAGGTGCTCTGGGATAACGCGCTTCCGGCACTCGATGCCGTTCGTGACCATGTCGTGACCCCCGCAGTCGAGAAGGTGATCGAGGCGAACACGCTCCTGTCGGGGCTCGGTTTCGAGTCAGGTGGTCTCGCGGCAGCGCATGCCGTCCACAACGGACTCACGGTCGCCCCGCAGACGCACGGCCTCGCACACGGGCAGAAGGTCAACATCGGCTCGCTGACGCAGCTCATCCTCGAAGGTGCGCCTACGTCGGACATCGCGGACTTCATCGAGTTCACGACCCGGGTCGGGCTTCCCACGACCCTGACGGAGATCGGACTCTCCGCCGACGACGATTCCGAGCTCCGCCAGATCGCCTCAGCAGCGACCGTGCCGAGCGAGACGATTCACAGCATGCCGTTCGAGGTCAGGCCTGCGGACGTCGCGTCTGCCCTGAAGTCGCTCGAGCGGTTTGCGCGGCGCGTGCGTGAGGAGGCCGGGTTGGCGGCTCCTGAGTTGTATCGCGCCCATCGCTGACTCAGGCACACTGCCTCCTCTCGAGCTGGCCAGGCGCCGGCGCCTCAACGTCGCCCGATTGAGCAGACTGGTGCGCTCCGGAGGACGGAGCGACGGAATGACTCGCATGCAGGAGCCGGCCCTGGGCTGGCTCGACCGCGACGGGTGGTCGACGGCCGCGGAGCGCTGTTGGACCGCAGTTGCCTGGTCAGTGAACGCGTTTATGTTGTTTGACGGGCCCGGAGGGGCGTAGCCAATTGGCGGGTACGGCACGACCCCGACGACCGCATACCGCTGCTGAAAAGCGGCCAGACAGCGCTGAAATTCACAGGTCGGCTGGCCCGGGGCATGGCACAAGACCGACCCGACATTAGACCCGGTGAAGGGCCCCGTGACTGCGGCGCATAAACAGTGGTCCACCGATCTGCCTGGGTGAGCGGGGTCGATCGATTTTGATGTGAGCGTCGGGGTTGTGGCAGCACAGGGGGCCGGGTGACGATGCGCGCGGCCACGTTAGCGGGGAAACGGAGAAAGTTCCCTTGACGCTGGGTTACGCACTGTGAGTGGTCGCACGTGCGGCGCTCACTGAGCGCAGCGCCGCGACACGGTGAAAGTATTCATCGGCAGCAACATCGGCAGGATAAAAGAGTTCGATGCGCAATTCTTCGAGCGTCACGTCACGAGGTGATCCAAATTGCGCGACGACAGAGACCATTCGAACGGTCTCATCACCGAGTCTGAAGATTGGGCACAGAACCCGCTCAGAAGATCCGGCGCCACTCTGTCGCGCACCTCTGGCCTGCGTGACTGCGAGCACGACGAGAGACGCCAGAACCTCGTCAGAAGGAAATCGTGCCGCGTCGGCCTGGAGGCGCTCGACAGCCGGCCAGGCGAGGTCGTCCCAGTTCGTGATGAGGTTTCGCCAGGCGCCGGCAAAGGTGAGTCTCACGAGGTTACGCTCGCCGTCAGAGGGCAAGAGCGCGCTTGCCGCCGGATTGGCCCGAACAATGTTCCAGTGACCGTCGACGACATATGCCGGATACGGACCGTGGCTGGCCAGCAGCCGATCAATCACCGACTGAAATACCGCCAACTCGGCCGAGTCGAGCACTTCGTTGGGATACGCCGGTGCCAGGCCCGCCGCGACATGCAGTCTGTTTCGCTCACGCAGGGGTAGCCGTAGCGCCTCCGAAATGCGCTCCACCATCTCTCGGCTGGGCCGCGACCGGCCCGTCTCGAGGAACGACACATGCCTAGATGACGTTCCCGCTGCGCTCGAAAGAGCAAGCTGACTGAGCCCGCGCGTGGTGCGGGCAAGACGCAGTACTGCTCCAAACGGAGTCACAGATCGGGTCGGCTGGCTCACGAGTTCATTGTGGCGCACGATGCTCACACGACCCATTCCCTCTGAGGGAATCGTTCCCTGCATCAGACAACGATTTGCTGAAGGTCACCTTTTTCATTTGAGACCGGAGCAGAATGCGAATCACAACCAGCATCCCGATTGACGCCCAGGCTGACAAGGTGTGGCACATTGTCGGCCCGGGGTTCGGCCAGGTCAGTGAGTGGGCAACGGTCGTCGCCGAGTCGACGCTTGTCGGTGAGGGGGAACACCACGAAGCACCGTTCACGGGCAGGGCCTGCACCATCGCACAGACCGGGTTCGACCACCTCACCGAGGAGATCCTCTCCTATGAACCGTCGTCGTTCCAGTTGTCATATCGCGCGTCCAGCGGAATGCCCTCCATTGTTGACAAGGCGATCAACACCTGGTCGGTAACAGACGATGGGCGCCACGGCTCGGTCTTCACGATGGATGCAGAAGTCGACGTTTCCAGACGGGCGCGCTTTCTCCGTCCTGTTGTCGGCATCTATTTGAGAACGTTCGCGCGACGCACCAGCAAAGACCTCAAGATTTATGCCGAGACCGGCGAGGTGAGCTCCGCGAAGCGCCTGCGGCAATCTCGTCGCCCGCCGACGGCGCTTGACCGACTGGTGACTGCCAACTCGGCATTCTCTGCGCTCTGCGGGATAGCCCTGTCCGCCCTCTCCAACTACTGGTCGGGGCAGTTTGGCGGCGCGAGCGCCGAACTCTTCACATATCTGGGAGTCGGACTGCTGACCTTCTCTGCCGCCATCGCAGGAATCGCGGGCCGCGGAACATCACCGTCAGCCGGAAAGGCGATCGCGGCGCTGGACTCCGCGTGGGTTGCCGGGACGCTCGCGCTGCTGCTCCTCGCCGGTGCTCAGTTCACTGTTGTCGGCCTGATCGCAGCAGTCGGAGCTGCAGCGGCAGTTGGGGTGTTCGCCTGGACTCAGTACCGAGCGGCCCGGGGGCTCTCCGACAGCGTTGGCGCGGCCCCGCGGCGAATAATGATCTCCTGAAGGCCAAGCTCTCCGATAGACGCCGAAGGTGCAGAAGACCGACGGGGGTATTTTTACCCTGTTGGTCTGCGCCAGCCACAAACTGAGGCCAAGGAATTGTCTCAGTCCTCTGCAGTTCCTTCCGGCCCAGTCACGGGCTGCTCCCCAGGCGGCGGTGGATTCTTCAGTTCTCTAGGCCGGGTTGTCTCGATACCAGGCGACTGTCGTCGCAAGCGCGTCTTGCCACTTCGTTGCGGTCACGCCGAGCAGATTGGTGGTCTCCGTGGCGTCGACCACGAAGGGTCGATTGAATTGGTAAGCGGAGTCGTTTGCCGCCCGAATTCCTGGCGAAAAGATCCCCAATGTCCGGAGAAGGACCGACCCGTACGAGGCGACTTTCGCGGCCTTACCCGTCACGGCATTGATTCGAGCGGTGATTTCTGTTCGTGTGAGTGGCTCGTCGGTTGGAACCAGCCAGGGGCGGCCCCATTCGCCTTCGTAGTCTGAGGCTGCGATCAGTGTGCTTGCGAAGTCGTCGAGGAAGGTCCAGCTGTGCTTCTCCGTGGCACTGCCGAAGACACTCACCTTCTTCCCAGCCATCACAGGTCTAAAGAAGTCTCCTCCAAGTTGTGCCGTTTTCCCGGCGCTTGGGCCGAAGTAGTCACTGGCGCGCACTTCGACGGCCTGAATATCACCGCGTCGGTGTGCGGCGAGCGCAAGCTCCCAGCCCTCTTTCCTCACGCGGCCCTTGGTCTCCTTCGTCAGAAGCGGGCTATGTTCTGTCATTGCCATCGCAGAGTCCTCACCGTATGCGTAGAGGTTGCCTACGATCACCAATTTCGCTCCGCTTTGATGGGCTGCGTCAATTGCCGACTGAAACATCGGAGGCCACAGCTCTGGCCAGCGGTGGTATTCGATCGGGCTGGTCGCCAGAAAGATCGTTTCACAGCCCTGGGCAGCCGCAGCTAACGAGGCCGTGTTTGTTGCGTCCACCAGTACGGTTTGGGCGCCGCCGACTGACATCCCAGAGCGGCTGGCGATCAACACGTTATCTCCGCGAGAGATGAGACGAGCTGCGAGGGTCTTGCCGACGGGTCCGGCACCAGCGACGAGGTAGTTGGTCATTGTGTTGTGTCCTTTTCTAATCTGTTGCTCAAGGTGGTGAGTGCTCGCTCGCGCACGGCGAGGAAGAGGGGGAACGCGAATGCGAACGCAGCGATCGGGATGAGGGCCACGTAGGCCCAGAGGAAGCGCATCCGTAGCCGACGACCTTCCACGATCATGAAGATCGATGCTGCGATGGCGGCGATCAGAATGTCGAGGCTGAGTGATGCGACGGCTGGTCCGCTCGACACCCAGTCGCCGACAAAGTTCCGGTTTTCGGCGATCGAAATCAGGTTCCAGGTCCACGTACCCACCAACCCAACTGCACTCAGCGCGAAGTAGAACGCTTCCAGGACCTTTCGTTCGGCTGTCACGCGTCCACCTGAGGAGCTGGGGCCGTCAGTCCCACTGTTAATCCGTGGCGACGAATGACGATTGTGATTGCTGCTGCTGCGCCTGTATAGAGAAGGGCTGTAACCGCTATGACTATCCCGCTTGGACGGACGATAGATTCACCACCAAGCGCTTGGAGGGTAAGTACCCCGAGGATCCCGACGAAGAGGATGACTATGATCCAGATCACGTTGCGGCGCACGCGCGCATGCCGCAGAGCGGGAACACGGGCCGCGAATAGTTCGAGGATGACCGCTGCGAGCGGAATGAGCTGAAGAGCGTGCATTCCAACGAAGTGCGGGACTCTGAGATCGCCAGCGACAGTGCTCCAACCGAGCAGGGGCAGCCCTGGTCCACCGTCGGGGGCCCCAACCGTGTGGGCACCGATCACTCCCTGATAGTTCAGCGTCTGGTCCGGCGTCGGGAGCGTCATCAGCACCGCCAGCCCCATACCGATCAGCCCAATAACGAAACCGGCGCGAATCGCCACAGTGCGGGCGGCATCGCCGAGATCAGTTCGGAACAAGACGATGATCACCGGAAAGGCTGCAGTCCACGCGATCACGATCGACACACCCATCAACTGGTAGAGCGCCGCGTTGAACGGCGCGGTGAAGTTGAAGTGGCTGGTCCCCCCAGCGACCACTGCACCCACGATGATCACGATCTCTACGATCAGAAAAGCTCCAGCGACAGTTCCAGCCCACCACGCCACGCGCGTGAAACTTTGAAGCATCCCAATGAGCCATGCCAGCGTGAGGGTGTAAAGACCGAACGAGATCGAGAACTTTAACGGTTTCGCCCAACTCGGCGCACCCATAACCATCCGCGGATCAACGAGCAGGCCAATGACACTCACCATCGCGAAAACACCCATGCCGATCGCAACCCACAACAGCGGTCGATGCCAGGTCACTTTCTCGACAAATGACTGGCGACGGCCCGACGGCGGCAACGAAGAAGCGGACATGGGATCCTTCAATCTGATCGAGAGTAATAATGGATAGCAATTGTATCGGATAGTAACAGTATTCATATAGGCGACACAAGTTGCGGCTTCGTGAGCAGCGGCGTGCGGTGGTCATGCCCCGTGGAGGTGCAGTGCGCATCCGGGACGTAGCCGTGTGCAGCTGAGCGTGGGTTCTGCACGCTGCTTAGATGAATAGTGTTACTATCCGCGAGTGAAAGTATCTGCGCTGGTCGCGCGCGCGAATGTCCCTTTGTCTGCCATTAAGTTTTATCAACGCGAGGGATTGCTGCCCGATGGGGTGAGAACTTCTCCCAATCAAGTGGATTACGGCGAGGAGCACGTGAAGCGGGTGCGCCTCATTCGGGCATTGCTTGAAACGGGAGGCTTGTCGATCGCGGCGACGAAGGAAGTTCTGCGGGCGGTCGACACCGACGGTGTGTCGATGGCCGACACCTTTGATCTCGCTCAGCGCGCCATGAGTACGCCGCGCACGCCCGCGTCCACACCCTCCGCCATGTCGCGGAATCACGTGATTCGACTTGCGCAGTCGCGGGGGTGGAGCTTCACGCTCGACAATCCCGGTATCGATGCTGCGGCACGGGCTCTCGACGGACTGCGCGCCATCGATCTCGATCTGACCGACGCGTATCTCGGTGCCTATGCAGCTGCAGCATCGACCGCCGCAGCTGCTGACCTTCACGCACTTACCTCGCTGTCCGACCCTGACGAATTGGCTGAACTCATGGTTGTTGGCAGCATCCTCGGCGACCCGCTGTTCGCTGGCCTGCGACGCCTCGCGCACGAAGATGCCACCCACCACCTTTTCCCCACACCACCGAGTCGAGGCAAATTGTGAGCGCTCATGCCATCCTCGACGGCAGCCGAATTGCGATGGCCTTCGTCGTCGCAGCGACCGGAGGTTTCGGCTGGACTCGTTCGCTATCTTTCCGCTGAAGATCCTGGTTCATTGCGAAATGGAGGCCGGTCGTCGCGCCCCATGACGAATGGCGGATGCGCCCAGGGCGGCTCCATGTCGGAGGGTGACGACAGCGAGCGCTCCACCAACCCCGCCTCGTAGGCAGCGATCACAAGCTGCGTGCGGTCGCGTGCGTGCAGCTTCGTGAGCAGTCGACCGACGTGGGTCTTTGCCGTCGCGGCGGACATGTGCAGCGCACCAGCGATCTCCGTGTTGCTCAGCCCGCGCGCAACCTCACTCAGCACCTCGGCCTCGCGGGGAGTGAGCGTCGCCATCCACGCTGGCGGAGCTGGCACAGCACTGGTCTGTATGAATGCGGCCATAAGCCGGCGTAGCAGCGTCGGTGAGAGCACCGAGTCCCCGCGCGCGACGGTGTGCACCGCCGCGAGTAGTTCCGTCGGCCGAGCATCTTTCAGTAGAAATCCACTCGCCCCTGCACGCAGCGCCGCGCTTACATACTCGTCAACATCGAACGTAGTGAGGACGATGACCTTGGTCGCGCTGAGCGCCGGGTCAGCAGTGATAGCGGCGGTAGCGCTCACGCCGTCGCGGCCGGGCATCCGGATGTCCATCAGCACCACGTCGGGCTTCTCGCGCCGCACGACTCTCAGGGCGTCGTCACCCGTCTCAGCCGTGCCCACGACCTCAATCTCGGCATCCGAGCTCAGAAGCGCCTCAAAGCCCGAGCGCACCAACCGCTCGTCGTCGACGATGACCACCGAGATCATCGCACCGGCTCCGTGGGAAAACTCGCCGTGACCTCAAACCCGCCGGCCGGATGGGGCTCGGCCGAGAGCGTGCCACCCAAGGCCTCGGCCCGCTCGCGCATGACCGCAATGCCGTAGCCCGACCCCGCGCCGCGTAGTGGTGGCCGGGCCGCTCCCTCACCATCGTCGCAAACCGTGAGCCCGACGCGGCGCTCGTCGAGGGTAATGGATACATCGACGCGAGTTGCGCCAGCGTGCCGAATCACGTTGGTGAGCGCCTCCCGCACGACACGATAGACGGCCGCACCCACTTGCCGGGGCATCGCATCCGCGTCGCCGTCGAGAGTGAGCGTCACCTGCAGCCCCGTCGAGCGCATCGTCTCGACAAGTTCGGGCAGGTCAGCGAGGCCCTGGAGAGGCTCGTAGCTGGCACCGCCGCCACGCAGGGTCGCCACTACCGAGCGCATGTCATCGAGCGATCGGCGGCTGACATCGGCAATGTGATCGAGGGCATCGGCGGCGCGCCCCGGGTCGTGATCCATGAGGTACCTGCCCACCCCCGCTTGCACTGCGATGATTCCCAACGAGTGCCCGACTATGTCGTGCAGCTCGCCCGACACGCGAAGTCTCTCCTCGCCGGCCCGACGCAAGGCTGACTCTTCTACAGCCTGCGCACGGGCATCCGCCAACTCACCACGCAACAGGCTCGACCGACCCAGCGCGAACACCATGCCGATCGAGACGATGGACGCAAGCCACTGAAAGAATGAAAAAGGTGCACCGTTGACGAATAGCAAGGTCGTCACGCTGATGAGCAGCAGCGCACCGCACAGTCCCACCTCTCGTAGCGGTCGAGTGCCTGAAACCCAATAAGCGCCAACCAAGAGAATCAGCAGCGCCCCGCTGGCGTTGTACCCAAGCGACCACAGTGCGGTCAACGCGGCGAGAGACACCACGAACGCTGCAGTCGGCCAGCGTCGCCACGCGAGGCCGGGCATGGTGGCGGCCACCAGCAGAACGAGAAAGAGTGTGTCGCGGGGCAGGTACTCGTAGGTGGGTTCGCTCGCCGGCGCGTCGGCCGCGCCGAACCAACCAATCGCAAGAAACCCCAACATCAGGGCGACGTCGACCACGAAGCCAAAGCGCGAGGTTCGAAACATGGCTTCAGAGTAGAGGCAGACCGGTGCGGCCGCGTCACCCCGCAGGCGTACGCGGAGTCACCTCTTGGGGGTAGCGGCACGCGCTTACTCGCGACTTCGCGGCGATGCTGGACTGCACCCGCTGCGGGAGGCTCCGTACCATGACAGCGAAAACACCCCACACATCAACGGCTCCGCCACGCTCAGGCGAAGAGTCGGCCCAATATTCCTTGATCGCCATCCTGGGTATCTGGGCCTCAGTGACCGCGCCGATGGGCCTGCTCGCGTTCGTTGTGGCGCCGGCCCTTATCGCTCAGAGCACGATGAACCCCGGGCTGATCTACTGGATCCTGATGGTCGTCGGCATGATGTGGCAATTCGTAGTTTCACTCATCGTGCTCCGGCTCGAGTTGAAGACCCTGCAATGGTCCGTGCTGAAGACACGACTGTGGATCAACCGCCCCCTGCACCCGAAGACAAAGCAGCCCCGCCAAGTTCTCTGGCTGTGGATCATCCCCGCCCTGGCCGCGAACGCGTTAGGTGGCCTGCTGGCGACAGGCCTCGACGGAGCGTGGCTCAGTTGGCTGGCGGGAGTAATGGATCCCCGTCTCATCGAGCCCGTCTACACGACGTTCGCCGCCCTCGACGATACATCGCTGCAGGGTCAATGGTGGATTCTCGGACTGGCACTCACCAGCGCCCTCTTCAACTACCTGCTCGGCGAAGAACTGCTCTTTCGCGGAGTGCTTCTGCCGCGCATGTCCGGAGTCTTTGGGCGCTGGGACTGGGTCGCCAACAGCGTACTCTTCGCCCTCTACCACGTGCACAAGATCTGGTACTGGCCAAGCCTCATCCTCGGCTCGCTCGGCATCGCCTGGGCGACGAAGCGCTTCCAATCAATATGGATGGCCGTCATCATGCACGGCCTCGAGGCATTCTTTCTCGTCCTAGTGTTTCGCGTGGTATTAGGGAACCTGCCGTGATGGGCGGGCAACCTTGCCACGCGGCGAAGCCAATCGCCCCGGCTATTATCCGTCTCACAACCCAGCGGCCTGATGGACAGCGTGGTTCGAATCTGCAGCAAAATGTAGCGATCCGAAATGCTCTGAAAGCTCGACCTGCTCCTGCGAACCCGCGGCCGAGGTCTTCTGCACAGATTGCTCCACAGGTCCGGTCGACACCATCCCCCGCCGGTTCACCGGCTACGACAGCGGCTGGTATCAGCGAGGAGGCGACCACAACGGTGAAGACAGCGGGCGCAGCGACGTACTGAAGCGGGGGGAGGAACTCGAGACGGCCACCATGACTCCCAACCGACCAGGCGAAACGCCCGACTTCCCCTCCTCACTATTGCTGTCGGGGGCCACCGCCCAGGAAAAATCCCGCTCGAGGGAAAGAAGCTCTTCGAATCCATTTGAGGGACCGCTGCGCGAGATGGGCTACGAGCTCGGCAAGACGGCACATTTCGAACACGCACTACGCGACGGATAAGCAGAAGGAAGACAGGAGAGCCCTTCTAGGCGTCCGCCGATCCGACGGTTCACAGCAATACGTGTATCCCGACCCGACGGATGTCGTCTCATTCGACGAGATAACGGGCGAGAAGTGGAAGGCCTGGATGGTCTCCGCGAACCTCCGCAAGATTCTCGCCTTCATAGCGCAGCTGGCGAGCCCCGTTCGAATCACATCGAAGAACAGACATCATCGTGCCCTGAGGGCAGGATTTTCCTTGTTCAACACGGTCTCCGCCCAGCGACTGAGCTCATCGACGCTCGAACCGGCGATTGCGACCAGCAAACAATGAAGGCCGACCCGGATTTACTCCGAATCGGCCTTCGTTTGTTCAAAAGCTGAACTAAGCAAGCTCAAAAGCTGAACTAGCCGTGGTGCGCGAGGGGGGACTTGAACCCCCATGCCCTCTCGGGCACACGGACCTGAACCGTGCGCGTCTGCCAATTTCGCCACTCGCGCAGACTCAGCGAGATTATCACAGCGCAAAGCCGGTCAGCGGCACCGGGACGCCAGCGCAACCGTTCCGCGCCGTCATTGTGCCGCGATCTCCGCTGCAAGAGGTAGCGGCTAACATACGAGAAGTCACGAATTGACTGGAACGAGGATCCCGTGGGCCTGTTGGACAACTTCGAGCGAGGACTCGAGCGCGCCGTCAACGGCGTGTTCGCGAAGACGTTCAAGAGTGGTCTCGCTCCGATCGAGATCACGAGCGCGCTGCGCCGGGAGCTCGACACGAAGGCCGCCGTGGTCTCGCGCGAACGCATTCTCGTGCCCAACAAATTCGTCGTGCGCCTCGGTCGCACCGATTACGAGCGCATGACAGCGATCGGCCCGACACTCACCGACGAACTCACCCAGCTCGTTCAGAATCACGCAACGGCGCAGGGGTACCAGTTCGCCGGCGGCATCTCGATCCGCCTCACCGAAGACCCGGGCCTCAGCGAGGGAATGATCCGTGTCGACTCCCAGAACGTCAAGGGCGAGGTGTCCTGGACCCCGGTGCTCGACGTCGCGGGCAAGCGATATCCAATCGTGAAGTCACGCACCATCGTCGGCCGTGGGCACGACGCCGACATCACTGTCGACGACACCGGAATCTCCCGCAAGCACGTGGAAGTTCTGTGGGACGGCAAGCGGGCACAGGTCAATGACCTCGGCTCGACAAACGGCTCACAACTCAACGGCGAACCAGTCACAAAGGCACCCCTGGCTCCCGAATCAGTGATCCAGATCGGTCGAACCCGTATTGTTTTCCGAGTGCTCGCCCAATCCTCCGATGTCGACCTGCGCGGCAACCGCGATCGAGGCACCCAGAAGTGAGTGATCTGACACTCCTCATTTTGAGGCTTGCCTTCCTGCTCGTGCTCTGGGGGTTCGTCTTCGCCGTCGTCTACGCCCTGCGAACCGATCTCTTCGGCCAGCGGGTGCGTCGCCAGAGCGTGCCGGATGCCGTCGCTGCGACCCCCGCGCCTTCCGCGCCGCCATCAGTCGCCCCGGTGCAGAGGCCGCAGACACCGGCGAATTCGCTTCCACACAGCACCGCACCACCGGCAACCTCGACTTCCGCGAATCGCCTCGTCATCACATCCGGCCCGCGCTCCGGGGTCGAGATGCCGCTCAGCAACCAGCCGCTCACGATCGGGCGCTCGAGCGAGAGCGGCCTCGTGATCCGGGATGACTACACCTCGACCCACCATGCGCGACTCATGCTCCTGAACGACTCCTGGGTCATCCAAGACCTCGATTCGACCAACGGAACGTTCCTCGACGGGTCGCGGGTGGTCGTTCCCACCCAGATTCCCCTGAACACCCCGGTCAGAATCGGCACAACCAGCTTCGAACTCCGGCGGTAGCACCATGGCGTCTGGTGGCAAGAGCACGGCCGTTTCCCATGTCGGAAAAATCCGGGCGAACAACCAGGACTCCGGGTATGCCGGGGGCCACCTGTTCGTTGTGGCCGACGGTATGGGGGGCCACGCGGGCGGCGACGTCGCCTCGGCTATGACCATCAAGCGCATCACCGAGACGGACAAGCCGTACGCCTCGGCACAGGACGCCCAGTTCGCCCTCCAGTCCGCTCTGCTCGCCGCCAACTCGCTGCTCGCCGACACCGTGTATGAGCACCAGGAGCTCACCGGAATGGGCACGACCGTCAGCGCCATGCTGCGTGTGGGCAACGACATCGCGATCGCCCACATCGGCGACTCTCGCATCTACCTGTTGCGCGACGGCCAGCTGATCCAGATCACTGCGGACCACACGTTCGTACAGCGCCTCGTCGACTCGGGCCGCATCACACCGGAGGAGGCGGCCGTGCACCCTCGCCGCTCGGTCCTCATGCGCGTTCTCGGCGACGTCGATGCATCGCCGGAGATCGACACGACGGTGCACGACATCCGACCGGGCGACCGCTGGCTGCTCTGCTCCGATGGTCTCAGCGGCTATGTCACCGACGACAAGATGCTCGCGGTGCTGACCTCGATGCCGGATGCCGATGAGGCCGCCCATCGTCTCGTCAAGGAGAGCCTCGATCAGGGCGCCCCCGACAACGTCACCGTCGTGCTCGTCGATATCGACGAGTCGGGCGACTCCGGCTGCAACCCGCCGATGACCGTCGGGTCCGCCGCCGCGCCGTTGTCGTTCGAGCCTGAACCGGCCCGTCGCCCGTTGCGGCTCCCAACCCTCCTGCTGCACCCGCTGCGCGCGACCCCGCCAGCCGACGAGCATTTCGAGCCGGAGTCGGAGGAGTACCTCGACGAGCTCATCCTCGAAGACCGCCGACGCGCCCGCAACCGCCGAATCTCCTGGCTCGTCACGATCGGCCTCGCCGCGCTGGCCATCATTGTGGCGCTGGTGCTCGCCTACCAGTGGACCCAGACCCGCTTCTTCGTCGGTGCAGACGGCGACCGGGTCGCGATCTTCCAGGGGATCCAGGCTGACGTCGGTCCCATCGCCCTCTCCAGTGTCTACGAGGAAAGCGACGTCAGGATCGGGAACCTCCCGAACTACACCCAGAAGACCGTCCAGGAAACGATCAACGCCGACTCCCTCAGCGACGCACGCGACATCATCGAACGGCTGGCCAATGTCAGCGACTAACCAGGGACAGAAGGGCGTGCCCGCCTCGGAGTCCAGCCAGCGGACCACCCTGACGGACACCATCCGGATCCGGCTCCGCGAGCCCGCGAAGCTGCGCAACCTCGAACTGCTGCTGCTCGTGTTCGCGCTCCTCATCAACGCGGGCGCGATCCTGCTCGTGCAGCTCGGGGCCCTTGGCGAGGTGCGCAAGGAGGTCTTCACCTACTCGGCGGCGCTGGCTGTTCTCACCCTCGCAATGCACGTGACTCTGCGCATCGTCGCCTCCCAGGCCGACCCGTTCATCCTCCCCGTCGCGACCCTGCTCAACGGCATCGGGATCGCCATGATCTACCGCCTCGACCTCGCCGGCGGCCGTGAGGGCTGGGCGGCATCCGGCATCCGTCAAATGGCCTGGACCGCGATCGCGATGCTCGCGGCGTTCGTCGTGCTCGTCGTCATCCGCAATCATCGGGTGCTGCAGCGCTACCGTTACATCGCGATGTTCGTCGGCGTCGGGTTGCTCCTGCTTCCCCTTGTGCCCGGCCTCGGCCGCGAGATCAACGGCTCGCAGGTCTGGATCGGCATCGGCCCGCAGCGCGAGGACGGCAGCGTTCCGCTTTCCTTCCAGCCCGGGGAACTCGCGAAGATCGCCCTCGCGGTGTTCTTCGCCGGATATCTCGTCACCGCGCGTGACAGCCTCTCCCTCGTGGGAAAGAAGTTCATCGGCATGCGCTTCCCCCGCGTGCGTGATCTCGGCCCGATACTCATCATTTGGGGCGCCGCGATGGGCGTCCTCGTGCTGCAACGGGACCTCGGCACCTCGCTGCTCTACTTCGGCCTGTTCCTCATCATGCTCTACGTCGCGACCGGTCGGGTCAGCTGGGTCATCCTGGGAATGACCCTGTTCGTCGTGGGGGCTGTCGCCGCGAGCCAGCTGCTCGGCTACGTCAACAGCCGCTTTAACGGCTGGCTCGATGCCTTCAACAACGACATCTACGAGCAAATCGGTGGTAGTTACCAGCTCGTGCAGGGACTATTCGGGATCGCGGATGGCGGGCTGGTCGGCACCGGACTCGGTCAGGGCAGCCCAGATCTCGTCCCCTTCGCGGAGAGCGACTTCATCATTGCGAGCCTCGGCGAGGAACTCGGCCTCGCCGGACTGTTTGCCCTGCTTGCTTTGTTCCTCCTCTTCGTCTCGCGCGGCTTCCGGATCGGTTTCGCCGGACAAGACGATTTCGGACGGCTGCTCGGTATCGGCCTCGCCTTCGTTATCGCTCTGCAAGTGTTCATCGTCATCGGCGGCATCACGCGCGTCATCCCGCTCACCGGCCTCACCACCCCCTTCATGGCCGCGGGCGGATCCTCGCTCGTGGCCAACTGGATCATCGCCGCGCTTCTGCTGCGACTATCCGACACCGTGCGCAACCAACCCAGATTGGTGGTGGACGCGTGAATAAAGAACTTAAGCGAGTGAGCGCGATTGTGCTCATCATGTTCCTGACCCTGTTCGCTTCAACCACCGTCATCGCCGTCTTCCAGACCGACAACCTCCGTGTCGACCCCCGCAACACGCGCACGCTCTACGCGAGCTACTCGGCCGAACGAGGGCCCATTCTCGTGGACGGCGGCGCCGTGGCGGAGTCGACCCCGGTGGACGACCAGTACAAGTTCCTGCGCACCTACAGCAACCCCGATCTCTACTCCGCCGTCACCGGCTACTTCACCCTCAACCAGGGAAACTCCGGCGTCGAGGGAGCTCTCAACGACTACCTGAGCGGCACCGCCAACGCCCAGTTCATCGATCAGCTCAATTCGATCATTACCGGTCAGAAGCCGAAGGGCGCGACCGTCGAATTGAGCATCGACCCCGTCGCGCAGCAGGCGGCCTGGGACGCCCTCGGCGATAACGCCGGCTCGGTCGTTGCGGTCAACCCGAAGACCGGTGCGATCATCGCGATGGTCTCGAAGCCGGCCTTCGACCCGAACCTGCTTGCCGTTCACGACACGACCGCGGTGATCGCCAACTACAACGCACTGCTGAACGACCCTGGCCGTCCCCTGCTCAATCGGGCGATCGCGGGCGACCTCTACGCTCCGGGCTCCGTCTTCAAACTGGTCACCACCGCCGCCGCGATCGACAGCGGGCGATTCACCCCCGAGAGCGAATTCCCGAACCCGCCCACCCTGCAACTGCCGCAGTCAACGAGCACGATCAGCAACGCTGCGGACGGCAACTGCGGTGGCGCCGAAACCGTCGACCTTGCCACCGCGCTGCGGCTGAGTTGCAACATTCCGTTCGCCCAGCTTGGTGCCGCCCTCGGCGAAGACGCCCTCTCGCAGTACGCCGCGGCCTTCGGGTTCGAGCAACCCCTCGCTATTCCGCAAGACGTCACGCCGAGCGTGTTTCCCTCGACCCAGAGCGAGGCGGAGCTCATGCTCGCCTCCTTCGGACAGGCCAGCGTGCGCGTGACGCCACTCCAGATTGCAATGGTCTCCGCCGCCATCGCCAACGGCGGCAGGCTCATGGAGCCGACGCTCGTCGAATCGATCAGGGCACCGAACCTCACGGTGATCGAGCCGCCGCAGGAGGTCGTGCTCAATACGCCCATCTCTGAGGCCACCGCGGCCACGCTCACCCAGCTGATGGTCGCCAACGTGAACAACGGGGCGGCCAGCAATGCAAGAATAAACGGAGTCGATGTGGCTGGTAAAACCGGAACAGCAGAGAACGACGGGGCCGAAAATACCCTGTGGTTCACCGGCTTCGCCCCCGCCGAAGACCCGGGAATTGCAGTGGCTGTGGTTGTCGAAAATGGTCAGGGGTTCGGCAACTCGGTGGCAGCCCCAATTGCAAGGAAGGTCATAGAGGCGGTGCTGAACAAATGAGACCAACAAGTGGCCTCACCTTCGGTGGTCGATATCAGTTGTCGAGCCGTGTCGCGATCGGCGGCATGGGCGAAGTCTGGCAGGCGACCGACCTTGTAATCGGACGCACTGTTGCGATCAAGATTCTCAAGGACGAGTATCTGGGTGATCCTGGCTTCCTTGAGCGGTTCCGCGCCGAGGCACGGCACGCCGCCCTCGTGAACCACGAGGGCATCGCGAACGTCTTCGACTACGGCGAGGAAGAGGGCAGCGCGTACCTCGTCATGGAACTCGTTCCCGGCGAGGCTCTCTCGACGATCCTTGAGCGCGAACGCGTTCTGTCGACCGATCGCGTTCTCGACATCGTCGCCCAGACCGCCTCGGCGCTCCACGCCGCCCACGCCGCAGGCCTCGTTCACCGTGACATCAAGCCGGGGAACCTGCTCATCACGCCCGACGGCCGGGTGAAGATTACCGACTTCGGCATCGCCAGGATCGCCGACCAGGTGCCGCTCACCGCCACCGGACAGGTCATGGGCACCGTGCAGTACCTGTCGCCGGAGCAGGCGAGCGGGCACTCCGCGTCGCCGACCACCGACATCTACTCGCTCGGCATCGTGGCCTACGAGTCACTGGCCGGACGCCGACCGTTCACCGGCGAGTCGCAGGTCGCGATCGCGATGGCCCAGATCAATGACACTCCGCCGGATCTGCCTGTCACGGTGTCAGAGCCGGTGCGCAACCTCGTCTACTCCTGCATCGCCAAGAAGCCCAGCGACCGCCCGGCCTCGGCAGAGCACCTCGCCCGGGCCGCGCGCGCGCTGCGGCGCGGCGACGTGAATCAGGCGGCTGCCGCCGTTCCGGCGATCATCGCCGGCGGTGTGGCCGCCGCGGCGATGGCTCCAGCCGGGCGCAACACCAACGGTACCCAGGCGACCCAAATTCTCGCTGCTCCAGCGCCGGGCTCCCCACCGACCGGTCCGATCGAGTCGAAGGCCCGCAATCCGTGGACCTGGCCGCTTATCGCGCTGCTCGGAGTGGTCGCACTCGCGATCGTCGGGATCCTCATCGCCCTCCTGCTGTCCGAGGACGACGCGCCGGTAGCGTCCCCGAGCCCCTCGGCGAGCGCAAGTCCCTCGCCGTCTCCCTCACCGTCGCCGTCGCCGTCTCCCTCACCCACCGAAAGCGACACCGTCAACATCGATCCGACCGAATTCATTGGCGCGAGCGAGGCGGACGCGACCGCACGGCTTCGCGAGCTCGGACTTGAGGTCACGGTCGTGACCGGCAATGCTGCGAACTCGCCGGACCAGGTGTCGACGGTCTATGCGATCAGCCCGCGCGGCAACGTGCGCAAGGGAACGCTCATCACCCTCGACGTGTATGGCGATGTCGCGGCGCCCGCCAAGCCGGCGGCGCCGACGGCGCCAGCAGGTCCCTACGCGCCGGACGACGAGATCACGGTCACGATCCCCGCGTACTCCGGCTGCGCCTCCGGGACCCAGCTCACCGCCTTCCGTGCGAATGTGGAAGGTGGCAGCTTCACCCCGGCCAACCCTCTTCCCCCCTCCGCAACGTCGATCACCGTCACCCTCACCGATAACGAGACCGGCTCGACGAGCATCAGCTACCTGGCCGAATGTTCCGGAATCCAGTCGGCGCCCTCCGACCCGCTGGTACTGGCACACGAGACGGCCGCAGGCTAACCATGGTCAACACCTACCCCGGCAGCACGAGCAGCCCCGGATTCCCGCGCACCGGCGACGGACCGGCCCCCGACGCGCCCCGCGTCCTCGCCGGGCGATACCAAGTCGGGAACCTCATCGGGCGTGGTGGCATGGCGGACGTGCACGTCGGTATTGATAACCGGCTCGGGCGGCGCGTGGCGATCAAGTTGCTCAAGCCTGACCTCGCCACCGACCCCAAATTCCGGTTGTTATTTCGGGAAGAAGCACAGAAGGCCGCGCGGATGGCGCATCCGACGATCGTGCGGGTCTTCGACGCTGGCGAGGAGACCTCGAACGACTCGAGTGGCACCGAGCACCAGGTGCCCTACATCGTCATGGAATACGTCGACGGCCGTCTGCTGAAGGACATCATCGCTGAGGGGCCGCTCGAGCCGAGCGAGGCCGTGCGAATCATCTCCCAGGTGCTCACGGCGCTCGAGTACAGCCATCGAGCGCTCCTTGTGCACCGCGACATCAAGCCGGGCAACATCATGATCACCCAGAACGGCCAGGTGAAGGTGATGGACTTCGGCATCGCCCGGGCCGTCTCCGACAACTCCGCCACGGTCGCCGAGACCGGTGCCGTGCTCGGCACCGCTCAGTACTTCTCGCCAGAGCAGGCACGCGGCGAAACCGTCGACGCCCGCACCGACCTGTACTCCACCGGCGTCATCCTCTTCGAGCTGCTCACCGGCCGCGCGCCGTTCCGCGGCGAGCGGGCTGCCGCGGTCGCGTACCAGCACATCAGCGAGCCGGCCGCCGCGCCGTCGAGCCTCAATCCAAAGGTCTCGCCCGCGCTTGACTCCGTGGTGCTGCACTCGCTCAACAAAGACAAGTTCAACCGGTACCAGACCGCCTCGGAGTTCCGCGCAGATGTCGAGGCGGCCGGCGCCGGCCAGGTTCCGCACCGCAGGCTCCCCGCGGTCTCCGACGTCAACGCCACACTCTTCGGCGCGAGCCCCGGCACGGGGCCAGAGGCCACCCTGCGCCACCTTTCGGCGCACGACGACGAACGGGTCGTGCGTACCCAGTCGCGTCCACCCGTCGCCTGGATCTGGGCGGGCGTCACCCTCATGGCGGCGATCCTCATCGCGGTCGTGCTGTGGGTGGCGAATCTGCCCGACAGCCCGAGGGAACTGGGCACCAATCTGTCAGTATCCGTGCCGAACATCGTCGGCGCGACCTATGAGGACGGCGCAGAAACACTCACGAGCGTCGAACTTGTCGCCACGCCGATCGGGCAGGCGAGTGACTCCGTGCCTGAGGGCACGATCATCAGCACCGACCCACCGGCCGGCCAAAAGGTCGAGCTGAAGTTCGTGGTGCGCGTGTATGTGTCACTGGGCAAGAATCCCACAACAGTGCCGCGACTTGAACAGCTATCGGAGGAGGCGGCGAAGGCCGCCATCGACGCACGCAAACTCAGCTACGGCATCACTACCCCCGAGTACTCTGTCGCGGTTCCGGCTGGCACCGTCATCTCGAGCACCCCCGCGTCCGGGGCCGATGTGCGTGAGGGCGACACCGTCGACCTCGTCGTGAGCAATGGGCTCGTCGAGGTGCCCATGGTCGTCGGGCAGCCGATCAACACCGCCAACACCACGCTCAGCGCGCTCGGGCTCTCAATCGAGGCGAGGCCCGACTACTCCTGCTCCGGCGGCGCTGTGACCGCACAGGACCTGCCCTCCGGCGACCATCCGCAGGGGGCGCCGGTTATGATCCTGTACTGCGCCGGCTAGACCGCCCACGCCCTCACACGGCCCGGACAGTCTGTATGCCGCGAGCCGCGAGTCAGTCGAGGGTGACGAGGGGCGTGAGCCCGACCGCAGCCTGCTGGGCTGACGTGAGCCCGGCGACGGCGAGCCAGTTGGCAAGCATGAGGTAACCGCCCTGCGTGAGCACCGACTCGGGGTGGAACTGCACGCCGAAGATCGGCGCGCTCTCGTGCCGCAGGCCCATGATCACGCCGCCGTCGGTGCGCGAGGTCACGACGATCTCGCTCGGCACCGTAGAGTCAACGACCGCGAGTGAATGGTAGCGGGTGGCCCGGAACGGCTGCGGCACGCCCGCGTAGAAGTCGCTGTCGTCGTGGGTGATCAGTGATGTCTTGCCATGCATCAGCTCGTCGGCGTGGGTGACGGTCGCGCCGACCGCCTCGGCGATCGCCTGGTGTCCGAGGCACACTCCGAGCAGCGGCAGTCCGGACTGGAGCGCCGCGGTCACGACCGGCACCGAGACACCCGCCGCGGCCGGGGTCCCGGGCCCTGGGGAGAGGAGCACCGCGTCGTAGTCGTGGATCACCGATGCCACGTCCGCCGCCGCGAAGGCGTCGTTGCGCACAACAGTCGTCTCCGCGCCCAGCTGAAGAAGGTACCCGTTGAGCGTGTAGACGAAGCTGTCGTAGTTGTCGATCACGAGCACTCTTGTCATTGTTCAACCGTAACGTCTGTCACATTGATGAAGGTATTCAGCCAGGGAAAGGCAACGAAGACACAGGCGGCGAGAACCACCGCGACGAGCCCAACGAGGATCGACACGCGCATCCACACCGGCCCCGGCAGCGCGGACCACAATGCGGCGTACATCACGTACCTCCCAGGTCGAGGTTCGCAAGCTCCTCGGGAGGTCCGGCGGATGCTGGCTGCCAGTCCGCGAAGACACCGTAGGCGACGATTCGCTCGGCGGCCGAGAGCATCGGGTTGCAGCTGGTGAGGGTGATGATCCTCTCGCTCGCAGCCACCCCCGAACCATGAGGTACGGGCTCCAGTACCTCGATGGCCTCTGGCAGCACATATTCCAGCGACCGGAACACATAGGTGTACCAGCCTGCCGCCGTCTGCACGTAGATGCGATCGCCGACGGTGAGCTCTGCAATGCGGTTGAACGGCGCTCCATAGGTTGTGCGGTGTGCCGCGACAGCGAAATTGCCCACTTCGCCCGGCATTTGCGTGCCGGGGTAGTGGCCGACCCCGGCGCGGAGCACAGTGCTCGCGTTGACCCCCTCAACGATAGTCCGCGCGTAATCAGCGCCGAACCGGGGAACGTAGATGTTCGCGAAGGCGACCGTTTCGGCGGGTACCGGGCTCACGACAGGCTCCCCGAATTCGGTGCCGGGGTCACGGGGGGCGGCCGGAGGCACGGCCGACTCGAGCTCACGACTGAACGCGATCGCGTCGTTCTGTTGTGCGCTACCGACCATGATGTCGTTGAGCCACAGCTGCCAGCCGAGGAAGAGAAAGACAAGCACGCCCGCTGTGACGAGCAGCTCCCCGATCACCCCGACGATGCTGATGCGAGCACGTCCCGAGCCAGAGGCGGGGCGCCGTGTCATGCCCACAAGCCTAGTCGAGGGCAGCTCGGGTGAGCCCCGAGGTCGACCGACGACACGAAAGGCGAGCCCTCCCGGCCATTCGCGCTAGAATTCCGAAATGGCCCGATCGAACGAACGCGCGAAGCCCGTTGTTGCAGCGAACGACAAGAACGGCGGCCGCGGCCCCGACACCGAGAAACGTGGCGGCGATGACGCCCCCAACCCCGTGTGGTTCAAGCCGATCATGTTCGGCCTCATGCTCATCGGGCTCGCATGGATCATCGTCTTCTACGTGAGCGGCACGACCCTGCCAATCCAGTCGCTCGGCGACGGGAACATCCTCGTCGGCTTCGGAATCTTGTTCCTGGGATTCCTCATGACCACGCGCTGGCGTTGACCTACGGGACTACGGTCCCCCATTAGGCCCACAATTACATGCCTGTAATTATCCCCACTGTGGACAGGCCTGTGGATAACTCCGGCGCAAGATACCCGTTCAGGCGACGAATGTCGTCGTGAACCCCGCATAGCTGAGCGCGATGAGGCCAGCAGCGATCGCCGCCAGAAGCCATAGTTGACGGTTTTTTTGTCGCACGAGGCGCGTGCGCATGTAGACGAAGGCAACCAGCACGCCGACGACGAGGCCTCCGACGTGGGCCTGCCAGGAGATGTTCGGCACCAAGAAGCCGATCGATAAGTTGATCACGATCAGCACGACGAGCTGACCGCTGTTACCGCCGAGGCCGCGCTGGATCACGAAGAAGGCCCCGAAGAGACCGAAGATTGCGCCCGATGCCCCGAGTACCCCACCGCTGGGGTTGAGTAGCAATACGGCGACCGACCCGCCGAGGCCGCTCAGCAGGTAGAGGGCGAGAAATCTCCACCGACCGATCATCGGCTCGAGGATCCGCCCGAAGATGAAGAGCGAAAACATATTGAACAGGATGTGCAGGAACGAACCCGTGGAGTGCACGAAGAGTGACGTGATCATCGTCCATGGCTCACGCGCCGTCAGCACGGGGAAGTAGGTCAGGTATCTCGTGACGAACCCGCCGCTCACGAGCTGCAGCAGGAACACCAACGCCGTCACACCGATGATCGAGTAGGTCACGGCTGGCGAGCCCGGCGCCGCGAGGCGCCTCACCGACGTCGACAACCGCGATTTGGTGCGCGGCGCCCTCGCCCGACCCTCGCGGATACACTCCGGACAGTGAAAGCCGACCGGCGCCTGCGTCTGGCAGGAAGGGCAGATCGTGCGCCCGCACCGCTGGCAGAGAATGTAGCTCTCGCGGTCCGGATGCCGGTAGCAGTGATTAGGCGGGTCGGGCTGGGCGCCGCTCATTATGGGGTTACGACGACTCAGACAGCTTCGACGGTGACGCTCTCAATGACGACGTCCTCGAGGGGGCGGTCACGGGCGTCCTTCTTCACGGCCTCGATCTTCTTGACCACTTCGCGGGAGTCCTCGTCGGCGACCTCACCGAAGATGGTGTGCTTTCCCTGCAGCCACGTGGTGGGAACTGTCGTGATGAAGAACTGCGATCCGTTCGTGCCACGACCACCCTGCTTGCCGGCGTTCGCCATGGCGAGGAGGTACGGATTGGTGAAGTCGAGCTCAGGATGGATCTCGTCGTCGAACTGGAAGCCCGGTCCGCCGGTTCCCTGGCCGAGCGGGTCGCCGCCCTGGATCATGAAGTTGTCAATGATGCGGTGGAAGACGACACCGTCGTAGAGCTTGTCCTTGGACACCTTGCCGGTGCCGGGGTGGGTCCACTCGATCTCGCCAGTCGCGAGACCGACGAAGTTGGCAACGGTCTTCGGGGCGTGATTACCAAGGAGGTTAACGCGGATCGGCCCGAGATTGGTTGTGAGGGTAGCGACATGGGTGTGATTAGACATGCGACAATCCTCCCACAGCGGCTCTGCTTACTCAGGGTTCGCCCAGCTTTCGCGGTGTTGGCGGCCAGCCTGCAACATGAAAGACTTGCCTAATTCGCTACACCACAACCGGAGGGTGATCTCATGGGACTATCACGTAAGCGCGAGAAGGAACTCAAGCGGCTGAAGCACACCGCCACGGACCTCTGGGACGAGCAGAGGGAGATTCTCGACCACGCCTCGAAGGTCGTGCGCGAGGCAGGGCGCCAGCTCGGGAACGTCTCCCGTGAGGAAGTCGCTCCCCGTCTCCGCTCCGCGGTCGATGATCGGATCGTCCCCGCGGTCGAGACCGGGTTCCTGGCTACGAAGAGGGCGGTCGACGGCACACGGTACAAGATCATGCACGACGTGCTGCCGAGTGTCTCCGGGGCTCTCGCCTCGGCGCTCGCAACGCTCGAGGTCTCGAAGGACCCCCGCGTGCGCGACGTCGTCGAGCAGGTACAGAAGACGACCAAGCGCGTCAGCAAGAATGCCGAGCGCGCCTACGCCGAAGCGTCGAAGCAGGCGAGCAAGGCCTACAAGAAGGTCGGCAAGCGAGTGAGCTTCGTCACGCCTCCGAAGAAGTCGATGGGTCCCGGTGGATACATCCTCATCGCACTCGGCATCATCGCCGTCGCGGGCGTGGCGTACGCCGCCTGGCAGACCCTGCGCGCGGACGACGAACTATGGGTGCTTGACGAGGCGGACGACACAGAACCGCCCAAGTAGCGCCCCGATAGGCCACGCCAAGGCGCCGCCCGCGTCGAGATTCTCGACCGGCGGCGCCTTCGCTGTTCTCTGGGCGGCCTCCGGGCGCCCGGAGCGGCCCTGTGTGCGCCTGTGTGAGCCTGTGCGCCTGGTGCACCATCAGCCTCAGGGATAGGCGCCCCATCGCTTGAGGTGCCCAACGAGACCCGCGCTCGTCGTCACGTCGCCAAGCTCCCCTGCGGTGAACCAGCGCGCGTCGCGCGCGTCATCTCCCGCAACCAGGGTGCCGGAAAGGTAGTCGGCCGCGAAGTCGTGCACCTCGAAGACATCCGTCCCGTCGCCGGGAATCTCGATGCAGCCCCACTCGTGCAGCGCGCGGACGACAAGCCCGGTCTCCTCCAGCACCTCTCGCTCGACGGCCTGCGGAAACGATTCGCCCTGCTCCACCCGTCCGCCCGGCAGGCTCCAACATCCGGCTTGCGGAGGCCTGCTCCTCAGCACGAGCAGGATTCTGCCACTGGAGTCCCTGATCACGGCTCCGGCCGCGAGAATCGTCGTCACAGCGGAAGCGTATCGCCGGGGGCGACGCTGGAGCGAGCAATCCGCTGCCAGCAGACAGCACCTGCGAGACCGGAACTGTGCAGACCGGAACTGTGCAGACCGGAGCTGTGGAGACCGGGACTGTGGAGACGAGGGGAATCGAACCCCTAACCCCCGCCTTGCAAAGGCGGTGCTCTGCCAATTGAGCTACGTCCCCGAGGGACCCGCAACTGGTGCGGGATTCCCGAGTGGGGCTACCTGGACTCGAACCAGGGACCTCTTCGTTATCAGCGAAGCGCTCTAACCGCCTGAGCTATAGCCCCATGAGGGCAGATACGAGAGTATCGCACCCGGTGGGATTCACTAAATCGACGGGCACCGGTGCGCGCGTCGCACCGGTGTCCGACAGATCAGTTGTTCTGGAATCCGACGAGCAGCCCGCCGGTGATTCGAGCGGCGAGGTTGTAGAGCACGGCGAAGACTGCGCCGAGGGCGGTGCCGATCACGACGTTGAGCGCCGCGACCACCAGAGCGAAGCTCGCAACGGTGGCAAGCGAGAACTCGCTGGTCACACTGAAGCTCTCGTCATTGAGCACCTCTCGGAAAAGCTGGTCGAGCTCGCCGAATATGCCTGTCGAGTTGAGCACCGTCCAGACCAGGATCGCGACGACAACTTGCACGATTCCGAAGCAGACCGCGGTGAGGAACGAGAGCTTGACCACCGACCAGAAGTCGAGATACATGAGCTTCAGGCGCACCTGCTTCGTACTGGTCTTCTTTGGTGCCTTGCGCTGAAGTTTTTCGGCGACGCTACTCATCTACTGTTTCGTCCTTCCCAGCCTGGCTTTCGCCGGCTGAAACCGTCTCGGTCGAATTTGATTCGGTCGAGTCCGGGTCGGGAGCGTCCTCCCCGGTCGGGGCCTCGGCATCCTGGGCAATCAGGTTACGTTCACTGTTCTTCGCGACTTCGATGATGCGATCGTCGGCGGCGAAGCGAGCGAAGACCACGCCCATGGTATCGCGCCCCTTCGCCGGAACCTCGGCGACCGACGAACGGACCACCTTACCGCTCTCGAGCACCACGAGCACCTCGTCGTCCTCGCCCACGATGAGCGCGCCAGCGAGGTCACCGCGGTTCTCCGCGAGCTTGGCCACCTTGATGCCCAGTCCACCGCGGTTCTGCACCCGGTACTGGTCGACGCTGGTGCGCTTCGCGTACCCGCCCTCGGTGACGACGAACACATAACCCTCGTCAGACACGACGGATGCGTCGAGAAGCGTGTCCTCGCCGCGGAAGTGCATGCCGATGACACCGGAGGTCGAGCGGCCCATCGGCCGGAGTGCCTCGTTGGACGCGGTGAAGCGGATCGACATTCCCTTGCGCGAGACGAGGAGCATGTCGGAGTCGACCTCCACGAGCATGGCCGAGACCAGCTCGTCGTCCTCGCGCAGGTTGATCGCGATGATGCCACCGGTCCGGTTGGTGTCGTATTCGGTGAGCGCTGTCTTCTTGATGAGGCCACCGCGCGTTGCGAGCACGAGGTACTCGGCAACACCGTAGTCGCGAATGTCGAGGATCTGGGCGATCTCCTCATCCGGCTGCAGCGCGAGAAGGTTGGCCACGTGCTGGCCCTTGGCGTCGCGGCCGGCCTCCTGCACCTCGTAGGCCTTGGCGCGGTAGACCCGGCCCTTGTTGGTGAAGAACAACAACCAATGATGGGTGGTCGTGACGAAGAGGTGCTGGACGACGTCGTCCGCGCGCAGCTGAGCCCCCCGCACACCCTTGCCGCCGCGGTGCTGGCTGCGGTAGTTGTCGCTGCGGGTGCGCTTGATGTAGCCGTCCCGGGTGACCGTGACGACCATCTCCTCCTCGGGGATGAGGTCTTCGACGTTCATGTCGCCGTCGAAGCCGAACATGATCTCGGTTCGGCGGTCATCGCCGAACTTCGTCACGATGTCAGTGAGCTCCTCGCTCACGATGTCCCGCTGGCGCTGGGGGCTGGCGAGAATCGACTGGTACTCGGAGATCTCGAGCTCGATGGCGTCGTGCTCGTCGATGATCTTCTGGCGCTCGAGCGCTGCGAGGCGGCGAAGCTGCATTTCGAGGATCGCGCGGGCCTGCAGCTCGTCGATCTCGAGCAGCGCGATGAGCCCGTCGCGGGCATCCTCGACCGTGGACGAGCGGCGGATGAGCGCAATGACCTCGTCGAGGGCGTCGAGGGCCTTGAGGTAGCCGCGCAGGATGTGCGCACGCTCCTCGGCCTTACGCAAACGGAATGTCGTGCGCCGCACGATGACGTCGATCTGGTGCGCGATCCAGGCCGAGATGAAGCCGTCGATGGGCAGGGTACGCGGGATGCCGTCGACGATCGCGAGCATGTTCGCGCCGAAGTTCTCCTGCAGGGGCGTGTGCTTGTAGAGATTGTTGAGCACCACCTTCGCGACTGCATCGCGCTTGAGCACGATGACGAGCCGCTGGCCGGTCCGGCCCGAGGTCTCGTCGCGAATGTCGGCGATGCCGCCAATCTTGCCCTCTTTGACGAGCTCCGCGATCTTCACCGCGAGGTTGTCGGGGTTCACCTGGTACGGCAGTTCGGTGATGACGAGGCAGGTTCGGCCCTGGAGCTCCTCGACGCTCACGACGGCGCGCATCGTGATCGACCCACGTCCAGTGCGGTAGGCGTCCTGAATGCCCTTGATGCCGAGGATCTGGGCGCCAGTGGGGAAGTCCGGACCCTTCACGCGCTGGAGGAGGGCTTCGAGCAGCTCCTCGCGTGAGGCATCCGGGTGCTCGAGGGCCCACAGCGCGCCGGAGGCGACCTCCCGCAAATTGTGTGGCGGGATGTTGGTGGCCATTCCGACCGCGATGCCGACCGAGCCGTTGACGAGCAGGTTGGGGAACCGCGCCGGCAGCACGTCGGGCTCGAGGGTGCGCCCGTCGTAGTTGTCGGAGAAGTTGACGGTGTCCTCGTCGATGTCGCGGACCATCTCCATCGCGAGCGGCGCCATCTTGGTCTCGGTGTACCGCGCGGCTGCGGCGCCGTCGTTGCCGGCCGAGCCGAAGTTTCCCTGACCGAGCGCGAGAGGGTAACGGAGGTTCCACGGCTGCACGAGTCGCACGAGAGCATCGTAGATCGAGGAGTCGCCGTGCGGGTGGAACTGGCCCATGACCTCTCCGACGACGCGGGCACTCTTGGAGAACGCCCGGTCGGGACGGTATCCGCCGTCGTACATTGCGTAGATGACGCGGCGGTGCACGGGCTTGAGTCCGTCGCGCACCTCGGGGAGAGCACGCCCCACGATGACGCTCATTGCGTAGTCGAGGTACGACCTCTGCATCTCGAGCTGGAGATCTACCTGCTCGATCTTGTCGTGGGTCAGGTCGATCTCGCGGCCCGCGATCTGCTGTTCCGCGTCGTCTGGAGTTACTTCGTCGGCCATATCTGGTGAGTCCTTCGTGAGAGAGCCGGTGCGATCAGGGCGCACTGCGCCCGAACGAACCGAGGTCAGATGTCGAGAAAACGCACGTCTTTGGCGTTTTTCTGAATGAAGTTACGTCGCGACTCCACGTTCTCGCCCATGAGGGTCGAGAAGATTTCGTCAGCGGCCAGTGCGTCATCAAGCGTGACCTGGAGAAGCGTGCGGCTCTCCGGATTCATGGTCGTGTCCCACAGTTCCTTGTAGTCCATCTCCCCGAGACCCTTATAGCGCTGGATGCCGTTGTCCTTCGGGATGCGCTTGCCCGCAGCGGCACCGGCGACGAGCAGCGCGTCGCGCTCCCGGTCGGTATAGACGTATTCGTGGGGCGAGTTACTCCACTTCAGGCGGTAGAGAGGCGGCTGGGCAAGGTACACGTAGCCGAGGTCGATCAGCGGGCGCATATAGCGGAAGAGCAGGGTGAGGAGCAGCGTGGTGATGTGCTGGCCGTCGACATCGGCATCCGCCATCAACACGATCTTGTGGTACCTGGCCTTCTCTGGCGTGAAGTCCTCGCCGATGCCGGCTCCGAACGCGGTGATCATGGCCTGTACCTCATTGTTGCCGAGCGCGCGATCGAGCCTGGCCTTCTCCACATTGAGGATCTTGCCACGCAGCGGCAAAATCGCCTGGGTCTCTGGGTCGCGGCCCTGCACGGCGGAGCCGCCGGCCGAGTCACCCTCGACGATAAAGATCTCGCTGCGCGCGGGATCCTTGCTCGAGCAGTCCTTGAGCTTGCCGGGCATCCCGCCCGACTCGAGCAGCCCCTTACGCCTGGTCTGCTCGCGCGCCTTGCGGGCGGCCATCCGCGCCTGTGAGGCCTGGATGGCCTTGCGGATGACGTCGCGTGCCTGCGTGGGGCTGCGGTCGAACCAGTCGGCGAGCTGCTCGCCGGCGATCTTCTGCACGAACGACTTCGCCTCGGTGTTGCCGAGCTTGGTCTTGGTCTGGCCCTCGAACTGCGGCTCGGCGAGCTTCACGGAGAGAACGGCGGTCAAGCCCTCGCGGACGTCATCGCCGGTGAGGTTCTCGTCCTTCTCTTTGATGATGCCCTTCTCGCGGGCGTAGCGGTTGACGAGGGTCGTGAGCGCGGCGCGAAAGCCCTCTTCGTGGGTGCCACCCTCATGGGTGTTGATGGTGTTGGCATAGGTATGCACGCTCTCCTGGTAGGAGTTGGTCCACTGCATTGCCACCTCGACCGCGATCTTGCGCTCCGTGTCCTCCCACTCGAAGGAGATGATGTCGGGGTGCACGACCTCGACCTTCTTTGCGGAGTTGAGGTACTCGACGTAGTCGACGAGCCCGTTCTTGTAGAGGTAGTTCACCTCGGTGCGCTCGGCGTCGTCGACCGCGCGCTCGTCGATGAGTGTGATGGTGAGGCCCTTGTTGAGGAACGCCATCTGCTGGAACCGGGCCCGCAGGGTGTCGTAGTCGAACTCGATGGTCTCGAACGTGTCGGGGCTCGGCCAGAAGGTGACCGTCGTGCCGGTGGCGTCCGACGGCTCTCCCTTCTCGAGGGGGGCGTTCGGAACACCGTGGGTGAAGCTCTGACGCCAGACATGGCCCTGGCGACGGACCTCGACGTCGAGTTCCTTCGAGAGAGCGTTGACGACAGAGATTCCGACCCCGTGCAGGCCTCCGGAGACCGCATAGCCGCCGCCGCCGAATTTGCCACCGGCGTGCAGGATCGTCAGCACGACCTCAACGGTTGATTTGTTCTCGCTCTTGTTCAGGTCGACGGGAATTCCCCGGCCGTTATCGATGACCCGAATCCCTCCGTTGCGCAGCATCGTGATCACGATCAGATCGCAGTGCCCAGCGAGCGCCTCGTCCACCGAGTTGTCGACGACCTCGTAGACGAGGTGGTGCAGGCCGCGGGGACCGGTAGAGCCGATGTACATGCCGGGGCGCTTACGAACAGCTTCGAGCCCCTCGAGTACCTGAATCTGATCGGCGCCGTAACTGTCGTCGGGCAGGGGATTAGGGGGGGCTGTCGTCATAATGAAGTGAGGCTCCTGCCAGGTAGATCGGAACTGTCAACCGTGGCCGGGCTTCCGCTCTGGAAAGATGCCTCGAGGACCTTGCAATTCTACCAAAGCCCTGAGAGGCATCGGTCCTAAACGCCCTTCTGAGGACAGATTCTGTGCTCGGCGACCGTTTTTGCCCTGTTATCCGTAGGTATCGCGCGGACCGCGCCCAGGAATTGATTTGGGGCCGCGTTTCCAGGAGGGGGCACCCGGCCCTTCGAAGCGAACCGATTGAATGCCCGCGTCCGGATACTTCTCAGCGATCTGACTGGTGATCTGCACCCGCATGAGGCGCAGTTGCGTTGCCCACGCCGTCGAATCGCAGCGCACAGTGAGGGTCCCCTCCTCGATGCCGACCGGGGCCGAGTGCTCCGCGGTCTCTGCTCCGGCGATGTCCGCCCACGAGGCGAGCAGCTCGGACTGGGCGAGCGGTGAGTTCCAGCCGAGAGTGGACGTGAGGTTATCGAGAACCTCGCCAAGGCCACGCGCATCCCGGCCGAGACCGAATGCAGTGCTTGAGCCGGGCTCTTTCTTCGCCCGCTTGCGAGCGTCGCTCGATCGGGCCTGGCCGTTGCCGAATACACGGCGGAATCTCTCGTACACGGCATGGGATTCCGACTCCTCGCTCATTTCTCCACGATTCTGCCCTGCTGGATGCGCACGGTATGTGCGGTCAGTGTCTCGGGGACGTCCTCGAGCACCGCGGCCGTGATGAGCACCTGCTCGAAGCCGGCCACGGCGCCGGCGAGCCGCGCGCGCCTGGACTGGTCGAGTTCAGCAAAGACGTCATCAAGGATGAGCACGGGGTCCCCATTGGCGGACTCCCGGCGCAGTACCTCGGCCGACGCGAGCTTCAGGGCGAGAGCGAATGACCACGACTCGCCATGGCTCGCGTAGCCGCGCGCCGCCATGCCGTTCAGCTCAAGCACCAGGTCGTCGCGGTGCGGGCCCGCCAGTGTGACGGCGCGATCTAACTCCGACCGCCGCAACCGCACGAGCGACGCCCGGAACGCCACCGCGGCATCAGCAGCGGAGATCGGCGCAAACTCGCCGCCTGCCGCCGCTGGCGAGCTCTCATCAACGAGGGCCGCGGACAGGATGCTGAGCTGGCTCGACATCCGGGCCCGGTGATCCTCCCCGGCGATCGCCACGTAGGCGGCAGCCACCTCCGGCACAAGCTGGGAGATCAGCAAGCTCCGCGCCTCGATGAGTTCAGACCCCAAAGCGATAAGCCGGTCATCCCAGATCTCCAGGGTCGAGAGCTGCGATCCTTTCACCCCGGAGACCCTAGCCGACTTCAGTAGGCTGTTGCGCTGTTTGAGCACGCGCTCGTAGTCGGCCATCACTGCCGACAGCCGTGGTGTGAGAAGCACAAGCAATTCGTCGAGGAACCGACGGCGACCCGACGGTTCTCCGCGCACGAGCGCAAGATCCTCCGGGGCGAACAGCACACTCGAGAAATACCGGGGCAGGTCCCGCGTCTTGATCGCGGACCGGTTGATCTGTGCTCGGTTCGCCGAGGTGCGATTAAGTTGCACCTCAGCCAGAACCTGCCGCCCACCGTGCTGGACGCGCGCGCGGATGATCGCTGAATCGCACCCCTGCCGAATCATCGCGTGATCGGTTGCAACACGGTGGGAGCCGAGGGTACTGATGTAACCGAGAGATTCCACGAGGTTGGTCTTGCCCTGTCCGTTGCTGCCGACGAACAGGTTGGCCCCCGAGGCGAAGTCGACCTCGGCGGTCTCGTAGTTACGAAAATCGGTGAGGCTCAGGTGGGTGACTAGCATGCTGATCTCCGCTGCACCGGGCTACTCGGTATGGCAACCGAGCACGGCGCGCATGGGCTGTGTCTGCTGCCGTTCAGCGCAGCAGCAGGTTGGGCTGCAGCAGGTAGCGGTAGTCGTCCGCACTGGGCTGGTCCTTCGATGACTGGCTTGTGATGAGTACCGGGCCTGGCTTGTTGGGGTTATCAGTCTTCGTGAATGAGATACGAACAAATTCCGACTTCACGGCACCCAGCCCGTCGAGCAGAAATTGCGGCTTGAGCGATACCACGGTGTCGGTCCCCGTGAGGAAGGCGTCAATCGACTCGGATGCCTGGGCCTGCTCGGACCCGATTGCCTCCAGCGTCAACCCGTCAACGGTGAAGCTGAAGCGGAGCGCCGCCTCGCGCTCGAGCACGAGTGAAACACGGCGCACCGACTCGATCAGCTCGGCCGTATTGACCACCGCGTAGTTATCGACGGTCTCGGGGAACAGCCGCTTGACTGGGGGAAAGTTACCCTTGATGAGCAAGGAGGTCACGGTCTTCTTATCCGCTCGGAAGGCGATGAGCTCGCGCTCGTCAGTGCTCGTGATCGACACGGAGATAGTGCCACTGTGGCCGAAAGTCTTGCCGATCTCCTGAAGCGTGCGCGCGGGAACGAGTGCCGTGACCGACTCAACCTTGGATCCGGCCGAGTCCCAGTCGATTGCCCGAACTGCGACGCGGTACCGATCGGTTGCCACAAGGCTCAGGGAGTTCTGTGTCACCTCGAGCTGCACCCCGGTGATCACCGGGGTGACGTCGTCGCGCGACGCGGCGACGGCGACTTGGGCCACCGCAGTGGCGAACTCCTCTGCGGGAAGGAGGCCTGTCTGCTCGGAGACCTGCGGCAGGGTCGGATATTCCTCGACGGGCATGCTGAGCAGAGTGAAGTGTGCCGACCCGCACGTGACCTTGATGCGGTTGTCTTCGGTCGAGAACTGCACGGGCGCGTTGGGCAGGCGGCTTGCGATATCGGCCAGGAGGCGACCCGAAACGAGGATCTTGCCGTCCTCTTCGACCTCGGCCGCAATCGACGTCTGGGCAGACACCTCGTAGTCGAATGATGACAGCGTCAGTCCGTCAACAGTGGCCTCGATCAGGACGCCACTGAGAATAGGCAGGGTCGTGCGTTGCGGGAGCAGCTTCACGGCAAAGGAAACGGCCTCGCTGAAGACGTCACGGTTGACCTGAAACTTCATGGGGACTCCCCTGGCGCGATTGCGGATGACTCGGGCCTCAATACTGACATAGCTGGAGCTCGTCCCCGGGGCACGCTAACGACACGGTCCGCCGCGAACAGGTTCTTTTCTCACCCAGTCGATTCTTTAAAGAACAATTGTATTAACCGTTGTGTGAACTGTGAGTAACTCCGGATTTCTCACACAGCCATTGGGAACTACACACGTGTGAGTTGTGGAGGGGATGTGGGATTGGCGCCGCAATTGGCTGAAGGTCGGCATTGTTGTCATTCGGAGATTCCACAGGCAAGACTCGTTCTCGACAAGCCAGAGGGTAGTTATCCACCGAATTACACAAGTTATCCACACTGTGCACTAAAGCCCCAATTTCGGGGGCGGAGCTCTACAGACTGCTGTAGCGGTGGTTTTGTTTGATTCGGCTGGTGAGCTCGGTGACCTGGTTATAGATGGAGCGACGCTCTTTCATGAGCTCGCTGATCTTTTTGTTGGCGTACATCACGGTGGTGTGGTCGCGGTTACCGAATAGCTGGCCGATCTTCGGTAAGGAGAGGTTGGTCAGCTCCCGGCACAGGTACATCGCGATCTGCCGTGCCGTGGCAACGGCCTGCGATCGGGAGGAGCCGTAAAGGTCGTCGACGGTCAGCTTGAAGTAGTCCGCGGTGTGATTGATGATGTCGACGGGGGCGATGACGTTGTCGTCGTCGAGCGTGATGAGGTCCTTGAGTACCGTCTGCACGAGCGCCATGTCGACCGGCATCCGATTGAGGCTTGAGAAGGCCGTCACGCGGATAAGAGTGCCCTCGAGTTCACGGATGTTGGACGACACCTTCGAGGCGATGTACTCAAGGATGTCGTGCGGCACCTGCAGTCGGTCGCTCTGTGCCTTCTTGCGCAGGATAGCGATGCGGGTCTCCAGATCCGGCGCCTGCACGTCGGTGATGAGGCCCCACTCGAAGCGCGAACGCATTCGGTCTTCGAAGCCCGTCAGCTGCTTCGGTGGGAGGTCGCTCGTGATGACCACCTGCTTGTTGTGGTCGTGGAGGGTGTTGAAGGTGTGGAAGAAGGCCTCTTGGGTGGAGTCCTTGCCCTGAAGAAACTGGATGTCGTCGATCAGGAGGATGTCGATATCGCGGTACCTGGATTGAAAGACCGACGCCCGGTTGTTGGCGATTGAGTTGATGAAGTCGTTGGTGAACTCTTCCGAGCTGACGTAACGAACGCGGATGCCGGGGTACATGCTCTCGGCGTAATGTCCGATAGCGTGAAGGAGGTGGGTCTTGCCAAGCCCGGAGTCACCGTAGATGAATAGCGGGTTGTACGCCTTCGCCGGCGCCTCCGCCACCGCCACGGCCGCCGCATGGGCGAACCGGTTTGAGCCGCCGATTACGAAGTTATCGAAGTTGTACTTCGGGTTAAGGCGGGAGTCAGCGCGCTTACCGGTGGCTTCGGCCGGCGAGGGCATCATCGTCTTTTGTTCCTGCCAGGGTGCCTCCACGCTCTCCTCTGGACGTTCCTCGGCGGGGTCGAGTGAGTCGTGCGAGATATCGGGATTGACGACGATCGCGAAGTTGGCGACTGAGACACCGTCGCCGAGGTCGGCGATGGCGTTGAGGAGGGGCAGCCGGATTCGCTGCTCCAGCATTCCTCGGGTGAGGTCGTTGGGCACCTCGAGGTAAATTGTGCCGGCCATCACTCCCTTGGGCTCGACGAGACTCAGAAAGCCCTGTAGTTGAGGAGTGATTCGCTCATCGGAACGCAAACTGGCGAGAACGGATTGCCAGATCGGCTGGATCTCGTCCGCGGTGTCGGTCATGCTTCCCCTTTATGTGTAATTTTCTGGGTTACTCACAGGGTTATCCACCGGCTGTGTCGTTCACCTACCTTAGTTTGAGGGGATGTGGGGTCTGCAAAACGGGTTATCCCCATGTGGACAAATCCGGCTCTCCACGGGCGCGGTTTGACCGCAGCTCTTAAAGAACGTATTTTTAATCAGTTGACTTCTGGCCCGTGGGCCATCCCAGTCCTCTTCAGGCTGTGCGATATCGCTTGCCGGGGCTCCGGGCATCATCCTTTGACCGCAACATCGTGGAGATTCAATTATGAGCAAGCGCACATTCCAGCCCAACAACCGTCGTCGCGCGAAGGTGCACGGGTTCCGCCTGCGCATGCGCACTCGTGCGGGACGCGCGATCCTCGGCGCACGTCGTCGCAAGGGCCGCACCGAACTCTCCGCGTAGCGGAAAACGGCCAGACCTACCGGTGCTCGCCCGACTGAACCGCATTGTGCGTTCCGACGACTATCGGTCCGTTGTTCGGTCAGGTCGGCGTTCGTCGACCCCAAATCTGGTCGTCTACACGCGCAGGAGTTCGGCCGAGAGGCCGCCACGGGTGGGATTCATCGTCTCGAAGGCCGTCGGCAACGCGGTGAGACGCAATCTGGTCCGCCGTCGGTTCAAGGCCGCTGTATGTGTTCTCGTTGCGGATCTGGCCCCCGGGACTGACATCGTGATTAGAGCACTGCCAGCCGCGGCGCAGGCTTCCTGGGCTAGCCTGAGCACTGAAATATCCCAGATCCTACGCAAAGATATGGCGAGAGCATGAGACGAACACTGCTGTTCGCGCTGCTGCTGCCCCGCAATATCTGCGTGGTTATTCTCCGCCTGTATCGCGCCGTCATTTCTCCGCTCTATGGCGATGTCTGTCGGTACTACCCGTCATGCTCGTCCTATGCGCTTCAGGCGATCCAGCAACACGGCGTGATTCGCGGGATTTGGTACGGATCACTCCGGCTCCTCCGCTGTCACCCCTGGGCGGCCGGCGGAATCGACGACATCCCGCTTGCGCGGGACCCTGACTACACGATCACCCGGTTCGGTTTCGTGACACAACCTCAAGTAACCCGGGTGCACGCTGACCTGGCACTAAGCCACGGAAAGGGCTGACCCGAGATATGGACTTCCTAGGCACAATTCTCTGGCCCATCAAGTGGGTCATCGAGGCGATCCTCGTCGCCTTCCACTCGCTGATCACGACGACCGGCATGGATCCCGACGCGGGGATCACCTGGGTACTCTCGATCGTTGGCTTGGTGCTCGTGGTTCGTGCAGCGCTCATCCCCGTGTTCGTGCGCCAGATCAAGAGTCAGCGACGAATGCTTGAGGTGGCGCCGCACCTGAAAAAGATCCAGGACAAGTACAAGGGCAAGAAAGACCAGTTCTCACGCGAGGCCATGCAGCGCGAGACTATGGCGCTGTATAAGAAGACCGGTACGAATCCTCTGAGTTCCTGCCTGCCGCTGCTGCTACAGATGCCGATCTTCTTCGGTTTGTTCTCGGTGCTGCAAAGCGCGCAGAGTGAGGGCAACCCGGCGGGAATTGGGCTCCTCAATCAGGAACTCGCGACCTCGTTCGGAACGTCAGAGTTACTGGGCGCCCCCCTGCACCTGGCTATCTCGACCGCCGATGGCAACGTCGCGGTCATAGTCATCGCATCGATCATGGTGGTACTGATGACCGCGTCGCAGTTCATCACGCAGCTCCAGATCATGTCGAAGAACCAGTCTCCCGAGATGCAGAACTCCCCCATGTACAAGCAGCAGAAGCTGCTCCTGTACCTGCTGCCACTGGTGTTCGCGTTCTCCGGGTTCACGTTCCCGCTCGGCGTGATGTTCTACTGGCTCGTCTCGAACTTCTGGACCATGGTGCAGCAGTTCATCGTTATCCGGAATATGCCGACGCCAGGCAGCGAGGCGGCACTCGAACGCGAGAACCGCATCGCGAAGAAGAACCAGCGCCGCGGGATCACGATCATCGAGGACAAAGACGAGAAGCCACGCGACGAGGTCAAGCCGGCGCAGCGCCAGCAGCCTGTGGGTAAGGCCCGTGCAAAGAAGAAGCCGAACAACAAGCGCTAACGGACCACCCCTCTCCCCTTTTTACAGAAAGAAGTGCAGTGAGCGATCTCAACACCTCGAACGAGGCCACGCCGACAGATGCCGACGTGGTGACCGGGGAGATGACGGCGCCACCAACTGAGGCCGAGCGCACGGTCGTGCAACTCGAAGAAGAGGGTGACATCGCGGCGGACTATATCGAGGAGCTGCTCGACATTACCGACCTTGACGGTGACATTGACATCGACGCACGGGACGGCCGCGCCTATCTTTCAGTGAACTCCAGCCAGGACAGCAACCTTCGGATACTTTCCAAGCCCGACACTGTGAACGCGCTACAGGAACTCACTCGCCTTGCTGTACAGGCGAAGACAGGATCATATTCCAGGCTGATCCTCGACGTCGGCGGATCGCGCGCCGCCCGAGTCGCGGAGCTGACAACTCTGGTAGATCACGCGGTTGAGCGAATTGAGGCTGGTGCGCAGGCGGCGTCGCTGCCCCCGATGTCGTCCTATGAACGCAAGCTCGTGCACGACATCGTCGGCGCGCGCGGGTTCGTGTCAGCGTCGGAGGGCGAGGGGCGCGATCGCCACACCGTCGTCACGCGAGCGTAGTTTCACGTGAAACATGGCGGTGGCCGGGAGTGACCACGCTGGAGTATGAGGCGGAGCCCACGGCGGCGGTTGAGCTGTTCGGCGCGCAGATCGATAGCGCTCGGAAATACACAGATGATCTGGCCCGCCGAGGCGAGGAGCTCGGCCTGATCGGCCCGCTCGAACTCCCCCGCCTGTGGACTCGGCACATTCTCAATTCGGCCCTGGTCGCTCGGCTTGTCTGGCCGGGCGCCCGAGTGGGGGATGTGGGCAGCGGAGCAGGTCTGCCCGGACTTGTTCTGGCGCTTGCTCGCCCGGACGCGCAGTTCGTGCTCATTGAGCCCATGGAGCGTCGCTGCGATTGGCTGCGAAACGAGGCGGCAGAGCTCGGCCTGACCAACGTCGAGGTGATGCGCTCACGGGCGGAGGAAGCCCACCCCACGCCATTACTTGATCAGGTCACGGCGCGGGCCGTGAGCGCTCTCTCGAAGCTCCTCCCCCTGACCGTTCCACTGGTCCGCTCGGGCGGACAAGTGATCCTGATGAAGGGTGCGAGCGTTGAGGCGGAGGCGTCGGGGGCTGCGAAGGTGATTAAGCGGCTCCGGTTGACGGATATAGAGATTTTGTTGCTTGGGGACGGCGTCGCCACCGAGGCGACGCGGGTGTTTCGAGCTACAGTGGATTGACCGACCGTTCGCGTAGTTGTCAGCCAGTCTCTGGCACTGCGGTAGGTGGGGAGTTGCGCTAAATGACAGCAACGCCCGCCAAAGCAGCATGACCGATCCACTGTGGTCGAGGGGGTTTCACGTGAAACATTTCGGTAGCAAGCGGCGCAGGAAGCTCCTCGGGGGCCCCGCCGATAGTGAGAAGACGAGTATGAACTTCCCGAACACATCTCCGGCGCCCGTGCACAGCGGCCCCGCTGACGGACCAAATCCCGCGTCAGCGACGGCCCTTCTCGGTCGCGAGGAGCAGGCGGCACGGGTCGAGGTGTTGTCGGCCACGAACTTACCCACGGACAGGGACGAGTTCGGAGACGTAGGAGCACCGAGCGTCCCGGAGCACCCCGAAGAGACAGGCCTCCAGAAGGCAGCGAACGGTTCCGAGAGCGGCACCAACGTCGAGAAGGCGACTGGGACGGGGGACGTGGGCGGTGCGGATGACGTGACCGATGACGAGAGCACCACTGGCGTGGACAAGGCTGAGAACACGGAGGATGTCGGGATAACGGAGGACGCCGGGACCACTGGGGATGCGGAAAAGGCGGGCGGTGCCGACAACACCTCCGACCCGCAGAACACCACCGACACCGATATCGAGAGTGCCGCCGACGCAGCCCACGCCGGCCGTGCGGAAGAAGAACGGGAGGATCAGGGGGATTCCAGCACCGCCGCCGATACGGAATCTTTCACGGGCACCCTTGGAGACCTCGGCGACAGCACAGAAGTGAGCGATTCGGGGGTCGACATATCCACGGCCGCCGCAAATGCGGATTCTGTGGAGCCGCGGGACGATATCGAAGACACCCCGCTGGCCCGTGAGATCGCGGACCTGACCCGCCGGCGTTCGGCCCTGGCTGCCGAGCAGCTCCCACTTCCGGCTTCGACGCGCATCTTCACGGTTGCGAACCAGAAGGGCGGCGTTGGCAAGACCACCACCACCGTCAACCTTGCGGCCGCGCTCGCCCGTGGCGGTTCCCGAGTACTCGTGATCGATCTAGACCCGCAGGGAAACGCCTCGACCGCTCTGGGGGTAGACCACAGGGCAGATACCCCGAGCGTCTACGACGTCATCATTGACGACGAGCCGATGGCCGACATCGTGCAGAAGAGCCCGGAATTCGATGGCCTCTACTGCCTCCCGTCGACGATTCACCTTGCCGGTGCAGAGATCGAGCTGGTTTCCATGGTCGCGAGGGAACAGCGGCTGCGTACTTCGCTGATGCGATTCCTCGCGGACACGCCAGAGCGGTTCCACTATGTCTTCATCGACTGCCCCCCGTCCCTGGGGCTTCTGACCATCAATGCGTTTGTTGCTGCAAGCGAAGTCCTCATCCCGATCCAGTGCGAGTACTACGCATTAGAGGGGTTGAGCCAGCTTCTCAACAACATTTCGTTGATCGAGCGGCACCTGAATCCAACCCTCACGGTGTCCACGATTCTGCTCACCATGTTTGACTCTCGTACGAACCTGGCTAATCAGGTCGCACAAGACGTGCGGGACCACTTCCCTGATCAGGTACTCCCCACACCGATCCCCCGTTCCGTACGGATCTCGGAAGCCCCGAGCTACGGCCAGACCGTGATCAGCTATGACACCAATTCGGCAGGGTCACTGTCGTACCGAGAAGCAGCAGCAGAAATCGCTAGACGGGGAGCTCCAAACTAATGGCAACAAAACGCACTGGGCTGGGCCGTGGAATCGGCGCACTCATTCCGACCGACGACCCCACCACGGCTCGGCCCGTCGACGTGTTCTTCCCGACGAAGCAGGAATCCGCGGAGACCCTCGTCGCCGTCCCGGGCGCTCGGTTGGCAAATCTGTCACCAGAGGATATCGCGCCCAACGCTGTGCAGCCACGTGCGGTCTTTGCGCAAGAGGAACTCGACGAGCTCGTGCATTCCATCCGCGAAGTCGGGCTGCTGCAGCCGATTGTCGTGCGTCCGATCAACGGCGCGACCGCTGGTGAACCGCATTACGAGCTTGTCATGGGAGAGCGGCGACTCCGTGCCGCTAAGATTCTCGGGCTGGAATCGATCCCCGCAGTCGTCAAGAACACCGCTGACGACGCGATGCTGCGCGACGCACTACTCGAGAACCTTCACCGCGCTAACCTCAACCCGCTGGAGGAAGCATCCGCGTATCAGCAGCTCCTTTCCGACTTCGGGATAACCCAAGATCAGCTTGCCAGCCGAATTGGCCGATCCCGCCCGCAGATCACCAACACCATACGGCTGCTCCGGCTGCCCGAACCGATCCAGGCCCGGGTGGCCGCCGGTGTGTTGAGTGCCGGTCATGCTCGAGCGATCCTGTCGGCGGGGGAGCCAGAGGCTATGCAGCGTCTTGCTGACAAAATCGTGAACGAGGACCTGTCGGTGCGTGCGGCGGAGGCGGCCGCAGCGGTCGGTTCGACGAGCAAGCCGGTGAAACCGAATGCCGGTCGCCGCCAGGGCCAGCTGGACGAAATCGCTGAGAGGTTGGGCGACCGGCTCAACACCCGCGTGAAGGTGACTCTGGGTGCCCGAAAGGGTCAGGTCGTTATCGACTTCGCAACCGTGAGCGACTTAAATCGCATTCTGGGTGAGCTAGGTGAGCCTTCTTTTGCCTGATCAACAGCTAATTTTCTAGTTTGGTGACCGGAGTTCGCGCCCGGTTTAGCCTGGACGAACGGCGATAGCGCTACCGGTGGCGCGGCGCTGAGAACATGCATGGGGTCCAGTCGCCGGATCGGTGAGGCACTTCTCTTCTTCGGAGGGCAGAGGCGGCTTGTCTACTCGCTCACACTCGGCCTCACTGTTGCGCGCCAGTGCCCTCACGGGAATGGCAACGCGCACGGCCAGAGACTCGGCGCAGGTCACCGCGGCGTGCACGGGACAACGACAGCCCGGCAGGTCTCAGGCGTTGGCTTCCCGGATCGCCGCATCGGCCAGCGCTTCATAGACCCAGCCGAGATCGTGGCCTGCGGCTTCGAGCGCGAGCGGGAGTAGGGAGGTCTCGGTGAGGCCGGGGAGCACATTTGCCTCGAGGAACCATGGAGTCCCGGAGGCGTCGACGATGAGATCAATTCGGGACAAGTGGCGCATGCCGAGTGCACCGTGGGCTCGGATAGCGGCCTCGGCCGCCGCCGCTGCAATTTCGTCGCTCAGCCGGGCCGGGGTGTAAAAGTTGGTCTCTCCCGCGTTGTACCTAGCTTCGAAGCTGTAGACCCCAGACACCGGCTCGATCTCGACCGCGGGAAGCGCGACCGGTCCGTCGCCGCTGTCGATGACACTCACGGCGATCTCGGTGCCAATCACTCGGCGCTCGATGAGCGCGACGTCGCAATACGTGTAGGCGTCGACCATGGCGCGGGGCAGTTCGGCCGGATCGGTCACAATGCTCACGCCCTGCGCTGAGCCCCCGCGCGCGGGTTTGACCACAACCGGGACAGGGAATTCGTCGGCGATCAACGCGAGCACACTGTTGGTGCCCAGTTCGCGGAAGGTCTCCCTCGGCAGGGAAAGCGATCGGGGTGTGGCAACGCCGGCACGCGCGACGATCGCCTTGGCGGTGGGCTTGTCCCAGGCCAGCCGCGCTGCATCGGGGCGGGAGCCGACATAGGGAATCCCGAGCAACTCGAGCAGATCGCGCAGAGCGCCGTCCTCTCCACTGGCTCCGTGCAGTGCGGGCCAGACCACATCGGGCCGGGTTGACTGAAGGTAGTCGAGGAGGTGTGCGTCTGGGTCCTTGAGGACGACCCCGATGCCGTGCTCCGAGAGCGAGTCGGCCACCCGCCGACCGGATCGGAGCGACACATCCCGTTCGTGAGATATACCGCCGGCGAGAACAACGATGCTGCGGTCCGGTGTGTGGTTCATGAGAGCCCGTCTGGTAAAAGTGCTGGTCAAAGGCTATATGCCGTTTAGCTCATATTGGGCGGCGGAGCGCTGAATGTCTGGTTCTGAGTCATTGTGGCGATGTGGCCTGTCGGCGCGAAGGCATTTACGAGGTCGAGCTCGCCGTTGATCACCGTGGCGAGGCGCCGGATGCCGAGCCGGATGGTGTCGCTCGTCGGATAGCAGAACGACAGGCGCATGAAGCGCCGGCCGCTGCCATTCGCGAAGAACGCGGTGCCGGGGGTGTAGGCGACGAGCTCCTTCACGGCACGCGGCAACATGGCCTTCGAGTCGAGCTCCTCCGGGAGTGTGACCCAGACGTAGAAGCCGCCGTTGGGATTGGTCCAGCTCAGCTCGGGCAGGTGCTCCCCGAGCGCGGAGAGCATCGCGTCGCGCCGCTCCCGATAGACGCCCCGGAAGGTGTCGATCTGCGCCTTCCAGTCCGCGGTGCAGAGGTACTCGGAGACGACAAACTGGCTGAAAGAGCTTGGGGAGAGGATTGCCGACTCGTTGGCGAGGATCAGCTTCTCCTTGATTGCGTGGGGCGCAAGCACCCAGCCGATCCGAAACCCGGGAGCAAGCGTCTTCGAGAACGAGCCGAGGTAGACGACCCCGTCCTCCTCCACAGAACGCATCGCCCGCGGCGGCGGGGCATCGAAGTAGAGCAGGCCGTAGGGGTTGTCCTCGAGGACGAGGATGCCGTTGTCGCGGCAGATCTCGAGGATCTCCAACCGGCGCTCCCTGCTCAGGGTCACCCCGGCCGGGTTGTGGAAGTTGGGGATCGTGTAGAGGAACTTGATCGACTTGCCGTCGGCCCTCAGCTCGGCGATGCGCTCGCGCAGAGCCTCGGGTACCAGCCCGCTGTCGTCGAGCGCTACATGGCTGATCTCGGCCTGATACGACCGGAACACCCCAATGGCGCCGACATAGCTGGGGGCCTCGGCGAGCACGACATCGCCCGGGTTGATGAAGAGCTTGGTGACGAGGTCGAGTCCCTGCTGGGAGCCGGTCGTCACGACGACGTCATCGACGCTGCCGTGAATGCCTTCGAGCGCCATGATCTCGAGGATCTGCTCGCGCAACACCGGGGTGCCCTGCCCAGAGCCGTACTGCAGCGCCTGCGGTCCCGAGTCGGTCATCACCCGGTCGAACGAGGAGCGGATGAGCTCGCTGGGCAGTGCTGACACGAATGGCATCCCACCGGCAAGCGAGACCACCTCGGGGCGCGAGGCGACCGCGAAGAGGGCGCGGACCTCGGAGGTGCTCAGGCCTGCCGCACGGTCGGCGTAATGGTGATACCACGGGTCGAGGTTGGTGCCCGTGCCGCTGGGTGTGCTGCCGTGAGAAGTCATGGGGTGTCCCCGGGTGGTGTGTGGTGGTCGGCCGGAGCCGAGAGGCGAGTGATCCAAGAATAGGGGATGTGCAAATGGGCCCGCCCACAACGTGGACGGGCCCAATTGTGGAGCTGCGCGCGGTTTACACCAGGAACTCCGCGAGGTCGGCCTCGAGCGCGCCCTTGGGCTTCGCACCGATCACGGTCTTGACGACCTCGCCGCCGCGGTACACCTTCATTGCCGGGATCGAGGTGATCTGGTACTTCGCTGCGGTCTGCGGGTTGTCGTCGACGTTGAGCTTCACGATCTGGATCTTGTCGGCGTGCTCTACGCCAATCTGGTCGAGGATGGGGCTGACGGCGCGGCAGGGGCCGCACCATTCCGCCCAGAAGTCGACGAGGATCGTTTTGTCGGAGGAAAGGACGAGGTCCTGGAAGGTCTCGTCGGTGACATCGAGTGCGTGTGACATGGTGTTCTGCTTTCGTTGGTGGGTTCGGAGAAATTCGGGTGAGGTCGGCCGGCAGTCAGACGCTCGCGGTGTCCATTACGTGGCGCGGCAACGCGGCGAGGTAGTGCTCCACGTCGAGGGCAGCGACGGTTCCGGATCCCGCAGCCGTGATCGCCTGCCGGTAGGTGACGTCGAGCACGTCTCCCGCCGCGAAGACGCCGGGCAGGCTCGTGCGCGAGCTGCGGCCGTCGACGGCGATCGTGCCGTCGGCGGTGAGCTCGAGCTGGCCGTGCACGAGATGCACGCGCGGATCGTTCCCGATCGCAACGAACAGGCCGCTCAAATCGATGGTCGACTCGGTGGCATCGACGGTGTCCCGAAGGCCGATTCCGGTCACGAGATCTTCGCCGTAGATCCGCTCGACGACCTTGTTGAACACGAACTCGATCTTGGGGTTCGCGAGGGCACGGTCCTGCATGATCTTCGAGGCGCGGAGCTTGTCAGAGCGGTGGATGACATAGACCTTGTCGGCAAACTTCGTGAGGAAGGTGGCTTCTTCCATTGCGGAGTCCCCTCCGCCGACGACGGCGACAGTCTTCTGTCGGAAGAAGAAGCCGTCGCAGGTGGCACACCACGAGACGCCGTAGCCACTCAGGCGGGTCTCGTCGGCGATTCCGAGTTTGCGGTACGCGGAGCCGGTCGCGTAAATCACGGTGAGCGCCTCGTGCACGTCCCCGTTCCCGATCGTGACCTTCTTCACATCGCCCGACAGGTCGAGCGACATGACGTCGTCGAGCACGACCTCCGTACCGAACTTCTCGGCCTGTTCCTGCATCCGCATCATGAGATCCGGGCCCATAATGCCAGCAGGAAACCCGGGGAAGTTCTCGACCTCCGTAGTCTTCATGAGTTCGCCGCCAGCCTCCACGGAGCTCGCGATGAGCAGCGGGGACAGACTCGCCCGTGCCGCGTAAATGGCGGCCGTGTATCCCGCGGGACCCGAGCCGATGATGATGACCTGACGCAAGGCGAGGTTCTCCTGTCTGTGCTGACGGCAGTGTGTGTGCTGGCCGCGATGACCGGTACAACACACGCTGATGGTTGACTATTCCGGCGCTTCGGGCGGTCGGTTCTTTCCCGGTAGACGCCGCGCGAACAGGGTGAGCGCACTGGCGGCATCCGGATTCTTCATCAGGAGTAGCACACCGAGATAGACGACAGCCATTCCGGTTCCGATGATCGAAATCGCCGCGATGGCGGCAACCAGATCTCGTTGCGCAAAACCCGCCGGCGCCAGCCCACCGACCGAGACGAGGATGACGACCCCCACGGCGCCCGAGATCGCGCCGGCGACGAGATACTGCACGTGGCGACGCAGGAGGAACCGCCCGCCGATCGGGCCGAGACGGCGGCGCAGCAGGGCGAATGTGATGAGGGTCTGGACGAGGCCCGCAAGCGATGTCACGAGGGCGACCCCGACGCCGATGAACTCGACCGGCAGGAGTGTGCAGGCCAGAGCGCCCACCACGAACAGGCTCGCCTTGATCGTCTCGACCAGAAAAGGGGTGCGGGTGTCCTCGAGCGAATAGAACACGCGCTGCATCACAAAGACGGCACTGAAGGGCACGAGCCCGATCGAAAAGGCAATGATCACCAGGGCCATAGCGGTGACGTTGTCGAAGCCGCCCGGCTCGAACACCCGCGCGAACGGGAAAGCGACAACGATGAGCGCCACTGACGCGAATGTGATGAAGAGGTCGATGGTGCGAAGTGACGAAGTGACGTCTTCACGCAACCCGGCGAGGTTGTTGGTCGACGCGTGCCCGCTCATGCGGGTGAAGTAGGCGGTGGCGATCGAGACGGCGATTACCGAGTGAGGGAGCATGAAGAGGAGCCACGAGTTCTGCAGCGCGAGTAGGCTGGCGCCCTCGCCGGCGGCCTGCGAGACGACCCGGCTCTGGAACACACCGGCCGTCTGGGTCACGAGGATCATGCCGAAGACCCACCCGGCAGCCTTCCCGGTGCGGCCGAGGCCGACGCCACGCCACCGGAAGTCTGGGCGGAAGCCGAGTCCGGCGCGCTTCCAGAACAGCACGAGCACAAGCGCCTGGGCGGCGACACCGAGGGTCGCGCTCCCCGCCAGTAGCGCGATGCGCCCGGCATCCCAGACCTCCACAGTGTTGTTCTCGGCCGCGTCGCCGAAGAGCAGCGAGAAGGCGACGAGCCCGGCGATCGCAACCACGTTGTTGAGCACCGGAGCCCACGTGAACGGCCCGAAAGCCTTGCGGGCGTTGAGCACCTCGCCGAGCAGGCTGTAGAGGGCGTAAAAGAGCACTTGGGGTAGACACCAATAGGCGAAGGCGGTGGCGAGGGCGACGCCTTCCGGCGAGAAGCCGCGGCCGCCGTCCCCGCCTGCCGAGGCGTAGAGCGCGACGAGCATGGGGGCGGAGATGGTCGCGATGACCGCGATCACGATGAACGCACTCGCACCGAGGGTCACAATTTTGTTGATGAAGCGTTGGCCGCCGTCGTCGTGGACCCTGGCCCGAACGATCTGCGGCACCAGGATGGCGCCGAGTACCCCTCCCGCGATGAGTGCATAGATGTTGTTGGGCAGCTGGTTGCCGAGGGCGAATGCGTCGCCGGCCGCGCTGCCGACCTGGCCGATGGTGGCGGCGAGCACGATGGCCCTCACGAAGCCGAGGAGGCGCGACACCAGGGTCCCGGAGGCGAGGAGGGCGCTCGCGCGGCCCAAGCCCGATGACGGCCGTGGCGCGGGATCGACGGACGGCTTAGTCATGCGCCTTCGCGGCGGCATTTGATTCGGGGGCACGGGGTTCGGGAGTTGATCCCGCGTCGGGTGATGCGGCGTCGTTCGGCTCCGGGGCGGCCGTGTCGGTCGGAGCAGCAATCTCGGTCAGTCGACGACGCCGGCGCACGGTGCGGATGATGCCAAGCACAAAGATCAGGAGGAGGAGCCCGGCGAGAACCGACGTGACGGCGGTCTCCCAACCGGCTTGTACGGTGATCTCGGCCTGGGCCGGCTGCGAGATGGGCACGCCAGTCTCGCTCGCGAGCGAGATGGTGATGACGACCTTGCCGTTCGCGACGGATTGGACCGGGATTGAGGCACGGTTCTGCGAGTTTGCCGCGATCTCCACGCGCACCCGGGGCTCGGTCACGTCGAGAATGGCGGTTCGCGAGGTGACCGTCACGATAACCGTGACCGGCACCGACAGGTTGTTGCTGATAGTGATCGGCAGCGGCCCGCTGTCGGACCACTGGGTGATGGTGGCGGTCTCGACCTGCACCGCGAAGAGGATCTCGCCGGAGGTTGCAAGGTACTCCGCGACCTCGGTCGCCCAAGCCGGTTCGGCCGTGTTCCAGGACTGCGAGGCCAGAGCGAGCAGCGACAGCCTCCGCTCACCGGTGAGCACGCTCGGGTCGGCGGCGATCGTGGCGAACTGCGCCACCGCCGCCTCGGAGGCGAACATAGATTGCAGGCTCTGGATCTGCTCGGCCACGACGGGCATATCGATGATCTCGCCCGCAGCGGGCGCCGTGGCTCTGGCGTCGGCGAGAGTGGCGGGCGCCGACCAGCCGATCGCGCCGACGGCGCCGATCGTGTCGGACAGCCGGAAGCCACTCAGCGCGTCGCTCCGGCCGAGCGTCGCGAGCACGGTGCGGGTGGCACCGGCATCGGGGTCCTCCGTGGCGAGCGCCGCGAGCGAGGCCGTTAGCCGCACCATCGCCGCCTCCCAAAGGGCGAAGGTAGGGGCGTCAACGGCGTCGCTCAGCAGGTCGGAGACGATTGCGTCTGAGGTGAGCACGGACCGTTCGCCGATCGTCCCGGCGGTGTTGCCCGTCGTGGCGCCCTCGCCAAGGTTCGAGTTCTTGGAGGAGACGATCGTGGTCTCGAGCCCGGCCGCGGCGAAGGTGTCGAGATCCGACTCGACGACGGTTCCGGCGCGAGGCCACGCGATCCCCGTCGTGCTGTAGTTCCACTCAAGGAGGGATTCCAGGTTGGGAGCCGAGGGTGTCGCTGGTTCGCCGGAGGGCGAGGGGCTCGGCGACGCGGTTTCGGCCGCGGTCCCCTCGGCGAACAGGTCGGTATTGATCGCGAAGCTCGTGGGGACGAGCACGCCGCCGCCGGCTTGGCTGGTCGCGGCGATGTCGGTGTCGGCGTAGGTGAGCGGGAAGGTCTGGTTGGGGGCGGATTCAAGCCGGGCCAGCCAGTTGGTCGCCGATTCGGGGGCGGAGGTGCCGAGCAGCCGGATCGAGGCAATGATGCGCGGGTCGATGCCGAGCGCGACCGGGCGGCCGAACGCCGCGTCGAGCTGGCGGGCGAGCAGTCCACCCTGCGATGTGTAGGACTCGAGCAGTTCGCCGCTCACCACCCCCAAGGTTGAGGCGGGCAGGGTGATCGGGAGGGCGATCGCCAATCCCGTCGGAGCGAACCCCGCATCCGGGTTCACCGTGATCGTCGATCGACCCTCGCCGGGCCGGTTATCGGCCGAGGCCAGCAGCACCGAGAGGCGGCGAGCGCCGAACGGGGCCGTCTCGTCGAAGCCGACCACTGCGGCGGGCACGACGATCGTCGCCAGGGCTGTCGATTCGCCCGGGAACAGCTCGGGAGTGCCCACCTGCGCAATCGCATCGCCGCGGTCCGCCTCAAGGGGCAGGGCTGTATCCGGTTCTGCGAGCCAGGTCGCGAGGCTGTCCCGCCCCTCGACAGCGGCACGGTCGAGGTAGACGGTCGCGGTGCCGGCGGGGAGGGTGTTGCTCGAGCGGTTGGCGACGACGACTGACAGGGCGAGGTCTTCGCCGGGACGGAGGATGCCGGATGCGGCGGGCACGACCTCGACTGAGATCTCGGCGCTGGCGGCGGGGGACTCGACAGCAGGCACAGCAGCGATCGCGTCGTGCCCCATCGCGGCGGGCCCCACTGTGGCAGGCGCAACGAACGCGCCGACGACGACGGCGAGCGCGAGGAGGGGTCTGACGATTCTCATGGCTGGTGGTCGATCCGCAGGCAACGCCGCGGCCGACATCAAGCGATTCTAGGCCGTTGCCACCGGTTAGACAGGGAGGTGAGGGGCGTTCTCGCGTGGCGGTGCGTCGGCGGGGGTGTGGCAAGCTTGACGACCATGGAGAGCGTCGCTTCGGCAATCAGGAGGCTCGCCGACCTCGCCGCGCTGCCGCACATCGCCCGACTCTCCGCCGCCTTCGCCGCCGCCGGCCACGAACTCGCCCTCGTCGGCGGGCCCGTCCGCGACGCGTTCATCGGCCGGCAGCTCAACGACCTCGACTTCGCGACGAGCGCGGTGCCCGACGAGATCCTCGCCGTCGTGAAGCCGCTCGCCGACGCGCACTGGGACATCGGCCGGGCGTTCGGCACGATCGGTGCCCGCATCGACGGGCACACGGTCGAGATCACGACGTATCGCACCGACGCCTACGACGGGGAAACCCGCAAGCCACTCGTGGAGTTCGGCGACAGCCTCGAGGGCGACCTCGTTCGTCGCGATTTCACGATCAACGCGATGGCCCTGCGCCTGCCGCAGCTCGTGCTCGTCGACCCCTCCGGCGGGCTCGACGACCTGCTCGCCGGTCAGATCACGACGCCGGGTGAGCCCGAGGCATCCTTCGGCGACGACCCGCTGCGGATGCTGCGTGCCGCGCGTTTCACCTCCCAGCTCGGTTTCGCGGTCGCGGAGCCGACGCGGGCGGCGATGACGGCCCTCGCCGGGCAGATCAGTATCGTGTCGGTCGAACGGATCAGTGACGAGCTGTCGAAGCTGCTGCGCACGCCGCGACCTCGGGTCGGGCTCGAACTGCTCGATGCGACGGGGATCGCCGCCCTCGTTCTGCCCGAGTTTCCGGCCCTGCGGCTCGAGATCGACGAACACCACCACCACAAGGATGTCTACGAGCACAGCCTCACGGTTCTCGACCAGGTCATCGAGCTCGAGGCATCCCGGTCGCACCCGGAGTCGCCCGACCTCGTGCTGCGGATGGCCGCACTGCTGCACGACATTGGCAAGCCGTCGACGAAGCGCACCGAGCCGGGCGGCGTGGTCACGTTCCATCACCACGATGTGGTCGGTGCGAAGATGGTGGCCAAGCGCCTCAAGGCCCTGCGCTTCGACAAGCAGTTCACGGCCGACGTCGCGCGGCTCGTCGAGCTGCACCTGCGGTTCTTCGGCTACACCGAGGGTTCCTGGACCGATTCGGCCGTGCGCCGCTATGTGCGCGACGCCGGGCCGCTACTGGACCGGCTGCACATCCTCGTGCGCGCCGACGTCACCACCCGCAACCGGCGCAAAGCCGACCGGCTCTCTTTCGCCTACGACGACCTCGAGGACCGCATCGGGGCGCTCTCCGAACAGGAGGAGCTCGCCGCCATCCGCCCTGACCTGGACGGTGAGCAGATCATGCAGACCCTCGGCGTTCGGCCCGGGCGCGAGGTGGGCGAGGCCTACAGGTTCCTGCTTGAGCTGCGCCTCGACGAGGGTGCTCTGGGCACCGAGGAGGCGACCGCTCGCCTTCGCGCCTGGTGGGCCTCCCGCGCCTGACAAGCGCCCGACAGGCCACGTCTGTGCCTTTCGCTATTTCTGTGCCTTTCACTATTGAGGAGTGGTGGGCGGTATTCAGGAGTGTGACGCGGTTGGACGAAGTCGGATGTCCGGGTTGGTCAGGTTGGTCAGACCCCCGGCCCTGAAAAATTCCTGAATACTGCCCACTTGTCCTGAATAATGACAGCGCGATCAGGCGTTGTCGCGGATGAACCGCTCGAGCAGCTCTCGCGCCACCGGGTCGGGGTATTGCGTCGGCGGCGACTTCATGAAGTAGGCGGATGCTGACTCGACCGGGCCGCCCTGGCCGGCGTCGAGCGCGACCTTCGCCGCGCGGATCGCATCGATGACCACTCCGGCGGAGTTGGGAGAGTCCCACACCTCGAGCTTGTACTCGAGCGTCGTCGGCGCGTTGCCGAAGCCGTGGCCCTCAAGGCGCACAAAGGCGAGCTTGCGGTCGTCGAGCCACGGGATGTGGTCGCTCGGGCCGATGTGGACGTCGCGGGCGTTGATCCCGTTGTCGATGTTGCTGGTGACGGCCTGTGTCTTCGAGATCTTCTTCGATTGCAGCCTGCGGCGCTCGAGCATGTTCTTGAAGTCCATGTTGCCGCCGACGTTCAGCTGGTACGTGCGGTCCAGCACGAGCCCGCGCTCTTCGAACAGGCGGGCGAGCACGCGGTGGGTGATCGTCGCGCCGAGCTGGCTCTTGATGTCGTCGCCGACGATGGGCACGCCGGCGGCAGTGAACTTGGCCGCCCACTCCGGGTCACTCGCAATGAACACCGGCAGGGCGTTGACGAACGCCACACCCGCGTCGATCGACGCCTGTGCATAGAACTTCGCGGCCTCCTCGCTGCCGACCGGAAGGTAGCAGACGAGCACATCGACGGAGGCGGCGCGGAGCGCCTGCGTCACGTCGACGACCGCGGCATCCGATTCCTCGATCGTGTCGAGGTAATACTCGCCGAGCCCGTCGAGGGTCGGTCCGCGCTGCACGGTCACGCCGGTCGGGGCGACCTCGGCGAAGGCGAGCGTGTTGTTCTCGCTGGCCCAGATGGCGTCGGCGAGGTCGACTCCGACCTTGGCGGCGTCGACGTCGAAGGCGGCTACGAACTCGACGTCGCCGACGGAATACGGCCCGAACCGGTTGTGCATGAGACCGGGGATGACCTCGTCGGCGGCGGCGTCACGATAGAACGTGACTCCCTGGACGAGGGCGTTGGCGCAGTTTCCCACTCCGACGATAGCGACGCGAAGAGACATGAATTCGAGCTCCTTGATAGTTACAGTGTTCGCTGACTACACTAGGCAGGTTGCCCGGGCTCATTTGACACGCTCACTGAGCCGGGCGCACATGTAACCCTCCTGTCACAGACCGTCTGTGACCGTTTAGTCCGAAGGAGGTGGGTTAGTCATGCAGCAATACGAACTTATGGTCATCCTCGATCCAGAGATCGATGAGCGCACCGTCGCTCCCAGCCTCGACAAGTTCCTCAATGTCATCCGCAACGCGGGTGGGTCGATCGACAAGGTCGACATCTGGGGACGCCGTCGTCTGGCGTACGAGATCAACAAGAAGACCGAGGGCATCTACGCCGTCGTCGCGTTGACCTCCGACTCCGCCGCGACCGTCGAGCTCGACCGCCAGCTGAAGCTCAGCGAAGCAGTCATGCGCACCAAGGTGCTCCGCGCCGAGGAAGCAATCGCTCAGGTCGCCGAGGCCGCCAAGCTCTCCGCAGAGAAGGCAGCTCGCAAGGCAGCCGCTCCCGCGAAGGCCGCTCCGGTGTCCGACGACTCTGCCGCGAAGGTCGCCGCCGCTCCGAAGGCCCCGGCAGCTCCTGCCGCGCCCGAAGCACCGGTCGCCGAGTAGCTCATGGCCGGCGAAACAGTAATCACCGTGGTGGGTAACCTCACCAGCGACCCGGAACTGCGGTACACGCAGAACGGGCTGGCGGTTGCGAACTTCACCATCGCCTCCACTCCCCGGAGCTTCGACCGTGCGTCGAACGACTGGAAGGATGGCGAAGCGCTGTTCCTGCGCGCGAGCGTCTGGCGCGAGTTCGCTGAGCATGTCGCCGGTTCTCTGACGAAGGGTTCGCGCGTTGTCGCGACCGGTCGTCTGAAGCAGCGGTCGTACGAGACCAAAGAGGGCGAGAAGCGCACCAGCATCGAGCTTGAGGTCGACGAGATCGGTCCGTCGCTTCGCTACGCGACGGCTCAGGTCACGCGTACGTCGAGTTCCCGCGAAGGCGGCAATGGCGGCAATAGCGGCGGCGGCGGTAACCCGCAGCAGTCGCGCGGCCAGGTCACCGAAGAGCCGTGGGCGCCATCCGCTCCTGCGGCCGCCTCGGGTGCTGGCGGCGACGTCTGGAACACCCCCGGCAGCTTCAACGACGAGACCCCGTTCTAATACGCGGCCTCGCCCCACATCATTACTTCTACTGAAAGCAGATAAATCATGGCTGGAAAGAGCAGCGGCGATCGCCGTAAGCCCCTCCGGACTGCCAAGGGCGGCAAACCAGTCGCCCCGGCGAAGTCCATTCGCGTCGGCGTCATCGACTACAAGGATGTCGCAACGCTTCGCAAGTTCATTTCCGAGCGTGGAAAGATCCGCGCTCGCCGTATTACCGGTGTCTCCGTTCAGGAGCAGCGTCTCATCGCCCGTGCCGTCAAGAACGCACGCGAGATGGCACTGCTGCCCTACGCCGGCTCAGGCCGTTAAGGAGCCCTGACATGTCAAAGCTGATCCTCACGCACGAGGTCACCGGTCTCGGTGCCCCCGGCGACGTCATCGACGTCAAAAACGGCTATGCCCGTAACTTCCTTGTACCCCAGGGCTTCGCGGTCATGTGGAGCCGGGGCGGCGAAAAGCAAATCGAGCAGATCAAGGCCGCCCGCGCAGCTCGCGAGCATGCCACGATCGAAGAAGCCAAGGACCTCAAGGCCCGCCTTGAGGCGACCACCGTCACACTGAAGGTCAAGGCCGGAGCCGGCGGACGCCTGTTCGGGTCGGTCAAGGCGTCGAATGTCGCCGATGCAGTGGCCGCACAGGGCCTTGGCACCGTTGACAAGCGCAAGATCGAGATCACCTCGGCCATCAAGGCCACCGGTGACCACGAGGCATCCATTCGCCTGCGCGACGACCTCACCGCGACCATCACCCTCCGGGTGGTTGCCGCAAAGTAATACCCTGAAACGGGTGGCGGTGGCTCGGAACTACGGTTCCGGGCCACCGCTTTTTTGTACCCTGTCAAGCCCTTTGTGCACAGTGGGGCGTGTCGTCGCGCAACCCTCAAGTGGAACTCTAAACATCTTTTTACACACACCCCGCTTGAACTAAAATAGCTGGTCAGAAGGCTCATAAATTATTTGCATGCTGGGTTACTAACAGTCCAGTCCACAGGTTGTGCACACTCCTCACGGCGTTTCGCGCAAACTGTCCACAGGCCTGTCCACAGGTGGGATTAGGGCCGGTTGGGTTGGCGGGCGCCGTGCTCCTAGTGTGTGACAGCGCGTCTTACCCCGGGGGGATGATGCCGCACGGTCCGCCGATATCGGCGATGTCGCCGGCATCCGCTACACAAGTCAATGAAGGAGGTCCATCGTGTCGATAGCCCATTTGGGACTCGCGGGACCAGCCGAAGCCCGATCCGATCAGCAGCGGCAGCAGTCCGAGCGCACGCCTCCGCATGACCTGCTCGCGGAGCAGAGCGCCATCGGCGGAATGCTCCTGAGCAAGGATGCCGTGGCCGACGTCATCGAGGCGGTGCGGGCGGTGGACTTCTACATGCCCAAGCACGAGATCATCTTCGACGCGATCCTGTCGCTCTACTCCCACGGCGAGCCGACCGACGTCATCGCTGTCACCGACGAGCTTCTGAAGGCGGGGGAGCTCACTCGCGCGGGCGGCGCGGACTACCTGCACACGCTCACCGGCCTCGTGCCGACCGCGGCGAACGCCGGCTACTACTCCACCATCGTTGCCGAGAAGGCCGTGCTGCGCCGCCTCGTCGAGGCGGGCACGCGCATCGTACAGATGGGCTACGCCAGCGAAGGTGAGGTCGTGGACCTCGTCAACAACGCGCAAGCGGAGATCTATGGGGTCACTGGCGGTGTCGAGGCGGAGGACTTCATCCCGCTCACGGTTGCCGTCGAGACCGCGATCGGAGAGATCGAGGCGGCCAACGGACGCGACGGATCGATGACGGGTGTGCCGACGGGCTTCGCCGAACTCGACGACCTCACGAACGGCCTGCACGGCGGGCAGCTCATCATCATCGCGGCCAGGCCGGCGCTCGGAAAGTCGACCCTCGCGCTCGACTTCGCCCGTGCAGCCTCCATCAAGCACGACATGCCCTCGATCTTCTTCTCCCTCGAGATGGGGCGTAGCGAGATCGCGATGCGGCTGCTCTCGGCCGAGGCATCCGTACCCCTGCAGAACATGCGCAAGGGCACTGTCGACTCGCGCGACTGGACCACCATCGCGGCGACGCGCGGCCGGATCAACGACGCGCCGCTCTACATCGACGACAGCCCCAACATGACGCTCGTCGAGATCCGCGCGAAGTGCCGGAGGCTCAAACAGAAGGTCGGGCTCAAGCTCGTCATCATCGACTACCTGCAGCTGATGACCTCGGGCAAGAAGGTCGAATCCCGCCAGCAGGAAGTGAGCGAGTTCTCGCGCGCGCTCAAGCTCCTCGCGAAGGAGTTGCAGGTTCCGGTCATCGCGCTCTCCCAGCTGAACCGTGGGCCGGAACAGCGCACCGACAAGATGCCCGCCATCTCCGACCTCCGCGAGTCCGGCTCGCTCGAGCAGGATGCGGACATGGTGATCCTGCTGCACCGCGAGAGCGCCTACGAGAAGGAGAACCCGCGGGCGGGCGAGGCGGACCTGATCGTCGCCAAGCACCGCAACGGGCCGACCCGCACGGTGACGGTGGCCTTCCAGGGCCACTTCTCGCGCTTCACCGACATGGCGCCCGCCTAGCCAGACTGAGCATCCGCCGGGCGTCATTGACGACGGTCGGGCCAGCTGGTTTGCTGGGGCTCGGAGGGGAGTAATCCCCCGTCGTTTCGCCGTCAGTTCGGCCCCGCCACCGGAGCCCGGCGGAGCGGGCCCGCAGAGGGCCGGAAGAGACCTCCAGTTGTAGTTCTGACTGGAAGGTATTCCCATGGATGTTCCGTTCTGGGCTTGGTTCGCCGTTCTCGGCGTCATTCTCCTCATGCTCGCCTTCGACCTCTTCGCCCACCGGCATGCGCACGTCATCGGAGTGCGCGAAGCCGCGGGCTGGTCGATCTTCTGGGTGCTGTCCGGCATCAGCTTCGGAATCATCGTGTGGACGCTGTTCGGTGCCGAGTTCGGGCAGCAGTACTTCGCCGGCTTCGTGATCGAAAAGTCGCTCGCGGTCGACAACGTCTTCGTCTGGGCGGTCATATTCGCCGCCTTCGCCGTACCGCCGCAGTTCCAGCACCGCGTACTTTTCTTCGGCGTCATCGGAGCGCTCGTGTTCCGCGGCCTGTTCATCGCCGGAGGAGTCGTGCTGATAGAGAACTTCAGCTGGATCCTCTACGTGTTCGCCGCTTTCCTGATCTTCACCGGTGTGCAGATGGCGCGGCACCGCAACGCGCACTACGAGCCTCAGAAGTCGATCGTCCTCCGCTGGTTCCGCCGTCTCGTGCCGATGACCGACGCCTACTACGGGCAGCGCTTCAGTGTGCGGCAGAACGGTCTGCGGCTCGCGACACCACTTCTCGCGGTGCTCGTGCTCGTCGAGGTCACCGACATCGTCTTCGCCGTCGACTCGATCCCGGCGATCTTTGCGGTGACGAGCGAGCCGTTTCTGGTCTTCACAGCGAACGCGTTTGCGATCCTCGGCCTCAGGGCCATGTACTTCCTGCTCGCCGACCTCATGCACCGCTTCATCTACCTCAAGATCGGTCTCTCTTTCCTGCTCATCTGGGTGGGCGTGAAGATGCTCCTGCTCGACGTCATCAAGATCCCGACCGGCGTCTCGCTGGGGGTCATCGCGTTGATCCTGACAGTCTCGATCGTGGCAAGCCTGAGGGCGACCCGCGGCCAGGCCCGACGTCCGGTCGACGCGGCCGCGGTCGGCGCCTATCGGATCGCGTCGGATGAGGAGATCGCGGCGCTCGAGCCGAGCTGGCGACGGCGGGCGGTCAGCCGGGGGCGCGTAAACTAACGTCGTTCGTCACTCGGGAAAGGGGTCGTCCTCGTGTCAGTTCTTCTGGATGACCCCGCGCAGCGCGCCGCCTATTGGCCGCTCCCCATCGCTCGAGCGATACCCGCTGCAGCGATGGCTGGCATCATTACGTTCTCCGCCGACCACTCCGCTGCTCTGGGCCTGCTTTCTTTCGGCGGATTCGCCCTTGTGACCGGCGTGCTCCTCGCGGTGCTCGCCTGGCGGCGGCTCGGCGGCACGGCGGTACGGCCGTACCTCGTGGCGCACGGCGCAGTGTCGATCGCACTCGGTGCCCTCGCCCTCGCGCTGCCGCGTGGGGTGCCGTCGCTGTTCCTCGTCCTGACCGTGTGGGCCGCTCTCACGGGCGCTCTCGAGCTCTACAGCGGGATGCGTGCGCGCCGGCGCCACGTCGCATCCGGTGATCTCCTCACGGTCGGGGCGATCACCGCCGCCGCCGCGATCGTGTTCGTGCTCATCCCGCCCGAGTTCGCCCAAGAGTTCACCGGTCCCGATGGCGTGGAGCGGATGCTGGACTCGGCGGTCGTCGCTGTCGGGCTGCTCGGAGCCTACGCTGCGATCATTACGGTGTTCCTCGTCATCGCCGGGCTGTCTGCCAAGTGGGGAACCCAGAAGGCCGCCCCGGCCGCATCCGATGCTGTGAAAGGCAAGTCCACGTGAGCACCACACCTTCCCGCCGCGATCGCTTCCGACCACTGGAGCTGCTCGGCTTCTCCGGTGTGGTCGCGATCTTCGTCGGCCTCATTGTGCTGATGTCCACCCGGCAGGCCAGCCTGACCTTCATCTTCGCCGGAATCAGCTTCATCGTCACGCTCATGACCCTCGCGATGCTGTCGCTCGCGTCGAAGCCGACGGGCGAGGAACGCCTCGACATGAGGCAGCAGGACCGCGAGCAGGAGGACGGTCACTGAGCCGTCTCCGGATGACGCACCGCGGCTGACCGGGTCGCTCGGTCGCGCCCCGCTTGGCCGGCAGTGTGGTCCGTACCGAGGCCGACGCGCACGCCCGGCAGCGCGCCCGGAGGGCCTCAGCGGTCGAGGAAGCCGACCAGGTCGCTTGCGAGCCCCGCGTATCCTGCCGGGGTGAGGGCCGCCAGCCGGTCCTTGGCCGCGTCGCTGATGTCGAGGGTGCGCACGAATTCGACCAGCTCGGCCTGACCGACCCGGCGTCCGCGGGTGAGGTCCTTGAGCAGGGCATACGGATCGGTGATCGAGCTGTTGCCCGCGGTGATCTCGGCTCGGATTACGGTCTGGATGGCCTCGCCCAGGATCTCCCAGTTGCCATCGAGGTCCTCGGCGAGGCGGGCCTCGTTGATCGCGATCTCGCCGAGGCCGCGACGGAGATTGTCGAGCGCGAGGAGCGAGTGACCGAGGGCGACGCCGACGTTGCGCTGCGTCGTCGAGTCGGTCAGGTCGCGCTGGAGTCGCGAGGTCACGAGGGTGGCCGAGAGCGAGTCGAGCAGCGCGCTCGACAGCTCGAGGTTCGCCTCGGCGTTCTCGAACCGGATCGGGTTGATCTTGTGCGGCATGGTCGACGAGCCCGTGGCCCCGGCCTGCGGGATCTGGGTGAAGTACCCGAGCGAAATGTAGGTCCAGATGTCGGTCGCAAGGTTGTGCAGCACCCGGTTGGCGTGGCTGATCGCCGAGTAGAGCTCCGCCTGCCAGTCGTGCGACTCGATCTGGGTGGTGAGCGGGTTCCAGACAAGGCCGAGCGACTCGACGAATCGGCGGGACAGCTGCGGCCAGTCCTGGCTGGAGTCGGCCGCCACGTGCGCCGCGAACGTCCCGGTCGCGCCGCTGAACTTTCCGAGGTACTCGGTCTGCTCGATCCGTACGACAATTCGCCGCAGGCGGTGCACGAACACGGCGAACTCCTTGCCCACGGTGGTCGGGGTGGCCGGCTGGCCGTGGGTGTGGGCGAGCATCGGAACAGCGCGGTGCGCGATGGCCCGATCGGTCAACCCCGCGATCACTGCGTCGAGCGCCGGCAGCCACACCTCACGCACGGCCGACCCGATCGTGAGCGCATAGGCCAGGTTGTTGATGTCCTCGCTGGTGCAGGCGAAGTGGGTGAGCTCGGCGACACCCGATAGTCCGAGCTTTGTAAGGCGAGCGCGCACGTAGTATTCGACCGCCTTGACGTCGTGCCGGGTTGTGGCCTCGAGGCCGGCAAGCTCGTCGATGTCGGCCTGACCGAAGTCGTCGACGAGGCTGCGCAGGGAGGCGGACTGCTCGGCGCTGAGACGGTGCGACCCGAACAGCTCGCGGTCGGTGAGGAAGATGAGCCACTCGATCTCGACGAGCACGCGCGCGCGGTTCAGTCCCGCCTCGGAAAGGTGCTCGCCGAGGCCGACCACGGCGGTTCGGTAGCGTCCGTCGAGCGGGCTGAGGGGCTGTTCTGGCAAAGTCATGGCGTTTCCAATCGGATTCCCGGCTTGATCTGGTCGAGCAGTGCCGAGCTCGCGCGCTCAATCATGTCGAGTACGGAGTCGAACATGGCGGCATCGGCGTAATAGGGGTCCGGCACGTCGACGCGTGGGGCCTGGTCTTTGTCGAAGAGAAGGAACATCTGCACCTTGCCCCGGTCGGCTTCACTGGCGGCCCAGGCCTTGAGGATGCGGTCCTGGCTGCGGTCGAAGACGACGACGAGGTCGAGTGAGTCAAACCAGTCAGGGTCGAACTGTCGGGCGCGGTGGTCTCCGGAGGCATAGCCCCGAGCGTTTAGCGCTGTGACGGTTCGGTCGTCGGCGTGCTCGCCGACATGCCAGTCGCCGGTTCCCGCGGACATCACCGAGATGGCGCTCTCATAGCCCTGGCGGGCAACGAGGTGGCGGAACACGACCTCCGCCATGGGCGAGCGGCAGATGTTGCCGGTGCAGACAAAGCAGATTCTGAAGAGCGCGGACTCGTGGAGGGTCCGGTCGAAGCTCATGGCTCCATTGTGGCCCACTTCGCTTGACGGAGAGGATTCTTCCTCCCCCGCCCGACGCGGCTCCAACGCCTCACCGATCTCGTCCCGTGCGGCTGAGAGGCGACCGAGCTGCGGCAGGGTGTCTGGAGAGCCGGCGTTGTCAATGAAAGCTGAGGAGGAAATGCCGCAGGGGTCGGACGCTGATCCGTGGGCGTTGTCAGTGGTGATCGCCCGCCGCATGCTCGAGGAGCAGGCGGCGGCCCTCGCGGCCATGCTTTCTCGACTAGATCGGGCTCGAGCGCTCGCGCCGTCGGGTGCCGAGTCGGAGTGGGCAGGTCCGGCCCGCCGGCTCTACGACGCGGCGCTTGGTGAGCTGCACCGCGCTCTCTCGTCGGCGGAGTTATCCGTCGACGCGGCGCTGGCTGACACCCGCCGGGCGATCGAAAGCCTTGCAAGCCATGTCGGATGACCTGGTGGTCGGCGGCGGAGGATCGGTCGCGGTGGCGACCGTGACGCTGTTCGACCAGGCGCAACGGTTGGAGCGGCTCGGAAGGGACCTCGAGGCGTGCGTGCGCATCCTCGGGGCGATGGATGCCGGGGCAGCCTCCCGATTGATGGGAACTACGGGCGCCCGGACCGCGCTCGAGCGGGCCGAACGCGGGATCGATGACGCCCGCGCGCTCCTCGGTCTGGCCGTGGTACGCAGCGGACACCTCGCGGCCGGACTGCAGCTGAGCGCCAACGTGTACGGGGCCGGGGAGTCGGCGCTGGCGGCGATCAGCGAACGTCTCGCGGGAGACTTCGCTGCTGGCCTTGGGTTTCTCGCGGCGCGGTGGGGCCTCGTGCTGGCACCGGGGCTGCTCATAGCCGGCTCGAGGGCAGCCCTCGCCTCTGCTGTGGCGAGCACGATCGCCCCGGAGGCGGCTCGGCGGGGTGCCGAGACGGCCGAGCGATGGATTGCGCGGCATCGGTCGCTTCTGAGCGATCCGCGGTTCGTGCAGTTCGCCCGGGTCTCGATCGTGAGTGTCGACGACCTCGCCGCCGGAGCCGCGGGCCTTCCCCTCCCTGTCGTCCGACTGCTCGGCGACGACGGGCTCGGACCTCTTGGACTCGACACCACAGTGGGCGCGGTGGCAGCCGGAGCGTCGGTTTTCGGTGCCCTCCGGGAGACCCGGGTCAGGACTGTCCCGCTTTCCAGTGCTCCGTCGACCCGTGCTCATGGCTTCGCCGACCGGGCCGCCCGCGTGCCACGTGGCAGAGCCCAGGTCCGCATCGACCGGTACAGCGCCCGGGGGCGGCCCGATCGGTTCGAGGTCTACCTCGGCGGCACCGCCGACTTCTCCCCAAGGAGCGGAAAGGAACCGTGGGACCTCACCAGCAACATCTCGGCCCTCTCCGGCGAGCCGTCCGGCGCCTACCGGGCGGTGGTCGACGCGTTGGACCAGGCGGGCGTCGGGGCGCAGTCGCCGCTCGTCGTCACCGGCTATTCCCAGGGCGGGCTCGTGGCCGCCCAGCTCGCGGCGTCAGGGCACTACGACGTGCGTGGCCTGTACACGCTCGGGGCTCCGAGCGGGCAGGTGGACGTGCCGCGGGATGTCCTGTGGGTCGCGGTCGAGCACACCGACGATGTCGTCCCGGCGCTCGGCGGCACGTGGGCGACCGCTGATCCCGTTCTCGTTCGGCGGGAAGTGTTTTCCGACCGCCCTCCCCCGCCCGAGCTCGCGGTGCCTGCGCATGCCGCCGCGCATTATCGCGCGACGGCCGAGCTCATCGACGCGGCGAACGAGAGTCGTCTGCGGGACGCCCGCGCCGAGTTCAGCGCGGTCGGCCGCGGGGCGGAGCGGGTCGAGTCGACCTGGTACTGGGCGTCGCGTGTGCCGTGATGGGCGGCCCGGGTCCCGTGAGGCCGGCCATACCGCTAGGATAGGCATGCCTAACCTAAGCATCAGAAAAGGACATCCTCAATGCGCACTTTCCGCCGCAGCCTCATTCTCTCCGCGGGCGTCACCGCCCTCGCCCTGACTGTCGCGGGCTGCGCGCCTGCCGGCGATAGCGAACCGGCCGCGCCGAGCGACGCGGCGATCGAGAGCGACGGCGAGCTCACCCTCTATGCCGGCCGCGACGAGGGGCTCATCGCTCCGCTCATCGAGCAATTCACCGAAGACACCGGCATCGAGGTCAGCGCCCGCTACGGTTCAAGCCCCGAGCTCAACGCACTCCTGCTCGAGGAGGGCGAGAACTCGCCCGCCCAGGTATTCCTGTCGCAGGACGCCGGAGCCCTCGGTTCGCTCGCGAACGCCGGCCTCGTCAGCAAGATCCCCGCCGAATTCGCCGACCTCATTCCCGCCGGCTTCACATCGGAGGATGACAGCTGGATCGGAGTCACCGGCCGCGCCCGCGTGATCGCCTACGACACAGAGAAGGTCAGCGAGGACGAGGTTCCTGACGCGGTTGATGAGCTCACCGACCCCAAGTGGAGCGGCCGGGTCGGCTTCCCGCCCGGAAACGCGAGCTTCCAGTCGTTCGTCACCGCGCTTCGCGTGCTCGAGGGCGAAGAGAATGCCGAGGCGTGGGTCGAAGGCATTAGCAAGAACTCCCCCGTGCTCACCGAGAAGAACGGCGCGACCCTCGACCTGGTCAACAGCGGCCAGCTCGACCTCGCGCTCGTCAACCACTACTACTGGTACGAGGATGCGGCCGAGGTCGGAGCAGACGCGATGCGTGCGCAGCTCAAGTTCCTGCCCGGCGACGCCGGCGGCATGGTCAACGTTACTGGCGCGGCGATCCTCGCCGGAGCCGAAGGTGACCCGGACGCTCTCGCGTTCATCGAGTACCTCGTCTCCGAGAAGGCGCAGCAGTTCTTCGTGGAGAACACGTTCGAGTACCCGCTGCTCCCGGGTATCGATGCACCGGAGGGCCTCCCGGAACTGGAGAGCCTTGTCAACCCTGAGCTCGACCTCAGTGACCTTGAATCCCTCGAACAGACTCAGGAGCTGCTCGCGCAGTACGGTCTTCTATAAGGACGGCTGCGCTGCGCTGTCACTGAACCGGCCGCGCAGCGCGACCACCACCGGCAGTGACGCGGCTCGCCGCGCCACGTGCCCCACCCATCAGCAGGAGTCGGATGCCACAGCGAGTCGATGAGCGAGTCGCCGACCTCGGAGTCGAGCCGATCGCGACCGAGCCGCTTCGCGAACCCGTCGGGCGACGGCCGCCGCGGATGTTGCTGCTACTCGGCCTCGTCGCGTGCGCCATCGCATCCATCCCGCTGGTCTATCTCATCGTTCGGGTCGGATCGAGCGGACTCGAGGACGCCGTGACGGTGCTCGGCCGCCCCCGGGTTCCGCAGCTGCTGCTCAATACCGTGAGCCTCGCGGCGGTGGTCACCGCAACCTGCGTGCTGGTCGGAGTGCCGACCGCTTTCCTGCTCGCCCGCACCCGGCTGCGCTTACGGGGGATGTGGACCGTGCTCGCCGCGCTTCCTCTCGCGGTTCCCTCCTACCTCGCCGCTTACGGCTGGCTTGCCGCGGTGCCGGGCATGCAGGGATTTTGGGCATCCTGGCTCGTGCTGACTCTCGTCTCGACCCCCTACGTGACGCTCCCGGTGATGGCCGCGCTGCGGGCGGGGACCACGGGTCTCGATGACGTGGCCCGCACTCTCGGGCGCAGCGCCTGGCACGCATTCTGGCTCGGCACTTGGCCACAGATCCGGCCGGCAACCCTCGCGGGAGCTCTCCTCGTCTGCCTCTACGTGCTCTCGGAGTTCGGCGCCGTCGCGCTGTTCCGCTTCCCCGTGCTGACCACGGCGATTCAGCAGGCGTACGGGGCGAGCTTCAACCGCAACTACGCGGCGATTCTCGCGACTGTGCTCGTGCTTCTCGCGATGATCGTCGTGATCGCGGAGCAGACGGCGCGCGGTCGCGCCCGCCGCCGGTTCGGGGCCGTGACCGGCGTTGCTCGCCACCGAATCGTCAACCTCGGTTACTGGACGGCGCCGTCGATCGCTCTGCTCACGCTGGTTCCGGCTCTTGCGGTGGGGCTTCCCGTGGCGGTGCTTTTCGTCCGGTTGCTCGAGGCGGAGACACTGCGGGCGCTCGATCCTGTCGAGCTTGGCCAGGCGATCTTTAATACCCTGGTCCTGTCGATCGGCGGCGCCGTCATCGCGGTGCTCCTTGCCCTGCCGATCGGTGCGCTCGCCGCTAGGTACCGTGGTCGGCTCGTGCGCGTGATCGAGTCGCTCGGCTACCTCGCCCTCGGGCTGCCCGGCATCGTAGTGGGACTTTCGCTCGTATTCTTCTCGCTCTCGGTGCTGCCTGCGCTCTACCAGACCGGCTTCGTGCTCGCTTTCGCTTATGGGGTGTTGTTCATGCCCAAGGCGATCGGGGCGATCCGGAGTGCGACGGCCCAGGTGCCAACGTCGCTCGAGGACGTCTCCCGAACCCTCGGTTACGGCCAGTTGCAGACCTGGTGGTTAGTTACCGCACGGCTCGCTCGTCCGGGAATCTTCGCCGGTGCGCTGCTCGTGGCGGTTACGGCGATGAAGGAGCTGCCTGCGACGCTTCTCTTGCGCCCCACCGGAACCGACACCCTCGCCATCGAACTCTGGTCGCGCACCGACGTCTCCGCCTATGGCGCCGCTGCGCCCTACGCGGCCGCGCTCATTCTCGTGGCGGCAGTTCCCGCGTTCCTCCTCTCGGGAGCTGGCCGTGGACGAGCGGACGGGACAGCTTCATGAGTCGGCTTTCGATGCGCAACGTGGTTGTCGGCTACGGGGTGGAACCAGTGCTGCGCGGCATCTCCCTCGAAGTCCCGAACGGGTCTCTCGTGGCGATCGTGGGGCCGAGCGGGTGCGGCAAGACGACGCTTCTGCGCACGATCGCTGGCCTCATCCGAGCGCGGTCCGGTGAGGTGCGGTTGGGCCAGCGGATGGTCACGACGCACGGCATCCACTTGGCGCCGGAGAAGCGGAGGATCGGCTGGGTTCCGCAGGACGCGGCACTTTTCCCCCACCTGACCGTTGCCGAGAACATCGCCTTCGGCCTCGGTGGCGGGCGTCGCGCCGCGCGACGGGCGGCGGGCGAAGAACGGGTGCGCCACCTGCTCTCTCTCGTTGGGCTCTCGGCGCTCGCCGATCGCTCGCCAGCGCAGCTGTCCGGAGGTCAGGCGCAGCGGGTGGCGCTCGCTCGAGCCCTCGCGTCGGGGCCGGAGGTCGTGCTGATGGACGAGCCGTTCGGTGCGCTTGACCCCCTCCTTCGTGGCGAGCTGCGCACGGAGGTGCGGGCGCTGCTCGCCGCCGAAGGGATGACCGGCATTCTTGTCACACACGACCAGGCTGAGGCGCTCTCGATCGCGGACTATGTCGCGGTGATGCGCGATGGCGAAATTTTGCAGTTCGGGACTCCGCCCGAGGTCTACGAACGGCCCGCGACTCCGTGGGTCGCGACGTTCGTCGGAGAGTCGGTGTTCCTGCCCGGCCTGTGGCGTTCGGGCTCGGTTGTCGGGGCGCTGGGGTCCTTGGACGCCGAGTGGATGCCGGGGGACGCGGCCCTGTGGAACACGGTCACGGGTGCATCCTCGGGTGCGGAACTGGCCGAGGGTGCATCCGTCGTGGGTGCGCTCGCCTACGACGAGAACGGAGTCCGGCACGGTAGTCAGCTCCGGAGCGAGATTCGCCGCTCCGGGGAGACGGCCCCGATGAACGTGGTCTCCGGGGACGCGGCGGCTGGTGTGGCCGGTGCGGTTAGTGCTGGCGGTGTCGGCGCTGGCGCGGTGGGCGTTGGAGCGGCAGGCACAAACCCCGCCGTCGCACCGACGCGGGCGGGCGCATCTGCGGGACCGGTCGAGGACACCCCAGTCACCGTTCTTGTCCGTCCGGAACAGCTCGAGTTGACCCCGATCGTTGAGTCGGTGCGTGCCCAAGGACTTCGGGCGACCGTCACTGCGGTGAGCTACACGGGCCACGACGCGCTGCTCGAGCTCTCACTTCAGAGTGGAACGAGTTGCATGGCTCGGGTGGCCGCCTCGGGCCTTCTCCCGGTCGGTGCCGAGGTCACCGTCGAGGTGCGCGGCCGAGTACTGGCGTATCCGCGTGCGGGCGACTGATCGGGCTTCGCCGCCGGGGGCGCCCGCGCCGACGATCTGCGTTTGTGGTGGTGTGCGGGTGCTGGCCCTGTGCGGAGCGCTTGTCGTCGCTTAATCCGGCGGTTATGCCCCCTCGCCAGCGACTGCGGCGCTGTGAGCTAGGGCGATCGATAGCGAGCAAGCGTCGACGGACAGTGGTGGACGCCTAAGCCATGTCGACCTGCCTCCGGGGTAGATCGTGCTTTCCGGTCGGGGGTTGGAGCCAGTAGTTGTTGTGGGTGTTGGTGATTTCCCAGTGGTTGTCGTGGAGGAGGAGGTGGTGTCTTCGGCAGAGGAGGATTCCGTTGTCGATGTTGGTGGGTCCGTTGTCTCTGTCCC